>Ga0326727_10005937_pt1 | contig 34159 bp, 24 predicted proteins | sample MB2enrmetagenome_FD_207643 | JGI IMG/M metagenome (GOLD analysis project Ga0326727, IMG submission 207643) | Lab enriched peat soil microbial communities from McLean, Ithaca, NY, United States - MB29MY | ecosystem: Environmental > Terrestrial > Soil > Wetlands > Peat | place: USA: New York...
GCGGACGAGTTCGACAATGTCTCTGTCGTCTTCAATGATTAGGACGCGCTTCATATACAGCTCTCGCGCCTTGGATCGCATCGGTTGTAGTTTACCGTAGTGCGTCGCGTAACGGTAGGCATGGTTGTGAATAGGAACCCCAGCTACACTCGAAAATCCCTTTCATTGTGTCAGGCGAGCCGCGGGCATTGGTAACCGCCCAGTAACAATCACATGAACGCCGTGTAAACGCCCCGCCCATCAAAAATCACCCATTCCTGTCCCCATCAACCCACGTCCTCGCCATATCGTCGGCGTTTGGGCACCCTCCCGCCTCATGCATCCCCCATGGCCCCGGCAAAACCCCTTTCTCCTGCGCCTATTTCCGAGTCCGGCGGTTCAAGGCCCCGCTGGCGTCGCACTCTTTTCCATCGCAGCCAGTCTCAGTTGCGCCAGCCGGTAGGATGAATTCGGAATCTCTACGGCCCGCTTTGGTTTTTCCACGCGGTTGTAGTTGTGCATGGCGGTTTTCCGCTCTCCATACTGCTCCGCAATGCGCCCGAAGGCGTACCAATAGTTATCGTCGGGCTCGTCCAGGTCCAGCTTATCCATCGCTTGCACAAGAACTTCCCGTGCCTCCTTCGTTTTTCCCACCTCCGCATATGCACAACCCAGGGTATGCAGGATTGCCGCGGAGTTGTTACTCAGTTGCGCGCCCTTCAGCGCGCTTTCAATATCGGACGCTTCGATCTTTCCGGTGAACAGCGCCTCCCAGGCCACGCCGTTCAGGTCCGACGGCTCGGCCTTCCCATCCGCAACAAGTCTCTCAAAGGCGGCATGCGCCTCGGCGTAATTGCCACGAGCGACAGCGTTGTAACTCCTGGCACGCAGGGCATCTACGTCGCCGGGCATCCGTTCCAATCGCTCCTTGACGAGTCGCTCGGCCTCATCAAATCGGCCCAGCGCCTGAAGATCAAGAGATTCCATGGCGAACGCGCGCTTCGATTCTGGGAATTGCGCGTACAATTCACTGCTGATCGCGAGGGCTTTCTCATATTCCTCAAGCCAGCGATACCCCCAGAACATGGCCAGGGCCAATCCCGTCTCCTCGGTGTTACTCAGCTTCAAATCCTTGGCGTTCTCAAGAACCGCCAGCCCGCGTTGCGCCGTCTCTTTACTCTCCGTGAGAATGGCGGCGGCCGCAATTTTCATCGAGGAAGCTTCCGCGTTCTTCCCTTTTACCCACAGCCGCGGAAATGCCCCGCCCGAGAGCGGGTCATCATCGCCAGTAAGGTGGTCATCCTCTCTCAGCCAGTCCAGCAGCACCCGGGCTCCCGTCACATCGTTCGCAGACAGGCGATCTAATACCTCCAGTGCCGCGCCGCGACGGTCGCGCGAAGTGGCAAGCACCTTGTATTGTCCGTCTTCTTTCACGACATAAACTATTTCCTTGAAGTTTGCCGAACCCCACAACGTGACCTTGTAACCCGTTGCGTCACTGCCCTCTGCCCGGGGCTGCGCTCGCGCAAGCCCCATGTCCACACCGACGTCGGCAAATTCCCCCGTTCGCGCCTTTGAACTGTAAACTCCCTTCTCGTTCTTGATGTATTCCCTGACCGCTTCGGGGGTCGCCAATGTTGCCGTCCCATTTCGGCTGCTGATTTTTCGCATCTGCTCGATCGTTAGATCGGGATCCCATCGCAGCGCCCAGAACCGGAGCGCGATGCCGCTCGGATCGTCCGGAAACACGATCTGTTCGTGCGGTCGCGTCTTCCTGAGAGTCATGGCATTCTCTGCCGTGTCCGATGCATTACCCCCGGCTGCTCCCGCTTCCAGGAGATCGGCCGCCGGGGTATAAATCCGCAAATTCTCCAGCATCTCCCCCGCGGTCTTTGCTATTTGCCGATATTGTTCCTCCCCGGATGATCGCTTCTTCGCCTCTGCCAATCCTGCCCCTGATCCGTTCAAGGCAGTCTCACAAGCGACCAGCAATGCCATCGGCTGCGGGTTCAGAGTTTCCGCGTTCTTCTTTGCCTCGGAAAACTCACCCGCATAGAACAGCGCGAAGGCGACGTTATTGTGAAGTCCAAATCCAGTCAAATCTTCGGTCTTCAACGCACGATATTCCGCGATCGCTTCTTTCAGCTTGGCTCCCGGACCATATCGTAGCCCCCACCGGTTGTACTCCAGCAGGATCGCCAAATTCGCGACCGTGGCCTTGTCATCGGGGTCCAGCTTCACGGCCATCCGATATGCTTCCTCGGCACCGGCATTGTCGCTTCCGGGGCGGAATTTCCGTCCCACCACGTCGTATTCCAGCATCTCGGCGAGCGTTTTTTCCGCGAGCGCCGAGTTTGGCTCCAGTTTTACCGCTAGACGCGCCTCTTCTCTTGCCGCCTCTCCCATCCCTGCCTCCAGCAGCGTCTTGGCCAGTTGCAGGTGGTGCAAACCCTCATTGGGGTGCAACGCGATCAGCTCTCTCGTGGCTTGCAGGGACTCCTTCACCTTGCCTTGATTCCGCAGCGCCAGGGCTACCGGTTCAAACAGAATCACGATCGGTTCCCGCTCACGCAGGTCTGCCACAGCATTTTGCAGTTGTTTCGATTCCTCCGCCGTCAGCCTCCGCTTCACCGTGTCAAATCGCAAGACTCCCTCGACGACTCCTTCTTTGGTAAGCCTGAATTCTTGCTCGTAAGTGCCCGGGCCAACCCCTTCTTTTTTCTTTGGTGGCAATTCCTTCGCCTGAAACCCCACAGGCGGCACAATCCGATATCTCCATTCCGTGAGGAAGGCTGTGGGCAATTGGTAGTCCTCTGCCCGTGGCTTCTTCTGCGCCTCGTCTGCCGCATCCTCCTTTTTGGCTTCTTTCTCACGTTGCTGAAGATCATTTGGCAACCGCTCAAAAAGCGCCTCAATCCGAATGGCCGCCGCTGCGTTGTCCAGGTCGGTGGCGCCACGTTTGGCTTTCCCGGCTTCCAGAACCAGTTGGAACTGCTTCGCCAGGTCCTTCGGGTCGCTTCGCTCCATGCGCTCAAGCTTTTCAGCCAGATACATGTTTTGGATATACTCCGTCAGGTTCTTTCGTAGATCTTTGTCGTTTGCTTCTGCGTAATAGGAACGGTAGTCCGATTCATAGACCCCGTGCGGTTCTGTTGTCTCTACTACCCGCGACGGCCCATTCTCCGCAAGAAAGAACTCTCTCTTTTCCAATACAAGATTGTCGGTGGAGGGAGATTCCGGAATTCGCGTCAGTGTGTTCGTTTCACTCCTCGCCACCAGCGTCAGCCTTCCCTGGTCTGCGGCCGGCAATTGTCCCAGACGCGCATACTGGTCCGTAACGTCAATCCAGTACTCCGGGCTCCCGGGGACGTACACGATCGCGTGGTCAAACATTCCCATCCCTGGCAAGTTTGCCGATACTTCCTGGCGGTTGCCCACCTTCAGCAGGGCCACATAGGCGGGGATTCCCGCCGTCCTTAGCATCGCCACCATCAAGCTTGACTTGTCCTTACAATCCCCATACTTGTGCTTCAAGGTTTCTGACGGAGAATGCGGCACAATGGCTGCCTCTCCGAACTCCACCCCCGTGTAGCGGATTTCCCGGCCCAGATACTCCAGTAGCGCTCCGATCTTCTCTTCTCTAGTCCCTTTTCCCCGTGTGATTCGCGTTACCTCCGCTTTCAAGTCAGCGCCGGCAATCTGTCTGTCAATGATCGCCGCGTAACTGCTCGCTACACTCTGCCAGTCCTTTCCCGTGGCAAACGTGACGCCTGGGCGCCCCGGCACGTCGTTCGGCAAATTCGGCACGATATCATCCAGTGCCTCGAGCGCCCCTTGCACAAAGCTCACGCGAACTCGGCCATCCGCCTCCGTGCGTTCTGTTTTCACGTTCGGAAGCAATTGTGTTTCGTATGCCAACTTCACCGATACTGGCGCTTCCAATATCAAGCGCGTGTCTTCAATTCTTGCGCTGCTTCCGAAAAGACTTCGTGCAACGCTGCCTGCCGGAAACTCAGCTTCATTGTCGCTGGCCACCACTTCTTGCTCCACAATCGCTCCCGGCGCAATTGCTGGCAGCGGTGCTCGCAGCACGCGCCCATCCGAATAGATCTTTCGTTCCTCGTCGCTGGCCGTTTCTTCCTTGACGGTTTTTGGATCCAGGGGATGAATGGTGCCATCTGCGCCAATCACGCGCACTCGCACGCTCGGCTTCTCTTCGTGCCATGGCTCCCACCGCACCGCGAGCTCATCCCAGTCTTGCGCTCCTTTTTCGCTGAGGATCTTGTAGCTCACATAACTGGTGCGCACCTGTTTGCCGCTGATGTCAAACAGATAGGAGGTGTAATCGCAAAGTACGATCCCTTCGCTGCCGGGTTTGGCCGTAGCCGCGGCCTTCTGCAGCGCTCCAACGTCCTCGCTAAAGCGCGGCAGGTCACATGGGGCTTTTTCTTGGGCTATCACTAAAGGCAGGAAACCAAAAAGAAATGCCAGTACACTTCCTGGCAGGTACCTGGGCCACGTTTTCATCCGATGCGTCCTTTGCCAACTGTGGTTTGATTAGACAACGTTACTTGGAAACGACCATGCGCGCAACATCACCATTGGCGGCTGCCTACGTGCAGTATTACGTCGAAGATTTTCTCGGCTCCTCGGTCGTTGGCCGGTCTCACGAGCCGCTTTTGCCCGCTACCGGTTGCATTTAACGTGTAAACAAGCGCGAATGAAATTCCAGCGACGCCGGCAGGTGTGCCGCGAAGTAGCTGGCATCGTGCCGGCCGGGGTACAGGTGAAATTCGTGGGCAATGTGCCGCGTCGTCAGGACTTTGTCCAGAACCGCAGCCCCCGCGTCGAAGCCGTAATCATCCTGATCGCCGCAATCGAAGTAAATCTTCAAGCCTGCCAAATTCGACGTGCGCGCCAGCGTGAGCGGGCTCTCCTGATTCCAGTACGCGGGGTCGGGCGGGTTGCCAAATACGCCTCCAAGGATCCTCACGCGGTTCGGTTGATTGCTTTGCGCTGCCGCACCGCCGAGAAAAACCGGCAATTTCTCGATCAGCGCGGCGCTGTGCGCGCTTACGGCGACGAAGAGTTGCGGATGCCGGAACGCCATGTGCAGCGCCCCATACCCGCCCATCGAAATTCCCGAGATCGCCCGGTTTGCCCGGCCCGGCGCAGTGCGGTAACGCTTCTCGATGAACGGGAAAAACTCCTGTACCAGGAAATCTTCGTAGCGTTCCTTGCCGTCTTTCGCGTTGATGTAGAAACTCGCGTCCCCATACGGTGTGGCGATCAAGAAATCCTTCAGCTCGCCCTTCTCCCGCATGTCTTCCACCAGGTTCCATTCGCCGGAGTGAATGAAGAACTGTTCATTGTCGCCAAGCCCGTGCAACAAATAAAGGATGGGAAAATGCCGCGTCTTGTCCACGTCAAACGACGGCGGCAGCATGATGCAGTAGGGCACCGCGCGGTGCACGAATTTGCTGGGAAGGGAATTGCACTCGACTCGCCCCGTCGCCGCATGCAATGGGACAGCCAAACACAGGAGGCTGAGGAAACGCGTGAAGAATGGCCAGCGCGCCACCACCTGGGATTTTCTACTCATAGCGCAGCGCGTCAACCGGATTGAGCTTGGCCGCGCGCGAAGCAGGATAGAGCCCCGCGGCCAGACTGACAAGAATGGCGAATACAACGGCCGCGATCACCAGCCACCACGGCACGGAAGAAAGTTCAATGGGATTCAGGTTCTGCCGCTTCAAATAAACGTTCGTGCCAAACGTGATTGCCCGCCCCAGCAACCAGCCGAACAACACGCCAAAGAATCCTCCGAACAATCCCATGACTCCGGCTTCGACAAAAAACAGTTGCTGCACATCCGAATCCGCCGCTCCCAGCGCCTTCAGCACCCCGATTTCGCGCCGCCGCTCCAGAATCGCCATCACCAGCGTGTTTACGATCCCCAGCGTTGCCACCGCCAGCGCCAGGCTTCCGAAAATCCCCAGCAGCAGATCGAACACGGAGAAAAACGTGCGCAGCGATTTGGAAGCATCCAGAAGCGAGAAGGCTGCAAATCCCATGGCCTTAATCGACGTCTCGAGCTCTTCCACCTGCGAGGGCGATTTGGCGCGCACGGAAAGCGAAGGATAGGTGGTTTTGTTGGCGGTGTTGTCGCGCACGATGTCGCGCAAATCGTTCACCTGGGCCGCGCGCAGTGTTGATGCGGTCGAAAGCGGCATCAGCAGTCGCGCGTTGCCGTAACCGCCATATCCGGCCGCCGGCTCCGTTTCCACGATGCCCACAATCTTCAAGCGCAGTTCCTTCGGCACCACGGAGAAACCGCCCGAAGGTTCGCCGCTCGGGGTGGACGAATCGTCGTTTGCCGGCAGCGCCTGGCGTTCCGCATACCGCAGCGCCAGATCTTGCCCGAGCAGTGACGCGGGCTTTTCCGAAAGGTCCTTGGCGAATTCAATCTGCAGGATCGCTTCGTTCGCCGTCGGCGAAGAGAAGAAGTTCCCCTGCATGCCGTCAAACGAACCGGAATTGCGCGAGGATTCCGGCATCCCCGCCACCACCGTGGCAAAAGGCTTGTTGTTGAACCGCACCTCGGTGAAAAACCGTACTTGCGGATAAACCTCGATTACATTCGGGAGCTTCTCCATCTCCTTGCGCGCGTCTTCGTCTAGGGTCCGCGGTGGCGTATCGGACTGCACTTCACGTTGCGGTCGCCCCATTCCGCGGAAATTGTTCTTTGGCGCAACGAAAATCGTGTCGAACAGCCCGCTCTGGGAAAGCCTCTTGGAAGCCAACTCCTGCAAACCAACACCCAAAGACAACATCGCCACCAGTGAAGCCACCCCCACCGCGACTCCCAGCGTCGTCAGCGCGTTTCGTAGAATCGCTTCCCGTAGATTGCGGAACGCCAGGTCTGCCAGGTCGCGGGGTTTCATTGCGCGCCCTCGTTGCCAGCTTCCGAAGCCGACAGAAGCTTGCCATCACCCATGATCGCCAGCCGGTCTGCGTAGCGCTCAGCCAGTGGCCGTTCGTGCGTCACCATCACGATGGTCATTCCCAGTTGCCGCTGCACGTCGCGCAGAAGCGACAGGATCGCTTCTCCCGTCGCGGAATCGAGATTACCCGTTGGCTCATCGGCCAGCAAAATCTTCGGCCGGTTCACCAGCGCCCGCGCGATCGCCACGCGTTGCTGCTCGCCGCCGGAAAGCTCCGTGGGACGGTGCCCCAGCCGGTGCGTCAGCCGCACGCGCTCCAACGCCTCGCGCACGCGCCCGGGCCGCTCTCCGCGATCCACTTCCGCGAGTCGCAGCGGCAGTTCGATGTTTTCTTCCAGCGTCATGCGCGGCAGCAGGTTGAACGATTGAAAGATCATGCCGATGGTGTTGCAGCGGTAGCGCGCCAGTTCGATGCTCGTGAGTTCCGCGAGATTTTGCCCCTGCGCCATGATGGAACCCGACGTGGGCCGGTCCAGGCCTGCAATGAGATTCAACAGCGTTGATTTCCCCGAGCCGGAAGAGCCCAGCAGCGCTAGGAATTCGTTTCGCGCAATCGAAAGCGAAAGGTCGTTGACGGCCTGGATGGTCGCCCCTCCCATGCTGTACTGGCGGGAAACGCGGTCAAGCTGGATGGCGGTTTCGGCGTTGGGCATTTGGGTCAATGGATGCGGTCAATGGGTCGTCGATGAATGATACGCCGCAACTGGGGCGGAAATTTCGTCACTTTCTTGGATGCGGCAAAGCGAGGGGAAGTTGGGGCGTCAAATGAGATGGAAAAAGTAAAGGGGTAGAATGCGAGCGGTGAGGGCGACGCGATGAGCAAACTGTGGGCGGCGATCGCGCCACGCGTTTGCCTCCTGAATCTTTAGATTGTCTTGGCGTTGCAATTGGTATCTGTCGGCCGCAGACCGCGCTCCGCGCTCGTACATCTCAGCCAAAGGCTGGCTACTTCTTCCGCGTAAAGGTGAACGTGCCCACCAGCGACTTCCCGTGATCCTCGAAGGTCCACACCTGCGTGAGGCGGTCCTTGTCCGGCATGGTCAGCGAGAGCGACACCATGTGCCCCTCATCCGGCGTTTTTGTGCCGGAGACGCGCACGAAACTGAAATCATATTTTCCCGTTGCCGCCGTGGCCGCGGGCGTCTGCATGGTGGGCTGGTTCCCCGCGGAGCAATAGTGGGTCGCCACAATGTGATCGCCGTCCAATGAGTACATCGTGATCATCTCTGACTCGTCAGCGCTTTTCAGGCGTTCCATCAGCGCGCTTCCATTGGAAACCACCTGATACGTCAGGCTCACCTTGGACCCCTGCGCGTTCGTTCGTTCCCACTCCCCGGCCAGCGACTTAAGTTGATCGAAAGCCGGCGTGGAACGCGCTGGCGGGTGCATCTCCTGGGCCGCGGCAAATACGCACAGCGACAAACTAAGTAATAGCAGACCGAGGGTGCGCGGAAGCGGCATACGAGACCTCCTTGAAACGCGCCGGGCAAAAGGACGGGGATGCCCGGCATGCGGAATTGGCGGGGTGCATTTTGCCTCAACTCCGCCGGGATGTCGAGCGCAGAAAACTCCCCAAGCACCAAATCGCCGTGGACGGCGCCGGCCCTCGGGTGGGTGCTGCATGGGCTACTGCGTGGAGCGGTAATGCATTGACCAACGGTGGAAGGCCTACATACCATAGAAAAATGGGTCAGAAGCCGATCATCCTCCCTTTGTTGGGCATCGCGGCGTGTTTCACATTGCTATTTGGCCTGGCGGGTTGCGAGGATGCCACGAAAAGACCTGTGCAGGCGCATGTTCCGGCGCTGGCTCCGGCGCAGGCCCCCGCCTCCTCTGCCCCCGAACTCGGCGCGCTGCCACTGAGAGATTTGGCATCCCAGCCAGTCCTCTCTCTCCAGTCACCTGTACCCGGCGGCATCGACTACCTGATCGAAAAGATCAAGGAAAAATTCAGTTCCGGCGAAGCCAATTACCATGCTGGCCACCTCGAAGCCGCGCGCCGCGATTTTGACGACGCCGTCGATTGGATGCTCGAAAGCGGCTACGACCCCAACAGTGATCCGCGCCTCAGCGAGCTATTCCATCAGGTCACGGATGCGATCTACACCTACGAACTGCAGGCCTTCCGCGCGGGCGACGGTTTCAGCGAAGCTCCCGCCGTTCCCGCGGCCATTGACGAAGTGGCCGAAATGACCTTCCCCGTTGACCCCAAGTTGCGGGAGCGCGCCGAAGCCGCGGCCAAGAGCATCTCGCACGACTTGCCGCTCACCGTGAACGACACCGTGGCTTCCTACCTCAACTTTTTCCAGACGCCGCGCGGCCGCGCCATCGTCGAAAATGGTCTCCGCCGCTCCGGCCGCTACCAGCAGATGATCGCCCGCGTCTTGAGCGAAGAAGGCGTGCCCCAGGACCTGATCTACCTGGCGCAAGCAGAGAGCGCCTTCCAGCCCCTGGCTCTTTCGCGCGCGGGTGCCCGCGGCATCTGGCAATTCGTGCAGTGGCGCGGCAACGAATACGGTTTGAAGCGCAGTTGGTGGGTGGACGAGCGCCTGGACCCCGAAAAAGCCACGCGCGCCGCGGCCCAGCATCTTCGCGACCTCTACGGCCTTTTTGGCGACTGGTATCTCGCCATCGCCGCCTACAACTGCGGCCCCGGAAACGTCCAGAAAGGCGTGGAGCGCACCGGCTACGCCGATTTCTGGGAGCTCTACAAACGCAACGTGCTCCCGCGCGAAACCAAGAATTACGTGCCCATCATTCTCGCTCTCACGCTGATCGCCAAAGACGCCGCGCATTACGGCATCGCCGTGGAGCCCGATCAGCCGGTGGAATCCGATATCGTCAAGCCCGGCCGCGCGATCGATCTGCGCCTGGTGGCCGAGACCATTGATGTCGACGTGGCCACGCTGCGCGCTCTGAATCCCGCGCTTCTCCGCATGGCCACACCGGAGGATCCCAACTTCGTTCTGTATCTGCCGAAGGGCACCTCGGAGAAATTCTCGGCGGAGATCGCGGACATTCCCGCGGACAAGTGGGTCAGTTGGCGGCGCCATCGCGTAGAATCCAGCGAGACGCTGACGTCCATTGCCAAGAAATACCGCGTCACCCCGGCTGCCATTGCCGACGCCAACGAGTTGGACCGTGCCGAAGCCTTAACGCCGGGGGAGAAACTCATCATCCCCGCCACCCGCCCGCCCGAGGAGGCCAAGAGCCGCTTGGTGCGCTATCGCGTCCGCAGGGGCGACACGGTCGCGGGCATCGCCGACCAGTTCAGCGTGACCTCCGACCAGATCCGTAAATGGAACGGGCTCAAGTCCGCCAAGGTCTCCCGGGGCATGGTCTTGCGCATCTATACTGTAGGCGGCGCCCCGGAGACCCGCACCGTGCATAGCTCCGCAAAGTCCAAGAAGCCCCCCAGGCGCACCTCCGGCAAGACCCAGCAGTAGTCCTCTGGCCGCTCAGGGTCATCTTGTGCCTCTCCCTACTTTCCGACGACCGCGGCTCCGCCTGTCCCGGGGGGCACAGCCTCTCGGCCTGCCCTTGACCCCCGTGAAACGCCTGCCTTACATACCCTCAAGAACTCTTGACATCCACGTTGGAGTGGGATAACAAATCGCAAGGACGGAGTGACTTATCTCCGGCTGGAGCAGCATGCCGAGAACATCGGGTAAGAAAGTGCCCCCAGGGGAGGAAAGCATGGATTTCGAGAAGGACCATTTTGAAGAAGACGATGAGCTGTCCCGGCTGGAAGAGGACGACGAGCTGGGTGGCGATACCGAGGGCGTGATCGAAGAACAGGAAGAGATCCTCTTGGTAGAAGATGAACCCGCGGAAGAAACCGGGGAACAAACCCCGGCGAAGCCCGCACCCAAGGCTGCGCCTAAGAAAGCGGCGAATAAGCCTGCCAAGACGGCGCCCAAGAAAGCGGCCAAGAAGGCTCCGAAAAAAGCCAAGAAGGCCAAAGCGAAGCCCAAGAAGGCCGCCAAGAAAGCGGGCAAGAAACGCCGCCGCTAGCCGCTCCTGGCACTTAAGCTGGATTTCCCAGAAGCCCCGCGACGCCCTCACGGGGCTTCTTTGTTCCGGACTGCTGCAGCGGGGCGCCACATTGGTATGACTTTGCCGCTGCCGGGAATTGGTGTTCTCGCCGCACCTGCGCCGAATCGGTGCGCTTCTCGCACCGCATTGGGAACCACCCGGCACCGTTGCCCCGGCGTCCTTGATAGAACCTCTAAGTGCCGTTAGGATAAACGCGTATGTTGCGAGCCATCGAGCACATACGGCGGATGCGCGGAGGCGCGCAAGCGCACCTCATGAGGTGCTCGGACGGAAACTACTATGTCGTCAAATTCCAAAATAACCCGCAGCACCTTCGCGTTCTGGTGAATGAGCTGCTCGGCACTCGCTTGGCATCTCGCCTCGGCCTTCCCACCACCCCCGTAGCCGTCGTCGAGGTCAGCCGGGAGTTGATCCAGTTGACCGAGGAATTGTGCATGGAGTTGGCGCACACGCGCACGCCCTGCGCCGCGGGACTGCAGTTCGGCTCGCGCTATCCAGGCGATCCCCGCCGGCTCGTGTTGCACGATTTTCTCCCCGATGAAAAGCTGCGCGAGGTCGCCAATCTTCACGATTTTGCCGGCATGCTAGTCTTCGACAAGTGGACCTGCAACACCAACGGACGGCAAACCCTGTTTTTCGAGGAGAAGAGCCCGGCGTCAGCAGCGGCGCCAGGTCACGCTCCTGGAGAATCTGCTCACGCGGCCGGCAGTCATCCGCTTGCTTATCGCACGTTGATGATCGACCAGGGCTTCTGCTTCAACGCCGGGGAGTGGAATTTCCCGGATGCCCCCCTGCGCGGCTTGTACGCGCGCAATCGCGTCTATGAAGGCGTTACCGGCATGGAATCCTTCGGCCCCTGGCTCGAGCGCCTCGAACATCGCATTACCGAACGCGTGCTTGCCGAATTGGCCGGGGAAATTCCGCCGGAGTGGTATGCGGACGATTATGACGCCGTCCTGCGGCTGCTGGAGCAACTGCAGCGCAGAAGGACGCGTGTGCCGGAGCTTCTCCTTTCCGCAAAAGCTTCCAACCGGCAGCCTTTTCCGTACTGGGTCCGTGATTCGTGACTCGTGAAAGAACATCACCGATAGCCGGTCTTGGGTTTTCACAAGTCACCAGTCACGAGTCACGCAATGGGGAGAACTACGATGATCACCGAGACAAACGAGGCAAGAGCGAACGAGCGGGCCTGCGCCTATCGCGTGCTCCGCTACACGCCCAATCTGGTGCGCGACGAGTGGGTCAATATCGGTGTGCTGGTCTTTGATCCGCAAACCGGCGAGCGCCGCTTGCGCCTCATCGAGGAGCCCGAAGAGTACGCACGCGTGCGCCGTCTTCACCCCCAGGCCGATGAGGAACTCCTGCGGGCCTTGCGTGAGGACCTGGAAAACCGCTTTGCCGGCGCCGGCGAACTCTTCCCCAACAATGGCCAGGAAACAGGCAAAGCGCCTGGCGAAGGAAGCGGGCAGGCCGCCTGGTTGCGGCTTTTGGGAAAGTGGGACGACACGCTCTCCAATGCACTACAACTCGCCCCGCAAAAGGGCGTCTACGCCGACGACCTGGATGCGGAAACCGAGCGCCTCTACGCCGATCACGTGGCCCCGGAGCGCGCCGCCACGCGCGTGGGCGCGCCGGGCAGCCGCGGCGTGATTCGCTCCTACTGCGCGCAGGTCCTGAAACAAGCGCGCCTGTGGGAACGCATGCAGAAAGGCGTGCGCGCGGAGGAGTTCACCTTCCCGGGCGATCCCATGCGCCTCGATTACAGTTACCGCCGCAACGGCACGCGGGGCTTCGTGCAGGCGCTCAGCGTTACGCGCGCGCCCGCCGATGCCAAACTGCTCGCCTACACCGTGGACCGCATTCGCGGCAAAGTGCCGGCCAGTGAATTCACCGCCGTCACCGACGTCGCGCTGCTCGCCGAAAACGAACGCCACCGCTTCGTCCGCGAAACCCTGCGCGACGCCGGCGTCGAAGCCGTGCCAATGGAAGGGTTCGCGGTGTGGACGGCGAAGTTGCGGCCGTTGATCCAGTGATCAGTCTTCAGTTTTCAGTTGTCAGTCAGAAGGGACCGGTGGGTTTCACGATGAACAATCCGGGGGGCAGAACAGCGGCGCACAAACCATCTTCCTGCCGCTTCCGTGAAGTTTCCTTCACTTCCGGATTTCGCAAGGACGCGTGAAATTCTCTCCAGGTCAAGCCAGGCTAAGCCGGGACTTCGTTACGGGCGTTCCCTTCCTTACTGAAAACTGATAACTGATTACTTACAACTATCCGCTACACCACCGGTTCCGCCCAGTTCTCCAGCGTTTCCTTGACCTTCTGCAGGAACTGGTGCGCGATCGCTCCATCCACCACGCGATGGTCGTAGCTCAGCGTCACATAGCACATCGAGCGGATGGCGATCGAATCGTTGATCACCACCGGCCGCTTTTCGATCGCTCCCAGCCCCAGGATGCCCACGTTCGGCTGGCTGATTATCGGCAGGCCGAAGAGCCCTCCGAAGACGCCCGGATTCGTGATGGAGAATGTTCCCTCCTGCACCTCTTCGGGCTTCAACTTCTTCGAGCGCGCACGCTCCGCCAGGTCGTTCAGGTTGCGCTGAATGCCCAGCAGGTTCTTCTCGTCCGCCCCCTTCACCACCGGCACAATCAGGCCCCAATCCAGCGCCACGGCGATGCCGATGTTGATCTCCTTGTGCAGCACCACGTTTGTGCCGTCCAGCGAAGCGTTCACGATGGGATAGGCGCGCAAGCCCGCCACCGCCGCCTTCACGAAGAACGGCATGAACGTCAGCTTCGTTTCGTAGCGTTTCTCAAACTCCTCTTTGGACTTCGCGCGAAGCGCCGCAACCTTGCTCATGTCCACTTCGTCGACGGAGTACACGTGCGGCGAAACGTGCTTCGACACCACCATATGCTCGGCGATTTTCTGCCGCATCACGCTCAGCGGGTGAACTTCGTAATTCCCAAAATAGATGCGTTCGCGCGGCACTCCGACTTGCAGCGCCGGAATGAACTGGCTGCCGTGCGCTGTCGCTGCCCCAGGTTGCGCCACGGCTGACGGAGCCGGCGGAGGAATGGGCCGAGCCGCGACTCCTGAAGCCTCTGCCACAGCGCGCTCTGGCGCCGCGCCGGACAATGCTGCGATCGCCGCTTCCATATCCTGCTTGGTGATGCGACCGCCCGCCCCGCTGCCTTCGAGAGTGGAAAGATCAACGCCATGTTCCTTCGCCATGCGCCGAACCAATGGAGAGGAATGAATGCGTTCCGCTGAGGTAGTTGGTGCTGCTTGTGCAGCAGGGGCCGCCGGTGCAGCCGCCGGAACCGGAGCTAGGGCAGGCGCTGGGGGCTTTGCTGTCTCAGGCACGGCTGCTGGTGTTGCAGGAACTGACGCGGGTGCCGGCGCCGATGCCGCGGCCAGCCCTGCTCCATCGATCACCGCCACAATCGTCTGGATCGGCACGGTCTGCCCTTCGGGAACCTTGATCTCTTTCAGCACTCCCGCCGAAGGGGAAGGGATTTCGGCATCCACTTTATCGGTGGAGATTTCAAACAGCGGCTCGTCCCGCTCGACCTTGTCTCCGGGTTTTTTCAGCCACTTGGTGATGGTCCCTTCAAAGATGCTTTCGCCCATCTGGGGCATGACCACATCGACTGCCATTGCGGTGATCTCCTTCGCTCTCTCGAGAAAACTGCCAACCGGGGCGCTCTTGGCCTGTGAACAACCTGACTTTTCTAGTTTACAAGGAAAGCCAGCGGAACAAAAACACCCTCCTCTTTAGGAATTGCAAGCGGCAAGTGTAGCGCATGGCTCGAAGAATCCCTCTGCCCTAAAGATTATGGCGTGGGGAGGAAAACGAGGCAGACAGGAGAGGGTACGCCTTCGGTCTTGGAAACCTGTGTCAGCGCGCCGGTCGCGGGGTCAATGCGGAAGATCACGATGGAATTGGAGTGCTGGTTTTCGGCGAGCAAGAAGTGTCCCGTAGGGTCGATGGCGAAGTGGCGCGGCTCCTTGCCGCCGGTAGGGAAATCGCCCGTCTTGCGGAGGATCCCTTTTTGTGAATCCGCCGCAAAGAGGGCGATGGTGTCGTGGCCGCGGTTGGAGGCAAAAAGCCACTTGCCATCCGGATGAACCGCGATCTCGGCAGCATCGTTGCGGCCGGAGATTCCTTTCGGCAGCATCGTCGCGCTTGTGAGTTCGTTTAGCCAACCTCGGAGGGGATCGTAGAGGAACCAAGTGACGGTGGATGTCAATTCGTTTACGGAGAACACCCAATTTCTCTCCGCCAGAAATACGAGGTGCCTAGGCCCACTCCCTGGGCTCACCTTGACATGCCGAGCGTTTTGGTCGGCGTCACGATTGAGCGCACCCGTGTCCGCATTAAAGGGATAAACGAGGATCTCATCAAGACCGAGGTCAGTGACGATGACGAAGCGATTGTCGGGCGATGGCTCAATCCAGTGAGCGTGCGGGCCTTCTTGGCGCTGTTTGTTGGGACCAAGCGGGCCGGCGTCCGTCACCAGCGCCGTGTGTTCCCCGAGTTTTCCGTCCGCGAGGATAGGGAACACAGCGACGTTGCCCGACGTGTAGTTGGCCACGAACAGATATTTGCCGCTTTTGTCGAACGAAAGATAGCAGGGGTCTTCGCCAAGCGCGGGAAGTTGGTTCAGGAAAGCCAGCTTCCCGGTCTGGGCGTCCAGAGCAAAGGCGCTGATCGCGCTTTCCTTGCCGGACTCGTTGGCGGCATACACAAATTTCCCGCTGGGGTGAATGGCTAGCCAGGAGGGGTCGCGCGTTTCCACGGCAAGACCCTTCGCGGTCAGCTTGCCCGTGTCCGCGTCGAACTCGAAAGCGTAGATGCCTTTGCTGTCGGTTTTGTTGGTGTAGGTGCCGACGAGCGCCAGATAGCGGTGACTTGCGGCGGGCCGGCTGGCAGCGCCGGCCAGCGCAAGGATAGCCAACCCCGCAGAAAGCGCAAGAAATGCCAACAGGCGGCGTGTGATTTTCATGGCGATTTAGTGTAACGCAACCCAAAACAAAAAAGGGGCATGACGCTGCGTGCTCCTTTTTCTATTTGGCCGGAGGGGCCGGGAACTGAAAAGCGGCAGCAAGCTGCCGCACTCCAAGAGCTACTTCTTTTCTTCGGCTTCTTCTTCCTGGAGGACGGCGGCGGCGGCGACAGTGTCGTCATCGTCGAGGCGCAGCAAGCGTACGCCTTGCGTGGAGCGGCCCGCTTCGCGGATTTCGTTCGCGTGCACGCGGATGACCTTGCCGTTTTCGGTGATGATCATGACGTCGGACTCTTCCGTGACCTGCAGCGTGGCGACGACGGAGCCGTTGCGGTCGGTAGTCTTCATGTTCACCACGCCCTTGCCGCCGCGCGAGGTGATGCGGTATTCGGCCAGAGCGGTGCGTTTGCCATAGCCCTTTTCGGAAACGGTAAGCATCAGCGTGGTGAGCGAGTCCTTGATGTGTTCGTTGTCGAGTTCTTCCAGATTTTGCGTGGTCTGCTGGTATTCCTTGGCGATGATCACGAAGTCCGGTTGCACGGCGTCCATGCTGACGACGTAATCCCCTTTGTCCAGGTCCATGCCGTACACGCCTCCGGCGTTGCGGCCCATGGGGCGCACCTCCGTCTCGCGGAACAGGATGGCCTGGCCTTCGTGGCTGGCGAGGAAAATCATCTGTTTGCTGTCGGTCAGCTTCGCGCCAATCAGCTCGTCCTTGTCCTCGAGGTTGATGGCGATGATGCCGGTGGAGCGCGGGTTGGAAAATTCGGTCAGCGCCGATTTCTTCACCGTGCCGCTCTTTGTGGCCATGAACACGAAGCGGCCTACCTCTTCCAGGTTCGTGGCCGCCACCAGCGCCGTCAGTTTTTCGTCTTCCTGGAATTTCACCAGGCTGGCGATGGCCTTGCCCCGCGTGGCCGCCGCCGCTTCCGGCAGTTCGTACACCTTCAGCCAGTAGACGCGGCCCTTGGAGGTGAACAGCAGAATGTAGCTGTGCGCCGAGGCAATGAAGAGATGCTCGACGAAGTCTTCTTCCTTTGTTCTTGCGCCGATGCGCCCCTTGCCGCCGCGCGATTGGTGACGGTAAACCTCCACGGGCGTGCGCTTGATGTACCCCGCATGGCTCACGGTAATGAGCATGTCGGTGTCCGCGATCAGGTCTTCCAGCTTGATCTCGTCCACCTTGTCCACGATTTGCGTGCGCCGGTCGTCGCCGTAGGCTTTGTGGACTTCGCGAAGCTCGCCGATGATCACCTGCTTGAGCTTCTTGTCGCTGGCCAGGATTTCGCGCAGCTCCGCGATGAGGTCGCGGATGGACTTCAACTCCTTCAGGATTTCATCAATCGAGAGCTGCGTCAGGCGATGGAGTTGCAGTTCGAGGATGGCGTCAATCTGCGCGTAGCTGAGTCCGAGCCCCGCGGCACCCCGGCCGGCGGCTTCAATTTCCGGCGCGTCCGCAAAGCGGTACTTGCGCCCGTCGAGCTTCACGCCTTCAAGTTTCTTGGACTTGCCATTTTCGGTGATGGTGACGTCCTGCTCGGTGAAATACTTGAACAGGTTTTCCTTGGCGTCGGCGCGGCTGCTGCTACCACGAATCACGCGGATGACGTTGTCAAGGTGATCCAGCGCGATCTGGTAACCGACCAAAATGTGTTCGCGTTCCTCGGCTTTGCGCAGCTCGAAGATGGTGCGCCGGCGAACCACTTCCATGCGGTGCTCGATGAAGAGCTTGATCAGTGGAATCAGGCCAAGTTCGCGCGGCTGCCCGCCGACGATGGCCAGCAGGATCATCCCAAACGATTCCTGCATCTGCGTGTGTTTGAAAAGATTGTTGAGGATGAGCTGGGATTCCTCGCCGCGCTTGAGCTCCACGACGATGCGCATACCTTCGCGGGAAGATTCGTCGCGCACGTCGGCGATGCCTTCGATTTTCTTGGTTTGCACGAGCTCGGCGATGCGCTCGATGAGCTTGGCCTTGTTCACCTGGTAGGGAATTTCGGTGATGACGATATTTTCGCGCTCCTTGCCGACTTCCTCGATGGCGGCTTTGGCGCGCATGATGAAGCTGCCGCGGCCCGTGCGAAAGGCGGCTTCAATGCCTTCCCTGCCCGCGATATAAGCGCCTGTCGGAAAATCCGGGCCTGGAACGAGCTTCATCACTTCCTTGAGCGGGGTATCGGGCTTCTCGATCAAGAGGATGGTAGCTTCCACGATTTCGCACAGGTTGTGCGGGGGAATGTTCGTTGCCATTCCGACAGCGATGCCGCTGGCGCCATTGACCAGGAGATTCGGAATGCGCGACGGGAGAACCACGGGCTCTTCGCGGGTTTGATCGAAGTTCGGGATGAAATCGACAGTTTCCTTCTCAAGGTCGGCGAGAATGTCTTCCGAAATTTTGGCCAGCCGCGCTTCCGTGTATCTCATGGCCGCCGGTGGATCGCCGTCCACGGAGCCGAAGTTCCCCTGTCCGTCGATCAGGGGGTAGCGCATGTTGAAGTCCTGCGCCTGGCGAACGAGCGCGGGATAGATGACCGCTTCGCCGTGCGGGTGGTAGTTGCCGGAGGTGTCGCCGCAAATCTTTGCGCATTTGCGGTAGCCGCGATTGGAGGCCAGGCCGAGGTCGTTCATGGCCACAAGAATCCGCCGCTGCACGGGCTTCAGGCCGTCGCGCACGTCGGGAAGCGCGCGCGCGATGATGACGCTCATCGCATAGTCGAGATACGACTTGCGCATCTCCGCTTCGATATCAATGGGTAGGAGTACCGATGTGTTGTGTTCGTCTGCCATGCGTCCTCGTGTTTCGTGACTCGTGAAAACCCGGGGTGTTCCCTCTTGCAAACTGTCATTCTGAGGGCTGCGTTTTTTGCGGCTCGAAGAACCTCAACGCCAGCTTCAGCCTCGGCCTATCAATGGTTGAGGTCCTTCGCTTCGCTCAGGATGACAACCTAAACTCGTTTGCCCGCGTGATCGAGCACATATGCTTTCACGCTATCGAACGCGTCGGCGGCATTGTTAAATCGCCGTGCTGCAAACTCCGCCTCGATCAGGCGCAGAAACGAATCGCGCTCCGTTTCATCGGCAAAACCAATCGCCACACCTCTTTCGTTGTCCGGTGCATCCGTGGGCGTGGCGCAAAATTCGCTCACGCTCAGCCCGCGCAATCCCGGCAATATCGTCCAACCCAACTGGTAGATCATGCCATCTGGCCCACACTCGTTGGGGCGGAGCACGCTGCGCCCCTCCTTGGCACAAACTCAGATATCCAGGTTCACTACTTCAAGCGCGTTGTCCTCGATGAACTTGCGGCGCGCTTCGACGTTTTCGCCCATGAGCGTGGTGAAAATGTCCTCGGCCGCGACGGCATCTTCCAGCTTGACCTGCAGCAGCGTGCGCGTATCCGCGTTCATCGTGGTTTCCCACAACTGCTCCGCGTTCATTTCGCCTAAGCCCTTGAATCGTGTAATCGTGAAATCTTTCTTGGCGTCTTCCATGACGTAGTTGAGAACGTCGGTGGCCTTTTCCTGGGTGACCTTGGTGCCGTTGCGCGCGACCGTGAAGGGCGGATGATTGAACTCCTCGATCTGCCTACCTAACGCGCGCAGACGCTTGTACTCCGCGGTGGAAGCGACAGCCCAACTGATCTTCTGGTTGTGCGGCGCGCCGAACTGGATTTCGTACAGGCTGTGTTCCTCATCAAACGCGATTTTGCCTTCCAGTTTCAGCTTGCTCTTCTCGACTTCCTTCAGGAGTTTCTCGAGTGTCTTTTTCTCTCCAAAGTCGGTCTTCTTTTCCAAGCCGCTCTCCGCCAGCAATTCCACCAGTCCGGGCTCGCGCAGACGGCGGCCCAGTTTCGCCGCGGCAGCTTCGTACTCCTGCACGTTGAGGAGAAATGATGTCAGCCGCGCGCCCTCCAGATTCACGCCCTCTTGTGCCTTGACGACATGATCTTCCGTGGCGCGCTTCATCAGTTCGCGGGCGAAATCGCGCTCGTCGCGGATGTAGCGTTCGCTCTTGCCGCGCTTGACGCGATAGAGCGGAGGCTGCGCGATGTACACGTGGCCGCGCTCGATCAGTTCCTTCATGTGGCGGAAAAAAAATGTGAGCAGGAGCGTGCGAATGTGCGAGCCATCCACGTCCGCATCGGTCATGAGAATGATCTTGTGATAGCGCAGTTTGCTGGCGTCGAAATCGTCCTTGCCAATCCCCGTTCCAAGCGCGGTGATGATCGCGCGAATTTCCTCGTGGCCGAGCATCTTGTCGTAGCGCGCCTTCTCGACATTGAGGATCTTGCCTTTCAGGGGCAGAATCGCCTGATATTTGCGGTCGCGGCCCATCTTCGCGGAGCCGCCTGCGGATTCCCCCTCGACGACGAACAATTCGCAGCGCGCCGGATCGCGTTCCTGGCAATCGGCCAGCTTCCCCGGCAGGCCGCTGGAATCCATGGCCGATTTGCGGCGCGTAAGTTCCCGGGCTTTGCGGGCGGCTTCGCGCGCACGGGCCGCGTCAATGCACTTGCCGATGATGCGCCGCGCCACGGTAGAGTGTTTGTCAAACCACTCGCCCAGTTTTTCGTTCACGAGTTGTTCGACGTCGCCCTTGATGTCGCTGTTCAGCTTGCCTTTGGTCTGGCCCTCGAATTGCGGCTGCGGCAGGCGCACGCTCACCACCGCGACGAGCCCTTCGCGCACGTCGTCGCCGGAGATGCTGACCTCGTCCTTTTGCTCCTTCAGCATTCCGGCGGAGGAAGCAAAGTTGTTGATCGAACGGGTCAGCGCCGAGCGGAAGCCCGAAAGGTGCGTGCCGCCATCCACGGTGTTGATGGTGTTGGCAAACGCAAAAACGTTTTCGCCGTAGGTGTCGTTGTATTGCAGGGCAATCTCCATCTCCACGTTGCCCTTCTTCCCTTCCATGTAGATGGGTGAATCATGCAGCGTGGTCTTGCCGCGATTCAGGTATTTCACGAATTCCGCGATGCCGCCCGTGAAACGGAATTCCGTGCTCTTTTCCGTGCGCTCGTCGTTCAGCGTGATTTTCAGGCCTTTGTTCAGGAAGGCATATTCGCGGAGGCGCGTGGCCAGCGTGTCATAGCTGAATGCGATCTTCTCGAAAATCGAGGGATCCGGATGGAAGGTCACTTTCGTGCCGGTTTTGCGCGTTTTTCCCGTTTGCTTGAGCTTGGAGACGGGCTTACCCTTTTCGTAGCTCTGCTCCCAGACCGCGCCGTCGCGCTGGATTTCAAGTTCGAGCAAGTCCGAAAGGGCGTTGACGACGGAAACGCCGACGCCGTGTAATCCGCCGGATACCTTGTAGCTTTCGCTATCGAATTTTCCGCCGGCGTGCAGCACGGTAAGCACAACTTCCGCCGCGGGGCGTTTTTCCGTGGCGTGCATGTCCACGGGAATGCCGCGGCCATTGTCCACCACGGTCACGGAGTTGTCCGCGTGAACCGTCACGTTCACTTCGTCCGCGAAGCCGGCCATCGCTTCGTCGACGGAGTTGTCCACCACTTCCCACACCAGGTGGTGCAAGCCCATCTCGCCAGTCGAACCGATGTACATGGCGGGACGCAGCCGCACGGCCTCCAGCCCGCCGAGCACCTTGATGGACTTCGCGTCGTACTGGTGGCCGCCTTTTCCCGTCACTGTTTCCTTGTCGCCCATTTCATCTCCTGACGTGCGTGCCTACGGCAATCCACTCGTGCGGAAAGCTGCCCGGCGCACAACCGGGTTCCCGGCGGCGATACTGCAAAATCAATTTTGGTGAAGCTAGGAAAGGCGTGAAGTTTGCAATCTCCGTTCGTCGCCTCACCCTTTGATCCCTATACCACACGGGACTCGTAGGGTTCCTGCTTCATCCCATCCCGCATTCCGGGACGTGGCGAAGACTTATATTCTCCAGGACTGCTGGCCTGCCCCTGGCGCAGGGCGGTTACGGCCAAACTTTCCTGGCGGACGTGTCGATTTGGAGGAAGAATCACGAATCGACAACACTTAAATTTTACTGGAAACGGGGCGTTTTCTCAAGTCAGAGAAATGGGTTTGTGGATAAATAACTGTATTATTTTCAATCTCTTATGTACGGGCTTCGGACGTCGATACGAAGTCGTGTTCAAAGAAAATAGTGGCAAACTTCAGGACGTAATTCCTCACTCTATTTCGTTTTCTCCACACCGCTATTTCAGGAAGCAATATCTGCCGAACGTGCGCGAAATCAGATGCGCATGGGCATGATGACGTAGCGGTAGCGATAGTTGTCATCCGCCAGGGGGCGCATCTGGCCGGCGGACTGTTCATCCTTCAGCTCGATGCTGATGGGTCCCTCCGCGGCAGCGGCCAGGAAATCCAGCATGTAGCTGGAATTGAATCCGATGGCGATGGGATCGCCCTTGTACTCTTTTTCGATGGTCTCTTTCGCTTCACCGTATTCGGGGCTGGAGGCGGAAATTTCCACGCCTTCGGTCGAGACCGAGAGTTTCACAGCGTGCGATCGCTGGTCGGCTAACTGCGAAACGCGCCGCACAGCGTCGCTCAATTCCGTGCGTTCCAGCGCGACAGTCTTATTATTCTCGCGCGGTAGCACCGCCTCATAATTCGGGAATTGGCCGGTGAGGATGCGCGAAATCAGCAGACGATGGCCAACCTGGAAGAACAGGTGGCTTTCATCCTTGGCAAACTCCATCTGCGCATCGGAGCCGGCAGCGTTGGAGAGCTTTTCCACTTCATCCATAGCTTTCTTCGGAATCAGGACGTGTACTTCACCGTTGAGTCCGGCGAGTTTCTGATCCGTTTCCGCGAGCGCCAGGCGGTGGCCGTCGGTGGCAACCATCGCCATCGTGTCCGGCTTCAAGATCAGCAGGCCACCGTTCAGCGTGTAGCGGGACTCTTCCATGGAAATCGCGAATTTGGTTTTGCCGATCAGGTTTTCCAGGACGACGGCGGGGATGTTCACCAGGGTGTGTGGCATTACCGGGAGGGCGGGGAAATTTTCCTTGGCCATGCCGACCAGCTTGTATTTTTTCTTCTCACTGACAATTTCAACCCAATGGTTGTCGAGTAACTTGAACTTGATCTCGCCTTCAGGCAGGAGACGCACCAGTTCCAGAAGCTTTTTGGCGGGGATCGTCCCAGCGCCTTCTTTCTTAATCTTTGCTTCGCAAGAGGTACGTATACTCAGCTCAAGATCCGTTGCCGTAATCGTCAAGCGGCTGCCTTTTGCCTCCACCAGTAGGTTAGAAAGAATGGGAATGGTAGTCTTTCGTTCCACCACACCCTGTGTTGTCGTGAGTTCGTTGAGCAATACCGATTTCGTTACGCTGAATTCCATCGCTTGGGTTTCCTCGCGCGCGGTTCCCATTCCAGTCATTCGTTTCCCCTATCCAGTTTACCCGCTAGCGTACTGTACTCGTTTTTTCGCAAAGTATAAAGGCCACCCACAACGAACTCTCTGTGGAAATAGTGGATATAACGGAGGCTCCACGCATAGTTCAACCGTTGTCTGAACCCACCCCAAAAGCAAGTTATTCACAACCATCACTTCTTTCACAAACGCGCATGCAAATAAAGTTGGTTCCATAGCTTGTTGTGATGATGATTGTTGTGGATTGGTGGAAAACCTCCGTTAGTGTAGCCCTGCCCGCGATTTCCTTGACAAATGTAAAGTGGAATTCCCTGCGGATTATTGGAAAAGCCCATGATGTTGGAGGATTGCACAAATTTCTTGCACATCCCATTATGGTTTATCCGCATGTTTCCCACGTGTAGCTCACAACTTTTCCTTACGACGTTCCCGTGACAATTTTCTGCACACAGCATCAAATAGAAGGCAATAAGCTTGAATTTCTCTTTTATCACTCACAATAGCTCTGCTTAGCCAATGCGCTCTCACCAGGAGCCGAGGGGTCCGTCAATATGTCTACCATTCTAATTACCGGTGCCAACCGCGGTCTGGGTCTTGAGTTTGTCCATCAATACGCCGCTGACGGTTGGGAGGTGCTGGCAACGTCCTGGCAACCGGAGAAGAGCACCAACCTGAAACAACTTGCTGCGCAATATCCCACAATCGTGCTGCATTCCTTGGACGTCACAGAGGATGAGTCCGTGCAGGATCTTGCGGACAAACTTGACGGCAAGCCCATTGACGTCCTGCTGCACAGTTCAGGCGTTTATCCACGTGAAGGACAGCACATTGGAGGTATCGATTACGATGGCTGGCGCGAGGCCATGGAGACGAATCTTTTCGGGGTGATGCGCGTCACAGAGGCGTTACTGGAAAACGTCACGGCCAGCCAGCGCAAGCAGATTGCTGCCATCTCCACATCATTGAGCTCGCTGCGCGGTGTGCAGGATGGTTCGGTCGCCCAGGCCGGCACGTCCTACCAGTACCGCAGCAGCAAGACAGCTCTGAACATGGCCCTATCCATCCTCGCGAAAGAGTTGGAGCCGCGCGGCATCAGTGTCGTGCTGCTTGACCCGGGCTGGGTGAAGACCGACATGGGCGGCCCCCACGTGCCACTTTCCCCTCGGGAGAGCATCGCCGGGATGCGCAAAGTGCTCTCTGGCAATCCTATGGAAGTTTCCGGGAAGTTTCTGGGGCACGACAGTATGCCACGGTCATGGTAACGCGATTGGTTTAGCCGAGGTCCGCGGCTTGCCCCGATCCCCACGCCAGGGCAGTCTTTAGAAGAAAAAGACCCACGGTGCCCGTGGGTCTTTTTCTTCAAATTGAGAGGGAAGAAACGCTTCTACTGCAGCGCGTCCATCAATCGCGTAATGGTGCGGTTCAATTCCTTGTCCGAACGGCGCAACTCCTCGATCTTGTTGATCGAATGCAGCACCGTCGTGTGATGCTTGCCGCCGAATTGCCGGCCAATTTCCGGAAGCGATGCCGTGGTCAACTGCTTCACGATGTACATAGCCACTTGGCGAGGGAAAGCGATGGCGCGGGTATTGCTCCTCACCTTCAGGTCCTGCTCGCGCAGATTGAAGTGTTCGCTGACGCGCTTCTGGATCAGGTCGATGGTGACGCGCTTCTCCTGCGAAGCGATGATGTTGCGCAGCACCTGCTGGGCCGTGGCCAGAGAGACGACCGTTCCGGTCAGCGAAGCGTAAGCCATCAGGCGGGTCAACGCCCCTTCGAGCTCGCGGACGTTGGACTTAATCGCCCGGGCGATGTACTCCGCCACCTCATCGGGCAGGTTAAAGCGTTCGTTCTCCGCTTTCTTCTGGAGGATGGCGATTTTTGTTTCCAGGTCCGGAGGCTGGATATCGGCGATCAAGCCCCACTCGAAACGCGAGCGCAGGCGTTCTTCGATCGAATTGATATCCTTCGGCAGGCAATCGGAAGAAATCACGATCTGCTTCTGCTGCTCATACAGGGCGTTGAAGGTATGGAAGAACTCCTCCTGAGTGCGTTCCTTGCCGGCAATGAACTGGATATCGTCCACCAGCAGCACATCAACGGTGTGGAACCTGTCGCGGAAGCTGATCATGCGGTCAAAGCGCAGTGAATTGATGACCTCGATGGTGAACTTTTCCGCGCTGACATAACTCAGGCGCATGGCCGGATTGCGCTTCTTGATCAGGTGTCCGATGGCATGCATCAAATGGGTCTTGCCCATACCCACGCCGCCATACAAAAAGAGCGGGTTGTAGGCCTTGGAAGGCTGCTCCGCGACCGCGCGGGAAGCGGCGTGCGCAAACTCGTTGGACTTCCCGACCACGAAGGTGTCGAACGTGTACCGCAGGTTCAACTGGTGGTCGCTGCTCTCGAAATCGAGCTTGGATTGCTTCGCGGCAATCGCCGCGGGCGCCGCCTGTACGGGCTCTTCCTCGGTGCAAACATATTGCACCTTCATGTTGGGCGTGCCCATCTGGTGGAACACCGCCTTCACAATCTCGCCATAGGTGCGCGTCAACACCTGGCGGAAGACCGTGCTGGGGATTTGTATGAAAAGAGTTTCCCCTTCCATGCGGTTCAGCCGGGTGGGTTGGAACCAGGTGGTGTAGGTATTGATGCTGATCCGGGACTTGCTGAGTTCCAGAAACTTGTCCCAGACATTTTGTGTTTCGCGCTCGCGTCCGAGTTGCGTTGCGGTAGTCATCGTGATGGGAAAAGCCAAATTCTAAGCTATTTCCACAGGTGTGAATAAGCTGTGGAAAGCATTTTTGTGCCCTAAAGCTTCACGCTTTGGAGTTCGTGCTCACGCTGGAACGATTGATGCCTGCCCCGTGGATTCCCGCGCGGCCCTTTCAGAGTAGCCCCGACCTCGTGCCACTTGCTTCTAAACTGGGATGGATTCTCGCGCACTGTCCGTGATGGAGCAAGCGAAAAATGTGCGAAGGGCTGCACCGCCATTCACATGGCATTCACAACTTTTCCACAAGCACCAGCTTTGTGCAAGCACGAAAATTTCCCCGCTTTTCCCGCGCATTTCCGCAGAAATTTTTTCACAAGAAATCGCATTGCACTGAATTTGTGCAAGCAGCCCTGAGGAAATCTCCAGCAATCTTTCAGTGTTTTCGGTCCGGCCGCTCGAAATCGAAGACGCCTTGTGGGTCCGCGCCGATCAACAGGCGGTTTTCTTCCACCAAAATGGTGTTTGCTTCGAGCCGCGCTCCCTCGGGCGTATAGATCTGGTACTCGGAGCGGCGATTCCCTTCCTTGTCAAAATGGAGCAGAGTGTTGTGCAAGGCCATCCAGACCTCTCCACTCACCGGGTCCACGCCAAATGCGGTCAGAATCGCCAGGAAATACGGGGGAGTCTGCTTCTTTTCCTGCTTGGCGATCTCTTTGCGCGCCGCTTGCGCCTCCGGATAGGCATCCAGTCCGGTAAACTCGAAATCCACCCCGGCGTAACCAGAGCGGTCATATTGGCGCACCAGAGGTTCCGGGCGAAACGTATAGCCGTAGTACAGCTGTCCTTGCGCATCCGTGCCCAGGCGACCCTCGCTGAGAAGCCAGTTAATTTCCTGCCGCGAGGAAAATTCCTCGGGCTCCCCAAACTCCCGGACGACCTTGCCGCTCGGCCCGTACACGGTCACCAGGTGCGCTCCGTGCAGCGTGCTGACCGCCACTTCCCCCCCGGGCAGTGCTGCCACAGAAACGGGCCCATGCACAGGAATCGAGCGTAGCAACTTGCCGTCAGGAGCCAATTCGGTGACCAGGTTATCGCCGCGATCCACGACATACACATTTCCCTGGGCATCCACGTCGCAGTCTTCACCGAAGGCGATGCCCGCGCGCCCGGCCTTATCAATACCCACCGCGGTCGGCGCCCCAATCACGGTCAATTGCTTCTCCTTGTCATCAAAAACCGCTACGCCCACGCTGGGCGATGCCAGCACGTAGTATTTCCCGTCCTGGCCGCGCTTCACGGTACGCAGGCCCGGCCCGATGGGCTTGAAAACGCGCTTGCGCGCGGTCAGTTGGTCGTCCACCTGGGAAGCGACGGCACCCAGAACGCTGGCGAGGCACAATCCCGCGACACACGCCACGAGTTTTCCCGTATTTCTACGCATGATCTTTCAGATTGCAACCAGACTGCTGTGGTTGCCTCTCCCTGACACAAGATGGCTCCTGCGATGCCTTGCGGCGGTCGAACGGCCGCACCTGTGATAAAACCTCGCCTAGTGCCATTCCAACTTCTTCCAGCAAATCCCTTCGAGAATACTCTCTCCGTGTTCGCGTCAGATGCTTGGACCGTCACTTGGCTCAAATAGTTGGAACGGCACTAGGCGATGCGCAGACGCAAGCGTTCGATCGACTTCGCGCGCAGGCACCCCGCTTCATTGCGCGGCCCCGCTTCATCCGTTTCGATCAACACCGCATTCAACTGGATGTCTCCCGCCGCCACTTCAAAGCGCGCCGGCATGGCATCCAGAAACTTCTTGAGAATGCCGCCGCGGTCCATGCCGATCACGCCGTCGTGCGGCCCAGTCATGCCAACGTCGGTAATGTAGGCGGTGCCGTTTGGCAGGACGCGCTCGTCCGCGGTGGCTACGTGCGTGTGCGTGCCAATGACTGCAGTGACCCGGCCGTCGAGATACCAGCCCATCGCCACTTTCTCGCTCGTAGTTTCCGCGTGCATGTCCACCAGGACGAAAGCAACCTCCGCGGGGAGTTTTCCTAACTCGCTGTCGGCCTTACGGAAAGGATCATCGATCGCCGGCAGAAAAATCCGCCCTTGCAGGTTCAGCACCGCAAATTTTACGCCGTTCTTTGCCGTGCCCACATACAGGCCCGTTCCCGGATTCCCTTCGGGGAAATTCGCTGGGCGCAAGAGTCGCGGCTGGTGCGGCATGTACTCCAGGATTTCCTTACGGTCCCAACTGTGGTTTCCGCCGGTCAGGACTTCGATGCCATTCTGGAGCAGGCCCTCCGCGAGGCGCGGCGTGATCCCAAATCCCGAGGCGGAGTTCTCCCCGTTCGCAATCACCAAGTCAATCTGGCGCTGCTCGACCACGTCAGCCAGGCGGTCATGGACGATTTGCCGCCCGGGCGACCCCACAATATCCCCGATGAAAAGAATGCGCATGAGGTAGGTTAGCAGTCCCCAGTTCTAAGTCTTCCGTTTAGGAAGTGCAAGCTCGCGCTGCCCCGCAAAAACCAACTCCGATTGTTCAACTCGCTGATCCTCACTGAGAACTGACCCCACATTCATTCCGCTAGAATCCTTCGTCGTACACTCTCGTTCTTTACTTAAAAACGGAAAACTGACGTCTCCGCAAGCTTCTCGGCGAAGCCCGAATTCCTTGCTTAAAACTGAAAACTGACCACTGCAAACTGAAACGGAGCGAACCGCTCAGCCGTGGGAAGCTAGGCCGTGAACCTCTGAAATAAGTGGACGCCACGAGCCAACCATTAGGCTTTCCTGCCCCGCCCACGGGTCCTGGAGGGAACCCGCCAGCGGGACAGGCCGTGCACACAAGCTGGCTATCCGCAGCACCCCAGAGATTCGTTACGGTTCATACGGCGTTCGCGTCCTCACCTGCCTCGAAGTACCGCTCCACTGCGTATTATCCTCCCAGTCCGGCTTGGCGTCCAACGCGGGCTAAACGGAAGGCTGCATGGTTTACCTGCCGAGCAGAACAAACAGAGAGTAGAATGGCCCCACCGGTCCAAGGTGATCCTGGCAGAGGTGATTGAGGCATGTAGTCCGCCCGGGCACGGATGAATCGGCAAAGCTGGATCGGGTACCAAAACGGTCCGTTCCGAAACAGGACGATCGATCGGACATCGCGGAGCCCATCCCCCGTTAGGGGCATTCTTTAGCATTCCTTTGGAGGATCGATGAAACGCCTTCTTTCTGTTGCAACTTTCCTACTGCTGGGTTCAGCCGCACTGCGGGCGCAAACTGCGCGCGCGCCGCAGGGTACTCCCCAGCAGAGTCCACTTCCCTCGGCCGTTTCGAGCGATCAGAAGAAGATCGACCCCGTGAAAGAAGCAAACATTCGTAAATTACTGGAGGTGACTGGGGCGACCGCGATGATGGAGCAGACGATGCAGGGCATGGAGAAGAATATCAAGCCACTGATGACGAAAGCTCTCCCGGCCGGGGAGTACCGGGAAAAGTTGGTGGACCTGTTTTTTGAGAAATTCCATGCCAAACTGGATCTGCAAAAACTGCTGGATCTCGCCGTTCCCATGTATGACAAGTATTTTTCCGACGAGGAGGTCAAAGGGCTGGTACTGTTCTATCAGACACCGCTTGGCCAGAAGGCGTTGAAGGCCATGCCCCAACTATCCGGAGAATTGATGGAGGCCGGCAGCAAGATGGGTGAAGAACTCGGGCGCCAGAGCATGGTGGAGGTCCTGACAGAACACCCCGACCTGGAAAAGGCCATGGAAGAAGCGCAAGCGCAGAGCCGCTAGGAGCCGCATTGCTCTGGGGATCAACTTGCCAGAAGGCGATCGGAGGTCCAAAGTCACGCGATGCTCAAAACAGGCCTTGGCCGCTCGGATGGGCCCGTTCTTCTGTTGGTATTGTTTGCCCGCTCGATTTTTCTTGGGCAGACTAAGCCAGAGACAGTTAAAGAATTTCCGCTGCGGAAATCCGACGAAATGAGGACGGGAGACAGGCAAGAGGTTGTAGAACGCAGCTTCGTTGATCAGGGCTTGGCGTAAAAGAGGAAATTAACGATTTGCGTTTCGTCGCCACTGATGGTGATCCCGCGGCTTTGCGTGCCATAGAGTTCGTGCCAGGCGGTGACGGTGTATTTCCCCGGGGGAAGCTGAGGCAGGGTGTACGTGCCATCTTCACTGGTGACGGCGAAGTGGCTGGTCTTCAGCACCGCAATGTAACCCAACATCCACGGATGGACGTTGCACTTGACGGGGATGAATTCTTCCTTGTCATAAGCGTAAGAGAACGCGGGAGTCTGTGCCGGCTGGATGCGGTTCCATTCGCGATTGACCTTTGCGAGTGTATGAATATTGTGCGAGAGCGGGTCGTTATTGGAAAAGCGAATGGGCTGGCCGACGCGCACCGCCAAAACGTGCGGGGTGTAGCGGCAACCCTGCTGATCAAAGCTTACTTCGCTCATCCCTTCCGCAGGCGCATCATCCGCGCCAGCGGAGATGTACACGACGACGTTTCCGAGAGTGTTGCCCGGACCGGTGACCACTTTTTCGGTCAGCAGCGGCTTGGCGTGCAACTTCACGCACGCGGGGTCCTTCGACATGTCAATGGGTTCGGCCTTCGCTGGTGTGCCCACGTAGGTGACTTTGCCGGTGACCGCGCCGCTGCCAGTGCCGCTTTTCACCGCCCAGGGCGCCACCAAAACCAGGAGGATTGCCATGCACAACCTATCAAATCGCATGCCTCTATTCCTCCCACCCAGGAAATTCGCAAAAACATGGCCCGGCGGCGGGGTGCTACTCCCTTATTGCATCCGAAAATGCTTCCCTCAGCGCTTCTCCATTCAAATCCCGCATCCGTGTACATTTTACGGCCCGCTGTTTCCCTCCCCGGTCACGAAAACTCGCCGCTGACTCCTATGAATCACCACGCACGCCATTCGCGGCTTATCTCCGCTACAATGTCCTTCGGACGCACAGGAGATCCCATGAAATACCGCCGCTTTGGCCGCACCGGTTGGGACGTCAGTGAACTTGGCTATGGCATGTGGGGCTTGGCAGGATGGACGGGCTCCGACGACGCGGAGACGCTCGCTTCGCTGCACCGCGCTATCGAACTCGGCTGCAATTTCTTCGACACCGCGTGGGCTTACGGCGACGGCAAAAGCGAGCAGATCCTTGCCAGAGTGATCGCCCACTACAAAAATGATTCCAGCGTTGGCGGGCCGGACAAGCATCTCTATGTGGCCACGAAGATCCCGCCCAAAAATCAGAAATGGCCCAGCCGGCGCGAATTCACGCTCGACGATTGCTACGCGCCGGACTACGTCGAAGAGTGCCTCGGGAAAAGTCTCAAGAATCTTGGCGTCGAGACGATCGACCTCATACAGTTCCACACTTGGGAAGACCGTTGGCTGAACGACGAGCGCCTGCCGCGTTCCATCGAGGCGATGAAGAAAAGCGGCAAAGTGCGCGCATGCGGAATCAGCGTCAATCGCTGGGAGCCCTGCAACGGGATTCGCGCGGTTTTGGAAGGCCACGCCGATGCGGTGCAGACCATCTACAACATCTTCGACCAGAATCCCGAGGATGCCCTCTTTCCCATTTGCCGGACGAAGGATGTCGCGGTGATCGCGCGTGTGCCCTTCGATGAAGGCACACTGACCGGCACGCTCACGCTGGATTCCAAGTGGCCCGCGGGCGATTGGCGCAACAGCTACTTCGTGCCGGAAAATCTGAAAGCGAGCGTGGCCCACGCGGAGGCACTTCGCCCGCTGATTCCTGCGGGGTCCACGATGGCGGAGCTGGCGCTGCGCTTCATCCTGACGAATCCGGATGTCAGCACGATGATCCCGGGGATGCGCAAGCTCAAAAATGTGGAGGCCAACTGCGCGGCAAGCGCCGCGGGCTCATTGTCCCCCGACTTGCTCAAAAAACTTCGCGCGCACCGCTGGGACCGCAACCCCACTTCGTGGTCGCAGTGAAAGAGAAAGAGCCATGAGCCGAGGCGTTAAAGTTCAGATTTACGGGCAGAGTTACACCATTGTCTGCGATCTGGAAGAAGCCTATGTTCAGCAACTCGCCGCCTACGTGGACGGGAAGATGCAGGCCATCACTGGGATGACTTCGACGGTGGACACGCAAAAAGCGGCCGTGCTTGCGGCGCTGTCCATCGCCGACGAGTTGCACAGCAGCCGCAAGGAAAAGGGCGTACGCGAAGAGTTGCTGAAGGAACAGGCCGAGCGCTGCCTAACGCTCGTCGAGCGCGCGCTGAAGCAAACGGAATGATTCTCGGCTTGTGTAGGGGCCGACTTCTGAGGCAGGCCGTCGTTCGCTAGCTCGCGCGCAGGGAGGCGCCAAGAGTTTTTTCCATCGCGCTGACGATACGGCCGGAGAAATCATTGATCTGCGCTTCGGTCAGTGTGGCTTCGCGGCTCTGGAAGGTGACGCGCACCAGTAGCGAGTATTTTCCTGTCGGCACATTTTTCCCACGGAAAAGATCGGCCGCCGCGACGGAAGTAACTTCAGGGATGCCCAGCGCTTCGATCGCTTGCTTCACTTCGGCGAAGGTCTGGCCATCCTCGAGGAACACCGAAAAATCGCGTTCGACGCCGGGAAAGCGCGGCAATGGCTCGTATCGCCGGTTGTTCTTGACGCCGTAGAACATGCAATAGACCGGGCCCAGATCGAGTTCGGCGAGAAAGACATCCTGCCGGAATTTGAATTTGTCGGCGATGCGCTTCGCCAGTAGTCCCGCCGCGCCAATTGCCTGATTGCCTTCCTGTCCCAGGCGGAGCGTGCCGCGTTTCGCGGCGTTCAGCCACTCCGGACCGCCATCCTCCCATCGGAAGCCGCCGGAAAGCGCACCGATGGCGTCGAGATCGCCTTTCAAATCGGCGAAATTGTATTCGCGCGCCGGATCGTACAAACCCTGTTCGCGGGCCGCGCCCGTGGCGCCAACGGTGAGGACGCGCGTCTCCACGGGCTTGCCATCCACGAGGCGATACTGTCGCCCAATTTCAAACAGTCGGACGTTGCGCTGCCCGTGATTCAAATTCCACTCGATGGCGCCGGCCAGGGTCACAAGGCCGGTGGATTTCAGCACGCCCGCCTCTTCGGAGAGAGGATTCGCGAGCTTTGCTACCTGCGCGTCCGGCGGGAGAAACAGATCGTTGCGCTCTTCCGTCACGTGCGGGATGGTAATGATTTCGTGATAGCCGAGCCCGATCAGGCGCTCGCGCAGGCGGGTCTCCGCTTCGTAATACGGCAAACGCGCCGCGGCGATTCGGGCCACAGGCAAACGCGGCGGGAAGTTGTCCAGACCATGGACGCGCGCGACTTCCTCGACCAAATCAATTTCGCGTTGGACATCCGCGCGCCAGGAAGGCTGCGTGCACTCCCAAGCGGCCAGGAGCGAATTCGCCGCCCCACGATTGTCGTCCACGCGAATCGGGGCGAAGCCAAGCGCGCTGAGGATGGCCTCAAGGTCCTTGTCGGGGACGTCCGCGCCCATCACGCGTAGGAATTCCGCGCGCGTCAGTGTGATCTTTTTTGGGGCGTGTTTTCCCGGATAAATGTCCACGACGCCGGCGAGCAGTTCGCCGCCTGCAAGCTGCAAGATCAATTCCGCACAGCGCCGCGAAGCCGTTTCCGCCATTTCCGGGTCGGCGCCGCGGCCGAAACGCATGCTGGCCTCGGTGTGGAGTTTCAAGAACCGCGTGGCCCGGCGAATGGCGACGGGATCAAACCAGGCGCACTCGATCAGGACGTTTTTCGTGGAAGACGAAATTTCCGTTTCGCCGCCACCCATGATGCCGCCGATGCCCACGGCGTGGGCACCATCCGCATCGCACACCAGGGGAATTCCGGAGTCGAAGGTGCGCTCAATGCCATCGAGGGTCTTCAGCTTCTCGCCGGCTTTGGCGCGCCGCACGACGATGCTGTGATTGCGCAGCAAGTCGTAATCGAAGGTGTGCAGCGGATGTCCCAACTCCAGCAGCACGTAATTGGAAATGTCCACGACGTTGCTGATGCTGG
>Ga0326727_10005938_pt1 | contig 34154 bp, 33 predicted proteins | sample MB2enrmetagenome_FD_207643 | JGI IMG/M metagenome (GOLD analysis project Ga0326727, IMG submission 207643) | Lab enriched peat soil microbial communities from McLean, Ithaca, NY, United States - MB29MY | ecosystem: Environmental > Terrestrial > Soil > Wetlands > Peat | place: USA: New York...
CACTGTAACCCTCGGCGCATGGGAAATCGCCGCCCTGAAATCCGTCTACGACTCCGCCCTGGGAGCCCACCTCACGTGACCACCTTCCCCAATTCTGCCAAACCCTTCGCGCCGCCGCCGTTCCTGCCCTACTATCTGCCCACCTCTTCGCGCCGCGACGGTTCCTGTACCACCACTTGCCCAGCTCTTCCCGCGCCGCCGCCGTTCCTGCCCCACCACTTGCCCGCAGCGTCATTTGCACTACCATTTGCCCAGTCCTTCGGGCACCGCAACGATTCTTGTACTCCTATTTGCCCAGCTCTTCCCGCGCCGCCGCCGCTCCTGCCCCACCACTTGCCCGCAGCGTCATTTGCACTACCATTTACCCAGTCCCTCGGGCACCGCGCCGATTTTTGTGGGGCAGGTTGTCAACCTGCGGCCGATTGTCAATCGGCCCGGCGAGCGAAGCTCGCCCAGTGCCTCGCGAAACCCCACCCAGCCCTCTCGCCGCCACGCCGCTCTGTGCGGCCGGTTGTCAATCCGCCCGGCGAGCGAAGCTCGCCCAGTGCCCTGATAAACCCCACTCAGTCCGCCTGCCGCTCCACTCCCCTGCGAGGCGCCGCTAAAACCCCGGGCCCGCCCATCCATAAACTCCCGTGCCCCGCACCCCATGCCGCATTTCGTCGCCGAGCGAAGCTCGCCCGTCTGGTGTTCCCATGCTAGATAAATTCCACGACGAGTGCGGCGTAGTCGCCATCTACGGCCATCCCGAAGCCTCCAAGCTGGCCTATCTCGGTCTCTACGCCCTCCAGCACCGCGGCCAGGAAAGCGCCGGCATCTGCACCACCGACGGCCGCGAAGTCTACACCCACAAGGAAATGGGGCACGTCGCCGACATCTTCACCAAGCCCGTCCTCGCCACCCTGCCCGGTGAGTTGGCCATCGGTCACACCCGCTACTCCACAGCCGGCGACACCGTCATCCTCAACGCCCAGCCCTTTTCCGTCGCCTGCAAAAAGGGCAAGGTGGCCATCGCCCACAACGGCAACATCACCAACGCCACCGAACTGCGCGCCGAACTCGGCCGCCGCGGCGCCGTGTTCCAGGCCTCCAGCGATACCGAGGTCATCCTCCACCTCGTCGCTCATTCCTCCGAGCGCACCCTCGCCGGCGCTCTCCGCGACGCCATGCTCCACCTCGAGGGCGCTTTCTCTCTCGTCTTCCTCGCCCAGGACCGCATCATCGTGGCCCGCGACCCTCACGGCTTCCGCCCCCTCGCCGTCGGCGAAATGGAAATCTCCGGCGGGCGCAAGTGCTACGTCTTCGCTTCCGAAACCTGCGCCTTCGATCTCATCGGCGCCGTCTACCTCCACGATGTCGATCCCGGCGAGATGGTCATTGTCGGTCCCGAGGGCGTCACCCGCGAACGCTGGGCGCCCGCCCGCCCGCGCGCCCAGTGCGTCTTCGAGCAGGTCTACTTCGCCCGCCCCGATTCGCTGGTCTTCGGCCGCCCCGTCGCCCAATCCCGCGAGAGCCTCGGCCGCCTGCTGGCCCGCGAGTGCCCCGCCGATGCCGACCTGGTCGTCCCCGTCCCCGATTCCGGCGTCGCCGCCGCCATCGGCTATTCCGCCGAAAGCGGCCTGCCCTTCCGCCACGCCCTCATCCGCAACCACTACGTCGGCCGCACCTTCATCGAACCCAGCCAGGCCATCCGCGATTTCGGAGTCAAGCTAAAGCTCAACCCCGTCCGCTACCTGCTCCAGGGCCAGCGCGTGGTCCTGGTCGACGATTCCATCGTGCGCGGCACCACCAGCCGCAAGATCGTCCGCATGGTCCGCCAGGCCGGCGCCCGCGAAGTGCACCTTCGCATCTCCTGCCCGCCCACCGTCTCGCCCTGCTTCTACGGCGTCGACACCCCCACCCGCAGCGAGCTGATCGCCTCCAACCACAACGTCGAGGGCATCCGCCGCTTCGTCGAAGCCGATTCCGTCGGCTATCTCTCCCTCGCCTCTCTCCGCAAAGCCGTCGATGACGACCAGCGCCACGAGTACTGCTACGCCTGCTACACCGGCGATTACCCCACCGAACTGGTCAACATCGAGGAGCTGATCGCCGCCCGCCAGAAGCGCCATGCGTGATCCCAGGCCCGGGTCACGTGGAGTAGACCGATACCCGCGTCACCGCCCGGAACCCCATCCGCTCATACAGCCGCAGCCCCGCCGGCGTCGCCTGCAGGATGGTCCGCTCCATTCCATGTTCCCGCCGCGCCTCCGCCAGTGCGTGCCTCATCACCGCCTCGCCGTACCCTCGCCGCTGCCGCTCCGGCAGGGTCGCCAGGTTGTAGACCCCCAGCCCGCCGCCGCTCGCCACCACCGAAGCCGTCGATACCGGGCCCCCGTCCACGTACCCCACGTAGCTGGCGAAGCGCTCCCACACCGTCTGGCTCGCGAACACTTCCTCGAACCAGGGCAGCGGAACATGGAAGCACGTCGACCCGATCAGGCAGAACGCATCCCGCGTGCTCCCTCCGTCCACCCGCCGGATCGCCAGCTCCGGCAGCGGCTTCACCGGCTGCTCCACCGGCTCCGCGATCATCCCCGGCAGGTCCACCGCGTGGCGCAGCCCCAGCCGCTCGAAGACCTTCCGCGCACGCCGCCGGGTCTTGGCCGGCAGCCAGTCCTCGCACACCCAGTAGGACCATTCCAGCCCCCGCGCCTGGTAGTGTACCGCCGGCGTCGCGATCCGCCGCTCCAGGTCCGCTTCCGAGTCTACCGGCGCGGACAGGAACGCCGTGTTGAACATCTGGAACGTCACCCCCGCCGAGGCGATGCTCACCCCTCGCAGTTCCCGGACCTCCCCGCCTGGCCGGCTGCGTGCGATCACTCGGAACGACTCCCGCAGGTTGTCCGCCACGCTCTCGAAGTCCACGCTTCCACCAGTATCGCCCCGGAGGCCGGGCGCCGGCCTGTCCTCACTCCCCCGCCGGCCGTATCCGCCGCGTGCGCCGTCCGTACACTATGGCCATCCGGTAGAACACCCGGCGCGGAATCCATCCCATCGCGCCCGCCAGCGCCCGGTAGAAGCCGCCCGGGATCACCACCACCTTGCCCTTGGCCAGGCCCTTCAGCGAAGCCGCCACCACGTCCTCCGCCGTGCACCACATGAACTTGGGGATGCGGTTCCGGTCCATGCCCATGACATCGTGGAACTCGGAGTAGGTGAAGCCGGGGCACAGCGCCTGGACGCGCACCGGCGAGCCGGCGCTGAGCAGGTCCAGGTGCAGCCCTTCCGTAAAGCTGGTCATCCACGCCTTGGTGGCGCAGTAGCTCACCGAGCCGGGGTTCTGGCTGAAGGACGCCACCGACGACACGTTGATCAGCCCGCCCTTGCCGCGGGCCGTCATGCCGCCGAGCGCGGCGTGCGAGAGCCGCATGGTGGCCATGACGTGCAGAGCGTGCATCCGTGTGTGGCCCTCGACGGGCGTTTCGAAGAAGCGGCCGCCCAGGCCGAAGCCGGCGTTGTTGACCAGCAGTTCCAGGTCCGTGGCGGCCTCGATGCGCGCCTCCACCCGCCGCAGGTCCTCTTCCACCGTCAGATCGGCCGCCAGCGTTTCGGCGCCTCCCAACTCGCGCGCCAGGTCTTCCAGCAGGTTGGCGCGGCGCGCCACCAGGATCAGGCGGTACCCGTCGCGGCTCAAGCGCCGCGCAAAGGCCGCGCCGATGCCGCTCGATGCCCCCGTCACCATGGCCAGCGGCGGCGGGCTACTCATAGCGCGGCGCCTCCCACTCCCCGCTCTCCGCCGCGCGCGCCACGGCGTCCATCGCCGCCATGTTGCCGAGCGAATCCTCCAGCGCGACCGGCGGCGGCGCTTGCTCCAGCACCGCCCGCGAGAACCGGTCGCCCTGCAGCGTATACTGATCGCACGCGGCGAATTCCTCCACCTGGATGGCCGCGCCGGTGATGTCGCTGCCGTCGTCGATGCGAATCCGCGAGACGCGGCCCGCCACCGCGTTGAAGGGAATCTCGAAATCGATGAGCCCCGCCGTGCCGTAGATCCGCACGCTCTGGTTGGGCACGATCTGCGTGGAACAGGTGAACACGCACTGCCCCGAAGGATAGTCCAGAATCGCCGAGGTCAGAATGTCGGTCCCCAGCGCCGCGTCGCGCACCATCGCCGCCGATACCCGCCGCGGCTCCTCGCCGAAAACCATGCGCGAGGTCTTGATGGGGTAGCAGCCGATGTCCATCAGCGCGCCGCCGCCGAACTGCGGGATGTTGCGGATGTTCTCCGGCCGGGCGTTGAAGTAGCCGAAAGTCCCCGTCATGGAGCGCAGCTTGCCGATGCGCCCGCCGCGCACCAGCTCCACGGCGCGCTCCCACTGCGGATGCACCTGCACCATGAACGCCTCGCCGATGGCGACGCCGGTGCGGTCGCGCGCCGCCATCAGCTCGCGCGTCTCCCGCGCGTTCATCGCGATGGGCTTCTCGCACAGCACGTGCTTGCCGGCCTCGGCCGCGCGGATGGACCAGGGAACGTGCAGGTGGTTCGGCAGCGGGATGTAGACCGCATCGATATCCGGATCCGCCAGCAGTTCCTCGTACGAGCCGTAAGCCTTGGGGATGCCGAGTTCGACCGCGGCCCGCTCGGCGCGCTCCCTGTCGCGGGAAGCGATGGCGGCGATCTCGGTGAGGTCCCCTCGCTGCATGGCGGGAATCACCTTGACGGTGGCGATCCTGGCGACGCCCAGAACGCCCCAACGGAGTTTTCGCATGGTGCCTCAAATTCTACCGCGTGGCGCAGCGGCGCTCCCGGCTCCCAACGGCCGCACCGAGCGGTAGACCTCGCAGATGGCCCGCACGCGGGCTTCCGGCGAGTGGCGGGCCGCGGCGATCTCGCGGCCCCGCGCGGCCAGGTGCTGCGCCAACTCGGGCGAGCCAAGCACCCGGTAGAGCGCCTCGGCCATGCGCGCGGCGTCCCGCGGCGGAACCAGCAGCGCGCTCTCGCCATCGGCGACCATCTCGGGAATTCCGCCCACCGCCGTGGCCACCACCGGAACGCCCGCGCCGATGGCCTCCAGCAAAGCGTTGGGCGATCCCTCCACGATGGAGGAAAGCACCGCCGCATCGGCAATCCCGTAGTACGGCTCCGAAGGCTCCCAGCCGGGGAGGATCACCTGCCCGGTCAAGTTCAGGCTCCCGATGGCGGCATCGATGTGCGTCCTCTCGGGACCGTCGCCCAGCACGATAAGGCGCGGCGTCTGGCGGTGCTGGTCGCGCAGATCGGCCAGGGCGCGCAGCAGCGTGGCGTGGTCCTTTTCCTTCGACAGGCGGGCGGCGATCAGCAGCACCTTCTCATCCCGGCCGATGCCCAGCTTGGCGCGCAGCGCGGCGGCCGCTTCCGGCCGGCGCGCCGCGGCGGCCCACTGCGGGTCGATGGCGTTGTGGATGACGGCGATGCGCTCGCGCGGAATCCACTGGCCCACCAGTTGATCGCGGAACTGGCCGTTCACCACCACCAGGCGCTGGGCGGCGCGTAGCGACCAGCGATCCAGTTGGTTGTAGACGCGGTTGCGCAGGTCGGTCGCGGTGTAGCCGTGATGGAACGCCACCCACGGGTACCGGCGATGAAGCCCGGTGTAGCGCACCAGGAAGTGGCTCTTGACCGAGTGCGTCTGCAGGATGTCGGGCTGCAAGCGGCGCGCGAGATCCGCCAGGGCGGGCATCACCGAGCGGTCGAAGCGGCCCTTTTCGGGGATGGCGTGGACGGCGATTCCGGCGGCCTCCGCCGCATCCAGCAGCACGGAGGAATCGTGGGGACGCCGGAAGACCGCCAGTTCCACCTCCGCGCGCCCGCCCTCTTCCGTTCCCCGGCGGGCCAGTTGAGCGAACTGCAGCAGGTTCTTGGCGGGCCCGCTGACGGTGGTGGCTTCGAGCAGCGCCAGCACGCGGTAGCAGGGCTTCGCGGTCATCTCTCCTAGCCTATCGCAGAGCGCCGCGGCCCGCCCTTATCGTCTCTCGCCGGCCAGCCACCCCTCGTAAGTGTGGTAGAGGCGCTCGCCCAGAACCCGCCAGTCGTAGCGCGAGCGGACCAGTTGGCTGGCGTTGGCAGCCATGGCTCGCGCCGGCGCGGCGCCGGAGGCCAGCGAGCGCAGCGCCGGCAGCCACGCCTCGGCGCCATCGGCGATCAGGATGTCCTTGTCCGGCGAAACCGCCAGGCCCTCGGCGCCCACGCTGCTCGACACCACCGGAACGCCCGCCGCCATGGCTTCCAGAATCTTCAGCCGCGTTCCGCTGCCGGTGAGCACCGGCACGATGGCGGCCACGGCCTCGCGGTAATACGGCCGCACATCCGCTACCGTGCCGGTGACTTCCACGTTGGGGGTGTCGCCCAACTCGAGAACGGCGGGCACAGGGTTGGAACCCACCAGCGTCAGGCGCCAGTCCGGAAAGGCGGCCGATACGCCCGGCCAGACGCGGCGCGCGAACCAGGCGGCAGCCTCGATGTTGGCGTGATAGTCCATCGAGCCCACGAAGACGATCCGGTGGCGCGCCGCGCCGGCGCCTGCGGCCGAGTAGTACTCCGCGTCGACTCCGTTCTCGATGACCGCCACGCGCGCCGTGGGCGCCACCGCCAGCAGGTGCTGCCGCTCGCGCTCGCTGCACACGGAGTGGCCCAGGCCGGCGTGAAGCAGCCAGCTTTCCGTGGCCGCCATGCGCCGCGCCGTTATCCCGGCATAGACTCTCCTGGGCAGCGAAGCGGTGTTCTGGCTGTACCGCCGGTACAACTCCGACTCGATGTTGTGCCAGTCGAACACCACCGGCGTGGCGGTGGCCGACTGCAGGAACGGAACGTAAGCCGCCAGGTGAGTGCTCTCCAGATGGACCAGGTCGAACCGCCGGCCCGCCACCGCATCGGCCAAAACCGACTTCATGGCGGCGCGCGTGTAGTTCACCACGCCGAGCGGCCAGCGGCCCACCAGACCGCGCGCGATTTTCAGCGGCGTGTAGCGGCCCTGGAGCGGCACCACGTGGATGTCGCGGAAGAACGGCAAATCCGCGGGAGCCGGAACCGGGAAACCGGGAACGGCGAAGCTCACGTAGGTCACTTCCCCGCGCTCGCCCAGAGCGCGCGCCAGATGGTATTCCCGCAACCTGGCTCCGCTCAGCAGGGGCAAGCACAAGCGCGGCGAAACGAAAAGAATTCGCATTGCCGGGACGTGCCTAGATTTTACTCCATCGGGACCGGGCCGGCGCCGAGGTTGGCTTCCCGGCCGTGGTAGACTGCTGGGCATGAAAACCCTCATCGGCATACTGCTGGCTGCGGCGGCTTTCGCGGCCGAGCCCAAGGAGATTCCTCTCTATCCCGGCGCGGCGCCGGGCTCCGAGAACGCCACCTACGCGGAACAGCAGACCATCGGGCCGCAGGACAACGTACGGCGCATCGCCAACGTGACCCATCCGGTGCTGCTCGCGTATCTTCCCGAAAGCGGCAAGGCTAACGGGACGGCCTGGATCGTCTGTCCGGGCGGCGGGTTTCGATTCCTGGCCATCGATTACGAGGGGACCGATGTGGCGCGCTGGCTGAATTCCAACGGCGTGGCTGCATTCGTCCTCAAGTACCGCGTCATGCGCACCGGAGACGATGCCGCGAACGACCCCGCCGCCATGCGGGAAGGCCGCCAGACGGCCATGGCCTTCGCCCTGGCCGACGGCCAGCAGGCGGTGCGCCTGGTGCGTTCCCACGCCGCCGAGTGGGGCATTGCGCCGGACCGCATCGGGATCATGGGCTTCTCGGCCGGGGGGTACGTGGCGGCGGCCGTCGCACTGCACCACGATGCCGCCAGCCGCCCCAACTTCGCGGCGCCGATCTATGGCGCCATCCCTCCCGACATCACCGTCCCGGCGGACGCGCCGCCGCTCTTCCTGGTGCACGCCGACAACGACGGGACGCTTTCACCCGTGGACAACACCGTCCGGCTGTACACCGCCTGGAGGCGAGCCAACATCCCCGCCGAGATGCACATCTACCTGAAAGGCGCGCACGGCTTCGGCATGAGGAAACTGGGCCTGCCGACGGACACCTGGATCGACCGGTTCCGCGACTGGCTGGACCTCGAAAAGCTCCTGAAGCCTGCCCGGTAGCGGCCGGGGGGATGGCGGGAAGGTAGCGCGGGACAGACTCGTACAGCAAATGGTCTGCCCCGCTCCGCCCGCACGGCGTCGCCGGGATTCACACACCGGCGTTCAGCGCGGCCGTGCGGGACGGCGACGATTTCGTCACCCCCCTGCCTGATGAGACGGGGCGGCGCGGGAATGGGTTTCGAGCGCGCGGCCGCCACTGGGCCGGCGGGAGCGGTCAATCGACCTGGTAGGGAACCGCGATCTCCACCCTGGCCGGCGGGAAACACATCCTGGCGTTGCAGGCCTGGTAGCTCAGCTTGCCGGTGGCCACTCCGGGGCCGGCGGGCGCGCGGGCGGCCACTTTGAAATTCGCCGCGATCTCGAAGGTTCCCGTGAACACGCTCAGCGGCTTCTCGGCGAACTCGTACTTCTCGGTGGACGGCTTGGGATAGACCAGTTCCCCGCCCTCCAGCGCACCCTTGTCGGTCCAGACGACCTTCAGCGGGATCAGGTAGTCTTCGCTGGGAGCGTTGCTGTTGACGTGAAAGCCCGCCGCCACGGTGACCGGAATCTTCACCTGCACGGCGGCATTCCGTTTGCCCTCCGCCTTTTGGATGGCGCCCACCGTCAGGTGGCCGCTACCTTGGGCGAAGAGAAACGGCAGGCACCACATTGCGATCGAGAGCGGCATTCGAGCCGGCCTCGAGCAGTTGTTCCACGCCATCCTGGATATCCTTCTTGCTCGTGAGCCCCACGTGGACCACGGCGATTTTTCCGTCCCGGTCGATCAGGAAAGTGGTGGGGAGCGACTCGACGCCGCCGTAGTCCTGCGCCGTTTCGTCGTTTCCGATCATCACCCGGTAGTTGATCTTCATCTCCGCCAGAAACGGCTTGACGTCTTCCCAGCCGTTGTCGTCCATGGAAACGCCCAACACCTCGAAACCGCGGTCCTTGTTGTCGCGCTGCATTTCGATGAGCCAGGGGACCTCCATCCGGCAGGGGCCGCACCAGGTCGCCCAGAAGTTCAGCAGCACCACCTTGCCCTTGTAATCCGAAAGACGGACGGTGCGGCCGTCGGCATCCTTCAAGGCGAACTCCGGCGCGGGCTTGCGTTCGCTTGCCGGCCGGACCGACTCGGCCTTGGCGGTGCGGGTGCTGGACGAGCGGAACGCAAAAAAGCACCCCAGCGCCAGGGCGCAGAAGAGCACAGCGGAAAGACTCAGTCGATGCACGAGCGGGTTTCCTGGTTCAATTATACCGACAATTCCCGCCGCTCCACGGCGCGCTGGAACCATTGGCGGCGCCGCGCGCGGAACCGCGCCGGCAGGGTGAACTCGGGGTGCCTGCGGACGCCCGAGTACAGCCACGCGGCGGTATCGCAGAAGCTCTCGCAGCAGTACTCGCGCCAGCGCCGCGACCGCGCCGCCACATCGGCCGGGGTCAACGCCTGTTTGCGCCACTCGGCCGACCAACCGAGGTCCCCGTGCGCCTGCGCCAGGCTTTCCGCGCGCATGCGGGTTTCCCAGGCGAGCCGCAACGGGTTTCCCGCGCGCAGCCAAACGAAGTGGAACAGCTCGTGCACGAAGACGCGGGGCAGCTCGGCGCGGGTGCAGTCGAAGACCATGCGCCGTTCCCGCAGGAAACTCCCGGCGTGAACCGCGCCGCGCCGGTCGCGGAGGCCGCGCGCGCTCTCGATGCGGATGGGCGATCCGGCGATGGGCGGCAGGCGGGAGTGGGCAGCGGCGATGGCGCGAGCGAGAGACGTATCCTGGACGGCGAAGAGCAACTTACAGGATAAGCTTTCGACTGCGGGGGGCGCTGCGGAGCCCAGGCAGTTGAAATCGCCGCTTGTGGAATAGTTAGGAACGCGGCGGCTCCCGGCGGCTACACATTAATCTACAGCGGTACAATGAAGGTGCCATGAAGCTGGAGATTGAGGTCAACGTCGCCGACGATGCCGCCGACAACGCCGCACCGACCTTGCGCGTCTTGCTTGGCAGCCGGTACCCGAGTCTACAGCGCCGGAACTCCAAGCGGCCTGGAACAAACGCTTGGTGAAGGCCTGATTTCCGGCCTTCAAGAGTCCGACGGCATTAGGTTGGCAGTATCTGGGTGAATCTCCTAAGAGCGGATTTGGCTCAAGCCCAAAAAAGGCATCACCATCTCGGCATCGGCAGTTCCAGCACCTCGACACTCCAGCCGACGTTACCATAGAATTCGAACCGCGCACCGGCTCTGGTGCCCGAAACGGAAAGCGAGAGCGCCTTCCCAGCCGCCGTGGGGACCAGGTGTGACATGAACTCCACTTCTGCCGTCCTCCCTGCGCTATCAGTCCTGATCGCAGTCACTTCATTGAGTTGCCTGTACGCGACCGCAACAGAGTAAACGGTTCCCTTCGCGGCGTGACAGGGCTCATGGTCCATGATATTTCCCCCGATAGTCCAGCACCGGGGCAGTGTAGCAATCTCAGCCCCCGGCATCGCTTCCGCAGTCTTAGCCCAGGACACTGAAAGCTCCCTGCCCCGAGGTGTGAGCGCTGTGAGACACTCTGTCAAAAGGGGCGCTTCCTGGCCTGTTTCGCTGACCGTCAAGATACCATTTTGCTTAAGCATCTTCAGGGGATAGCCCGGGCGCGATGGGTTCAAAAACATGTTTCCGACAGGTATCTCGATCTCGACTGGCCCTTTGAAGGAGCGCTCCTGTTTGATGAGATCGGCGGCTCGGGACCGGGTGAGCCCCTTCGAACAGCCCGTCAGTCCCACAGCCACCATGAGGACGGAAACGCTGACCTTAGCGGATTTGTCGCGGAACACAGAGTCTTTCCTCAGGCTCCATATTAACGCGAAGCGATTTTTCCCCGGAGGCGGACGGTGGACCGTTTGTACTCGGGTATGGGAATCTGACGGCCCAAGAATTGCAAATTAAAGCCTTCCATGATATTCGCAGTTCCCGGGTAGGATTACTCTCCCCTTGACCTCTCTACGGCCGCGTGGTTCAACAAGGGTCAGGCCCTTTTCGTTCTGGCGTACGCCTCGTCCGGGGGAAGACAATTGGGGCTGGGCGTGCAATGCACGGGAAGCTGGTTTGCCAAGAGGGGAATCCCGGTTCTCCTACCTGTCTCCGCCCAGGAGACCAAACCAACTCAAGTGGGGTTTTGCGCCGGCGAGCAACAGAGGACTCGGGGTGTGGCCCGTATTGTGGCTTTCATTGTGGCTTGGCCGTGTCTGACTGCCTTCTCCCAGACCGATCTTATCTGTGAACGGATACTTCGAATCGGGATTGAGTAATTGGACGTGGAGTCAAGTCAATGAACCGGGCGCCACGGGCACGTATAGTTACAATGCGGCCAGGGCTCCCGGATCGGAGACGCTCACCAGCACCGAGGGTTTTCCCGCCACGCACGTCGCGCAAATCGTCCTCGGCAGCGTCGCTTCGACCCCCGGCGTGGGTCTCCGGTCAGATTGCACCCTTTGTCAAGATATCGCGATCCCCTCGGGAACGGGCAATCTTACGCTCAGATTCGACGTTGGCGTGGAGGCAGGCAACGACGATTGCGGCCATGTCAGGGCGATCGTTGGGCTCCAGCCTGCGTCCGCGGTTCCCACCCTTACCAACTCCCCGCTTTGAGGTGCGTATACGCAGATCTGTCCATCGACGCCGAATACGACAGTGGTAACTTACTCAGTCTCGCCGAATGCTGCGCTCGCCGCGGGCACGACGGTGCGGCTCGCATTCATAAACGTTGCGAGTTATGCGGGCACTGAAGTCATTGGCATCGATAGCGTTCATGTGCTGGCTACTGTTACGACGCCCAGTGTTCCAGCCCTCGGAGAGTGGGGTTTGATCGGCTTGACCGCTCTGTTAATCTTGCGGGGCCTGTTCAAACTCCGCCGCCGGGCAGTGTCGCGGATCGGATTCCGGGCGGGTGGCTGCATCGACGCCGTCCACCGTCGACGGAGTGGCGAGCGCCGGGGCCCATTCCTTCGGGCCCGCCGCCTATTCCCTGGTTTCGGCGTGGTGCCTCACGTCGATGCCTTTCACCAGGAAGAGCACGTCCTCGGCGATGTTGGTGGCGTGGTCGGCGATGCGCTCGAGGTTCTGCGCGATGAACATGAGGGACACGCTGCGGTTGATGGTGGAGTGTTCTTCCTGCATGAACTGCAGCAGTTCGTCGTAGACGGCGTCGCGCAGGCGGTCCACCTCGTCGTCGGCGAGCAGGACCTGGCGGGCGAGGTCGGCGTCGCGCTTGGCGAAGGCGTCCAGCGCCTGGCGCACCATGCCCTCGGCCAGGCCGGCAATCTTGGGGATGTCGACCAGCGGGCGCAACGAGGGTTCGCCGATGAGGCGGAGCGCTCCCTCGGTGATGTTCACCGCCAGGTCGCCCATGCGCTCCAGGTCGCTGTTCATCTTGATGACGGAGGTGAGGAAGCGCAGATCGCGGGCCATGGGCTGGAACAGCGCCAGCAGGCGCGTGGCCAGGTCGTCGATCTCGATTTCCTTCTGGTTGATGAGCGCCTCGCCCCAGAGCACTTCCTTGGCTTTCTCTTCGTCGCGCTCCACCAGCGCGCTCACGCTGTTGTGGATGGCGGCCTCCACCAGGCCGCCCATCTCCAGCAGTTTGTTCTGGAGTTGCTCGAGTTCTTCCTTAAAATGCAGCATGATGTTTCGCCTGTGCTCTCTATCCGAAGCGGCCGGTGATGTAATCTTCGGTTTCTTTTTTTGCCGGCCGTTTGAAGATCACGGCGGTCCGGTCGAATTCGATCAATTTACCCAGCAGGAAGAAGCCGGTATACTCGGCCACGCGCGCCGCCTGCTGCATGTTGTGGGTGACGATGACCTGGGTGCACTGGTTCTTCAGGCTGAACATCAGGTCCTCGATCTTGGCGGTGGCGATGGGATCGAGCGCCGAGCACGGCTCGTCGAGGAGCAGGACTTCCGGGTCCACGGCGAGCGCGCGCGCGATGCACAGGCGCTGCTGCTGGCCGCCGGAGAGCGAATAGGCCGATTCGTGGAGCTTGTCCTTCACCTCGTCCCAGAGCGCGGCGCGCTGCAGGCTGTGCTCCACCTTATCCTTCAGAGTGCCGTGGTGGGCCATTCCATTGACGCGCAGCCCGTAGGCCACGTTGTCGAAGATCGACTTGGGAAACGGATTGGGCCGCTGGAACACCATGCCCACGCGGCGGCGCAGGCTGGTGACGTCCATGCCCACGACGTCGTTGCCATCCAGCGCCACCGAGCCCTGGGCGCGCGCGTGGCGGATCATGTCGTTGATGCGGTTGAGGGTGCGCAGGAAGGTCGATTTGCCGCAGCCGGAAGGCCCGATCAGGGCGGTGATCTGCTTCTCGGGGATTTCGATGTTGATATCGTACAGGGCCTGCTTGTTCCCGTAGAAGAAGTCCAGCCTCTTGACCGAGAACTTGGTGGCCGAAGCGGCCTGCCTCGCCGCCGCGGCCCCGGCCGGCTCGGTGGGCTGGGAGGGTGGAAAGTACTGTCGCGGGACGACGGAATCCGGCGTGGTGTCCATATGGAGTTATCCCTTCTGTGCGGAAATGCCCCGTCCCATGATCCAGCGGGCGGCGATGTTGGTGGCGAGGACCATGGTCAGCAAGACCAGCCCGGCGGCCCAGGCCTGGCGGTGCCAGTCGTCGAACGGGGAGATGGCGTGGGTGTAAATCATCACAGGCAGCGCGGCGGTGGGCTGATTGAGGTTCTTCGGCCAGAAATCGTTATTCAGCGCCGTGAAGAGCAGGGGGGCGGTTTCCCCGGCCACGCGCGCGACGCCCAGGATCATGCCCGTCAGAATGCCTTTCGACGCCGCCGGCACGACCACCGTAGCGATGACTTTCCACTTGGGCGCGCCGAGCGCCAGCGCGCCCTCGCGCAAGGCCCGCGGGACGTTGAGCAGGAACTGCTCGGTGCTCCGCACGGTAATGGGGACGATCATCAGGCTGAGGGCGAATCCACCGGCCAGGGCGGAGAAGGAATGCATGGGGACCACGATGACGCTCCAGGCGAAGATGCCGATCACAATGGACGGCACGCCGTTGAGCAGGTCGGCCATGTAGCGCACCGCGAAGCCCAACGTCTTCCCGGCGAACTCGGCCAGGTAGACGCCGCCCATGAAGCCCACGGGCAGGCCCAGCAGAGCGCCCACGCCGACCATCAGCGCGCTGCCCACGATGGCATTCGCCATGCCCCCGCCATCCTGCCCCGGAGGCAGCGGCAGCTTGGTCAGAAAATCCCAATCGATGGATTTGCCGCCGTTATAGACCAGGTATCCCAGGATCACGAAGAGGATCGACACCGTCAGCACGGTGCACAGGCCGGTGCACGTGAGCATGACGTAGTTGACGGCTTTGCGGTAGAAGAGGCGGTTCATGCGGAATGGGCCGTTCCCTTCCCCTGGGTGGCGATCACCAGCAGGCGGGCCAGGGCGTTGATGATGATGGTGATGAGGAACAGCACCAGGGCGATCTCGACCAGCGCGCTCAAGTGGAGCGCGTCGTTGGCTTCCCGGAACTCGTTGGCGATGAGGGACGCCATGGTGTAGCCCGGCGCCAGCAGCGACAGGTGAATGTTGGGATCGTTGCCGATCACCATGGTCACGGCCATGGTTTCGCCCAGCGCGCGCGCCAGGCCCAGAAAAATGGAGCCGAGGATTCCCAGGCGGGCGAACGGGACCACCACCTGGATGGTGGATTCCCACTTGGTGGCGCCCAGCGCCAGAGCGGCTTCGCGCTGGTCGCGGGGCACCTCCAGCAGGGCCTCGCGCGAAATCGAAATGATGAAGGGGAAGGTCATCACCGCCAGGATCACTCCGGCCGTCAGGTAGCCGCCGCCGTACGCCGGGCCTTGAAACAGAGGGAGAAATCCGAGGGACTTCTTGAGGAACGGCTCCACGTAGAGGCGCATCAGCGGGACCAGGGTGAAGATGGCCAGCAGGCCATAGATGACGCTGGGCACGGCGGCCAGCAGTTCCACCAGGAACGTGCACGAATCGGAGAGCCTGGCCGGGGCCAGCTCGGCCAGAAAAATGGCCGCGCCCACACCCAGCGGGACGCTGATGAGCAGCGCCAGCACGGATGTGAGCACGGTGCCCCAAATGAAGGGCAAAGCGCCGAAATCGCCGGCGACCGGGTCCCAATTGGTTCCCGTGAAGAAGCTGAAGCCGAACTTGGCGCGAGTGAGGCCCGAGGTGGACCAGAGCACCCAAACCAGCAGAACCGTCACCAGGAGCACGCTGGAAGCGAAGATCAGGGTGACCAGGTGGGCCACCGTGTCGCCGCCGTGGAGCCGGCGCCGCAGGGACTGCTTCTGCCCGGGTTGCTCCGCCGCGATTGCTGGGGCAGCCATGTTACTTGAGTTTGGCTAACTGCGCCTGGTCTTTCGCCAACACCGGTTTGGGCAGCGGCGCATAGAACAGCTCGGGCGCCGTCTTCTGACCTTCCACCAGCATCCACTTCAGGAATTCCGCCAGGGCGGCCTTCTTGTCCGGATCGGCCATGCTGCTGGGAATCAGCAAGTAAGTGAAGGTCGAAATGGGATACGCGCCCTTGATCGAAGAATTGGTAATGGAAGTCGGGAAGTCGGTCGCCGCGCTGCCGGCCAGGGTCGCCGATGCCACACTGGCGGTAATGAACTCACCGGAGGCGTTCTTGATCGCCGCCATCGCCATGTTGCCGCGGCTCTTGGGATCGAGGACGTAAGTCATTTCGACATAGCCCACGGCGCCGGGGGTTTGCTTGATGGCTCCGGCCACGCCGGGGTTCTGCGCCTGGCCCAGACCGCCCGGCCACTTCACGGTCTGGCCGGTTCCGGGGCCGTTCTTCCACTCGGGGCTGACCTTCGCCAGGTACTCGGTGAAGACGAAGGTGGTGCCGCTGCCGTCGGTGCGGTGGACCACGGTGATGTCGTCGTTGGGCAGGTTCACGCCCTTGTTGAGCTCCGCGATCTTCGGGTCGTTCCACTTGGAGATCTTCAGCAGGAAGATGCCGGCGACCACTTCGGGAGTCATCTTGAGGGGTTGCTTGACGGAGGGCAGGTTATAGGCGATCACCACGGCGCCCAAAACCGTGGGGAAGTACAGCGGCTGTTTGGCCGCCGCGAACTCGGCGTCCGTGAGCGGGCGGTCGGAGGCCGCGAAATCCACGCTGCCGGCCGTCAGGTCCTTGATTCCCTGGCCCGATCCGCCACCCTGGTAGTTGATCTCGATCCCCGGGTGGGAGTTCTTATAGTCGTTGAACCACTTCTTGTAGATGAACTCGGGAAACGAGGCTCCCGAAGCGTTCATCGAAACCGGCTTCGAGCCCGCGTTTGCCTTCTTGGTTTGCCCGGTGGCGAGAGCCGCCAGGCTGAGCACAACCACACCGGCCAGAACCGGCATCTTCCAGTTATTCATAGACCTTTCCTCCATTACGTTGGCATGCAATTGTTACAAACCGGTTTCAAGCGCATTACGAGTGTGCAAGCGCTGTGCTTCCGGCTTCCGGCGGGGCGTGGCGCACGCCCGGCGTGCGCCACGGAATCGGAAGGCTGGAAGGCTACTTCACGCTCGGCGCGCCGCCCGGCAGGGTGTACCGGACGTTGAAAAAGATGGTGTTGTCGTGGGTGTTCTTGGGGGCGTTGGTGGCCACGTACCAGGGGTCGCGAGTGATGTACGCGTACTGGCCCATCAGGTTGACGGCGCCAAGCTTGGCGTCCTTGAAAATGGTCTGGTTGAAGCCGAAGGTGACTTCCTGGATGGCCTTGTTCTGGCTGTTGGCCGAGCCGCGGTATCCATAGCCCACCAAGCTGGTGCCGTTGGCGTCGATGACCACGTTGCGGTCGATGTAGATGCCGCTGTAGTAGGCGTAGAGCAGCAACTTCCCGACGTTGGCTTCGAATCCCTGCACCATGCCGCCGGAGTGGATGGGGCTGACGCTGCTATCGGCGCGGACCACCAAGTCGGGCGCCTGGCCGAAGAGGTACCGGCCGCCGCCATCGCTCCAGTAGTTGTTGGTCACGAGGCGGAAGTTCTTCACCACTTCAAAGTTGGCGTTGATGGAGCCTCCGGCGCCCGCCTTGGTGGAGTACAGGCCCGAGGCCGGCTGGCCGGTGGTGGTGTTCCAGGTCTTGAAGGTCCGCTCGATTCCCGCGATTTCGAAGTGGACGCGGGAAACCGGATCGAAGGCCAGCTTGGCGATGATGTCGGGGACCAGGTTGGGGATGGTCTGCACGTTGGTCTGGTTGTCGAGCTGGGTGGCGGCCAATCCGGTCAACGCCGAGGGAAGCACGGTAGTGGAGCCGCCGCTCGAACCGCCCATGTACTGATCGGGGTTCTCGAGCGAGAGGCCGAAGGTGACCTTATCGGTGGGATGGTAGAGCACGCGCACTCCGGGCTGGCGCGTCCAGGTGAGGCCGGCCACGTAATTCACGTCGATCACCTGGCTGTAGAACAGGTCGCCCGGCAGGGCCGAAATGCCCTTGCGGTTGGGAGTCAGCATACTCCAGCTCTGGCCGGCCAGGAATTCCCACTGTCCTTTCCGCATGTCCAGCCAGTAGAGCCGGATGCGCGGCACAAACGCGCCGTTGCTGACGCTCATGTTGTTGCCGCCGCTGGTGCCCAGGAAGTCGAACTCGTTGTAGCCGATGAAGTGGATGCCCTTCCAGTTGCCGTCCACGCGGAAGCCGATGCGGGAGTTCTGCGGGCTGAAGCGGAACTCGGAGAGCTTGGCGGTGGCGGCGGTGTTATAGGGGATGCTGCCGAAACTGCTGCCGATCGAACCGCCGGCGTTCTTGTCTTTCCACTCGCCGGTGAGATCCATGAAGCCGATGGGCTGGATGGTGGTGTCGCCGATCCTGATCTGCAGGGGCGAGGACGCGGGCGCCTCGGCGGGCGGCGCGAAAGCCGGCCGCGGAGCCGGCGGTGGCGGCGGGGCCAGAACGGGGTTGGTGCTGGCGAGATCTCCGCCCAGCCTGGGATAGCCCGGAGCCGGGGTAGGAGCGGCCGGAGCGGTTGCCGCGGCGCTGGCGGCGGGAGTGCTCGATGGTTTGGCAATGCTCTCGAGCAGTTTCTGCGTTTCGGCCAGGGACTTCTGGAGAGTATCGATCTGGCGCTGTTGTTCGGCCAGCTTGGCCCTCAGCTTGTCCAGTTCGGAACCATCCCCCTGCGCGTAACACAACGGGATCATGAATAGCGGCACAAGGCACAAGGCCAGAGCGTGCTTCAGGTTTGCGAGTTTCATAGCTGAAATTGCGAGTATAAAGAGGAATTGTGAACAATCCGTGACTAAACCATGAACGTTGCTTTGCGGCGGGGGGACTAGGAGGTTCAGTAGTTTGTCGGGGCGGCCGGAGAGTGGGGGAGAGTCATCGCCCCGGGTCAGGCCGACGAATCGGAATTCCCGTGCCGGCGGCAAGGCGGTTGTCCGGGAACCGCGCGAGGCACGGCCCGGGCGAGCCATGTGGCGGAGGAGTGCGGCGGGCGCCGGAGCAATCGCGCGCGGCCTACGCCAGCGCTTTTGCGGCCTTCTTAACGCCGCCCGGATCCACCTGAACGAGCGCGCCGAAAACGCCGGCGCCGGCGGCCACGGCTTGGATCGCGTTGACGTTGATCTTCTTTTCCGCCAGCTTGGCGAGAATCTCCGCGACGGCCCCCGGACGGTCCGCGCCGGCGATATGGAAGGCGGTCTGCTTCTTGCCGATCTCGATCTTCAACTGTTTGGCGGCCTTCTTGAGGAGCGCGGGATCCTCGGCAACCAGATCGAACCTGGCCTTCCTCTTGCCGACGGGATAGCCCCAGACGGCCACGAAATTCACGCCCGCTTCCTTGAGGGCGCCGAGCAGGTGCGCGCCTTTGCCCGGCTTGTTGGGAACGACCACTGAGTAGTAATCGAGTTTCTGCATTCGTAAGTCCTCCTGTTAAAGATACTCTCTCTGGCGGAGTGCGTGGGGCGTGTCAGCGGGTGCGCCAGTTATTGAACAACGCTTTGAGGCTCCTAAGGAACAGGCCGAAAGAGGGCTCATGAGCCTCCACGTAGTGGAGGTCCATGGCCATCACGATCTCCTCGGCGAATTCCTCGCCGCCAAGCGGAGCATCGATTCCGCTCTCCCGAATTTCCTTTCGAAGCAGTTTCTTATACTCATCCCTGACGCACTTGAGGGCCGGAAGCGTGCATCCGCGCTCGAACACCTTCTGGAATGCACTGGAGTCAACCAGCATCCATCGCTCGATATGCGGGTCGGGGATGGCGTAGGTTACCAAGCCTTGAAACTGGGGGTACGCTTCCAACACTCCGTCTATGAGCTTCTTCCGGCCGTTGTAGCGTTGGCAGTTCGCATCGACCACAACGATCAGGGAATCCGGTAGCGAGTGGCGGTCCCGGGCCATATCGCGGAGAAACTCCTTGAACTCGCCGTGCATCCGGGGTAGGCCGCCGCGGGAGCTAAAGGGACTCAAATGAATACCGGCCCCATACTCCGTGCCGAAACGCCTCAGCAACGCCCCGATGAATTTCTCATGGAACGAGTCCTCGCAAAACATGGTGATCTCAGCCACCGAAGTCACCCCTGAGCATGCGCTCGGAAACTCTCATCGGTGCGCCGGCGTCGCTAGAATCCTCCAGCGCCTCGTCGATTTTGGATCTCTTCCAGAGGGAGCCCCACGCCTGAAATGGCTCGATGGTCGTCGCACCGTCCTTCTTCTGGCAAACGAACAAATCCCCGGCTGGGAGTTCGTCCGGCAGGATTGGCGAATGGGTTGTGACGATTAGCTGCGTTCCCGATTCCGCCCTCATTGAAAGGATTTTCGCGATCTCGCGAATCCGGCGGGGATGGACGCCGTTCTCGGGCTCCTCGAACCCGATGACCGCTGGGGGTTCCTTCACCCCGCTCAGCGAAAGCAGCCCCAGCAACCGAAGCGTCCCCTCGGACACGACTCGAGCCGGCATGGCGACATCGCCCTCCATCAAGCTCAGCTCGACCTCTCCGACCTTGTTCACTTCGGTATGAATCCCGGTAATGGACGGAATCAAGCTTTGTACGGCCCGTTCGACGGCATGAAACTGGCGCGGGTCCAAGTTGCGAAGCGTGTTCAGAAACGCGGCAAGCTCCTCGCCCATCAATCCGACGTGGCGGACCTCCTTAACACTGGTGGGCGCCCGCATTCGCTCGCGGGGTTCAAAGTAGTAGAAAAACCAACTCTGCAGTTCTCGTTTCAGAGCGGTCAGGTGAGGGTAATGTGGAGCGTAATGCGGCCGGGAGACAATTGCGTGGTCGAGGTACTGCTCGAAATACGTGGGATGGGACTGGCCCTCCATCCGCAGGTGGATACGGTCGCTGACGCGCTCCAAGAACGGCCTGGGGCTGGTCTTGGCCTCACCATCCTTCCCAAGCGCCACCAGGTACTCGTCGGCTACGTGGAGCATGCCGGTCTTCGGAGAGATTTCCACTTCGATGCGATAGCGCAACTGCCGGTGATGAATAAACGAAACCGGCTTCCTGGATTCCGATCCGTTGCCATCGGGCGCCTGCCCGCGCTTGGTATCCAGGATCTCTTTATTGACCGCCTCGATTACGGTCGACGAGAGGTCGATGTCCACCTCTATGAGGAAGGAAGCCGACTCCTGTTTCATGAGCCCCTCCAGTCCTCCGCTTCCGAACGAGAAGGACTCCATCGGTTTGCCGCGGTACGGGGGCTCGAAGGCTTCTTTCAGGCTCCGACTCGCCACGATTCGAGACAGAAGTTGAAGAGCGTCTATGAAGTTGCTCTTGCCCGCGGCATTCGGACCGAACAAAAGCGAGAGCGGCCTCAGCTTCACATCCACATCACGCAGCGACTTGTAGTTCCTGATCATCACTCGGCGGATCATTGGTTGGCCTCCCTTCACCGGACCGGCTTGTCATCGCCAGCAGTTCCCCCTACGCCTCCAGCCCCATCTGCGTCAGCCGGTAGCGCAGCGCGTTGCGCGTCAGCCCCAGCATGCGCGCGGCCTGGCTCTTGTTGCCGTCGGCGCGCTTCAGCGCCTCGCGGATCAGTTCCTGCTCGTACTGATCGAGGGTCAATCCCTCGGGCAGCAGGTGGGCGCCGCCGTTGGGCGCGCGCGGGCGGGGCGCGGCTTCCAGCTTGATATCGCCGGCGTCGAGCTGCCTGCCGGTGGCCATCACCAGGCTGCGCTCGATCACATTCTCCAGTTCGCGCACGTTGCCGGGCCAGTGATACGCGAGCAGCTTCTCCATGGCGGCATCGGTGATGGAATCCACCTGGCAGCCGGCGTCGGGCGCCAGCTTGCGGATGAAGTGGTTGGCCAGAAACGGGATGTCGGCGCGGCGCTCGCGCAGCGGAGGAATGTTCAGCGGCACCACGTTGAGGCGATAGTAAAGGTCCTCGCGGAAGGTGCCCTGTTCGAGGGCGGCGCGCAGGTCGGAGTTGGTGGCGGCGATCACGCGCACGTCGATGTGGCGGGTCACGTTGCTGCCCAGCCGCTCGAACTCGCGCTCCTGCAGGATGCGCAGCAGCTTCACCTGGATGGCGGCCGGCACGTCGCCGATTTCGTCCAGGAACACGGTGCCCGTATCGGCCTGCTCGAACTTGCCCGGCTTGGAGGTCTGGGCGCCGGTGAAGGCGCCCTTTTCGTAGCCGAACAGCTCGCTCTCCATCAGGTTTTCGGGAATGGCGGTGCAGTTGATCTTGACCAGCGGACGGTCGCGGCGGGGCGAGTGGAAGTGGATGGCGCGCGCGATCAGGTCCTTGCCCACGCCGCTTTCCCCGGCCAGCAGCACGGTGGCGCGGGTGGGGGCCACGCGCTCGATGGTCGCGAAGATCTCCTGCATGGGAGCGCTGCGGCCGATGATGTTGTCGAACTCGTAGCGGCGGCCGAGTTCCTCTTTGAGCTGGCGGTTCTCGTCGCGCAAGGCGCGCACTTCCAGGGCTTTCGAGACCACCTGCATGAGATGATCGAGCGAGAACGGCTTGAGCAGAAAATCGGTGGCGCCGGCCTTCATGGATTCCACCGCGGTCTCCACGCTGCCGAAGGCCGTCATCATCACCACCGGGACCTGCGCGTTCTGGCGGCGGATGGCGGCCAGGAACTCCAGGCCGCTCATCCGGGGAAGCTTGAGGTCGGTGAGCACGAGGTCGGCGCGGTCCACCACGCGCAGACCGTCTTCGGCGGTGGCGGCCTGGTCGACGTCGAAGCCGGCGGAGGCGAGTTGCAGCTCCAGCACGCGGCGAAGCTTGTCTTCGTCCTCGACAATCAGAATGCGTTTCTTCATCGGGCGTGTGCGGACTGGCCGCGCTCCATGGGAAGGAGCACGCGGAAGACGCTGCCCTTGCCGGGTTCGCTCTCCACTGTTATCTTACCGCCGTGCTCGTCGACGATCTTGGCGACGATGGCCAGCCCCAGTCCGGTTCCGCGCGGCTTGGTGGTGAAGAACGGGTTGAAGATGGCGTCGATGTCCTTAGGCTCGATGCCCGAGCCGCGGTCGATCACGGCCACTTCGGCGGTGAAGCCGGCGGCGCGCGTCTTCACCGTGACGGCGCCTCCAGGGGCGGTGGCCTGGGCGGCGTTGAGCACCAGGTTGTAGAACACGCGCTCCATCAATTCGCCGTCGATGGGGAAGGGCGGGATCTCGGGCGCGTAGTTCTTGTAGATGGCCACGCCCGGGACTTCGCGCTCGACCTGCGCCACGGCGCGGTCGAGCACCTGCGCCAGGTCGGCGGTTTCGAAACGCGCGCCCAGCGGCCGGGCGAACTCCAGGAAGCGCGTGATGAGGGAATTGCAGCGGTCCACCTCGGTGGCGATGAAGCCGGCCATCTCGCGCGCCACCTCGTTTTCCGCGCCAACCCGCCGCGCGAGCATTTCCGAGGACGCCTTGATGGTGCCCAGCGGATTGCGCAGTTCGTGCGCCAGGCCGGCGGAAAGCTGCCCGAGCGCGGCCAGGCGGTCGCTGCGCCGCGCCGCCTCTTCGGCCTGCTGCACCTGCACCGTGGCCGCCGACAGTTGCTCCGCCACGCGGCGGTGGTTGGCCATCTGTTCGCGCAACTCCTTGGCCAGGATGTTGGTGAGGTTGGCGATCATGGCCAGCAGCGCGAGGCGCAGCACCAGTTCGGCGTTGGCGTCGATGTCCGAGGGCTGATCGACGAAGAACAGGAAAAACAGGTACGTTCCCGAGGCGGCGGCCAGAAACAGCGCGGCGCCGCCCAGGCCGAACCAGGTGGCCGCCGAGACCAGGGGCAGCAGCAGCATGATCCAATAGGGGCTGTTGATGCCGCGGGTGTAGCCGATCAGCACGAATACCAGGACGATTTTGAGAACGAACCAGAAGACCCGGCTGCGGGTGCTGGGCACGGCGGGGAGCCGGGTCTCGAGGATCTGTGCCACCCCCAGCAGCAGCAGCGGAACCAGCTCTTCGGGGCCGTGATAGTCGCTGCTGGCGGGCGACAGGCCGTAGGGCGGCGGAAGCTGGGAGCTGACGGCCAGCGCGCCGAACACGGCCACCCAAACCAGGTCGTGCGGCCGGATGTGACGGAACCATCGGAATAGAGAATGAGCGGACACGTGCTGATATCCCAGTCGGGATTATGCCACAATAGTTGGGAAACGTCTCATGCCCAACCCAAGTATGCTGGATCCGGATCGGTCTCCCGGCGCCGATCCCCAGCCCAACCAAGATCCGGACCAGTCGTTCGGCGACATCCTCAAGCAATACGAACGCTCTCACTCTCACAGGGCCGAAGAAGGCGGCAAGGGCCTGGAGGGCACGGTCATCGCCGTCACCGGCGATAGCGTATTCCTCGATATCGGATACAAGATCGAGGGCATCGTCCCTCTGGCGGATTTCCAGAGCGCCGGCGAGACCGTGAAACCCGGCGACAAGATACCAGTGAGTATCAAGGGACGCAACCCGGAAGGCTACTACGACCTGTCGCGGCTCAAAGTGGAACGGCCCAAGGACTGGTCGTCGCTGGAGCAGGCTTTCGCCGCCAAGACGGCCATTTTAGGGGTGGTGACGGCGGTGGTGAAGGGGGGCGTCAGCGTGGATGTGGGCGTGCGCGCCTTCATGCCGGCTTCCCGGAGCGGCGCCAAGGACGCTTCGGAAATGGAGAAGCTGGTCGGCCAGGAGATCCGCTGCCGCATCATCAAGCTGGACGTGGCCGATGAAGACGTGGTGGTGGACCGCCGGGCGGTGCTCGAGGAAGACGAGCGCGCCGTCAAGGACCGCCGCTATTCCGAGGTGAAGGAAGGCGAGACCGTGCACGGCATCGTCCGCAGTCTCACCGATTACGGCGCTTTCGTGGATATCGGCGGCGTGGATGCGCTGCTGCACAGGGAGGAACTCTCCTGGGGCCGCGTCAGCAAGCCCTCCGACGTGCTCACGGTGGGCCAGGAAGTGGACGTGAAGATCCTCAAGGTGGATGCCGCCAAGCGGCGCATTTCGCTGGGCATGAAGCAGCTCCAGCCGCATCCCTGGGACCTGGTGAGCGAGAAGTACAAAGCCGGCGAGCGGATCAGCGGCACGGTCACGCGGGTCGCCGAATTCGGCGCCTTCGTGGAACTGGAGCGGGGCATCGAAGGCCTGATTCACCTTTCCGAGATGTCGTGGTCGAAGAAGGCGCGCAAGCCCTCCGACGTGGTCAAGCAGGGCGACCGCGTGGAGGTGGTGGTGCTGGGCGTCAACCAGACGGAACGGAAAATCTCGCTGGGATTGAAGCAGGCCCTGGGAGATCCGTGGGCCGAAGCTCCCAGGAAGTTTCCGGTGGGGACGGTGGTGGAAGCGCCGGTGGTGAGCCTCACCAAGTTCGGCGCCTTCGTGCAGCTTGGCGATGGCGTGGAGGGCATGATCCACATCGGCGACATCAGCGCCGACAAGCGCCTGAACCATCCCCAGGACGCGCTGAAGGTGGGCCAGGTGGTCAAGGCCCAGGTTCTCGAAATGGACACCGAAAAGCGCCGCCTGCGCCTGGGCATGAAGCAGTTGGTGCCCACCGGACTGGACGAGTACATTTCGGAACACAAGGAAGGCGACGTGGTCACCGGCCGCATGACCGAGGTTTCGGGCGGACGGGCGCGCGTCGAACTGGGTGAAGGCGTGCAGGCCACCTGCCGCGTGCCTGCGGAGACCGCCGAACCGGAAGCCAGGCCGGGCGAATCCAAGGCGGACCTCTCGTCGCTCAGTTCCATGCTGGCGGCCAGGTGGAAGGGCGGACCCTCCGGCGGCCCGGCCGGGCGCGAGCCGGCGCGGGCGGGGCAGATCCGCGGATTCCGCATCGTCAGGCTGGATCCGGCGGCGAAGAAGATTGAGTTGGAACTGGCGTAGCCGGCATGGCGCACGGCGCGGACGGCGGCGCTTCGACGACCTCCGGCGCCGCGGCGCGCGGTGGCTCCAGGTAGATGGGAAACCGTCCCAGAAAGGTCCCGTAGATCAGGTGGCCCAGGAAAGCCGGCTGCTCGGAGTGGAGAAGGTAGACCAGCGGCATGAGTGTCTTCCACAGCCAGTGGAACGACGCGAAGTACCACACCGCGCCGAACAACATGGCCGCCAGCACGATCTTCCAGCGCGGCAGACGGCCGCGTACGGCCGTCGCGAACGCCGCGCCCAACAGGCTGTACAGCACCAGATACAGCGCCAGGCCGGAGACCGTGCCGGCGGAGAAGCCCGGACGGATGGCCGAAGCGCGGTGGAACGCGGTGGCGAACAGGTTCTCGGCCGTCCAGAAACTGCGGCGCTCGAGCACCGAGCACAATCCCATCCAGGCCAGCATCCACAAGGCTCCCGACATGCCGCCCTGCAGTCCCGCGAGGGACGCGGCGAACACGCCGCCGGCAGGTTGGGATGCGCGCGGCGCGGGCTCAACACCGTCCATAAGATCCAGCCTATACTGACGAGAGGACCAAAGGCAAAGCGAAATCCATGCATCGGGTAGTCATCACCGGAATCGGAGCCGTCAGCCCCAACGGCATTGGCCGGGAGCGTTTCTGGGAAGCCACGCGGAACGGGGTGAGCGGAGTGAGGCGGATCACCCGATTCGATCCCTCCGCGTTTCAGGTGCAGGTGGCGGGCGAAATTCCCGATGAGTTCGACGAGAAGAAGTACGTCGAAATCAAGGACCGTCCCCACGTTTCCCGCGCCGTCCCGCTGGCGGCCGCCAGCGTGGAAGAAGCGCTCGAAGACGCCGGGCTCGACGCCGGCGCCATGACCCGCGACGAATTGCGCGCCATCGGCGTGATGGTGGGCTCGGGCGGAGGCAGCCAGGATTTCACCGAGGAGCAATACCGCCTCTACTACACCGGCCACCAGAAGCAGTGCAGCGTGTACACCATCCCCACCGGGACCATCGGCACGCTGGCCAGCGAAGTCTCCATGCGATTCGGGTTCCGCGGCCTGAGCCACATCGTGTCCACGGGCTGCACCTCGTCCACCGACGCCATGGGCTACGCCTTCCACCACATTCAGCGCGGATCGCTGCACACCGCCGTGGCGGGCGGCGTGGATTCGCCCATCGCGCCCCTGATCCTGCGCGGGTTTCAGTTGATGCGCATCATGTCGACGCGCTGGAACCGGGAGCCGCAGCGCGCCTCGCGCCCGTTCTCGCGCGACCGGGACGGCTTCGTAATCGCCGAAGGCGCGTGGTTCTTCGTGATGGAGGACATGGAACGCGCCCGCGCGCGGGGCGCGCACATTTACGGCGAAATCGCGGGCTACGGATCCACCTGCGAAGCCTTTCACCGCGTGCGCCTGGAGGAGTGCGGCGAGGAGCCGGCGCGCGCCATCGGCATGGCCATGGAGGAAGCCGGCATCCAGCCCGGCGACGTGCAGTACATCCACTACCACGGCACCTCCACGGAGTTGAACGACCGCATCGAAACCCGGGCCGTGAAACTGGCCTTCGACGGCCACGCCTACAAGCTGGCGGGTTCGTCGCTCAAGAGCCTCATCGGCCACCCGCAAGGCGCCTGCGGAGCGGCGGGCATCGCGGCCACCCTGCTGGCCATGCGCGACGGCGTGGTGCCGCCCACCATCAACGTGGACGAGCCGGACCCGGATTGCGATCTGGACTACGTGCCGGATGTGGGACGCAAGCTCCACATCGAGCACGCCGTTGCCAATTGCATCGCCTTCGGCAGCAAGAACTCGGCCATGGTGTTGAGAAGGGTTTAGAGACGCGGGCGGGTTTGGGCGGGAGACAAAAACCGGCGGGCGCTCGGAGGAAAACACCCGCCGGCTGGTCCGCAGAAAACTGCGCCGCGGTCCAATCAAGTGACCACTACATAATATCGGACGTAACCGCGACCAGGAAGGTTTCAGGGGCGATGGAGAATTCAACAATTGGGTGAAATCACCCGCCCCGCAAGTTTTCTAGGCGCCCTGGGCTTCGCGGATCGCCCCGGCGATACTTTCGCTGAACGCTTCCACCTGGCCCGCGTCGGCGGCTTCCACCATCACCCGCGCCAGGGGTTCGGTGCCCGAAAAGCGGACCAGCACCCGTCCCGAGCCGGCCAGGGCCTCCTCGGCGCGGCGGATCTCCCGCTCTACCGCCGGATGACGCAGCAGCCCCTCTCTCCGGCGCACGCGGATGTTCACCAGTTTCTGCGGATAGACCTCCAGGCCGGCGGTCAGTTCGTCCAGCCCGGCGCCCGCCAGGCGTGCGATTTCGAACACTTTCAGGGCCGTCAGAATGCCATCCCCGGTGGTGGCGTACTCGCGAAAGATCACGTGGCCGGACTGCTCGCCTCCCAGCACGGCGTCCAGGCGGACCATTTCCTCCAGCACGTACTTGTCGCCCACGGGAGTCCGGATCATGCGGATTCCTTCGCGCTCCAGCGCCCGTTCCAGTCCCAGGTTGGCCATCACCGTCGAGACCACCGTACCGCCCGCCAGGCGGCCGGCCGCTTTCCAGGCCCGCGCCGCCGCCAGCAGGACGCCATCGCCGTTGACCACGCGGCCGCTTCTGGCCACGAAGATCGCCCGGTCGGCATCTCCATCGAACGCCACGCCGAAATCCACGCCGTGTTCCACCACCGCCCGCGACAGGTTCTCGGGATGCAGCGCGCCGCAATGGAGATTGATGTTGCGTCCGTCGGGCGCGGCGCCCACCGTGGTCACGTCCGCGCCCAGACTCCGGAAAAGCTCGGGCGCCAGGCGCGAGGCGGCGCCGTGGCCGCAATCGAGGCCCAGGCGCACGCCGTCGAAGCGCACCAACACCGTGGCGCGCAGGTATTCCAGGTACTGGCGATTCAGATCCTCGTCCACGGCGAGCGGCGCGGGATGCGGTTCGGGCTCTTCGTCGCGCAGCCGCAGCAGGGCTTCCTCGATGGCGCGCTCTTCTTCGTCCGGCAGCTTGAACCCGCTGTGGGTGAAGACTTTGATGCCGTTGTCCTGGTAGGGATTGTGGGAAGCGGAAATGGTCACGCCGGCGGCGAACGGCCCGGTGCGCGTCAGCCAGGCCACGCCCGGGGTGGTGATCACGCCGGCATAGCGCGCGCGCACCCCGCGCCGGCGCAGCCCGCCCGCCACCGTGGCCGCGATCCAGGCGCCCGACTCGCGGGTATCGGCGCCGATCAGGGCCTCCGATCCCCGGCCGTGGGCGGCGATGTCCTCACCCAGCGCTTCGCCGAAAGCGAACACCGTCCGCGCGTCCAGCGGGAACTCCCCCGCCACACCTCGAATGCCGTCGGTACCGAATAGCTTGCCCGCCAAATTGTTCTCCTGAAAGCCGGCTTATTCGCCGTCTACCGCTTCATCGTGATCGTCACGGTCACTTGCGGCGCCGACTGAAACCGCACGTAGGGATCCTGCACAAAGGCATTCACGCGAAACCTGCCGGACCCCACCAGCGTGGAGACGTCCACGCTGTCGGTGGTCGCCGACTTTACGGCGGCCACGCGGGCGGCCGGGCCCACGATGGTCAGCTCCTTGGGGTCCGCCTCCTGGCGCGCCACGCTGTACCCGCGCTGCGGCTCGCCCGAGATCCGCACCTCGACCGGCACCGTCCGCGTCTTGCGGACGTCGAACTCCAGGCGTATCTGCGAAGGAATCGAGCCCGCCATGCGCACCCCGCGCGGCAGCTTCACGTTGCCGTCTCCCACCGGGAACGTGCGATGCCCGGGCGCCACGCCGGACAGGTCGAGGATCACCTGCGGATGGGTCACGCCTGCGCCGGCCATGCCGCTCAGCTCTCCCGCCGGTCCGCGCAGCTCGAGCTTCACCGAACTGACCGGCTCGGCGCTGAATTCCATGTCGTCCGGCAGGTTCTTATACTCCACCGGGACCACCGGAAACGTGGAAAGCTCCGGCTCGCTCCACACGGCCGCCCATAACACGGTAGCGATGGCCAGCGAGAGCAGCTTCCACCAGAAGTTCCTCACCAGCAGCCCGCCCAGCTTCTTCAGCGCCCGCGTCATAACTCGGTCACCCGTCCCTGGGGGGCCTCGCCGGGCGCCGGCGGCTGGGCCGAGGCCAGCGGGATATCGGCCGGAAACTCCTCCGGCGCGGCGGTGGTGGGGCGCGCCACGCCGAAGTGATGGTGAATGCGCTCCATCATCTCGGGAATCTTCAGCCCGCTGGCCAGTTCGCCGAAGGAGGCCACGGAGATCCGCCCGTCTTCCTCGGAGACCACCAGCGCCAGGCAGTCGGTCTCTTCGGTGATGCCGATGGCGGCGCGGTGCCGGGTGCCGAGTTTGCGCGCGAGCGATGGCTGCGTGGTGAGCGGCAGGAAGCAGGCCGCCGCGGCCACCCGGTCCTTCTGAATGATTACAGCGCCATCGTGCAGCGGCGGTCCCGGCTGGAAGATGGAGAGCAGCAGGTCGCGCGAAACCAGGGCATCCAGACGCACGCCGCTCTCGATGAAGGTGCGAAGCCCGATATCGCGCTCCAGCACGATCAGCGCGCCGACCTGCTGCTGCGACAGCAGTTCCATCGCCATCTGGATTTCGCTGACGGCCTCGGGCACGCGATATCCGCGCGCCAGGCCGAACCAGCGTTTGCGTCCGATGCGCGCAAGCGTGCGGCGGATTTCGGAGGCGAAGAGCACGATGATGGCCAACCCCAGGAACGGCACGATGGTTTCGAGCACCGAATGGAGGGCTTCCAGCCCGGTCCAGGCCGCCACCCCGTACAGCGTCACCACCACCAGGATGCCCACCAGAATGTGTCCGGCGCGGGTGCCCCGCACCACCATCAGGCACTGGTACACCACCACGGCGACCGCCAGCAGATCGACGATCCCGGTGAGACTCAGCGTCGGCACAGAGTGCAGAAACCGCAACCAGTGGGTCATGTTTGGATTCGAACCGTGAAGTACCAGTTTAGCAACCGGAAGCGGGGCGGTCGGCGGCGGAGTGGGACGAACCCGATGCGGCGGGGGCGTCCGTAATCCGCGCGCAGGTCCGGCGCAGCACAGTTTCACGCCAAGCCGCCAAAGCGCCAAGAAAACGAACCCGCCGTACTTGGCGGCTTTGCGTCTTTGCGTGACAGGATGTTTCCTGTGCGGCCGGCCGGACGATTGCACCTGGCCGGGCGGTTGGTGGCGCGGCGGCCCTGCGCGCTTACGGAAGGATTGCAGCGGCGTTCGGGCTTGCCTGCGGCGCCTGCTGTGAATAGAGTGGAGTTGTGACCGCAGCGGAGGCGTACGAATTGACAACCCAGGGAGGTTCGACCGACTTCGCGCGCCTGATCGCTGCCTGCGAATCGTTCGGACCATATTGTCTGATCGGTGGCTTAGCGGATTACCGCTAGGGAAGGAGCTAAAGCGTGCCGATGAAAAACCCACCGCATCCCGGCCACTCCATCAAAGACGCCTGTCTTGATCCTATGGGCCTGAGCGTGACCGGAGCAGCCAAAGTCTTAGGCGTAGCCCGCCGCACCCTCTCCCGCGTCATCAACGGCCAAGCCGGGATATCGCCCGAAATGGCGATCCGCCTGGAAAGGGCCGGGTGGTCGAACGCGGACCACTGGTTGCGGCTGCAAACGGCCCATGACCTGGCGCAGGCCCGGCGCCATCAGGACGTTATCAAGGTCAGACGCTACCAGCCGCAGCCTGCATTGTGACAGCCTTGCCGCGATGTTCCACGGAACTGGTATCAAGGAGGGCGACCAATGATCCGGAAGTACACTCTGATCATCGAAGGGGACGGTGCCCGCTATAGCGGTTACGTGCCGGAGCTACCCACCATTCTGGTCACGGGGAGTTCCATAGAAGATCCGACTGCCCGCGCCAAGGAAGCCATCGGCCTCTACGCGCCGGCAGGGTGTGGCGTGTTGATCTGCGGGGCAGGTGCGGGGCAAGTGTTGCGACTCCCCATCGCATGTGCTAAAAACAAGACGCTATGGCCGAGGAAACACAATCGGAAGTTGCCACCCTCTACCGCCGCGCCTTTGCGGAGTACGGGGCGCAGGCACTATGGAACATGCGACCCCTTGAGGAGCCGACCCCAGCCGACGCCTTAGCGATCACGAGAGCCTTGCGGACGCACGGCGGGATGACCGGGCGGCGCCTGGCGGAACAGATCGAAAGCGTCTGCCGTGCCGGACTGGATCGCGAATGATGGGCGCCGGGACGGGTGTTTCCCAACCCGGTGATGAAAGTCGTACCATGAATTCGTGCCGGTTAAAGTCCGCGACTTGATCAGGACACTGGAAAATGCGGGCTGGCGCCACGTCAGGACCTCTGGCGATCATAGGGTTTTCAAGAACCTGGAGGGCCACATTACCATTGTTTCCGGTAAGCTTGGCGACGATGTTCGGCCTGGCACCTATCGGGCCGTTTTGCGGCAAACTGGTATCAAGGAGGGCGACAAATGATCCGGAAGTACACTCTGATCATCGAAGGGGACGGTGCCGGCTTCAGCGGTTACGTGCCGGAGCTACCCACCATTCTGGTCACGGGGAGGTCCATAGAGGATCTGACTGCCCGCGCCAAGGAAGCCATAGGCCTCTACTGGGAGACTTTGCACGCCGATTGGTCCCCGGCCTCGACAGTTCGGGAAATCGAGGTCGAACTGCCGGTCTAGGGCGATCACCGGCGCGTTGCGCCACGACTTCCCTGGGTCGGGCGCGATGCGGCAGAGTGGGCAAAGTGGAGGTCCCGAAAGGGGTGGCTTTTGAGACGCCGAGCCCGGCTTGACTGGCTCGCCGCCCGGCGGCTGCCCTCAAGAACAAATAACGCTATCCTGCGTAGGCGTGGTGGTACTCTGTGGGCATGCAACGAGACATGGACTTGATTCGCCAAATCTTGTTTAAGGTTGAGGCCCATCCTGAGGGATTCGCTCCTCGTGAGCTTCAGATTGACGGCGACTACACGGCCTCCCAAATCGGATACCACGTCTGGCTTCTTGGGGACGAAGGGCTAATGAAGGTTGCTGACGTTACGTCTCATGGTTCCCCCGGCCCGCAAGCTATCCCTATAAATCTGACATCGAAAGGCCACGATTTTATCGATTCCGCACGGAGCGACACCATTTGGTCGCATGCAAAGGCCAAGGCAAGAAGTGTGGGTGGGCATCTAAGTCTGACTATGCTCCAACAACTGTTGAACTCACTGGTGAAAAGCCAGTTGGGGATGTAACCATGAGAAGGCTTCGCGAGGCCGGCTACCTGCTGACCACGTCCGCGGTCCTCACATTCGGCATTCTGTCAGCATGCTCAGTGGCCACCACTGGCGACGCGGCAAACGATGCCGCCGCTGTGGACGCTCTCAACGCGTGGTGGAAGGAGGCCACCTACTCGATGCCGCCGGTTAAGGCTGGCACTGTCACGCCGGCCCATACCATCACTACAGAGAATGGCCGCGTCCTCTCAATACCGAGGCATGTCCAAACAAGGCAGGAAGCCGAGGACGAGGCCGAGGATGCACGGTGGGCAGGGCACCTTCGGACCGTTGTGCGGGGCTTTAGTGTCAGGGGCCAGACCGTAACGGTTCTAACCAGCCTCACCGGGGCTGAGCCGCCTCATCCTTCTTTTGATCTGCCTGGAGAGGCGCTTGCGAGTGATGCGCAGGACCTTTGCCGGATGCTCGGGTCCTTTGTGTGGAGTTCGAAAAATAGGGTTTTCGGCCTCGCGAACATCGAGATCAGGGGAGCCCACGGCCAGTTGCTCTCGTTCCGGAACGGGATAAGCGGGAAAGTTCAGTAAAACTAGAGTCGACGCGCCCCGCCGAGCCTTCCGACGCTGTCAGTTGTTTGTCTCATTGGGGTAAGTTCTGGAACAAACGCGGCGGGCCTGAAATCAGGGCTTTCAGCGTTCCGGAAACCAGTCCCAAAACGTAGGCCAGACGGCAGTCGTCGTCCCGCCCGCGTTGGCGCCTGCGTCGTCCCGAAACTCTGCCCCAGCGTCAGACGTCGTTTTCGCCTTCCGCCTGGACTCTTCCCCTACTCCACCCGCCTGATCTCCGCCCCCACCCCCGCCAGCTTGCTTTCAATGTGCTCGTACCCGCGGTCGATATGGCACACCCGGTCAATCACGGTCTCGCCCTTGGCCACCAGCGAGGCCAGCACCAGCGAGGCGCTGGCGCGCAGGTCGCTCGCGATCGCGCCGGCGCCGCTCAGGGCGCGCGGGCCGGCCACGATGGCCTGCCTGCCTTCGAGACGAATGTTGGCGCCCATGCGCGCCAGTTCCTGGGCGTGCATGAAGCGGTTCCCGAAGATCGTCTCCACGATCCCGGAGCCGGTGAGGCAACCGGCGTTCATCTCCGCGCTCTTGTATTGACAAGCGTCAATTTACGTTTTACAGTTGGACGACGATCGAGAGCTTCAAACACAAGGGTCTACGGAGCCTGTTCGAACAGGACGACGGCCGCAGGGTCGGGGCCGATCATGTTGACCGTTTGCGGCTGATCCTCTCAGCGCTCGATCAGGCCGGTGAGGTGCAGGATATGAACCAGCCGACGTTTCGGCTGCACCCATTGAAGGGCGACCGTAAAGGCGTGTGGGCTGTGACGGTACGGGCCAACTGGCGCGTGACCTTCCGCCTCGAGGGAGGCGACGGGTGCACGACATAAAAGTGGGCGATTCAGGCGGCCAGTGAACGGGACGCCCAGTAGTCCTCGAACTTTCCGCTGAGGCGAGTGCAGCGGAGAGCGA
>Ga0326727_10005939_pt1 | contig 34150 bp, 29 predicted proteins | sample MB2enrmetagenome_FD_207643 | JGI IMG/M metagenome (GOLD analysis project Ga0326727, IMG submission 207643) | Lab enriched peat soil microbial communities from McLean, Ithaca, NY, United States - MB29MY | ecosystem: Environmental > Terrestrial > Soil > Wetlands > Peat | place: USA: New York...
GCTCGGCATCGCCAAACGGCGCCAGCGGACCGTCAATCAAACGGATGATTTCGCTTAAGGGGATCTCCGCCGGAGCCCGGCGCAAGCGATATCCGCCTTTGGCGCCGCGCACGCTCTCCACCATGCGCGCGTTCTTCAGTTCGAGAAGAATCAGCTCCAGAAATTTTTCCGGCAGATTCTCTTCGTAGGCAATATCGCGAATCCGGATCGCACCCTGGTTATGACGCCGGGTCAGCGCCATCATGGCCTGCAAGGCGTAGAGCCCTTTTTGAGAAATCTTCATCGTGGCCCGCTTCCGACTATCTCTATTGTACTAATAGGCATTATAGAAAATGCAAGCGCACTGCCAAAGCACTAATTTCGCGTCCTGGGCTGACCTTGTGATTTCAGTAGCTTAGGGCGGGAAGAGTGCGTCGAGGAGGAGGGTCCTGTGCAGGGATTTGCACTTTCGGAAGCTGGGAGTTCCGTTGCCAGACGTGCCTTCCCAGGATTGCAAGCTCCACCCCGCGCTGAAGAGCGGGCTAAGCTAGGCTACCCCTCCGGGGCTTGCGCACTGGAGGGTAGGGGGTCAGTTTGCAGGGCACATTCCCCCAGCGGCTAAAGCCGCATTGATTTTGCAAGTTAGGGCACGGCTGAAGCCGTGCCCTTTCAAAGCTAATTCAAACTGACCCACGGCGCACTCCGTTGCCTCAGTTGCATAAGGGATGGGAGTTCTTGCACGGACGCTTCAACGCAGGCGCAGAATCTGGACGGTGATGTTATCGGGCCCACCGCGTTGTCGAGCCAGTTCGATCAGCTTGCGGCCCGCTTGTTCCGTGCTTTTGCTGGCCACGGTTTCCAGAATCTCCGAGTCATGTACCTGCCCCCACAATCCGTCGCTGCAGAGGACGAGAGCGTCGTTGGCACGCAGAGGCTCGGGGCGTGCGGGCGAGTCCATGGTGAGATCGGGGTTCGTTCCCAAGGCTGCAGTCAGAATATTCCGTTGCGGATGATTCTCGGCTTCTTGCGGGCTGATGATCCCTGACTCCACCAGCCGTCCCACATAGGAGTGGTCGCGCGTGACCCTGGTAATCTGGCCGTCGCGGATCAGGTAAAGGCGGGAGTCGCCCACATGCACATAATAGAGACTGTTCTGAACGATCGCCGCCGCGGTGCAGGTCGTCCCCATGCCGAGCAGTTCCGGATGGGCAAAACTGTATTGCCGGACCTGCTCGTGAGCCGCCTGTAAAGCCTGGACCAGCGCCTGCTGCGGATCGTCGCCAGCAGAGTCGCGATAGACAGCCAGCAGCGTTTCCACGGCCAGGCGGCTCGCTTCCTGACCGCCCTCATAGCCGCCCATGCCATCCGCTACTACCGCCAATCGTCCCTTGCGCAGGAACTGCTGGTCGTCCTCCGGCTCCCAATAGCCGAACGAATCCTCGTTATTGGTGCGCTGACAACCCAGGTCGGACTGGCTCGATATTTCAATCCCGGCACGAACCTTCATCCGGGCACGACTTCATTTGCAGGAATGATGAGCATAGAAACGATTGCCATCGCGGACAAGCTTTCGATTATAAAGGCTTGCGGGCAGGACGCTCAAACGGGAACAGAGGGTGGCGAGCTTGGAGCAGAAAACAGCTGCCCTAAACGGAGACGAGGACGGCAGTCGTACCGCCGTCCCCGGAGAAAACAAGAATCAGGAACCGTCAAACAACGGTTAGGATGAAGGACCGCACAGCGCGTCGGGGTTGTTGTTGATGCCCTCGCTGCCCAGAGCGGGGTTGCTGGGGTTACCAACCGACGACGCAACACCCACGAAAACCGGCTGGGAAGTGATGCCTTCAAATGTAGCCGTGACCATGTAGTCGCCGCTGAGGGCCCAGGATGGTGCCGGGGCTGTGGTCGACGGCGGTATGATGCCGGCAACATCGACATAGGTGCAAGTCGCTGGTTGAACTGCGGTGAGCATGCCGGTGACACTGTATTCGAGGGTCCCCTGGCCCGCAACCGTGCATGGAGTCTGGCAGGGAGGAACCAGCGTGCTGCCGAACGCATCCACGTAGTGGACCGGATCGACAACGACGGTGTAGGTGACCTCATTGGTAAGATTGTAGGTCTTACCGCTGCTGTAGTTCCCAGTCGCAACCAACTGGAGCGTCCCGCCGATGCCTTGCACGTTAAAGGTCCCGGTGGCATTGCCGGAAGAGAGCGTGATGGTCTGCAGTTTGTTGGTGGTTCCGCAGCCCAGCATGCTGAACGCCAGCAGGGCGCAAGCTAACGCGGCAAAGATAGTTTTACGATTCACCGCCAAGTACCTCCAAAAAGAAATCTTCCGCATCGTCGCAGCATCCGTCACGTGTGACAAGGTAACCAAAGTCACGGCACTATAAGGACGTAAGAGCCCCTGTCCCATCGCGTGCCCTTTCGACGGCGGAGACTGGTTTGATGCGCTTCTACGGGGAATCAGAAGTCCCCCTTAGGAGTCGTAGCTTCTCTCTCTTTCGCCCCTTCGGGGCTTGCTTAATTCCCACCTGCCACCAACGGCTTGCGCCGTGGGCTAAGATATTGCGCCGCTTCGCGGCTTAATTCTTGAGTGCTGGTCCATTTTTCGAATGACCATCGAGCTATGACACGGACTCCTCAGGGACGCCATCGCAAATGGACTTCTTCCGCGAGCCTGCTGAATCTACAATCAGCTTATGTCCGATCAACCGGTGCAGCCGCCGTCCCCGCCATCATCCGAACCGAGCGTTAAGCCGACCACCGAGCCAACCACCGAGTTTCACATCGGCGACGAATTCGGAACGGCCAAACGCAATCTTCCGCCCGCCGGCATTGTCCTGATCTGCATCGCTGCCGTCGCGGTCATTGTGGGCGTCTATGCTTTCAAGGAACGTCCGAAACCGCAGGGCGCGGGTGCGATCGATTTCGTGGCTGCGGCCGAAGTCCCCGGCCAGGATATGATCCTTGCCGCTATCACCATGACCCTGCGGAATACCACGGACAAACCATTGTGGATTAAGACTCTACAGGCGCAGCTGACCACGGCCGACGACAAGACGTTCGACGACAAATCCGCTTCGGCCGTGGATCTGGACCGCTACTACCAGGCCTTCCCGGCTTTGAAAGAAAGTTCCGAGCCGCCATTTTCTCCCGAAACCAAGCTGGCAGCCGGAACCGAACAGAGAGGAACCATCATCGTTGGTTTCAAGGTCACAAAAGAAGCCTTCGATCAGCGCAAGGCGCTGACGGTCACAATCCAACCCTACGACCAGGTGTTGCCCGTAGTGTTGAGATGATGCAAGGCCGGGCGGGGGCGCCCGGCACTCCATTAGCAATTCACGGCTCACTCATTCTCGAGTTCCCGGCGCGCTTGCGCCAGCGCAGCCTGCTCGGCGCCGCTTACTTTCGGATACTTCAATTTCATGCCCTTCAACACATCCACCACAGCGTGGGAGACCACGAGTCGCGTGAACCACTTGTTATCGGCCGGCACGACATACCAGGGGGCGTACTCACTCGCCGTGTGCCGGATCATATCCTCATAAGCATCCTGATACGCGTCCCAGAATTCGCGCTCCTTTACGTCGGACGAGGAAAACTTCCAATTCTTGTTGGGAGTATCCAGCCGTTCCATGAACCGGCGCTTCTGCTCTTGCTTGGAAACATGCAGGAAACACTTAACGATGGCAATGCCGTTCCGGGTAGCGTAACGCTCGAAATTATTGATGTCTTCAAAACGCTCCTGCCAGATATGTTTCGTGACCAGTGACTTTGGCATTTTCTCGTTTTCCAGAATCTCGGAATGGACACGCACCACCAGCACCTCCTCGTAATACGACCGGTTGAAGATGCCGATGCGCCCACGCCCCGGCACGCGTTTCATGCAGCGCCATAGATAGCCGTGGTGCAATTCTTCTTCCGACGGCTCCTTGAACGACGACACATCCACGCCCTCCGGATTCACGCCTGACATGACGTGCTTGATGGTGCCGTCTTTCCCGGCAGCGTCCATGGCCTGAAGGATGAGCAGCAGGCCCCAACGGTCCTGGGCGGCGAGAATATCCTGCAGGCGGCTCAATTTTTTGACACCGTCGGCCAGCAACTTCTTCGCCCGCGGCTTCAGGTCTGACCCTAACCCGTGCGTGTCGGCCGGGTCGTAATCCTTGAGGCTGAAATGCTTTCCCTGTTCGACGCGGTAGCGCTTGAGCATTTTATCGATATTCATAATGTCACTTTGGTGCGCCTTTCCCTGCTGTTGCTGATTGTAGACAGACTTGTCTGGCGTGGGAACCGGGTTCAAAGCGGATCCTGGCCTCGAATTTCGGGCGGGCTGCCGAGGTCCATGAACCTTGAATCGCGGGCCTCGTCGCGTACCGAACTCAGCGCCACCGTAACTTCGCGGATGTAATAGAAGGTCCCGGCAAGCAAGCAGATCAGCGCCAGGACAAAAAGCACGACGGCCGCCACCGCAGCGTCTTTCCAGTAAAGCCCGAACCCCAGCAGCAGACAAGAGGTGATGGTTCCAGCCAGAGAAATAAGAACCAGCAGAAAGCAACGCTGGATCATTTCCGCGCGCTGCTCGATGGCAAGAATCTGCGCCGTGTAAGCCTCGCCTTCCTGCGCGCGGTCGTTCCTCGCGGCATCATGCCTGGCGTGCACAAACTGCCGCAGCCGACTAACGATTCCCATAAGCCGGACGTTGATCGAGAGCACCAGCAGGGCGGTTGCGGAAACGAAGATGGCAGGAGCCAGGAATGCCTGAAACAGGCGAGCGATGTCGGTCATGGAGCCTTTCGCAGTGGAAACGCGAACGAGCGGCGCTTTTGCCACGGCCAAGCGGTCTGAATGGTGGGCAGTGCAGGACTCGAACCTGCGACCTCCTGCTTGTAAGGCAGGCGCTCTAACCAGCTGAGCTAACCGCCCGCTTCGGCGCGGATGCAATCGCGGCGCGGATTGCGGCGCTCCGCGACTTCGTCAAAAACTTATGCTGAGGATACTGGACGGTTCGCGGTGCGGTCAAACAGCGCATTCAGATTTGCGGGAGCATGGGGTTGTCCCTGCAGGGTCTGCGTCATAGCCTCTCTTTCGCCCCGTCGGGGCTTGCTTTGGTTCTACTTCTTACCCACGGCTTGCGCCGTGGGCTAAGTTCTTGCGCCGCTTCGCGGCTTAATTCAATATCACTGGACCACCTTCCGGACGACCATCCAGCTAGGACACGGACTTCTTCGGACTTGATGGATGCAGAACTCACAGGCGCGGCTGCTACACTTTCTGTGTGCGAATGCTGATCGTCAACGCCGATGATTTCGGGCTGACCGCCGGAGTGAATCGAGCCATTGTGGAATGCCACAACGGTGGAGTCGTATCGTCGGCGACGTTGATGGCCAACGGCTCCGCATTTGCAGATGCGGTGACCTCGGCCCGGTCAGTGCCAAATCTCTCGGTGGGATGCCACGTCGTACTGGTGAACGGTACGCCGGTGTCACCACCTGACGCCGTGGATACACTGCTGGCGATTCGCTCGGCAGAGCCGGACAAGTTCTACTCCAGCCTTTCGGCCTTTGCCGCGCGCGCCATGCTGGGAGGCTTCGATCGCGATCAACTGGTGGGGGAAATCACGGCGCAGATCAGGAAACTTCAATCCGCCGGGCTGCAGGTAACTCATCTGGATACGCACAAACATGCGCACATGTTTCCCGAGATTCTTGCTGCCTTGCTGCGAGCGGCGCGAATCTGCGGCGTCCGCGCGATCCGCAATCCGTTTGTTCCCTTGTCAGCGATGCCGGCACGGCAGTTCAAAGGCAAGCCAGATCTCTGGAAGCGGTATGGACAAGTGCGCATGCTGCACACCTTTTCCCGGCCGTTCCTGCAGCGAACCAAACGCGCTGGGCTGCTCACGCCCGACGGCGCAATTGGATTGATCGAGACCGGCTCGAGCGATCGTTCTGGTGACGGTTCCGGCTACAGTACCCTGCTGCGCCAGGCACTCGCCAATCTACCGGAGGGAACGTGGGAGTTGGTCTGCCATCCCGGGTACAACGACGCTGACTTGCGGGCCGCCGGCACGCGCTTGCTTGAATCGCGCGAGGAGGAACGGCGGCTGTTGACTTCGCCGGAACTGCGGCGGTTTCTGGAAGAGCAAAAGATTCGGATCATCAGTTACCGGGAATTCGCGGAGAAGTCCGCAGAACTTTCGCGGAAAACCGCCCCTGCCTGAGGATGGGCGGCAGCGCAGGTGGTGCTTCGCTGATTACCGCTCCTGGCCAACTTTGTAATGCCGCGGAGCACCCGAGGGCGTTATGATCGGATGGGGGGCGGATAAGAGGAAAAGGCATGGCTGACCATCAAACCGAACCTCGCCTGACTGTGGACCTGCCAGTACGGATTTGGGGGATGAGCGCTGATGGCCGCCCTTTTTCCCAACATGCTCGCGCTCTGAACATCAGTTCGGAGGGCGCGCTGATCTCGGGCGTCGAGAGCGAACTGAAAGTGGGCGACGTGATCGGAGTGCAGTGCGACGACAAGAAAACGCGGTGCACCGTGGTCTGGGTCATGAACGCCGGCCCGGGCACGAAAAATCAAGTGGGAGTGAAGTTGCTCGCCGGTCAGGAGTGCCCGTGGAAGAACTATCTGCCGCTCGACGGCGCGACGGTGACAGTTCCTTACTCCAACCGGCGACGCTGGCACAGGCACAAAATTTCCTTTCCCATTGAACTGCGCGACGAACGAGTCAACGCGCCGAACCGCATTAATGCCACCGACGTGAGCGGCAATGGATGCTACGTCGAGAGCATGTCGCCTTTGCCGCTTGGAACCGTGCTGCGAGTGGATTTCTGGCTGGACTCGGAGCATGTCAATATCACGGCGGTGGTGCGGACCTGCGATCCTGGCGTGGGCAATGGGATCGAGTTCACCGGTCTGCCCCTCGACGGCAAGTCACGCATGCAGGCCTATCTGGAAGCGATTGATCCGCAGATGGGAATCTCGCACCCGAAGCCGAAACCGAAGTAAAATTCCCGGCTCGCTCAAGGGACAACCTATTTTTCGTAGAGACGCGGCTTGCCGCGTCTTCGCTGTCAGCGCCAGTTCTCTGTCTAAGAGCGGGAGACGGGGCAAGCCCCGTCTCTACACGAGAGGTTCGGCGTAGCGGGCGAGCACAATTGCGCGAATCAATCCCCCCATGGTGAATTCGCGGGCCTCGATGGCGGCCGGCATGTGCAATTCACGCAGCGTCTCTGAGGTCACGGGACCGATCGAAGCAGACTGGACATTTTTCAGCAAACCTATTTTGAGCGCCCCGGCTTTGTTTTTGCCGAGCAGTTCGGCAAAGTTCCGCGCGCTGGAGGAACTGGTGAAGGTTACGATGTGCGGACGGCGAGATGTATTTCTCATGAGCTTGCGCAGACGCGCACGGGATTTCTCGGGCACCACAGTTTCGTAAGCTTCGACCACATCGACCTGCGCGCCGGCCGCACGCAGTTCTTCTGGAATCACGTCGCGCGCGACTTTGGCTCGTATGAGCACGACGCGCTTGCCGTTGACCTTGTCACGCAGTCCCTTCACTACCGACTCGGCAACGTACTCCTCGGGAACCATCTTGACCTTCAGGCCATGCTTCACGATTGCCTTCTTGGTTGCGGGCCCGATGGCGGCGATCTGGAGATGTTTGAGATTCCGGCGCGTAATGCGAAGTTTCCGGACGCGCTCCCACATGGCTTCGACGCCATTGGCGCTGGTCAGGATGAGCCAGTCGTAGTTCCGGATATTCTTCAGGGCATCGTCGAGCGGTCGGTACGATTGTGGCGTGCGGATCTCAATGAAGGGGATTTCGATCACCGATGCGCCCAGGCTGCGCAGGCTGGCGGAAAGACTTCCAGCCTGATGGCGGGCGCGTCCGACTAGAATCCGGGTTCCGGCGAGGGGACGTTTTTCGTTGGGCTTCATGGATCAGGTCTCTAGGTCCCAGGTGTCAGGTCTCAGGTTTCAGAGCCTCGGGAACTATTATGAATTAGGGGTTCTCGCCAGCTGACTTTTCTTCTCGTTTGGAAGGCTGATACTTCTCGCCGTCAAATTGGTATGTCAAGAAAGTGATACTCACCGCCGTCAATCCTAACGCCTTTATGTCCCTATACCCTTTCGTTCTCGAGTCCAGTACCTGCAGGCCGTCTCCTCCGGTTTGGAGAAGTAGATCATACTTTCCATCCCTGTTTCGAAGCACCCAAAACGGGACGGCATGGGCCCCGAACAGGCACCGGTTGCGGGATGGCCTCTCACCCAAGTCCTTGGGTCGCACGATGAGATCGGCCTCGTTCGGCCCATCTAAATGAATCCGCGAAGCCACAAACCATGAAGCCGGAACCTGCTCGGGCGTTAGCCCATTTACGTTCTTGATACAGTTGACCGTGCCGCGGCCAAGCGTGTCTCTCAAGAATTGCAAGGTACCGTCCGGAATTTCAACTGGCTTCTTGATAAGCGCCTCGCCCGGAGCAGCCTCCGAGCCAAAAGTCGTTTGTTCCGGCTCTTGGTCTTTCGCGGGCTTTTGCGCTTGCACTGCGTTCACAAACAATGCTCCGAAAATCAGCAACTGCACTAATACATTCCGCTTAGTCATACCAGCCTATATGTTATTCTCCCGCGCCGAGTGTTGGGATTTCGGCAGACAATTGAGAGCACCTTCAGAATACTCGCCCTCTCTGGTTTTCCTTAGACCTAAGACCTAACACCTAAGACCTGTTTCTACGGCTGTTGCGGCAGAGCAAAGCCTTCTCCGTAAACTTCTTCGAGAATAACATCGCCGCCTCTGCGGAGAAGGGTTTCGCCAACTTCTTCGCCCAGGCGCACGGGATCATCGCCCTCGCGAGTCTCGCGCAGGACCTTGGTTCCATCGGGATGGGCTACGAGCGCATTCAGACGGATGCGATTTCCCTTTACTTCGGCGAAGGCTCCTATAGGAACCTGGCAGCCACCACCGAGTTTGTTTAGCAGAGCGCGTTCACAGGTAGTGGTAGCGCGGGCGGCGGCGTCATCGAGAAATGCCAGGAGCGTCCGGGTTGCCTTGTCGCCGTTGCGAATCTCGATACCCAAGGCACCTTGTCCGGCAGCGGGGGTCATTATTTCCGCGGGGATCACCTGGCGGACAAGCTGCGTTTTGCCCAGACGGTTCAGGCCGGCGGCGGCCAGAATGATGGCATCGTAGTCGCCGGATTGGAGCTTGCGCAGGCGGGTGTCTACATTGCCGCGAAGCGGGTGAATCTGAAGGTCCGGACGAATCGCCTTCAGCTGGGCCTGGCGGCGCAAGCTGCTGGTACCCACGGTCGCCCGTTGCGGAAGCGCTTCGATGTTGGCGAACTTCGCCGAACAAAAAACATCGCGTGGATTTTCGCGGGTGGTGATGGCGGCAATTTCGAAATCGGCGGCTAGCTCCGTGGGCAAATCTTTCAAGCTGTGGACGGCGAGATCAACCCGGTCTTCGACCAGGGCCTCCTCGATCTCCTTGGTAAACATGCCCTTGGTGCCGACTTTGGCGAGCGCAACGTCGGTGATTTTATCGCCGGTGGTCTTGATGATCTCCAGCTCCACGGTGTGGCCCTGCGCACGCAGCAGATCGGAAATGTGGTGGGCCTGCCAGAGAGCGAGTTGCGAGCCGCGGGAGCCGATGCGCAAGTGGGCCATCAGTCTTCCGCTTCCGGGCGGTTGGCGAATTTCGAAGCGGCAGGTTCCTTTGCTTCGTCGTGCAGGCTCAAGTTGAAGAGGCGGCGCACCAGGTCGATGACAGTGGTCGATTCGGGATCGCGCGCCGCGGTTTTCAGGGTGCTGATGGGGGTGTGCATGATTTTGTTGACAATGCCGCGAGTCAGCGCTTCAACGGCAAGTTCCTGGTCGGTGGTCATGGAACCGAGGCGGCCACGAACCCTATCAATCTCGGCTTGGCGAATGGTTTCCAGGTGCTCCTGCAAGCTGACGATGGTGGGAACGACATCGAGCGTCTGCAGCCGAACATGGAATTTATCGACCTCGCCATTGATGATCGCCTCCGCCTTTTCGGCTTCCTTCTTGCGATCGGCGACGTGCGAAGTAACCGCCTGCTGCAGGTCGTCGATGTCATAGACGAAAATGCCATCGAGTTTGTTGATTTCCGGATCGACGTCGCGGGGAACCGCAATATCGATGAAGAACATGGGCTTGTTCTTGCGCCGCGCCATCAGCTTTTCGCCGTGTTCGCGGCGGAAGATGAAATGGGGCGAGCCGGTGGAGGTAATCACGATGTCGGCGCGCTCGCAGGTGTCATAAAGGCGGCTGAACTCGATTGCCTGTCCGTCAAACTTTTGCGCCAGCCGGATGGCACGGTCGTAGGTGCGGTTGGCGACGAAAAGAGACGAGGCGCCGTGCGCGAGCAGGTGCCGAGCCGCTAACTCGCTCATCTTGCCCGCGCCCACCAGGTAGACGCTCTTGCCGGCCAGGTTTCCGAAGATTTTCTCCGCCAGTTCCACGGCCACTGAGGCAATCGAAACCGACGAAGATCCGACGGCAGTTTCGGTGCGGACGCGCTTGGCCACGGCAAACGCCCGGGTAAGCAGCTGATCCAGTTGCGAGCGCACGGCTCCAACGGCGCGGGCAGTGGCGTAGGCTTCCTTGACCTGCCCCAGTATCTGGGGCTCGCCGACGACCATGGAATCGAGGCTGGCGGCGACGCGAAAGATGTGGCGGATGGCCTCATCCTCGCGAAATTCATAGAGATGACTTTCAAACTGGCTGAGATCGGTTTCGAAATACTCGCGCAGAAATTCACGCAGGTCGCCGGCGCCATTCTTCATGTTGGCGATGAATTCGACGCGGTTGCAGGTCGAAACAATCATGCCCTCGGCCACGGCGGGATGCTCCGCCAGTCGCTTGCAGGCCTCAGGCAAGCGCGATTCAGGGATGGCCAGGCGCTCCCGCACCTCGACTGGCGCGGTCTTGTGATTGACGCCGATAAGCTGGAATCTCATGACGAGATGAACCTGTGCATTCCGCTGAAGTAATTGGAAATCCAGGCCACGATGGCAGCGACGAAGGCCACACTGGAGAGCAGGGCGGCGCGGCGTCCGCGCCATCCGGCAGTCAGGCGCATAAACACCATGAGCAGATACACGGCCCACATCAGGACGGAAAGCAGAATCTTGGGATCGAGAAAATCCAGGCGGCCGTAAGTGCCTTCGGCGACCACTATGCCCGCGATCAGGCCCAGCGTCATGAAAGGAAACCCGAGCATCAGCGAGCGGTAGCCGATGTCGTCAATTACTTGCAGAGCGGGCAGGCGGGAGAACATTCCGCTCGCGATCTTCCTCTTCGACTTCAGGGCGCGTTCCTGTATGAGGTACAGAATGCTGGCGCCAAAGCTGAGGAAGAGCGCGGCGTATCCGGTAAAGATCATCAGGATATGGACGGCCAGCCAACCGTGCTTCGCAGCAGTCGAGGCGAAGACGAGCGGTTGCTCACCGGTGGCGGCTACGAAAGTCAGCAGAAAAACCAGGGGGAAAACCACAATGCCTGGTGTGGTTGTCTTGTACACCATATACGCAAGCATGAAGCCGACCATGATCAGGAAGGCCAACAGCGATTCCGAGTTGTGAACGGAGGCGGTAGCGAGCTGGCCGGTCTGCACGACGGCTTCGGTCAGCGAAACGAAATGAAACACCATTCCGAGGTAGGAGGCATGGAGCGCGACTTTGCCGAGAATTTCCGAGGTGCGGGTGAGCGCGACCAGCGCATAGAGCAACCCCGCGGCATAACAAACGAGCGCGACGCGCAGCCAAGTTAAGGTCATCATTCTTTATTCTTTAGTGCCTGATGCTTCCGCAGGCTGGTTCGTACTCCCCCACCCCGCCTGGGTGATTATAGTTTGCCGGGCGGAGGGGTGCGGGGGAAACGGAGGCTGTCACAGGTGATTGTGATGTGGATCACATAGAAGTTGGAGCCGGAGAACGCCCCACGGAGACACCGTAGCACGGAGCAGTGCCGGCAAAGGGGATCTGCTGCCGCCTCTACTCCACGCCCAGCGACGCCAGCGATTCTTCCAGAGACTGGGAGTCGATATGCAGTTGGCGGCCGTGCGCCTGCATGTCTTCCAATTCGTCATAGGCGCGGAACAGACGCAGCTTGACGGCGGCATACTGCTCCGAGTCAGAGAGCGGGCGTCCGTGGGATTCGGCCCACGCGGCAACGACCCGGTGCGGGAGGAAAATACTTACCGCGTAGGTCAGTTTGCGGTCGGAGGTGACATCGAAAATGTACTCGTTGGCCGCAGACTCCGGCGAAGGACGCTTTCCGACGAAGTAGTACTGGTAAACGTAGCCTTGGGATCCGGTGTAGGTTTTGAGGCGACGGATGGTCATGGGGCGGTCGTTGGTCGTTAGTCGTTAGTCGTTAGTCGTTGGCGTGATGCAAAAGCTGTCAGCTCTCAGCTATCAGCTGTCAGTAGAAAAGCGCCCTAACTGAGAGCTGAGAGCCGACAGCTGAAAGCCTTCCCGCTTCTAGATCTTCGCTTCGCGCAGGCGTTGGACTGCCGTCTCGGAGGTAACGGGAGAATAATAAATCTCTTTGAAGGTGTAGGACCTGGCCTTGGCCTCAAGAATGGGCAGAATCTCAATGTGCCAGTGGTAATCCTCATCGAGGGTTTTCCAGTATCCGAGGGTCGCCGAAGGATGCTGGCTGTTGGGCGAAGTGTGGAGCACGAGGTGGAAGACCTCCGTAACCGTGCGTATACGTTGCAGGGTGCGCCGCAGGAGGGCGGCGAGATCGGCGACGCTGCCCACGCGCGATGAGCCGGAGCGCTCGAAGGAAGATTCGTGGCTGCGGGGAATAATCCAGGTTTCGTACGGGACGCGGGGCGCATAGGGGCAGAAGGCCAGATAGTCTCCGCGAATTTCGACGATGCGCAGGTCTTGACGCTCCTCTTGCGCCAGAATGTCGCAGAAAACGCAACGCTCTTTACTCTCGAAATAGTCGAGTCCGGCGCGCAGTTCGTAGAGGACGCGGCGCGGCACGAAAGTGGTTGCCGTGAGCTGGGAAGTGGGATGTTCGAATTCCTGTCCGGCTCCTGCGCCGTGATTCTTGAAAAGGCTGATGTACTTGAAGCGGCTGTCGCGCTTTAGATCCTGAATCCGCTGCGCGGCCAGACGCAAGAACTGCTCCACCTCGAGGTCGCTCGAATTCCAGATATGGCCGTCGTGACGGGGATTTTCGAGCAGGACTTCGTGCGCGCCGACCGATCCCATGCGGTCGTAGAGGCCATCGGCGCGGCGGGCCGGCTCGCCTTCGACGTGGTAGAGCGCGTGGGGATGAACCACCGAGCGCGCCGACCACGAGCTGCCATCCACGCCGGGAAGGTTGGCGATGACTTGAACTGGCTCGGCGGTCGGGCCGCAAAAACGGCAGTCTTTGGAACGAGGAGTGGGCTCGATGACGTCGTCGCCGGTGATAACCCAGGAACGGGTGATGGGATCTTTACGGAGTTCCATGGCGTAAGGAGAACAAAAGAAATTGTAATTTGCAAATTGGTGATTTGTAATTTGGGACGCGTTCCAGCGCCGAATTGCAAATTAGCAGATTACACATTACAAATTACCCATTGCGAATTGTTCTATGTCTGAGCCGTCTACGCCGCTGATGCGGCAGTATGCCGCCATCAAGAAAGAGCATCCCAACGCTCTGCTGTTCTTCCGGTTGGGGGATTTCTACGAGCTTTTCTTCGATGACGCGGTGCTGGCCGCGCGCGAATTGCAGATTACGCTGACCTCGCGCAACAAAGAAAAAGACGTGGCCATCCCCATGTGTGGCGTGCCCTACCACGCCGCTGATGGCTACATCGCAAAGTTGATTCGGCGAGGGTTCAAGGTCGCGGTGTGCGAGCAGGTGGAAGACCCGCGCCTGGCGAAGAAACTGGTGCGGCGCGAGGTGACGCGCGTGGTCACGCCGGGCACGGCAGTTGATTCGTCGTTGAACGCCGAGGAGAACAACTTTCTGGCGGCAGTGGCAACGGCCGGAGATCGCGTCGGTTTTGCGGCGCTGGATCTTTCGACCGGCGAATTTCGAGCGACGGAATTTGCGGGGGAATCGGCCGGGCGGCGTATTCAAGAAGAGCTTGAACAATTGCGGCCAAAGGAAATGCTATATGGGTCTTCGGCGCCGCTATTGGAGCGGGCTGCGGGTGAGCAAATGCGGAGCTTCGCTCCGGACGGGCGAGGCGCCCATCCCTCCACGGGCACAGGGCCTGTCGCCCGCGTTTCCGGTGGGGGGTGGGCCGAGACTCCTTTGGACGACTGGATCTTTGCGCCCGACCACGCCATCCCGCTTCTGGAGAATCATTTTGGCGTGCTCTCGCTGGAAGGCTTCGGGTTGGCGGGCAAACGGGCGGCGGCTTCGGCGGCGGGGGCGATTCTGTATTACATCCGCTCAACCCAGCGCGGCACGCTCGATCATGTGGACCGCATTGGCTTCTACGAGCGGCAAAATTGCCTGGTGCTCGATGCCGTCACCGTGCGCAACCTGGAACTGATCGAGCCCCTCTTTTCAGGAATGACCGCTGGGACGGACGCCGGAGTGACCCTGTTCCGGTGCTTCGATGCCACCGTGACGCCGATGGGCAAGCGCCTGCTGCGGACATGGATGCTGCGTCCGTCTCTGAATCGAACCGAGATCGAAGGCAGGCTGGATGCTGTCGAGGCACAGGTCAAAGACACGGTACGCCGCGAAGAATTGCGACGTTCGCTCGATGGAATTCTGGACCTGGAACGTCTGCTGAGCCGGGTCACGCTGGAAACGGCAAATCCGCGGGATGTGCTGGCGCTGGCGGCATCGCTCGCAAAGATACCCAAGGTGCGAACAGTTTTGGGTGGGCTGAATGCGTTGCGGCTGGACGAGTTGCATAAAGTGATCGACGAGCTGGGCGATCTACGGCAGAAGATTGACGGCACGCTGGTTCCAGAGCCGCCGCTCACGCTGAGCGATGGCGGCGTAATCGCTGCGGGCGTCGACAAGGATCTGGACGAACTCCGCGACCTGAGCCGCAACTCAAAGCAGTACCTGGCGCAGGTGGAGCAGCGCGAACGGGAGCGGACGGGGATTGGGTCGCTGAAGGTAAAGTTCAATTCCATTTTTGGCTACTACATTGAAATTTCGAAGGCGAACCTGCACCATGCGCCCGCCGACTACGAGCGCAAACAAACTCTGGTCAATGCCGAGCGCTTCACGACTCCCGAGTTGAAAGAGTATGAGTCGAAGATTCTGGATGCTCAGGAAAAGATTGTCGAAATCGAGCGGCGGCTGTTTGCCGAGTTGCGTTCTGCCGTTGCGGCCGAGGCCAAGCGCATCCGGCAGACCGCGCTGGCACTGGCGGAAGTGGATGTACTGGGTTGCCTGGCGCACATTGCGGCGCTGCGCAATTACTGCCGGCCTCGCTTCCAGGAAAAGCCCGATGAACCTGAAAAGGCTGAGGACGCGGGCGATCTGGAAATTGTCGAGGGACGGCATCCCGTAATCGAACTGCAGGAGCTGGCGGGGAGCGACCGGTTCATTCCGAACGATCTGTTTCTGGATTCCTCCGGTCACAATATCGTGGTGCTGACCGGGCCGAATATGGGCGGCAAGAGCACCTATCTGCGGCAGGCGGCGCTGATCGTGATCATGGCGCAGATGGGCTCGTTTGTTCCGGCGCGTGCCGTGCGGCTGGGCATTGTGGATCGCGTGTTCACGCGCATTGGCGCGAGCGACAACGTGGCTCGCGGGCGCTCGACGTTCATGGTCGAGATGACAGAGACGGCGGCGATTCTGCACACGGCGACGGCGAGGTCGCTGATTCTGCTGGATGAAGTGGGTCGTGGTACTTCCACCTACGACGGGCTGGCGATCGCCTGGGCCGCCGTCGAATATCTGCACGCGCGCGTGCGAGCCAAGACTTTGTTTGCCACGCATTATTTCGAGCTGACTGAACTGGCCGAGCACTTGAGCGGCGTGAAAAATTATCACGTATCCGTCAAAGAGACGGGCGGAAGCGTCGTTTTTCTGCGCCGCGTCGAACCGGGCGCAGCCGACCGCAGCTACGGCATCGAAGTCGCTAAGCTGGCGGGATTGCCGAACGAAGTTGTGGTACGGGCGCGCGAGGTGCTGGCGGAACACGAATCAGCCGAACATCAACTCACGGGACATCTAACGCCCGGAGCAGAACCGGAGCGTCCGACGCAGTTGACCATCTTCACGCCGTTGTCGCAGCCGGTGCTGGAAAAGCTGCGCGAAGTGGATTTGAATCGGCTGACGCCGCTGGAAGCGCTAAACTTGCTGGCGGAGTTGAAGAAAGAAATCTAGCCGCCGAGGTGCGGAGTGCGCCGAGGAAAGGCGTTGGTCGTTAGTCGTTCGCAAATCGAGGGTCAGTAGACAGAACAGCCAATGAACCAGAAAACTAGTTGGTGGCGCAGTTGGGAGATCACGGTCGACAGCGACTGGATCATGACGATCGGTATGGTTCTGCTTTTTGCGTTTATTGCTTTCCTCTTGGGCTGGAGCATCCGAGACCTTTTGTTCGATAAGGTCGACTACAGAGCCTTGCAAGGTGCTCGCCGTGGATGGTTTGATGCGCTTACCTACGTGCTCGGAGCTGTCTATTCCTTCGTGTTTGCTTACTCGTTCCCAGGAAAACATCTAAAGGTCGCCTTTTCGTTGCTGGCAACTGAATACGCGGTTCGCTTCGCCATAGAGTATCTCCATATTGGGGCCAGCGTGCATCATTCCGCTGCGGTCGCAGGCTCCATTGCCCGCCAAGTTGCATTCGCAATAATTCTTGTTGCGATTATTCAATGGTTCAGATCTGTGGTCCGCTGGTTTTCACCACCTAATCCCGAAGTCTCTGGCTCCTGACGCGCATGAACATCGGCCAACTTCTCATCATCGGCTTCGACGGGACCAAGATGTTCCCGCGCCTCGCTTCCCTGCTCGCGAAGATTCAACCGGCGGGGGTGATTCTGTTTGCCCGCAACATCAAGACCGCTGAACAGACGCACACTCTTCTGCGCGAATGCCAGAAGTGCGTGGCCACTCCGCTTTTCACTTGCGTGGACCTTGAAGGCGGCATGGTGGACCGTTTCCGCGACGTGGTTGGGTCAACGCCTTCTCCGGCGGAGGTTTTTGCCGCGGGCAGCCGGGCGCTCTTTCGCAAGCATGGACGCGTGATTGGCGAAAACTGCCGCGCGCTTGGTTTGAACGTGGATTTCGCTCCGGTGCTCGACTTGGCCTACCCGGTTTCGCGTTCGGTACTCGGTTCGCGGGCGGTTTCGGACGATCCGAAACAGGTGGTTGCTTACGCCCGCGAGTTTCTGCGCGGGTTGGGCGATGCCGGTGTGCTTGGCTGCGGCAAACACTTCCCCGGACTGGGCGAGGCCACGCTCGATACGCATCATGAACTGCCGAGCGTCGAAAAACCGCTGCGCAAACTGTGGGCAGAGGATCTGGCTCCCTATCGGTCGTTATCGATATCCTTGCGCCGCGAATTGCCGATGATCATGATTTCGCACGCGGCCTATCCCAAGGTGACAGGAGACCGAACGCCGGCATCTTTGTCGAAAAAATGGGTCACCGATATTCTGCGCAAGAAAATCCGCTACAACGGACTCATCGTCTCGGACGACATGGAGATGGGAGCTGTCCTCAAGTTTGCTTCCATCGAACAGGCGGTTGTCGAGCACATCCGTGCCGGCGGAGACCTGGCGCTGATCTGCCACAAGGAAGAAATGGTTGTCCGTGGGTACGAAGCTCTGGTTCACGAAGCGGAGCGCAATCGCAAATTCGTTCAACGAGTGCGGGAATCGGTTGGGCGCGTACTGGCGTTCAAGAAGAAGTACCTGCTGAGGCGTAGCACTGCACCTCCCTCTGCCGTACGAGTTGAGAGGCTGACGCGGCAACTGTGGGAATTCGGAGAAGAGATACGGATGGATACGCTGGCTCGCGAGGAACGCACATGATTATTGCCGGCGTGATGAGTGGGACTTCGGCGGACGGAATCAACGTGGCGCTGGTGAAGGTGTCGGCACGCGGACAGGAATGTCCGCGCCACACGCTTCTTGCTCACGAGGAGTATCCGTTCCCTGCCGCGGTTCGGCGCACAATATTGGCCATGATGAACGCGGAATTGGCTCGCGTTGCGGATCTGGCGCGGTTGAATTTTCTTCTTGGAGAACTGTACGCGGAGGCGGTGGCAAAGACGGCGCACCAGCATCGCGTGAAACTTGACCTGGTGGGCTGTCATGGGCAGACGCTCTATCACCAGGGAGTGGCGGAGCGATTTCTGGGACGAAAATTGGCGGCGACATGGCAAACGGGCGAAGGCGCGGTGATCGCGGCGCGGCTGGGAGTTCCGGTGGTCTCTGACTTTCGTCCGGCGGATATGGCAGCCGGAGGGAAAGGCGCGCCGCTGGTGCCGTTCGTCGACTATCTTCTTTATGGCGATCGTCATCCCAATCGAGGCGTGAATCGCATTGCGCAGAACATCGGAGGCATTGCGAATCTGACGGCGATTCCGGCGGGCGCCTCGCTGAGCCGAGTCCTAGGCTTTGATACTGGCCCTGGCAACATGGTGATTGACGCGGTCATGGCAGAGCTGTTCGGCAAACGCTACGACCGTGATGGCAGAGTCGCGACGTCAGGACGCGTGCTGGATGGCGTGATTGCGCGTTTGTTGCGCGCGCCCTTTTTCCGCCAGAAGCCTCCGCGAACGGCGGGGCGCGAGGAATTTGGCCGGGAATACGTGAGCCGATTCCTTCAGATTTGCCGCGCCGCCAGCAACTCTGACGTGGTAGCGACGGCTACGGCTTTGACGGCGCGATCGATTGCCGACGCAATCCAGCGCTTCGTGCTGCTGCGATTTGGCGCGAGTCGAACAGGTGGTCACGAGATGATTGTCTCGGGCGGAGGGGCAAAGAATCCGACGCTGATGGCAATGCTGCGCAACGAAGTCGCGCCTCTGGGGATCGAACTGCATTTCTCCGATGAGTTCGGCCTTCCCGCGGACGCGAAGGAGGCGGTGGCGTTTGCCCTGCTCGCACATGAGACGTGGCATCGGCGGCCGTCGAATGTGCCGTCGGCTACGGGAGCGAAGCGGGCGGCAATTCTGGGAAAGATTTCTTATGCTTAAGGCGCCGGGGTGGGAGCACGCAAACAGCAGGTCCTTCGCTCCGCTCAGAATGACAAGTTTTTCCAGGATGATAATTCTGTTCCTGGTCACCAGCGGAGTGGTGTTGCCGCTGCTTTCCTGTTCCCAAGCTCCGGATCCCAATACGCTGGTCATGATCATCGAGAGCAGCCCAACCAATCTCGATCCGCGAGTGGGGATTGATGCGCAATCGGAGCGTATTGGCGAGCTTCTTTTCGATGCGCTGCTCACACGCGACGAGCACTTGAATGTTGCGCCTGGGCTGGCGGAGCGTTGGGAGCTTCCGGATCCGCTGACCTACGTCTTCCGACTACATCGCGGCGTGACCTTTCACGATGGGCGGCCGCTTACTTCCCGCGACGTGAAGTGGACGTTCGACTCCCTGCTCGAGGGAAAGATTCGCAGTACGAAATCGGCGGCGTACCGTTTTGTGGATCACATTGATGCGCCCGACGACTTCACCGTGGTATTTCATCTCAAGGAGCCCGACGCCACCTTGCTGTGGAATCTCTCGGAGGGGGCGAGTGGAATCGTTCCTTATGGTTCGCTCGATGAGATCACGCGCAAGCCGATCGGGTCTGGACCCTTCGAGTTTGTCAGCGCTGAACAAGACAAGGAAGTCGTAGTAGAGCGCAACGACAGCTACTGGGGGACGAAGGTGCGTCTGGCTCGCGTGCGCTTCGCCATCGTACCCGACGCGACGACGCGGGCGCTGGAATTGCGCAAGGGGAGCGCCGATGCCGCCATCAATGCATTTACTTCCGACACCATCGTCGCACTGCAGCGTGAGCCGAATTTGCGGGTAGAGCGCGCGCCGGGCACGGTGCTTTCCTACCTCGCGTTTAACTTGCGCGATCCGATCTTGCGGGATGTTCGCGTTCGCCAGGCGATTGCTTATGCCATCGACCGTGGTCCGCTTCTGCAATACATCTGGCGCGGCTTTGCGCAACCGGCTCTAAGTGTGCTCCCACCGCAAAGCTGGGCCTATGACCAGGATGTGGCGGCCTACCCGCACAATCCGGAGAAAGCCCGCCAGATGCTCGATGCCGCCGGGTACGAGGTCCACGACGGCATTCGCTTTCACCTCACGATGAAGACGTCGACGGAAGAGTCCACACGGCTGCTGGCGGCGGTGTTGCAGCAGCAATTGCGCGATGTGGGCATTGCGCTCGATATTCGCACCTTCGAGTTCGCTACATTTTTTGCCGACGTCACGAGCGGCGCTTTCCAGTTTTATTCTTTGCGCTGGATCGGCGGCAACGAAGATCCGGATATCTTCGAGTATTCCTTTCACTCCAACCGATTTCCGCCGAAAGGCGCAAACCGCGGATTTTATTCCAATCCGCGGGTTGACAGTCTGATCGATGAGGCGCGCCGCGAGACTGATCAAAATGTTCGCAAACGGCTGTACGCTGAAGTTCAGGAAGCGCTGGCGCAAGATGAACCGTACATCAACCTCTGGTACTTCGATAATGTACTGGTACACACGCGGCGCGTGCGGAACGCGACCCTGAATCCGTCGGGCAATTACGACTTTTTGAAGACGTCTGAAATCAGCAACCAGTAGCTCGTACCCAGCAGCCGGCGCGAAAATATCCGCGATTTCATCGTGTTACCATCAAATCTTGAAAATTCTCTTTATCGGCGACATCTTTGGCCGGCCCGGGCGCACGATCGTCAAGGATCGGCTGCCGGAACTGCGCAGGCAGTTCGGCGTGGATCTGGTCATTGCCAACTGCGAGAATGCTGCGGCTGGCTTCGGCATCACGCCTTCGCTGGCGGAAGAGCTTTTCGATCTCGGCATCGATGTGATGACCACTGGAAATCACATCTGGGATAAACGCGAGATCATCGAATATTTCCAAATGGCGGACGGTAATCCGCACAGTCCGGCGCGCCGCTTGTTGCGGCCGGCAAATTATTCGCAGGGCTTGCCTGGGTGGGGAGTGTACGAAGGTCAGAAAAACGGCGTCGGGTACGCCGTCGTGAATCTTCAGGGGCGGGTGTTCATGGGGTCGAGCGATGATCCCTTTCGCTACGCAGATCGGCTTCTGGAACAGATCAAATCGAAGATCGTGTTGGTGGATTTCCATGCCGAGGCGACTTCCGAAAAAGTCTCTTTTGGCTGGTATCTCGACGGGCGAGTCACCGCGGTCGTGGGCACACACACGCATATTCCTACCGCGGACGAGATCGTCCTGCCCAAGGGCACTGCTTATATTACGGACGTCGGCATGACCGGGCCCTACGACAGCGTCATTGGCGTGAAAAAAGAGTTAGTGATCGAGAAGTTTCTCAGCGGGATGCCAGCGCGCTTCGAACCGGCGAACGGCGACGTGCGGCTGTGCGCGGTGGTGGTCGAGTGCGATGACCAGACGGGCCGGGCGACGCAGATAGAACGGCTGATGCTGCGGTAATTCAACAACCTCCCCTAAAGGGGCATCTGATCGGGGAGCATTTTCGGTATCGCTAAAGCGATACCCTGATACGAAGCCTGTTACGACCGTAGTTCCCTACCCAGGTTTTCGCTTGCAAGACATCAGCAGCGGGACATTCTATAGTAAGTACTTATGCGATGGCTGCGCGCAGGAATTTGTTTGTTGCTTGCCGGAGTGGGTTGGGCGACGGACACTCCCCCGGCTGCCGCGCCATCGCTCTGCTCAAATTCCGGAGGCGCGCCGGCCTGCCTCGGCCCTAAGAAAGATTTGAAGGCAGCCCGCCAGGCTTTCGCTCGCGGCCTCAAGCTTGAGAAATCGCAGAACGAGCATCTGCAGAATCTCGACGAGGCTTTCTACGAATTTGAGGAAGCGGCCCGGTTGGTTCCTCAGAACGTGGAGTACCTGACCGCGCGGGAGATGACGCGACAATATCTGGCCGGGCTGCATCTGGAGCGCGGAAACAGCGACCTGCTGGCTGGCCGGCAGGTGGAAGCGCTGGCGGAGTTTCGAACGGCGCTGAGCCTCGATCCGCAGAACGAATTCGCGCAGCAGCGCATAAGCGACGCCCTCGGGCCCGTGCCCGTGCATACCGCAAGCCCGCCGCAAGTCGTCGCCAGCAGCGACACGCTTGTCGCTAAACCGGTCGAGGGGCGCCATGACATCCAGTACCGGGGCGATTCGCGTGGTCTGCTCACCGCGGTCGCATCGAGCTACGGGCTCACGGTAGTCTTCGACGAAAGCTTCCCCAGCCGCCGCGTGAACTTCGATATCGAGAATGCTGATTTCGCGACCGCCATGCAGGCGGCCTCCGCGGTGACCAAGAGCTTCAGCGTCGCACTCGATGACAGAGTTCTTCTGGCCGCCCTTGAGAATCCCGAGAACCACCGCCTCTACGATCGCATGGGCATGCGCTCGTTTTACATCCCGGGCAGCAACTCTACGCAGGATTTGAACGACCTGATGAACTCGTTGCGTAGTCTTTTTGAGTTCAAATTCGCGAGCCTCAACTCGGCGTCGAGCACGATCACGTTGCGCGGGCCGCAGGCGTCGCTCGAAGCCGCAGCCCAGTTTCTCAGACAGCTGAATAACGAACGGCCGGAAGTGATGCTCGATGTGAAAGTTTTCCAGGTGAGCCACACCTACGCGCGGAACATCGGGCTGCACATCCCGAATACTTTCAATCTTTTCAATATTCCGACGGCCGCACTGGCGGCTCTGGGCGGACAAAATCTCCAGAGCGAGATTAACCAACTGATTTCTTCCGGCGGCATCAACCAAGCCGGTAATCAGACCATTTCCGCCCTCCTCGCGCAATTGCAAGGGCAGCAGAATTCAATCTTCAGCCAGCCGCTGGCAACCTTCGGCGGGGGGCTCACCTTTATGGGCCTGAGCCTCGATCAGTTGTCCGCTGTTCTCTCCATGAACGAGAGTTCGGTCCAGTCGCTCGATCACGTTCAACTGCGCGCTTCCCAGCAGAAGGACGCCACGTTTAAGCTGGGATCGCGCTATCCCATCCTCAACGCCAGCTTTGCTCCGATCTATAACAATCCGGCCATCGCGCAGGTTGTCGGAAATCAGTCGTACGCCGCGCCATTTCCTTCGGTCAGCTACGAAGACATCGGACTCACGGTTAAGGCCAAACCGCTGATTCACGGCAGTTCCGACGTGGCCCTCGAACTGGAGATCCAATTCCGCACTTTGGGAAGCACAAACTCAAACGGCATTCCCGACATTCTGAATCGTGAGTACAAGGGTGGAATCCTGCTCAAGGAGGGGGAACCAGCGGTCGTGGCAGGGATGATCACTGAGTCCGATCAGAAGAGCTTGAGTGGACTGCCTGTGTTTTCCAATATCCCCGGCCTCGGGGTTCTTGCGTCGCAGAGGTCGAAACAAGAGGAGGACGACGAGCTACTGATCCTGATCACGCCCTACGTTGTCCGCAGCCCGGAGCGCAGCGAAGCGCCGGAAATATGGATGAGCAAGTAAATCGGGTCATCGGGTGATCGAAACCTGAAACTGGGCAGTGGCCTGTTTTGAAACGGAGCTTTGAGGCAGTTGCATGAAACGGCACATTGAAGGCGTGCTTTGGGCGCTCTCTATCGGAACACTGTTTGTAGCCAACTTTTCTTCCTCTCGGCTATTTCTATTCACCTTAGCGGTTCTGTGGGTATTTCCACAGCTATCGTGATTCCTTTCCACTTCTATCGGGCGTGGAAGAAATGGGCGGCGGTCTCCAACAAGGCCGAGTATGCGGTTTGGGTCGGCTTCGAGACGGCGGCGACTATTGCTCTAATTTCGCTAGGAGTCTGCTCCGTGATATCACGGTGAAACTCAAACCTCCACTACCGAAACCCATGAGCTCTTGACTCTCAATCACCCGATGACCTGATCGCCAGATTACCCGATCTATTTCTGGCTTGCCTGAAAATCCGTAATTTTCTTCAAAACATCGACCGGAGCGCCACCGGGCAGGTTGCGCCCGTTGATGAACAGAGTCGGCGTGCTGTTCACGCCCACCGATTTTCCCAGCGCAACCGAAGCCTCGACTCTGGCCTTGGTATCCGGCTTGGCTGCGCAGGCGGCGATGTCGTCGCCATTCGCGCCCGACGCGGTGGCGATGGCTTTCAGCTTTTCATCGGCGTTGGCCTCGGTGATATTGGCCTGCTCTTCAAACGTTTTCTGGATAAATTTCCAAACTGCATCATTCGCCGGTGCGCGTCCCACGCAATCGACATACTCGGCCGCTTTTTCCGCCCAATTGTGCAACGGCAGCGGGAAATTCTGGAAAACGAAGTGGGCCTCGGGCTCCTGCGCGAGTAACTGTTCAATCGCCGGCGCGGCCTTCTGACAGTGCGGGCACTGCATATCGCTGAACTCGACAATCGTCACCGGAGCCTTGGCCGGCCCCTTGCCGGGACCGTTTACTCCTTCTTCCAGCTTGGCGCGAGCCTCGTCAAATGGCTTGGCACCGAAGGGCAGGATGTCGCCCGTAATCGCGTGTTTGCCGTCCGAACTCACCAGCAAGCGGTTCGGGTTCGAGCCCTGCTGGTTGGTGATAACAACTGAGACATCGGCCAGTCCTGGTATCTCGGACGGACGAATTTCATTCACCTTCCACGTGATGCTGGCATCGTAGCCGAACATCTGGAAGAGGAACGAGTTGACGGTGTCTTCGCTGGGCAGAACCGTCGTGACCCCAGGACTCGCCGCTGGTTTGGCTGCCGGTCTGGTCTGAAGAGTCGGTTTGGTTTGAGCAATGGCGATGCCGGACAACAAAAGAACCGCGAGCAGTGTGCGATGCATGCTTGTCATATGTTGGAATTTGATCGGAATTCGATTGTTACAAAAATCGGCGATGTTGTCATTCTCCGCTTGTGGAAGGCCGGGCGAGGCGCCCGTCGCTCCACCGAAGGATTCATGATTGGGTGAGGAAGCTAGAGCTCCGATTTGGCTGCGATCGGGAATCTCCGCCCATAGCCGAAGGCCTTGGCAGAGATCTTGATTCCGGGGGCTGCCTGTTGCCGCTTGTATTCGCTGCGCTCCACCATCCGGATCACGCGCCGCACGAGATCGGGATCAAAATTGTGGTCGTGTGCGATTTGTTCGGCTGAGCGCGACTCCTCCACGTAGTCCTCGAGAATCGGGTCGAGCACATCGTAGGGGGGGAGTGAATCCGAATCCTTCTGATCGGGGCGCAATTCTGCAGACGGCGGTTTTTCGATCGTCGCTTGCGGAATTACTTTGCGCCGCGAGTTCACATAGGCGCTCAGGCGGTACACCAGCGTCTTCGGCACATCCGAGATCACCGCCAGTCCACCCACCATATCGCCATAAAGGGTGCAATAACCTACGGCCAATTCGCTCTTGTTGCCGGTCGAAAGCACCAAGGCGCCAAACTTGTTCGACATGGCCATCAACAGCAATCCGCGGGCGCGGGACTGAATGTTCTCTTCGGTGACGTCGGGCGGCATCCCGGCAAACACGGGCGTGAGCGTCTGGCTTGCGGCTTCATAGATTTGCTGGATGGAGAGCAGTTCGAAGCGAATCTTCAGGTTGCCGGCCAGTTCGCGCGCGTCGTCAATCGATCCTGACGAAGAATACGGTCCCGGCATGCCGACGCCGATGACGTTCTCGGGGCCGAGCGCATCCGCCGCGATCGACGCGGTGAGGGCGGAATCGATGCCTCCGCTGAGCCCGACGATTGCCTGCTGGAAGCCGCATTTGTGGACGTAGTCTCGCGTGCCCAGAACCAGCGCTTCGTAGGCGCTGGCTTCTTCTCCGGCAATCTGCGGGTGCATGTCGCCGGTGAGCTTCTGGGAGTCGAAAAAGATCAGGTCTTCTTCAAATGACTTCCCTTGCGCGATCACTTGTCCGTCGGGCGCAATCACCAGACTCGATCCGTCGAAGACCAGGCTGTCGTTCCCCCCGACCTGGTTCACCATCGCAACAGGAACTTTCTGATTCCGCGCGATGGCCGCCAGCATGTCGCGGCGCAGCTCGCGCTTGCCCAGCCAAAACGGCGACGCGGAGATGTTGAGCACGAAGTTTCCGCCCGCTCGGACCAGTTCTTCGACCGGATCGACACCATACAGCCGCCGGTTCCAAAAGCGCTTGTCGTTCCAGGCATCTTCACAGATGGTCAAAGCCATCTGGTTACCGCAAAAGCTGAACAGTTGCTGGGCCTTGGCGGGAGCGAAGTTGCGCATTTCGTCGAAGACGTCATAGGTAGGCAGGAGCATCTTCGACTGGATGAAATCGATGCGTCCTTCACGCAGCAGGGCGGCAGAGTTCATTGCGGTTTTGCCAGACTCGGCAGCGGCCGGGGTGATCGTCCCGCAGATCACGGCAATGCCCTGCGTTTCGGCGGCGATCTTCTCGACGGTTGCCCGGCAGCACGCTACAAACGACGGCCTCTCGACCAGATCGCGCGGCGGGTAACCGCAGACGGCGAGCTCGGGAAACAGAATCAGACCAGCGCCCGCACTCCGCGCCCGAAGCGCAAACTGGATGATCTTGGCAGCGTTGCCAGAGAAGTCCCCCACGGTGGGGTCGATCTGGCCCAGAGCAATCTTCACGCTAATAGTTTAGAGGGTAAGGTGGAGAAGGTCGAGACCGGGGCTGACGTTTGGAAGAAGGAAGAACGTCGTGATTTTCCAGATGCGAGCGCCGCGGGCTTGCACATCCTCATTACATCGCCGGAGCGTGCGGCAAACTCCAATTGGGGCCCGGATCTGAACCAGGCGCGGTCGGTGGCGGGACGGGAGCCATCGGCGGCGTGCTGGACGGGTTGGCAGGATTCGAGTCCGGCATTTCTTCTCCCGGACGCCGCAACGTGGGCGCGTTCGCTGGGTGTTCTTCTTGTTTTTTGGCAACGGTTGGCGTGCCCAGATCGACTTCCTTTTCGACGCGCACAATTTTCTGGCCATCCACCTTCATGGTTTCGACGCGCACGACTTCATCGCCCACGAAGCGCACGAAATCCACGTCCTGTGGCGGCGTGCCGTAGATCCATTCTTCGTACTCAACTTCGTTCGCGGTCTCGCGCACTTTCTTGGGCGGGCGTCCCTTGGCGTAGATCACCATCTCGTGGTTCATCCCCACCAGAACATGGTGATTCTTGATGGCCTCTTTGACCTGGGGAGTAACGGTCTCCAGATAAGCATCGAGCGCGGATTTGGAATCAAAATCGAACACCGGGCGCAACAGTTGCTTCAGCTCTGGCCCGGTCAGTTCGGGAACATACTTGTCGAAGAAGAGATCCACAAACGAGCCGCGTGCGTTAGCGGACGCATCCGAGGGCGTAACCGGTCCACCCCCGCCCCCACCGGAAATTTCGATGCGCTGGTACCACTTCTGCTTCTTAACCGGACCCCCGTTGATCTCAAAGCGGATGTGGTCCTCTTTGATGATGACGTCGCTGATGCGGGCCAGATCGCCGGGCTTTGCGGCCGGTCCCCAGAGCGCCATCAGATGTTGCAGTTCCTCGCCGCTGGGGGTTACGGTTCCGTTCCTGAGTTTCAGGCCGGTCTTCCCCATCGGAAAACTCGCGCGGATGTAAACCAGGTCTTCACTGAAAGCATGAATCACTTCTTCACGGGTCTGCTTGGAAATCCTTGGCGGCGGAGCACTCTGGGTGAGCGCCAGGACGGAGGAGACCAGTACAATGGCCAACAGCCGATAACCAGCGGAGTAAACCTGGAAGGACCGCATGCCACACCCCGGGCTGACTTCTTCAATTATAGACCGGCGCAAGCAGAGTTCTCAGTTCTCAGTTCTCGGTAAGAACCAAAACCTTATGGTTCGCCGGTTTTACTGGGAACTGAGAACTGCTCGGGTAACCGGCAGTGTGGGTACGTCCGTAACGGTGTGGTGTACTTTGAGCACCTGAGGTGACCAGAACAACGCTCATAGAATGGATGCAGGACGGAACCGGCGCCCCCCCGCGCTTGGGCCGACAGGACTGCCTTTTGCCACTAAGACTGCCCATCCCCGCGCGCATTCCGCTCTTGTACGTCATCCTTGGCGTGCTGTTGGCCATCAGCGTCCTGCCGATGTACTTCTACTCGGCGCAGATCGAGACCCTGAACCGGGAACGCCTCAAGACCAACGAAATGCTGCTGCAAAATACGGTCACGCGTTCGCTGGCCGACGACATCTCTCAGCACCAGGATGCGCTGCGCATGATGCTGGCCAATTTGTCGTCGTCGATTCAGGTGATGATGCTGGCCAGCCCGAACGGAGTCGATCTCAGCGATGACGAACTTCTGACGCCGGAACTGCGGGCCATGTTGGAGAATTTCGTTTCATCGTCGAACGACATTGCGTACGCTACCCTGCTCAATGCCAACGCCAAGGGAGTTTCCGCCCGGCGTATTGAACCCGATGCCTTTCTGCAACGGGAACTGGAGCGGGCCTATCAAGCCGCTCGCGAAGGACGCGTCTACAGCGGGCAGCCGTTGATGGTGGGCAGCGGCAAATCCGCGCATACGGTGATGCTGGTGAGTTCCCCGATCATCGTTGACAAACGATTTCTGGGGATGATCGGGTCGGTGGTTGACATGGACTACCTGATCCGCCGGTTGCAGCAAGTCAACCAGAGTGGATTGATGCCCTACGTCGTGGACAGCCAGGGCAGGCTGGTGGCGGCGGGAACGACGCAATATGCCACCGGCCAGGACATGACCCAGTTCGACATCGTCCGCAGCTTCGTGGACGAAGGTTCAAAAGCCCAATTGGCAGCAACCCGGGAATTCACGATTCGCGATGGGAAAAACACGACCGAGATGCTGGGAACGTACAGTCCGGTGACCTCGCTGGATTGGGCGGTGGTGGTGCAGAAGCCGCGCGAAGAGGCGTATCGCGGAATCTACGAGATGCAGCGCACGGGGCGCCTGCTGGCATGGCTGGCGGTGTTTGCAAGCGTGGGCCTGAGTATTTTCTCGGCGCGGCGGATCACCAGCCCTCTGCAAGTACTGGCGGAATCGAGCCAGGCGGTTGCGCGCGGCGATTTTTCCCAGCGCGTGCACCTGAAATCGCGCACCGAGATCGGCGAGCTGGCGGCCACGTTCAACACGATGTCAGAAGAACTGGAACAGTTCGTCGAGGACCTGAAACGCGCCGCGGATGAAAACAAGGCGCTGTTCATGGGGTCGATCCAGATGCTGGCCGGCGCGGTCGACGAAAAAGACCCTTACACTCGCGGCCACTCCGACCGGGTTACGAAATACTCGTTGATGATCGCGGAAGAGATGGGGCTGGACCCTGGATTTCTGGAGGTCCTGCGCATCTCGGCGCAGTTACACGATGTCGGCAAAATCGGCATTGAAGACCGCATCCTGAAGAAACCGGGCGCTCTGACTCCGGAAGAATTCGAGATCATGAAGACGCACACCACCAAGGGTGCGAACATCCTGCGTCCGGTGCCGCAGTTGCGCGAGATGCTCCCTGGAATCGAACTGCATCATGAAGCACTCAATGGCCGCGGATATCCCTACGGCCTGAAAGGCGACGAGGTCCCGTTGTTGGCGCGGGTGATTGCGGTTGCAGATACCTTTGATGCTCTCACCACCAACCGCCCCTACCAGAAGGCGCACGATCCGCTGGAAGCCCTGCGCATCATCGAGAATCTTTCTGGAAAGCGGCTTGACCCCACTGCCGTGACGGCGCTCATGGCGGTGTTTTACCGGGGCGAAATTCGGATTCTGAAACCGGTCACGCCGGCGATTCCCGTGGAACCGGCCGCGCCCGTTCCGGTGGCGCTCAAACTCCCGCTCTCATCCATTGATCCCATTACGATCGAAACCACGCGCACCTGAATCAGTCGCTAGTCGTTCGTCATTCGTCGTGCGCTGTTTGCAACTCGTGCTAGCCTCTCGCTTCGGCAACCTGTGAACAATCCAGAGTCAAGGGTTTGCTAACGACTAGCGACCAGCGACGAACGACCGCCTTTGGGTCGATTCTCCTATAATCAAAGCTGGACATTTCATGATTCAAACCCTTTTTGGCAGTCTGGACGAAGAGCAGAAACCGAGTTTTATTGAGCGCATGAAAGAGGCCGTCTCGCGCACGCGCGAGAACCTAGCCGAGCGCATCGAAGACGTCGTCTCCATCGGCAAGGAAATCGACCGCTCCACGCTGGACGACCTGGAAGCTACCCTGATTGGCGCCGACCTGGGCACCGCGACCACTCATGAGGTTCTAGAGAAGCTTCGCGAGAAAGCTGACCGGAAGCAGATCAAGGACGTGAATGAACTCAAACGGCTGCTAAAAGAGGAGCTCCTGGCGATTCTGACTTCGACCGCTTCGCGGCCCGTGACGAAAGTGGAAGGCACGCCAGAAGTGATCATCGTAGTGGGTGTGAACGGCACCGGCAAAACAACCACCATCGGCAAATTGGCGCATGTCTTTCGTGCGCAGGGGAAAACCGTGCTGCTGTGCGCGGCCGATACGTTTCGGGCTGCAGCCATCGAGCAACTTGAGATTTGGGGACAGCGCACGGGAACGGAAGTGATCAAAACGAAAGCGGGGGGCGATCCCTCGGCGGTGCTGTTTGATGCGCTGCAATCGGCCACCGCGCGCAAAACTGATTATGTGATTGTCGATACTGCCGGGCGGCTGCATACCAAGCAAAATCTGATGCTCGAACTCGAAAAAATGAAGCGTACAGCGCAACGCATCGTACCGGGCGCTCCACACGAGACCCTGCTGGTGATGGACGCCACAACCGGGCAGAATGGATTGCAGCAGGCGCGGCAGTTCACGCAATCGTCCGGAGTCACCGGGATTGTACTGACCAAACTTGACGGCACGGCCAAGGGCGGCGTGGTGGTCGCGATTTCGCGCGAGTTGGGATTGCCGGTGCGGTATGTGGGCGTCGGGGAAAAGGCGGGAGATCTGCTGCCGTTTGATGCCAAGGATTTTGCGGAGTCGCTGTTTGCGTAAAAGGGCTTCCAGCTTCTGGCTGTTAGCTAAAGGCTCAGAGCCAAAAGCCAAACGCTGATAATAAGTAGCCGCTTATGACCATCGACGAACAATACATGCGGCGGGCGCTGGAGCTGGCGCGAGCTGGCGTTGGACTCGTGTCACCGAATCCAGCGGTGGGCGCGCTTGTGGTAGATGCGTCGGGCCGCGAAGTTGGAACGGGTACGCACACTTATGACGGGGTGAAGCATGCCGAGGTTCTTGCGCTGGAACAAGCGGGCAATGCGGCACGCGGCGGGACTCTCTATGTGAATCTGGAGCCGTGCTCGCATCATGGCCGGACCGGGCCGTGCGCCGACGCCGTGATTGCGGCCGGAATCAGCCGCGTGATCTGCTCCATGGACGATCCGAATCCTCGCGTGGCAGGACAGGGATTTGCCAGGCTGCGCACGGCAGGAATCACTGTACAGGTTGGCTTATTTGAGACAGAAGCCAAGAAGCTGAATGAAAGTTTTGCCAAGTACATCCGGCACGGCAAACCGCTGGTCACGCTGAAATCGGCGATGACTCTTGATGGAAAAATTGCGGATGCCACGAAACCGGGCACGGAGCCGGGCTCAACCACGCCGGCAACCGAGGGCGCGCGCAGCGGATATCACTGGATCACGGGCGAAGCGGCGCGCGCGCACGTGCAGCAACTGCGCCATCAGAATGACGCGATCCTAGCCGGGGTGGGGACGGTGATGGCGGACGATCCGCTACTCACCGACCGGAGCGGCCGGCCGCGGCGGCGCAAGCTGCTGCGCGTGATTCTGGATTCTTATTTGCGCATTCCACCTTCCTCGCGAGTGGTCCAAACCGCGGAGAACGATGTTCTGGTGTTGTGTTCCACGGCGGAGGAGCAACCCAGACTGGCGCTGGAAGCGAAGGGGATTCGGGTGCAACAAATATCGGCGACCGCAGATGGGCGCCCCGACTTGGCCGCGATCATCCGGAGCCTGGGAGAACTGGAGATCACCAGCCTGCTGATCGAAGGGGGAGCGCTGGTGAACGGCGCGGCCCTGGCCTCGGGCGAGGTGGACAAGGTGTTCCTCTACTACGCGCCTAAGTTCTTTGGCGAGGGCGCGGTTCCCTTCCTTAGCGGTGAAAGTCTGCATGGGAGAGCTTTGGGCGTGCAGCGCTTCGAACTGCACCGCTTTGGCGAAGACTTCGCGCTGGAAGGTTATCTCCGCGATCCGTATTCGGGATAAGCTCGAGTTCTTAAGCATGCTTGGTCATCCCGAGCGAAGCGAGGGATCTGCATTATGCGGCGAACAGCAGGTTCCTTCACCTTCGGCTGCGCTCAGGGTCAGGATGACAATCTGGATTTAGGAGGCACGGCCATTATGTTTACTGGAATTATCGAGGAAGTGGGCAAAGTCGTAAAGATCGAGCAACGCGGGGAGAATCGCCGCATCACCATCGAAGCTGCGAATACTCCAAAACAATTGAAAACCGGCCACAGCGTCGCGGTAAGCGGCGTTTGCCTGACCGCGCTTGACATCAAACCAAAATCATTCTGCGCCGACCTGGCGCCGGAAACGTGGGTGCGGACTTCGTTCTCGCGAATGCACAAAGGCGCACTGGTGAACCTGGAGTTGCCAATGAAGGCCAACGGGCGCTTTGATGGCCACATCGTTCAGGGACACGTTGATGGCGTGGGCAAGCTGATCGAGTTCGAACGCATCCTGGATGCGGAGGGCAAGGATTCCGAGAACTGGTGGCTGCATGTTGAAATCCCGTCTGAGGTCGAGAAGTACACGGTGTACAAGGGATCGATCTCGATTGAAGGCATCAGCCTTACGGTCGCGAAACTCGAACACAACCGCTGCACGATTGCCATCATCCCGCACACTGTGGAACTGACCAATCTCGGGTCGCTGAAGCCGGGCGATCCGGTGAATCTGGAAGCCGACGTGATCGCGAAGTACGTCGAGAAGATGATGAAAAATGACCAGGCGCAGAGTTCGATCACGGTGGAAGAATTGGTGCAGCAAGGGTTCTAGAGGCAGTTCCCAGTTCTCAGTTCAGTTCTCAGTAAAACCGGCGGCACTCACTGAGAACTGGGAACTGAGAACTGCTCTTACGCTTCCAGTTTCAACTCATCTAGTTCCAGGAACTCCTGAATGATGGGCTCGGTGGATTTTTCCATATCCTTGTAGGGCCCAAAGAAGATCGCGCGGCCTTCATAGAGAAAAACGACGCGGTCGGCAAGTTTCTTTGCCAGGCGCATGTCGTGCGTGACCACGACCGAGGTCAGGTGCAGTTGCAGTTTGAGCCGAGCGATCAGGTCGCCGAGCAGATTTGCCATCATTGGATCGACCATGGTGGTGGGCTCATCGTAGAGCACGCACTCGGGTTGGGCGGCGAGCGCTCGCGCGATGGCGACGGAACGCTTCATGCCGGTAGAAAGGTCGGAAGGCAACAGCTCGCGCATCTCCTTGACGCCGACCATTTCGAGGAGGCCGTCGACGACCTGGTAGATCTGATCTTCGGAAAGCTCTCCTTTTTCGCGTAAGGGGAAAGCCACGTTTTCACCGACTGTCAAGGAATCGAAAAGGGCGCCATTCTGAAACACCATGGTGACCTTCTTGCGGATTTCCTCGAGCTGCAACTCGTTGTAGTCGGTGATGTCCTGACAGGCGACAATCACCCGGCCGGAATCGGGCTTCAGAAATCCCATGATGTTATGGAGGGCCACCGATTTTCCCACGCCGCTGCGGCCAAGAATGCAGACCATCTCACCCGGCAGCACGTCGAAATTGACGTCCTGGAGAACGACGCGATCCCCAAAGGCCTTGGAGACGTTCTTGAATTCGATGTAGGGAGACAGTGTGTCGGCAGCCGCCATGGCTCTCAGCATGGCATGAGATGGCAGCGTAGCTCAAGGACGTAGTGGGTCATTTTCCGAGTCGCTGGCAAACCACCCAGCGATGAGCCGATTCCGGGGTCGTGAGTGTAATTGGGATGTTTCGCCAATTGACAGGTTGCGCCTTACGAAGCTGCTGCTGTGAATCGGACCGGCAGAGAGAGTGTCATTGGCAGTTTCCGTTAAACGCTATCGCGCCTTGTTCATGGACGCCTGAGGAAT
>Ga0326727_10005940_pt1 | contig 34145 bp, 38 predicted proteins | sample MB2enrmetagenome_FD_207643 | JGI IMG/M metagenome (GOLD analysis project Ga0326727, IMG submission 207643) | Lab enriched peat soil microbial communities from McLean, Ithaca, NY, United States - MB29MY | ecosystem: Environmental > Terrestrial > Soil > Wetlands > Peat | place: USA: New York...
CTCCGGCCGCGGCACCGTCGCCACCGGCCGCATCGAGCGCGGCACCATCAAGGTCGGCGAGGAAGTGGAGATCGTCGGCTTGCGCGAGACCGCCAAGACGACCGTCACCGGGGTCGAGATGTTCCGCAAGCTCTTGGACCAGGGCGAGGCGGGCGACAACGTCGGCTGCCTGCTGCGCGGCACCAAGCGCGAGGAGGTCGAGCGCGGCCAGGTGCTGTGCAAGCCCGGCTCGGTGCGCCCGCACACCAAGTTCACCGGCCAGGTCTACATCCTGACCAAGGAGGAGGGCGGCCGCCACACGCCGTTCTTCACCAACTACCGTCCGCAGTTCTACTTCCGCACCACCGACGTGACCGGCATCGTCCAGCTGCCGGAAGGCACGGAGATGGTGATGCCGGGCGACAACGTGACGATCGACGTCTCGCTGATCGTTCCGGTGGCGATGGAGGAGAAGCTGCGGTTCGCCATTCGCGAAGGCGGACGCACCGTCGGGTCCGGCTTCGTCATCTCCATCGCGGAGTGACGAGAGCGCGCGTGAAGACCGGACGGGGCGCTGCGCTCCGTCCGGGCCGGCCGGGGATCGAGGACCATGAATACGCAAAACATCCGCATCCGCCTCAAAGCGTTCGACCACCGCGTGCTCGACGCTTCGACGAAGGAGATCGTGTCCACCGCCAAGCGCACCGGCGCTCGCGTGCGCGGCCCGATTCCGTTGCCGACGCGGATTGAGAAGTTCACGGTGAACCGATCGCCGCACGTCGACAAGAAGTCGCGCGAGCAGTTCGAAATTCGCACCCACAAGCGAGTCCTCGACATCGTCGACCCGACCCCGCAGACGGTCGACGCGCTGATGAAGCTCGACTTGGCGGCCGGCGTCGACGTCGAGATCAAGCTTTAGGGATTTCGCGAGCGCCGCCGCCGCGGCGCCGGCGCTCCAAGGGATTAACGCCATGCGTTCAGGCATCATCGCACAGAAGCTGGGCATGACCCGCATCTTCACTGACGCGGGCGATCACGTGCCGGTGACGGTCCTCAAGGTCGAGGGCTGTCAGGTGGTCGCGCATCGCACGCAGGAGAAGAACGGCTACACCGCGCTGCAGCTCGGCGTCGGCCGCGCCAAGGTCAAGAACGTCTCCAAGGCGGAGCGCGGCCGCTTCGCGGTGGCCCGCGTCGAGCCGAAGCTGAAGCTCGCCGAGTTTCGCGTCGCCGCGGACAAGCTGATCCCGGTCGGGGCGGAGATCACCGCCGACCACTTCCTCGTCGGTCAGTTCGTCGACGTGACCGGCGTGACCATCGGCAAGGGCTTCGCCGGGCCGATGAAGCGCTGGGGCTTCCATGGCCTGCGCGCCACCCATGGCGTGTCGATCTCGCACCGCTCGCACGGCTCCACCGGTGGCCGCCAGGACCCGGGCAAGACCTGGAAGAACAAGAAGATGGCGGGCCACATGGGGGTTGAGAAGGTGACGACGCAGAACCTGCGGGTCGTCAGCACCGACGCCGAGCGCGGCCTGATTCTGGTCGAGGGCGCGGTGCCCGGCTGCGCCGGCGGCTGGATCGCCGTGCGCGACGCGGTGAAGAAGCCGCTGCCCAAGGAAGCGCCGCAGCCCGGCAAGTTCCGCGTTTCCGCCGAGGCGGCGGCGCCCGCGCCCGCGGCCGAGCCGAAAGGAGAATGACGCCATGAAAATCGACATGACGTCGATCGACGGAGCGGCCGCCGGCTCGCTCGAGCTCAGCGACGCGATCTTCGGCCTCGAGCCGCGCGCCGACATCATCGCGCGCATGGTGCGCTGGCAGCTCGCCAAGCGCCGCGCCGGCGACCACAAGACGCTCAGCCGCGGCGAGATCAACCGCACCGGCAAGAAGATGTACAAGCAGAAGGGCACCGGCGGCGCCCGCCACGGCTCGGGGCGCGTGCCGCAGTTCCGCGGCGGCGGCCGCGCCATGGGCCCGGTGACGCGCAGCCACGAGCACGACCTGCCCAAGAAGGTGCGCGCGCTGGCGCTGCGCCACGCGCTCTCGGCCAAGGCGCGGGACGGCGGCCTGATGGTGTGGGAGGCCGCGAGCGTGCCCGGCGCCAAGACCAAGGCGTTGCGCGACAGCTTCGCCAAGGCGGCGCTCACCAGCGCGCTGATCGTCGACGGCGCGACGGTGGACGCCAATTTCGCTCTCGCCGCGCGCAACCTGCCGCAAATCGACGTGCTGCCCGTCCAGGGCGTCAACGTCTACGACATCATGCGCCGCCACAAGCTCGTGTTGACGCGCGCGGCCGTCGAAGCGCTGGAGGCGCGGTTCAAATGACCAACGACGCTCGCCATTACGACACGATCGTCGCGCCGGTGATCACCGAGAAGGCGACGATCGCCTCCGAGGCCAACCAGTTCGTGTTCAAGGTGCGCCGCGAGGCGACCAAGACGCAGATCAAGGCGGCGATCGAGAAGCTGTTCGACGTCAAGGTGACGGCGGTCAACACCCTCGTGCGCAAAGGCAAGAACAAGGTCTTCCGCGGCGTCCGCGGCAGGCAGCAGGACGTCAAGAAGGCCGTGGTGACGCTCGCCGACGGCTATCGCATCGACGTGACCACCGGGCTCTAGAGGTTCGCGACCATGGCTCTCAAGACCTACAATCCGTCGACGCCGGGCCTGCGCCAGCTCGCGCTCGTGGACCGCAGCGAGCTCTACAAGGGCAAGCCGGTGAAGGCGCTGACCGTCGGCAAGTCGGAGAAGGGCGGGCGCAACAACCTTGGCCGCATCACCGTGCGTTTCCGCGGCGGCGGCCACAAGCAGACGTACCGCATCGTCGACTTCAAGCGGCGCAAGCTCAACGTCGCCGCCAAGGTCGAGCGGCTGGAGTACGACCCCAACCGCAGCAGCTTCATCGCGCTGATCAGCTACGCCGACGGCGAGCGGGCCTACATCATCGCCCCGCAGCGTCTGGCGGTCGGCGACCAGGTGGTGGCGGGGACGCAGGTCGACGTGAAGCCCGGCAACGCCATGCCGCTGGCCAGCATTCCGGTCGGCACCATCGTCCACAACGTCGAGCTGAAGATCGGCAAGGGCGGCGCGCTCGCTCGCGCGGCGGGCACCTACGCGCAGATCGTCGGCCGCGACCAGGGCTACGTGCTGATCCGCCTCAATTCCGGCGAGCAGCGGCTGGTGCACGGCCAGTGCTTCGCCACCGTCGGCGCGGTCTCCAACCCCGACCACATGAACGCCTCGCTCGGCAAGGCGGGGCGCAACCGCTGGCTCGGTCGGCGCCCGCACAACCGCGGCGTCAGCATGAACCCGATCGACCATCCGCACGGCGGCGGCGAAGGCCGCACCTCCGGCGGCCGTCATCCTGTCTCGCCGTGGGGCAAGCCGACCAAGGGCAAGAAGACCCGCACCAACAAGGCGACCGACAAGTACATCGTCATTTCGCGGCACGTCCGCAAGAAGAAGGGCTGAGCCATGACGCGCTCGATCTGGAAGGGGCCGTTCATCGACGGCTACCTGCTCAAGAAAGCCGACACGGCGCGCGGCTCGGGCCGCTCCGACGTGATCAAGATCTGGAGCCGCCGCTCGACGATCCTGCCGCAGTTCGTCGGTCTGACCTTCGGCGTCCACAACGGCCACAAGCACATCCCGGTGATGGTGTCCGAGGAGATGATCGGCCACAAGTTCGGCGAGTTCGCGCCGACCCGTACTTTCCACGGCCATTCGGCCGACAAGAAAGCGAAGAAGGCGTAACCGCCATGTCGAAGACGTCCAACCCGCGGCGGCTCGCCGACAACGAAGCGAAAGCGACGATTCGGCTGCTGCGCGTCAGCCCGCAGAAGCTCAACCTGCTCGCCCAGCTCATTCGCGGCAAGAAGGTGTCGGCGGCGCTCGCCGATCTCGAGTTTTCCAACAAGCGCATCTCGCACGAGGTGCGCAAGGCGCTGGAGTCGGCGATCGCCAACGCCGAGAACAACCACGAGCTCGACGTCGACGATCTCATGGTCGCGCAGGCCTACGTCGGCAAGGACATGGTGATGAAACGGTTCAGTCCGCGCGCCCGCGGCCGGTCGGGGCGGATCATCAAGCCGTTCTCGAACATCACGATCGTCGTTCGCGAAGTGGCCGCCGAGCCCGCCGCCGACGCGGCCTGAGGAGTGAAGCGATGGGTCAGAAGATCAATCCGATCGGGCTGCGCCTCGGCGTCAACCGCACTTGGGACTCGCGCTGGTACTCCAGCAAGGCCGAGTACGGCAAGCTGCTGCACGAGGACATGAAGATCCGCAACGTGCTGACCGGCGCGCTGAAGCAGGCGGCGATCTCTAAGATCGTCATCGAGCGGCCGCACAAGAAGTGCCGGGTCAACATCCACTCGGCGCGTCCCGGCGTGGTGATCGGCAAGAAGGGCGCCGACATCGACAAGCTGCGCAAGCAGGTGTCGAAGCTCACCCAGTCGGAGGTTGCGATCAACATCGTCGAGGTGCGCAAGCCGGAGGTCGACGCGGCGCTGGTCGCGGATTCGATCGCTCAGCAGCTCGAGCGCCGCGTCGCCTTCCGCCGGGCGATGAAGCGCGCGGTGCAGTCGGCGATGCGCCTCGGCGCGGAAGGCATCCGCATCAACTGCTCGGGCCGTCTCGGCGGCGCGGAGATCGCCCGCCTCGAGTGGTACCGCGAGGGCCGCGTGCCGCTGCACACCTTGCGCGCCGACGTCGACTACGGCGTGGCGACCGCGCACACCGCCTACGGCACCTGCGGCATCAAGGTGTGGATCTTCAAGGGCGAGATCCTCGAGCACGATCCGATGGCGCAGGACAAGCGCGCCGCGGAAGCCGACCATTCGTCGACGCACCGTCCGCGCCGCGAGCCGCGTGATCGCGATCGCGACCATGGCCGCGACGCGACGGCGTGAGGGATTTAAAGAAGGGCCACGACCATGATGCAGCCCATGAAGACCAAGTACCGCAAGCAGTTCAAGGGCCGCATCCACGGCGCCGCGAAGGGCGGGTACACGCTGAACTTCGGCGAGTTCGGCCTCAAGGCGGTGGAGCCCGAGCGGGTGACCGCGCGCCAAATCGAGGCGGCGCGCCGCGCGCTGACGCGCCACATGAAGCGCGCCGGCCGGGTGTGGATCCGCGTCTTCCCCGACGTGCCGGTGTCGAAGAAGCCGATCGAAGTGCGCATGGGCAAGGGCAAGGGCGCGCCCGAGTTCTGGATCGCGCGCATCGCGCCGGGCCGCATCATGTTCGAGGTCGACGGCATTCCCGAGGCGGTGGCGCGCGAGGCGTTTACGCTCGCCGCGGCGAAGCTGCCGATCAAGACGCGCTTCGTGCAGCGCATCGCGGAATGAGGAGCGAGCGATGAAGAAAACCGGCCGTCTCTCCGACCTGCGCGTGATGAGCGAGGATCAGCTCGACGACGAGGCCCTGAAGCTGAAGAAGGAGCAGTTCAACCTGCGCTTCCAACGCGCCAGCGGCCAGTTGCAGGACACCGCGCGCATTCGCGTGGTGCGGCGCGAAATCGCGCGGGTCGAAACCATCGCCGCGCAGAAGCGCGCTAAGAAGCAAGGCTGAGGATTAAGAGATGCCGAAGCGAATCCTCCAGGGCGTGGTCGTCAGCGACAAGCAGGAGAAGACCCTGGTCGTCAGGGTCGAGCGCCGTTTCACTCATCCCCTGCTGAAGAAGACGGTGCGCCGCACCAAGAACTATCACGCGCACACCGAAACCAAGGACCACAAGATCGGCGACATGGTGTCGATCGAGGAGTCGCGGCCGCTGTCGAAGCTGAAGCGATGGATCGTCGTCGAAGAGGCGCCCAAACCCTAAAGCGGGCGCGGAGCTCAACATTTTGGAGGCGCGAGCCTCCTTCAGGCGCGGTTCGGTCATGCAGGACCGAAGGCCGACCTGAACAGAAGGGCGTTTAGGCCATGATTCAGATGCAGACGAACCTCGAGGTCGCCGACAATTCCGGCGCCCGTCGCGTGATGTGCATCAAGGTGCTGGGCGGATCGAGGCGGCGCTACGCCTCGATCGGCGACGTCATCGTCGTCTCGATCAAGGAGGCGATCCCGCGCGGGCGCGTCAAGAAGGGCGACGTGATGAAGGCGGTGGTGGTGCGCACCGCCAAGGACATCCGCCGTCCCGACGGCTCGGTGATCCGCTTCGACTCCAACGCCGCGGTGCTGATCAACAACCAGGCCGAGCCGATCGGCACCCGCATCTTCGGGCCGGTGCCGCGCGAGCTGCGGGCCAAGAACCACGTCAAGATCATTTCGCTCGCGCCGGAGGTGCTGTGATGGCCGCCAAGATTAGGAAGGGCGACAAGGTCGTCGTTCTCGCCGGCCGCGACAAGGGCAAAACCGGCGAGGTCAGCCGCGTCCTGCCGACCGAGCGGCGCGCTGTCGTCTCCGGCGTCAATATCGTCAAGCGCCACACCCGCCAGAGCGCCAAAAGCGAAGGCGGCATCCTGTCGAAGGAGGCGCCGATCGATTTGTCCAATCTTGCGATCGCCGATCCCAAGAGCGGCAAGCCGACCCGCGTCGGCTTCAAGATTCTCGACGACGGCCGCAAGGTGCGCGTCGCCAAGCGTTCCGGAGACCTGATCGATGGCTGAGGCGAAATCCGAGAAGGGCGGCAAGGGCGACAAGGCCCAGGCGAAGCCCGACAAGGTCGCCGCGAAGGGCGGCGACAAGGCTCAGGCGAAGCCCGACAAGGCGCAGGCCAAGGGCGGCGACAAGGGCCAGGCGGCCAAGGGCGGCAAGCCCGAGGCCGACGCCAAGGCCGCCGCCAAGGGCAAGGGCAAGCCCGCCGCCGTGGAAGCCGCTCCGCGCGAGAAGGCGGAGCTGCCGAAGGACTATGCCGCGCGCCTGAAGCGCCAGTACGACAACGTGATCGTGCCGAAGCTGATCAAGGAGTTCGGCTACAAGAACCCGTTCGAAGTGCCGAAGATCGACAAGATCGTGCTCAACATGGGCGTCGGCGAGGCGGTCAACGACACCAAGAAGGTGTCGACGGCGGCGGCCGACCTGGCGCTGATCGCCGGGCAGAAGCCGGTGATCACCCACGCTCGAAAGGCGATCTCGACCTTCAAGGTGCGCGAGAACATGCCGATCGGCGCCAAGGTGACGCTGCGCAAGACGCGCATGTACGAGTTCCTCGATCGCCTGGTGACCATCGCCCTGCCGCGCGTGCGCGACTTCCGCGGCCTCGACCCGAAGTCGTTCGACGGGCGCGGCAACTACGCCCTCGGGGTCAAGGAGCACATCATCTTTCCCGAGATCGACTACGACAAGACGGAGACGATGCTGGGCCTGGACATCGTGGTGTGCACGACGGCCAAGACCGACGCCGAGGCGCGCGCGCTGCTGCGCGCCTTCAACTTCCCGTTCCGGCAGTGAGCGCCAGCCGCTCAGACGCGGAAAATGGAGGCCTATGAATGGCAAAGAAGAGCGCAATCGAGAACAACGAGCGCAAGCGGCGCTTGGCGAAAAAGTTCGCCGCGCGGCGCCAGCGTCTGCGCGACGTCGCCAACAACGAAAGCTTGACGATGGAAGAGCGTTTCGAGGCGCGACTCAAGCTGGCGGCGTTGCCGCGCAACGGCGCGCCGATCCGCATCCGCAACCGCTGCGAGGTGACCGGCCGTCCGCGCGGTTTCTATCGCAAGATGAAGATGAGCCGCATCGCGCTGAGGGACTTGGGCAACAAGGGCCTGATTCCCGGCCTGGTGAAGTCGAGCTGGTGAGGAGAGGGCGCTCATGTCGATGAACGATCCGTTGGGCGACATGCTCACCCGCATCCGCAACGCGCAGATGCGCAAGCGCGGCAAGGTGAGCACGCCGGGCTCGTCGCTGCGCAAGAAGGTGCTCGACGTGCTGCAAGCGGAGGGCTACATCCGCGGTTACTCGACCACCGACTACGGCAACGGCCGCACGGAGTTCGAGATCGAGCTCAAGTATTTCGACAGCCAGCCGGTCATTCGCGGCATCGAGCGGGTGTCGAAGCCAGGCCGGCGCGTCTACGCCGCGGTCGACGGCATGCCGCGCGTCGCCAACGGCCTCGGGGTGTCGATCCTGTCGACGCCGAAGGGCGTGATGGCGGATCATGCCGCGCGCGAAAACCATGTGGGGGGCGAGGTCCTCTGCACCGTCTTCTAAGCGACCGCATCGGTCGGCCGAGCCGCTCGGCCTAAGGCTGAACTGGAACCAACGCTATGTCTCGTATCGGCAAGAAGCCCGTCGTCCTCCCCGCCGGCGTCACCGCCAAGCTCGACGGTCAGTCGATCGTCGTCAAGGGCGCGAAGGGCGAGCTGAAGTTCACCGCCCCCGACGTCGTCTCGGTGAAGATCGAGGACGGCTCCATTCACGTCACGCCGCGCGGCGACGACAAGCACGTGCGCGCGATGTGGGGCATGGCGCGGGCGATGGCCAACAACTTGGTCGTTGGCGTCACCAAGGGCTTCGAGAAGAAGCTGGAGATCAACGGCGTCGGCTACAAGGCGGCGGTCGCCGGCAAGAATCTGCAGCTTTCGCTCGGCTACAGCCACGACGTTGTCTATCCGATCCCCGCCGGCGTCACCATCGTCACGCCGAAGCCGACCGAGATCGCCATCGCCGGCATTGACAAGCGCCAGGTCGGCCAGGTCGCCGCCGAGATCCGCGCCTTTCGCCCGCCGGAGCCCTATAAGGGCAAGGGCGTCAAGCATTCCGACGAGTTCATCTTCCGCAAAGAAGGCAAGAAGAAGTAAGGGGCGCCGTCATGGCCAAGTCCATCAAGTCCACGCTTCGCCGCAAGACGCGCGTCCGCCGCGCGATTGCGACGCACGCCGGCGGGCGGCCGCGCCTCAGCGTCCACCGCTCGTCGAAGCAGATTTATTGCCAGGTGATCGACGACGAGAAGGGCGTGACGCTCGCCGCCGCCTCGACGCTGGAGAAGGCGCTCCGCGAGGAGCTCAAGACCGGCGCGACCGTCGCGGCGGCCAAGCGCATCGGCCTGGAGATCGCCGAGCGGGCGAAGAAGGTCGGCGTCGCTCGGGTCGTGTTCGATCGCGGCGGCTACATGTACCACGGGCGCGTCAAGGCGCTGGCGGATGGCGCGCGCGAGGGCGGTCTGGAATTCTAGCAGAGGTTCAATCCAAGCGAGCGGCGCCGTCGGCAAGGGACGCCGCGTTTCAGTGACGGAAAGAGAAAATGGCGCGTGAAGGAGAAGGCGGCCGCGGCCGCGAGCACAGCCGGGAGGAGCGCGACAGCGAGTTCGTCGATCGCCTCGTCCACATCAATCGCGTGGCGAAAGTGGTGAAGGGAGGCCGGCGCTTCGGCTTCGCGGCGCTGGTGGTGGTCGGCGACCAGAAGGGTCGCGTCGGCTACGGCCACGGCAAGGCGCGCGAGGTGCCCGAGGCGATCCGCAAGGCGACCGAGGCGGCCAAGCGCGGCCTGGTGCGCGTGCCCTTGCGCGAGGGCCGCACCTTGCATCATGACGTCCATGGCCGCCACGGAGCGGGCCGCGTGGTGCTGCGCGCCGCTCCCGCCGGCACTGGCATCATCGCCGGCGGCCCGATGCGCGCCGTGTTCGAGTCGCTCGGCGTCCACGACGTCGTCGCCAAGAGCCAGGGCTCGTCGAACCCCTACAACATGGTCCGCGCCACCTTCGACGCGCTCGCCCGCGAGGACAGTCCGCGCTCGGTCGCGCAGCGCCGCAGCCTCAAGGTGTCGACGCTGCAGTCGCGCCGCCAGGGCGTCGACCCCGACGCCGCCGATTCGTGATCGCGAGGCTTGAAATGTCCACGGAGAAGACCATCACCGTCGAACAGGTCGGGAGCCCAATCGGGCGGCCGAGTTCGCATCGCGCGACGCTGAAGGGCCTCGGGCTCGACAAGATCGGGCGGCGCGCAATCCTCGTCGACACGCCCGCCGCCCGCGGCATGATCGCCAAGGTCGCGCACCTCGTGCGCATCGTCGACGCTGAATGAGGACCCGGGCGATGAAACTCAGCGAGATCAGGGACAATCCAGGCGCCGTGAAGGCGCGCATCCGCGTCGGCCGCGGCATTGGCTCGGGCAAGGGCAAGCAGTCGGGGCGCGGCGGCAAGGGCCAGACCGCGCGCTCGGGCGTGCGCATCAAGGGCTTCGAAGGCGGCCAGATGCCGTTGCATCGGCGACTCGCCAAGCGCGGCTTCACCCCGCCGGCGCCGCTCGACCTCAACGAGGTCAACCTCGGCCGCATCCAGAGCGCCATCGACGCTGGCCGCCTCGACCCGTCGAAGCCGATCACCGTCGAGGCGCTGGTCGCCGCCGGGGTGGTGGCGCGGACGCGCGACGGCGTGAAGCTGCTCGGCAAGGGCGAACTCACGGCCAAGGCCGACTTCGAGGTCTACGGCGCCTCGAAAAGCGCGCTGGCGGCGGTCGAGAAGGCCGGCGGCAGCGTCAAGACGTTGAAGCCCGAGGCCGCGCCCGCGGCCGAGACCGCTTAACCGCGCTCGCTTCCCGCGCGCGGGGGTGGCGATTGGCCGCTGGCCCGCCATATGATGGGGGCGGCGCGCCGGATAGGCGGCCGCTCGGATTGCGTCTATACCGTCGCGCGACGCTCGGCGGCGAGAGGCGCCTGGGAAGAAGCGGAGCGGATAAGCGATGGCATCGGCTGCCGAACAGCTTGCGGCGAACATCAACTGGTCCGCCTTCTCCAAAGCGGAAGAGCTCAAGAAACGCATCTGGTTCACCCTTGGGGCGCTGGTCGTCTTCCGCCTCGGGACCTACATTCCGCTGCCCGGCATCGACGCCGACGCCTTTCAGACCGCCTTCCTCGGCCAGAAGCAGGGCGTGCTCGACATGTTCAACATGTTCTCGGGCGGCGCCGTTCAGCGCATGGCGGTGTTCGCGCTGAACATCATGCCCTACATCTCGGCCTCGATCATCATTCAGCTCCTGAGCTCGGTGATGCCGTCGCTGGAGGCGATCAAGAAAGAGGGCGAGGCGGGGCGCAAGATCCTCAACCAATACACGCGCTACCTGACGGTGGTGCTGTCGCTGTTCCAGGCCTACGGCATCGCCATCGGCCTCGAGAGCCGCACCGGCGTGGTCGCCGATCCGGGCATGGTGTTCCGCTTGTCGACTATGATCACGCTGACCGGCGGCACCATGTTCCTGGTGTGGCTCGGCGAGCAGATCACCTCGCGCGGCGTGGGCAACGGCTCGTCGCTCATCATCATGGCGGGCATCGTCGCCCGCTTGCCGGTGGCGGCGGCGCAGCTGTTCGAGCTCGGCCGCCAGGGCTCGATCTCGACCGGGCTGGTGCTCGGCGTCATCGTCATGGTGTTCGTGGTCGTCACCTTCATCGTCTTCATGGAGCGCGCGCAGCGGCGCGTGCCGATCACCTATCCGCGCCGCCAGGTGGGCAACAAGATGTACGAGGGGCAGAGCTCGTTCCTGCCGCTCAAGCTCAACACGTCGGGCGTCATCCCGCCGATCTTCGCCTCCTCGCTGTTGCTGCTGCCGACCACCGTCGCCAATTTCGCGCAAGGGGCGGCGACCACCGGGTTCCTGTCGACGCTGACCACGCTGCTCGGACGCGGCGGCGCGCTCTACATGATCCTTTACGTGGCGCTGATCGTCTTCTTCGCCTTCTTCTATACCGCGACGGTGTTCAACCCGACCGACACCGCCGAGAACCTAAAGAAGCACGGCGGCTTCGTCCCCGGCGTGCGCCCCGGCGAACGCACCGCCCAATACATCGACCAGATCCTGACCCGCATCACCGTGCTCGGCGCGGCCTATCTCTCGCTGATCTGCATCCTGCCGGAGCTGTTGACCTCCTATTCGTCGATCCAGCTCTATTTCGGCGGCACGTCGCTGTTGATCGTCGTCAACGTCACCATGGACACGGTGGCGCAGATCCACGGACACCTGCAGGCGCACCAATACGAAGGCCTGATCCGCAAGTCCAAGCTGAGGGGAAGAAAGCGATGAGGTTGATCCTGCTCGGGCCGCCCGGCGCCGGTAAAGGAACGCAAGCGACCCGGCTGGTGGAGAAATTCGGCATCCCGCAACTTTCGACCGGCGACATGCTGCGCGCCGCGGTGGCGGCCGGCACGCCGATCGGCCTCAAGGCGAAGGCGGTGATGGAATCGGGCGGGCTGGTGTCCGACGCGATCGTCGAGGGCATCATCGAGGAGCGCATCGGCGAGCCCGACGCGAAGAAGGGCTTCATCCTCGACGGCTTTCCGCGCACGGTGGCGCAGGCCGAGGCGCTCGACGCGATCCTCGCCCGCAAGGGCCTCAAGCTCGACGCCGCGGTCGAACTGAAGGTCGACGCGGAGAAGCTCGTCTCGCGCATCGTCAACCGCGCGGCGGAGGCGAAGGCGGCCGGCAAGCCGGTGCGCAAGGACGACGATCCGGAAGTGTTCAAGACGCGGCTCGCCGCCTATTTCCGCGACACGGCGGCGGTGACGCCGCACTATCGCGCCAAGGGCCTGTTGCGCGAGGTTGACGGCATGGCGAGCATCGTCGAGGTCGCCGCGGGGATCGACGCGGCGCTGGCCAAGTAGCCATGAACGGCGCCGCGGCGGCGAAGGGGTCGGGCGCGCGCTTCGGGCGGCGTTCGGCGGTCGTCGTCGCGCCGGCGGCGCGCCGCGCGGCGCGCTCCCGCCTCGCGAGGCCGCCGTGCTGAGGACGGTGATGCGCCAAAGCGTCGACGGCGCGGTCGAGATCGTCGACCGCGCGCCGGTCGACGGCTCGTCCGCGACTTCGCCTTTCACCTGGGCCGACGCGCTCGTCTGGTTCATGCGCACGCTTGCGTGGGTGTGGGTCGCCAAGGGTCTGTTCAACTGGGCGTTGGCGCTGAGCGCGTTGCCGCGCCAGGGCGACTTCATGGCGCTGCCGCGGGCGGCGCAGGGCGCGATCGTGTTCTTCGCCGCCGTCGATCCGCTCGCTGCGGTCGGCCTGTGGCTGGCCGCGCCGTGGGGGGGCGCGCTGTGGCTGTTATGCGCGGCGATCGAAGCGGCGTCGCCGGTATTTGGTGTGCGCGGCGCGCCGATCGGCGCGCCGGGGGTCGCGCTCGATGTTGTCCTCGTCGCGCTCTACTTTTTCTTGAGCTGGCGGGCCGGCGGCGAGCGCTTCTGAGCGGGGCCGGTCGGCGGCGTTAACGTTTCGCCAAGGTCAACAAACGCTTTGATTCAGTTCAAGTTTACCAGTTTCAGTAAACCCTGGATTCATCTTGACTCTTAAACTCGTCTTCACGGCCGTGGGCTACAGTCCACGACACAAGCGGACCGAATAATAATCTCGGCCGAAGACAGTCGGACAGGCGAGTGTGTCATGAAGAATCTTGCACATACGGAAGAGAGCGGATCGCGCGCTGAGCGAATTGCTGCGGTTCGTCCAGTTTATCTCGAAACGCTGACGATGGTCGAACGGTTGCATCGCCGATTGCTCGACGTCATCAAGGACGAATTCGACCGCCGTGGGCGTTCCGACGTCAACGCGGTGCAGGCGCTGCTGTTGTTCAACATCGGCGACAAGGAATTAACCGCCGGCGAGCTGCGCACCCGCGGCTATTACCTCGGCTCCAACGTCTCCTACAACGTGAAGAAGCTGGTCGAGATGGGCTATCTTCATCACGCGCGCTCGCGCGTCGACCGCCGCTCGGTGCGCATCAGCTTGACCGAGAAGGGGCGGGAGATTCACGGCATCGTCGCCAGTCTCTACGAAAAGCACGCGAAGACCATCGAGCAGATCGGCGGCGTGATGGCCGACGACTTCGCCCGCATGAACGTGTCGCTGATGCGTCTCGAGCGTTTCTGGACGGATCAGATCAAGTACCGACTGTAAGCCGCGCGCAGGGATCGCGACGCCGCGCAGCCGAGCCGCCGCAAGGGCGCCCCGAGAGGGCGCCCTTTTTCGTCGTCGCCTCGCTTGCGCATCGCTCGCGAGCGATCACGAGCGCGCGCGCAAGCCGCCGAAGCCTTAAAATCGCCCGACTGCGCCGGTTTCTTGCCCTGAGGCCAGAGTCGCCGCCAACGGACGGCGCGGCCAAGAAAAATCCGGGCGGAGACGGCGAGGCGTGGGCGTCGACTCGGTCGTGAGGAAGCGGGGCTAGGCGCTTTTATGAAGGAATTGGACGTTTCACGCGTCGGCCGACGCGTTTTTCTTTGCGGCGCGGCCGCCTGCGCCTTTACGGCGACGGCGCTGGCGAGCGCGACCGCGTTCGCGCAGCAGGCCGCCGACGACCAGGCGGAATGGCGCCAGAGCTACGAAACGCCCGGGCGCGACGTTTTGACGCGCGAGACGACCCCGGTGCTGTCGCCCGCCACGGTCGAGGCGACCGAGGCGGCGATCCAGCTTTATCAGAGCATCGTCGCGCGCGGCGGCTGGGGCCAGGTGCCGCCCGGGCCGGAGCTGAAGATCGGCGTCAAGTCGAAGGCGGTGGAGGCGCTTCGGCGCCGGCTGGTCGGTTCGGGCGACCTCGATTCGGTCGCCGGGATGGGGCCGACCTTCGACTCCTTCGTCGAAGCGGCGGTCGAGCGCTTCCAGCTGCGCCACGGCCTCAGCGCGTCCGGCGTGGTCAACGACGCCACCCTCGCCGAGCTCAACGTTCCGGCGGAGGCGCGGCTGCAGCAATTGGAGATCAACATCGTGCGCCTGCGCGCCTTCTCGGGCGATCTCGGCGAGCGGTTCGTGATGGTCAACATCCCCGCCGCGAGCGTCGAAACGGTCGAAAACGGCGTGGTTTATTCGCATCACGCGGCCGGCGTCGGCAAGATCGATCGCCAGTCGCCGATCATGCAAGCCAAGGCGACGGAGATCAATTTCAACCCGTTCTGGACGGTGCCGCCCTCGCTGATCAAGAAAGACCTCATCCCCAAGATGCAGGCCGACCCGAGCTATCTCGCCGATGAGAAGATTCGCGTCTTCAACAAGGAAGGGCAGGAGGTGTCGCCGCAGTCGATCAACTGGAACAGCGACGAGGCGACGCATTACAAGTACCGACAGGACCAGGGCGCCGACCTCAACTCGCTCGGCTTCGTGCGGGTCAACATCCCCAACCCCTACGGCGTCTACATGCACGACACGCCGTCGAAGGGCGTTTTCGGCGACGACTTCCGTTTCGTCTCTTCGGGCTGCGTGCGCGTGCAGGACGTGCGCGACTACGTCGCCTGGCTGCTGAAGGACAACCCCGGCTGGGGCCGCGACCAGATCGACGAGGTGTTTCGCTCCGGCGAGCGCCTTGACGTCAAGCTGACCAAGCCGATCAACGTGTACTGGGTCTACGTCACCGCCTGGGCGACGCCGGACGGGATCGTGCAGTTCCGCCCCGACGTCTATCAGCGCGACGGCGCCGGACCGGGGCCGATCGCCTCCGATATCCCCCCCCAGCCGCTGGCGATGCCGCAAGATTAGGCGGGGGCGGCGCGGCGGCCGCGCGATTGCGCCGCCTCGGCTCTCGGACCGGTTGGTCAACTTGCGGCGATTGCGGCGAAATCGCCGCCGCGGCGACCGCGCCGTTGGCGATGCGGCGGACCGCCGGTTTTCTCGCCAAATGCACAAGATTTAGCCATCCGAGTCGACGCGCCGAGGCGCGGCTGCGCCGCGGGCTCAGCCGCCGGGCGCCGTCCGGCGGGTGAAGGGCGCGCGCGCCGCCGCCGCCGCGGCCGGCCTCGCCCGGCGAAACCGTGGCGCGAAAATTGCGACGATGGCGTCGCCCGCAGGTCTGCCGGCGACGCGCAGACGGCGATTACGGAGGGCGGCCCATGGGGTTCGCGCCACCGCCGCGTTGGGTGGAGTCCGCCGGCCGCGCCGAGCGATCGGGCGCGGCCGGGGGCGGGCGTCGCGCCGCCGCGCCGCCATCCTCCGCGATGCTTCCGGCTACTTCGCCGCCCCGGCGCGTCGACGCGATAGCGCGCCGCCGCGGGCTTGTTCTTTTCGCTGGGCGCGGATCGGCGCCTCGCGGGGCGGCCGCGCGACGCCGTTCGGCGAACGCGGAGACCGCGTCGCGAGGGTCTCGGTCAGTATGGAAATCGATCGAGTTAGGACGGGAGTAAGTGAATCGAAGGCGACTTAATGCATGGGGAGTAGGAGCCATGGCAATCAAGACCGCTAGTGACTTCATGAAGTTCGCAAAGGACAACAGCGTCGAGATCATCGATTTGAAGTTCGTCGACGTACCTGGATTGTGGCAGCATTTCTCGGTCTCCGCCAACGAGTTCGAGGAAGAGATCTTCGCGGAGGGCATCGGCTTCGACGGCTCGAGCATCCGCGGCTTCCAGTCGATCGACGAATCCGACATGCTGCTGATCCCCGATCCGCAAACCGCGTTCCTCGATCCCTTCGCCGAGGTCCCGACGGTCAGCCTCACTTGCAACGTGCGCGATCCGGTGACCGGCCAGCCTTACACGCGCGACCCGCGTTACGTCGCGCAGAAGGCGGAGCTCTATCTGCAATCGACCGGCGTCGCCGACCTCAGCTACTGGGGCCCAGAAGTTGAATTCTACGTCTTCGATAACGTCCGCTTCGATCAGAGCTACAACCACGGCTTCTACTACGTCGACTCCGAGGAGGGCTTCTGGAATTCGGGCCAAGCCGATAAGCCGAACCTCGGCTACAAGCCACGCTACAAGGAAGGCTACTTCCCGGTTCCGCCGATGGACCATCAGCAGGATCTGCGCTCGGAGATGGTGCGCACCCTGGAGAAATCCGGCATCCGCGCCGAGGTCCACCATCATGAGGTGGGGACCGGCGGTCAGGCGGAAATCGACATGGTCTACACCACGCTCACTCGCATGGCCGACCAAGTGCTCGCCTACAAGTACATCATCAAGAACGTCGCGCGTAAGCACGGCAAGACGGTGACGGTCATGCCGAAGCCGCTCTTCATGGACAACGGCTCTGGCATGCACGTTCACCAGAGCCTGTGGAAAGCGGGCAAGAACGTGTTCTACGACGCCAACGGCTACGGGCTGACCAGCGAGACCTGCCGCCACTACATCGGCGGCATCTTGAAGCACGCGCCGGCGCTGTGCGGGCTGGTGGCGCCGACGACGAACTCGTACCGCCGACTGGTGCCGGGCTACGAGGCGCCGATCAACATCGCCTATTCGCAGCGCAATCGCAGCGCCGCGGTGCGCATCCCGATGTATTCGTCGAGCGAGAAGGCCAAGCGCATCGAGTTCCGCACGCCCGACCCGAGCTGCAATCCCTACTTTGCCTTCGCCGCCATTCTGCTGGCGGGCCTCGATGGGATCGCCAATCGCATCGAGCCGCCGCCGCCGCTGGACAAGGACCTCTACGACCTGCCGCCGCAGGAGGCCGCGAAGGTCAAGTCGATGCCGGGCTCGCTCGAGGAGTCGTTGAACGCGCTGGAGGCGGACCACGCCTTCCTGCTCAAGGGCGACGTCTTCACCCCCGACGTCATCGAGACCTGGCTCGGCTACAAGCGCAAGAAGGAGCTCGACCCCGTGCGGTTGCGTCCGCACCCCTACGAGTTCGCGCTCTATTACGACATCTGAAGCGCCGCAGTCGGACGGCGTTTTCCTCGCCGCGAGCCCCTCTCTCGCAAGCGGGAGAGGGGGATTAGGCGTCGCTCTCGCCCGCGCTGGCCTGCGGCGGCGGGTTGGGGCGAGGGGTTTTGGCTGCGAGCCAAAAGCGACGGGCGACGAGCCCGCTTTGCAAGACGGCGCCGGCGCGCCGGCCGCTTCAGCCGCCGGCGCGCGTCGCCGCGAACAGGCCTTGAGCCTTCGCGTAGTAGATTAGCGCGATCGTCTTGGCGTCTCGAATTTCCCCGCTTTCTATCATCGCCAGCGCCTCGTCGAAGGGCGCCTCGACGACCTTGATGCGCTCGTCCTCGTCGACGCCGCCGCCGCGCCCGATGCGGTCGTCGACGCCGTAGGACGCGACGAAGCAGGCGATCTTCTCGGTCATGCCGCCGGGGCTGGTGTAGGCGTCGAAAGCGTGGCGCACAGCGGCCACCCGCACGCCGGTCTCCTCCCAGACTTCGCGCTTTGCGCAGGTCGCGGGGTCGTCGCCGTCGAGCATGCCGGCGACCGCCTCGATCGTCTCCAGCGCGCCGTCGGCGAGGTACGCCCCGAGACGAAACTGCTTGACCAGCAGCACGACGCCGCGCGCGGGGTCATAGAGCAGCGCCGCCGCCGCCGGACCGTGACGGTAGATCTCGTAACTGAGGGCGCGGCGCTCGCCGTCGTCCTCCTCGATCTCGGCGCGCGTGCGGGTAAGGCGGAACCGCCCCTCCGCCAGCGTCTGCTCAGCGACCACGCGCACGCTCTTCGCCATCGCTCTCGGCTCCGGTTTGCATCTCGCCGCGTCGCTCGGCCGCCTCGGACGCGAACTGCTCGCGCAACGTCCGCTCGTCGAACGGATGGCCGCGGTCGTGCAGCAGGATCAGCGCCGTGCCGTAGTCGGTCTCGACGTCGACGTGCAGGACGTCGCGCACCTCGATTTGGTCGGCGGCCGCCGCGACCGGCCGCTTATCGCATTCGAGGATCTGAAACGCGACTTTCGCCCGGTCGGGCAGCAGCGCGCCGCGCCAACGCCGCGGCCGGAAGGCGCAAATCGGCGTCAGCGCCATCAGCCGCGACTCCCATGGCAGGATCGGGCCGCTGGCGGAAAGGTTGTAAGCGCTGGAGCCCGCCGGCGTCGCAACCAACACGCCGTCGGCGACCAATTCCGCGAGCCGCACATGGTCGTCGACCACAATCTCGATCTTGGCCGCCTGGTATTTCTGGCGCCATAGCGACACTTCGTTGATCGCTCGCGCCGTCGATTCCGCGCCGCGCACGTCGCGCGCGCGCATCAGCAGCGGATGGATGACGGAAGGCTGCGCCGCCGCCAAGCGGGCGCGCAGGCCGCGCTCGGAATAGTCATTCATCAAGAAGCCCAGCGAGCCGCGATTCATGCCGAACACCGGCTTCGGCGCCGACATCGTGTTATGCAGAGTCTGCAGCATCGTGCCGTCGCCGCCCAGGGCGACAACAACGTCCGCCTGCTCGTAGGGAACGTCGCCATAGCGCTCGACGAGCTTCTGGCGCGCCGCCTCGGCGTCCGGCGCCGCCGAAGCGACAAAATTGATCGCCTGGTATCTGCCCTCGATAGGCTCGTGCTCGTGCATTCCCAGCCCTTCCCCGCGAGTGCGAGCAATAACGGAAGCGCGGGCCGGCGTAAACTCGCGCGCCGCCGCGGATAAAAGTCGCCGGGGGCCAGGGCTATGCGGAAGGGCGGGCTGACGCCAGCGAGCGGCCGCGCCGCGAGACGGGATCGGGCGTCGGCAGGGTGATGAGGAAGCGGGCGCCGCAATAGAAGTCGTCGGCCTTCGCCTCGGCGAGGCTGATCGAGCCGCCGTTGCGCGCCACCAGGTCGGCGGCGATGGCGAGGCCGAGCCCGGCGCCGCCTTCGCGCGTGGAAAGATGGAACGGCTCGAAAATGCGCTCGGTCTGCTCGGATGGAAAACCGGGCCCGCTGTCGCTGATCTCAATCAGCGCGACGTCGCCGGTGCGAATCGCCGCAAGGCGAATCGCCGGCGGCCGACCGTCTTGAGCGCCGCGGCCGCGCAGCACCTGGGCCGCGTTGCGGCACAGGTTCTCGATCACCCGCAGCACGTGGTCGGGATCGGCGAACAGCTCGAACTTCGGCGGGATGTCGATGGCGTAGACGATCGCGCCGCTGGTCTCGGCCTCCGCAGTCTCGACCACCTGGCGCGCCACCTCGCGCAGATCGAAGCGGCGCGGCGCCGGCGACTGCTCGCGGCCGCCGCCGTAGGTGAGCGTCGCCTGGCAGAATTGAATGGCGCGGTCGAGCGTCGCCACCAGCCGCGGGCCCAGCCGCTGCGCCAGCGGATCGGGAATCGCCGCCAAGCGGTCGGAAATGAGCTGCGCCGCCGACAGGATGTTGCGCAGGTCATGATTGATGCGGGCCACCGCCATGCCGAGCTCGGCGAGGCGCTTGCGCTGGCCGAGCTCGTTGGCGAGCGAGCCTTGCATCGCCGCCAACGCACACTCGGCGCGGCCGATCTCGTCCCGGCGGCCGCTCGGGACGATGATGCGCGCGCCCTCCTGCGGACGCTCGCCGAAGGCGATGATGCTCGAGGTGAGCCGGCGCACCGGCCGGATCACCAGCCACCACAGCGCCGCCCACAAGACGCAGGTCACCACCGCCGAGACGATCAGCGACAGGACGAAGAAGTTGCGCGAGATGCGCCACATCGCGTCGATCAGCGGCGTTTCGTCGAGGGTGATGTCGACCAGCGCGCCGTCGCTTTGCGAGCGCCCGACCACCCGCGCTAGCGAACCCGGCGCGGCGAACAGCGTGGCTAAGGCCTCCTGACTGCTCGTCATCATCGAAGGGTCGTCGACTTCGAAGGTGGCGCGCGCCGGCGGTTGGGGGCCCTCGCTCGCCGCCAGCCGCCGACCGTTCGGCAAGGTGACGACAATGGTCTTCGCTCCGACGCTGTCGAGAATCTTCGTCGCCAGCTCGGCGGGCTGCGTCTCGTCGCCGTTCGCGCCGAACAGCAGCATCGCGCTATGGGCGACCATCAACCGGTCGCGCAGCCATGTCTCGCGATAGGCGGTCAGGCGCGCGACGGAGAACAGGCAAATCGCCACCACCGCGCAGCCGATCGTCAGGATGAGCAGCCGCCCGGCGAGGCCGACGGCGAAGCCATGAGATCGCACGGCCGCGGCCGGCGACGCGCCGGCGCGCGATTCGGCCACCGCTGGCGCGCCGGTCGTTCGATCATGCGACAGAGCCGACATGTCCGCCTTTCCGAAGCGCCGCGCCGGCGGCGAATACGTTCGACATCGCCGCTTCGACTCCCGGACGTCGCGGGCCTAGCTTCGGCCAGCGATTTCACGGATGAATTGGGACGAAATTGCGGCCGGCTTCCTGGCAACGCAAAATAGCGCGAGAAAATGCGCTTCGCCCCCCAGGCCGCGGCGGATGGTCAACGCCATATTGTCATCGTCGCGTCGATATCGAAGATAGACGACGTGCAGTGGTCATCTGAACCGGGGGAGCGCGATGCCGGATTTCCGCGTCGAAACGGACAGCCTCGGAGAAGTGCGCGTTCCGGCCGATAAACTGTGGGGCGCGCAGACCCAGCGCTCTCTCGAGCATTTCAGCATCGGCCGAGACCTGATCCCGGGCGAGATGATCGCCGCTTACGCGATCCTCAAGAAGGCCGCCGCGACGGCCAATCACGTCGGGGGCCGGCTGGCCGAACAGCCCTATCGGCTCATCGCGCTGGCTTGCGACGAAATCCTCGCCGGTCGACACGAGGACATGTTTCCCCTCCATGTTTGGATGACGGGAAGCGGCACCCAGTTCAACATGAACGTCAACGAGGTGATTTCCAATCGCTGCTGCCAGCTCGTGGGCGCTCCGCTCGGCGGCAAGCAGCCTGTCCATCCCAACGATCACGTCAACATGGCGCAATCGTCCAACGACACGTTCCCGTCGGCCATGCACGTCGCGGCGGCGGTCGGCGCGAAGCGGCGACTGGATCCCGCCGTCCAGGCGCTGCGCGACGCCATCGCCGCCAAGGCGGAAGAATGGAAGGACATCGTCAAGATCGGCCGCACCCATATGCAGGATGCGACGCCGCTGACGCTCGGGCAGGAATGGTCCGGCTATGCGAGCATGCTGGCCGACGACATCGAGCGGATCGAGGACGCGCTCGCGGGCGTCTATCGCTTGGCGCTCGGCGGGACCGCGGTGGGCACGGGCGTCAATTCGGCGCCCGGTTTCGCCGAAGCGGCCGCGGCGGAGATCGCCGCGCTGACGGGGCTGCCGTTCGTCACCGCGCCGAACAAATTCGCCGCCCAGGGGGCGCACGACGCGCTCGTGCATCTCTCCAGCGCGCTGCGCACGCTCGCCGTATCGCTTTACAAGATCGGCAACGACATCCGGCTGCTTTCCTGCGGGCCGCGGGCCGGCTTCGCCGAGATCCACATTCCGGAGAACGAGCCAGGCTCCTCGATCATGCCGGGGAAGGTGAACCCGACCCAGGCGGAAGCGCTGACGATGATAGCCGTCCAGGTCATGGCCAACGACGTCGCCGTCGGCTTCGGCGGCGCCGGCGGCTACCTCGAAATGAACGTCTACAAGCCGCTGATGATCCACAACATCATGCATTCCATCGCGCTGTTGAGCGACGGCTGCGCGAACTTCCGCAAGTTCCTGATCGAGGGGACGAAGCCGAACCTGAAAAAGATCCGCGAGTATGTCGAGCGGTCGCTCATGCTCGTCACCGCCCTCGCGCCGGTGATCGGCTACGATAGAGCTTCCCAGATCGCGTACTACGCGATGGACAACGATCTCGGTCTGAAAGCCGCGGCGCTCGAGCTTGGCTTCGTCACCGAGGCCGAGTTCGACCGGGTGGTCGATCCCGCGAAGATGGTCGCGCCCTTCGCGGCGACCGAGCCGCGGACCTGAACTTCTTGCTCAAGCACTGCCGAAACGAAAGGGAGCGCGCGATGACCCGTCCGATCGCCAGCAAGCGCGGCGTCGAAATCCTTCATGATCCGGCGCTCAACAAATCCACCGCCTTCAGCGAGGCCGAGCGACAGGCGCTCGGTCTGGTGGGGCTGGTCCCCGACGTGACGGAAAGCGAGGACCTCCAGCTTCGCCGCGTCATGCAGCAGCTTGGCCACAAAACGACGGATCTCGACCGCTACATTTATCTCGTCAACCTGCTCGATCACAACGAGACCTTATTTTATCGGACGATCATGTCCGATCCGGCGCGTTTCCTGCCGATCGTCTACGATCCGACGATCGGCGAAGCCTGCCTGAAGTTCGGCCATATTTTCCGCGGTCCGAGAGGCATGTACCTGTCGATCAAGCGCCGCGGACACGTGAAGGAGGCGTTGCGCAACTGGCCGGCGAAGGACGTGCGCTTCATCTGCGTCACGAATGGCGGGCGAATCCTCGGTCTCGGCGACCTCGGCGCCAACGGCATGGGGATCCCGATCGGCAAGCTGCAGCTCTACACCGCGGCGGCGGGCGTCCCGCCTCACGGCCTGATGCCGATGTTCCTCGACGCGGGGACGAACAACGAGCAATGCCTGCGCGACCCGTTGTATCTTGGGCTGCGGGAAACCCGTCCGCCGGCCGAGGAGCTCTATTCCTTCGTCGACGAGCTCGTCGAGGCCGCGCAGGAGGTGTTCCCGAAGTGCTGCATCCACTTCGAGGACTGGACCGGAGTGGACGCCGTGCGCCTGCTCGCGCGGTATCGCGACACGCACTGCGTCTACAACGACGACGTGCAGGGCACCGCGGGGATCGCGCTCGCCGGCATGATCAACGCCGCCAAGCTCAAAAGCGCGCGGTTGAAGGACGAGAGCTGGCTCTTCCTCGGCGCCGGCTCCGCGGGCGTCGGCCTCGCCGGCCTCCTTTGCTCCGCCCTGGTCGGAGAGGGGATGACGTTGAAGGACGCCCAAGCGCGCATGCGCATGTTCGACGTCAACGGCCTTCTCGAGCCCTCGCGCGCCGACCTCGTCGACTTCCAAAGGCCGTACGCGCATCCGCACGCGCCGACCAAGGACTTCGTCGCCGCGATCGAGAGCGTCAAGCCGACGACCCTCATCGGCGTCAGCACCGTCGGCGGCGCGTTCACCAGACAGGTAGTCGAGACGATGAGCCGGATCAACGAGCGGCCAGTGATCTTCGCGCTGTCGAACCCGACCGAGCACGCGGAGTGCTCGGCCGAACAGGCCTACGCTTGGTCCAAAGGCAAGGCGATCTACGCCGCCGGCGTCCCGTTCGCGCCCGTTCGCCTCGATGGCCAGACTTTCCTGCCGGGCCAGGCGAACAACTTCTACATCTTCCCGGCGGTCGGCATGGCGATCTACGCGACCGAAGCGACGCGGGTGACCGACGACATGTTCATCGGGGCCGCGAAAGCTGTCGCCGATCAGACGTCGGAGCCGTTGTTGAGGAAGGGGCTCCTCTATCCGCCGCAGTCCGACATTCTCGAAACCGAGATCAAGACTGCGGCGCGCGTGGCCACGCTGGTGTTCGACAGCGGGCTAGCGCGGGCGAAGCGGCCGAACGACGTCGAGGCTTTCATCCGCAGCCATGTCTACAAGCCCGAGTACCAGAAGCTCGCCTGAGGCGAGGGGGCGACGCGCTGCGGCCGCGCGGCGATTCCACATGGCGGCTTTTGCGCGGCGTTCGCGGCGTCCGCGACTTCGCGGGAAGCGGACGCAGCGGCCGACGGGATGACAGCGGCGGGGCGCGCCGATAGATATTCCCCCGCCGCTGCGGCGAAGGCGCCGCCGCGCCGGCGGAAGGACGGCGGTCAATGCGCAAGGCGTGGACGGTGGCGCTCGACGCGGCCAATCATTTCCTGGCCGAGGACGGCTGGGCGATCGCCAGCCACATCGCGCTGTCGGCGCTGACTTCGCTCTTTCCCTTTCTCATCTTCGTCACCGCGCTCGCCGGCTTCTTCGGCTCGCAGGATCTCGCCGACGAGGTGACGCGGCTCATATTCTCCGCTTGGCCGTCCGACGTCGCCACGCCGATCGCCGGCGAGGTGCGCGACGTGCTCACCGCGCCGCGCGGCGGCCTGCTCACCATCGGAGCGGCGCTAGCGCTCTACTTCTCCAGCAACGCCATCGAGGCGCTGCGGGTCGGCCTCGACCGCGCCTATTCCTGCCGCCAGACGCGGCCGTGGTGGCGGCTGCGTCTGCAGTCGCTCGCCTTCGTCGTGGTCGGCTCGGCGGCGCTGCTCGCGCTCGCGCTCTTGGTCGTGCTCGGGCCGCTGATCTGGGCGACGGCGGCCGACTTCATTCCCGCGCTGGCGCCGCTGCAGGGCGTGGTCACTCTTGGGCGCCTCGCCGCCGCCTCGCTGGTGATGGCGGCGACGATGCTGATCGCCCATCGCTGGCTGCCAGCGCGGCGGCTGCGGCTGATCGACGTCGCCCCCGGCGTCGCCGCCAGCTTGGGCGCCAGCGTCGCCTTCGGCGAGGTCTTCGGCGCCTATCTGACGCAGTTCGCGCGCAACTACGTCTCCACCTACGCCGGCCTCGCCTCGGCGATGATCGCGCTGGTGTTCTTCTATTCTCTGGCGGCGATCTTCATCTTCGGCGGCTCGCTCAACGCGGCGATCATGCGCGCGCGGGGGACGGACGGCTCGGCGTGAAGGCGGCGGGTCTTCAGCCGCCGGCGGCGAACGCGCCGACCCGTCCGGGCGCCTCCTCTCTCGTTTCGCGCCGCGCTTCGAAGGAAAGGGAGGCGGCGCCCGCTCTCGTCTTGCCGGTGTGAGGGAAAAGAGGAAGGGCGCGCGGCCCTTCCTCGATAGTCGGTTGGCTGTCAGTCATAAAGGACCGCGGCGATCTTGGGATCGTCGATGTTGGTCTTGTCGTACCAGTAGAAGCCGGTGTCGATCACCTTCGGCAGGGTCTCGCCCTTCAGCGCCTTGACGGCGGAGTCGACGGTGCAGGCGCCGATGCCGATCGGATTCTGGGTGATCGCGCCGGCCATGAGGCCGGAGCGGATCTCGTCCTTCTGCTCCTTGCCGGAATCGTAGCCGATGAGGACAAGCTTCTTGCCGGACTCCTTGACGCCGATCGCCGCGCCCTCAGCCGAGCCTTCGTTGGCGCCGAAGATGCCCTTGAGGTTCGGGTTGGCCTGGATCATCGCCTTGGCGATTTCGGCCGACTTCAAGTGGTCGCCGGCGCCGTACTGGACGCTGACGATCTTGATGTTCGGGTGCTTGTCCTTCATCTCGTTGAGGAAGCCGTCGCGGCGGTCGATGCCGGTGCGGCTCGTCTGGTCATGGACGATCACCGCCACTTCGCCGGCGTCGCCGATCAGCGCGGCCATCTTGTCGGCGGCGAGCGCCGCGGCGGCGACGTTGTTGGTGGTGCAGGTGGTCAGCGGGATGTCGCTGTCGACGCCCGAGTCGAAAGCGATGACCGGGATCTTCTCGCCTTGCGCCTTCTTCAACAGCGGAATCGCCGCCTTGGAGTCGAGCGCGGCGAAGCCGAGCGCCTGCGGCTTCTTGGCGAGCGCGGCCGACAGCATGTCGATCTGCTTGTCGACCATCGCCTCGCTTTCCGGGCCTTCGAAGGTGATCTTGACGTCGTCCTTCTGCGCCGCCTGCTCGGCGCCGAGCTTCACCGCCTGCCAGAACTGGTGCTGGAAGCCCTTGGAGACGAGCGGGATGTAAGCTTGGTCGGCGAACGCGCCGGCCGAGAACCCGATCGCCATCAAGGCGCCGAGCGCCACGCCGATGTGCCAATGTTTCAACATGACTAGTCCTCCGGGACAGTTGTCGTTTCCGTTGCCCTTTCCGCCTTTTGTTCCGCCAGGCGGAGGCGGTCGCTTCGCGGTCCGCCCTCTCTTGCGAGTCGCGCCCGCGTCGTTTCACGCCCGATTGCGGCGCAGGATGTCGGCGTAGACGGCGAGGATGATGATGACGCCGGTGACGACCGTCTGCCATTCCTGCGCGACCGAGAGGATGCGCAGGCCGTTGGTCAGCACGCCCATGATGAAGGCGCCAATGATAGTGCCGAGGATGGTTCCCGTCCCGCCGGCCAACGAAGTGCCGCCGATGACGACGGCGGCGATTGCTTCGAGCTCGTAGCCTTGGCCGAGCGCCGGCTGGGCCGAGTTGAGGCGCGAGGCGATGATCAGGCCCGCCACGCCGACGATCGCACCGGCGAGGCAATAGACGGCGATTTTCCACGCGTCGACGTTGACGCCCGACAGCCGCGCCGCCTCCTCGTTGCTGCCGAGCGCGAAGGTGTAGCGCCCGAGCGAGGTGCGATTGAGAACGATGGTTGCGACGATGGCGAGCCCGAAGAGAATGAGCACGCCGTTGGGGATCGGCACGCTCGGCACGACGTAGCCGATCAGCGAGTCCTGCGAGATCATGTAAAAGTTTGGGGTGTCGTTGAAGTAGATCGGTTTCACGCCCGACACGACCAGCGAAAGCCCCTTGACCGCCCACATCATGCCGAGCGTGGCGATGAACGGCGGGATCTTCAGCTTCGCGATCAAGAACCCGGAGATCGAACCGCAGAGCGCGCCGGTCCCGATCGCGGCGAGGACTCCGACCCACATCGGGAAGCGCCAATCGGTCAGAAACACGCCGCACATCACCGCGCAGAAAGTCATCAGCGTGCCGCACGACAGGTCAATGCCGGCGGTGATGATGACGAAGGTGGCGGAGATCCCCAACACGCCGTCGACCGCCGTCGCCTGCATGATTGCGAGCAGGTTGTCCATCTGCGGGAAGGCGGGCGACGCGAAGCTGAAGAACGCGATCAGCACAATCAGGCTCAAGAAAGCGAGCAGCTTCTGCTGGGCCTGCGCGCCGAAGAAGCGGCTGAGCGCGGTCTCGCCCCTCGACGCGCGCGTCTCGGCGGCGGCCTGTTCATTTGATGGGGTGCTAACTGGGTTGTCCATTGGGTCAAGCCGCCATTGTCTCGCGTTGCGTCGCCAGCTGCATGATTTGCTCTTGGGTCGCCTCTTCGGGCATGAGCTCGCCGGTGATCCGCCCCTCGCACATGACCACGATCCGATCGCTCATGCGAAGAATCTCAGGCAGCTCCGAAGAAATCATGACGATCGCCTTGCCCTGATCGGCGAGTTCGCGGAGCAACCTGTGGATCTCAGCCTTCGCGCCGACGTCGATGCCGCGGGTCGGCTCGTCGAAGAAAAGGACGTCGCAGTCGCGCGCCAGCCACTTGGCGACCACCACCTTCTGTTGATTGCCGCCCGACAGCAGTCGCACTTCCTGGGTCAAAGACGGCGTGCGGATGCCGAGCAGCTTCACGAACTTCTTCGCCTCGGCGGAAATCGCCCGCTCGCGCAGAAAGAAGCGGAGCGACAAGAATCGCGCCAGATTGGCCATCACCACGTTGGCGGCGACGTCCATGCCAACGGCGAGGCCGAAACGCTTGCGGTCCTCCGAAAGGTAGCCGACGCCGACCGCGACGGCGTCCGTGGGCGTACGGACGGAAACCTTCTTGCCCCGCACCCATATCTCGCCGGACTGGGCGTGGTCGGCGCCAAACACCGCACGCGCCACTTCCGTCCGCCCGGCGCCCATGAGGCCGGCGAACCCAAGGATTTCGCCGCGCCTGAGCGAGAAGTTGACGTTCTTCACCAGCGCGCCGCAGTTGAGGCCCTTCACTTCGAGCGCCACTTCGTCGCGCGGCTTGCGCGTCGAGTCGCGCGAAACGTCTTTCAGCGTGCGGCCGACCATCATCGAAATGATCGTGTCAATGCTTGTCGTCGCGGTCGGCACGGTGCCGACATATTCGCCGTCGCGCAAAACCGTGACGCGGTCGGAGATCTGCTTCAGCTCGTCGACCTTATGCGAGATGTAAATGATTCCCACCCCGCGGCTCTTGAAATCGCGGATCATCTTGAACAGTTCGGCGATTTCGGCGTTGTTGAGCGCCGCTGTCGGCTCGTCCATGATGAGCACGCGCGAGTTGTGGGAGAACGACTTGGCGATTTCCACCATTTGCTGTTTGGCGACCGTCAGGTTGCCGACGACAGTGCGCGGATCGATGGCCAGATTGAGCTGAGTGAGCAGCGCGGCCGCATCGCGGTTGAGCTTGTCCTCGTCGAGCAGCAGGCCGAAGGCTCGCTTCGGCTCGCGGCCGATGAAGATGTTCTGCGCGACGGTGAGGTGGTTCATCAGTTGCAGTTCCTGATGAATGATCCCGATCCCCGCCGCCTGCGCCTCGCGCGGATTGGTGAAATCGACGCTCGCGCCGTTGTAAAGAATTTGCCCGGAATCCTTGCGATAGACGCCGGCGAGAATCTTCATCAGCGTCGACTTGCCGGCGCCGTTCTCGCCCATCAGCGCGTGCACTTCGCCGGGCCTTAGCTCGAAATGGACGTCGCTCAGCGCCCGCACGCCGGGGAAAGTCTTGCTGACGCCCTCGACTTCAATCAGAGCCGTCATTCGCGCCCTCGCAACTGGCGGCGGATCTCGATCGTCCGCTCGCCCGCGTTTCCTTCCCAAGACATGCGCCGCAGTCCCCCACGGCGCGCTGCGATCGGTTAATATTAAAGTGAGTGGAATTATTGCCTTCCGATGTCAACCGGAATGTCGAAAGCGGAAGGCATCATTTTGTCGCACCCCACCTCCTCCCGCTCAACCTCGCCACAAGTCCCGCGGGCATCACACTTTTCACCTGTCGGGGCGGCGGCCGGCCGACCGCCCCGGAACCGCGCCTCAGCGAAGCGGCGCGCGGGGCGCTCGGCCTGAAGTTGCCGCGTCGATCAGCCGTAGAGCGGTCCGTAACTCCGGCAGGCGCGGTAATCCTGGCCTTCGGCGTCCATGCCGAACGCTCCCCACGCGCTCGGACGATAGATCGCCGTCTCGTCGAGGTTGTGCATGGACACGGGGATGCGCAACAGCGAGGCGAGGGTGACGAAGTCCGCGCCGACGTGGCCGTGGGCCAGCGCGCCGTGGTTGGCGCCCCACGCCGCCATCACCGAGTAGGCGTCGCGGAACGGCCCCTTGCCGGTCAGCCGCGGGGCGAACCAGGTGGTCGGCCAGCTCGGGTCGGTGCGCGCCTCCAGCGTCTTGTGCGCCGCCTCCGGCAGCTCCACGCTCCAACCTTCGGCGAGCTGCAGCGTCGGCCCCAGCCCCTTGACGAGATTGAGGCGCGCCATGGTGAACGGGACGCCGCCGCGGGTGACGTAGTGGCTGGAGAAGCCGCCGCCGCGGAAGTACTCCTCGACGGCCGGGCACCAGTCGGTCGCCGCCAGCGCCGCCGCAGCGTCCGCCTCGGTCAGCTCCCAGTGCGGCTTCATGGTCGGCCGGCCCGCGGCGTCCTTGGCCGTGCAGGCGCCGTCGAGCGCCGCCGCGCCGGAGTTGATCAGGTGCAAGAGCCCGCCCGCGGCGGGACCTTCGAGCTGATGGCCGGTGACGCGCTTGACTGCGTCCGCCGACCAGTAGGTGCGCACGTCGGCGAAGATCTGCGCCTTGCCGGTCAAGAGGTGGCCGAACAGCATCGCCGTGCCGTTCAGGCTGTCGTTCTCGGTGGCGAGGACGATCGGCTCGCGCAGGCCGTTCCAGTCGAACGAGCTGTTGAGCAGCGCCTCGGCGACGTCGGCGTTGGGATACTGGTCGGTCCACTGCCGCTGGCCCTGGAAGCCCGCGGCGATGGCGTTGAAGCCGAGCGCCTCCTCGGCCCAGCCGGCGTCCGCCAGCTTCGGGTTGCCGCGCATCATGTCGCGGATCGCCATGGTGATGACTAGGCTCTCGCGCAGAATGCGCCGCTTGTCCTCGGCCGAGCGCGGCTTGGCGTTGCGTTCGATGCCGTAACGGAAGTGTCGGTCGGCCCACGCCAGCGCCCGCTCCAGCTCCGCCTTGTCGTAGATGCCGTTGTCCAGCCGCCGGCGCACCTCCGTCATGTCGACCGTCTGCACGCGCATGCCTAGCCACGACTCGAAGAAATCGTGGTTGACGATCGATCCGGCGATGCCCATCGAGACGTTGCCGACCGAGAGATAGCTCTTGCCGCGCATGTGCGCGACCGCCAGCGCGGCGCGGCCGAAACGCAGCAGCTTCTCCTCGACGTCGGCGGGAATGGCGGCGTCGCCGGCGTCCTGCACGTCGCGGCCGTAGATCGAGAAGGCGGGCAGGCCTTTCTGGTTGTGCCCGGCCAGCGCCGCCGCGAGATAGACCGCGCCGGGCCGCTCGGTGCCGTTGAAGCCCCAGATCGCCTTCGGCCGCAGCGGGTCCATGTCGATGGTCTCGCTGCCGTAACACCAGCACGGCGTCACCGACACGGTCGCGCCGACGTTCGCGCCGGCGAACTTGGCTTCGCAGGCGGCGGCCTCCGCCATGCCGGCGATGGTGGTGTCGGCGATCACGCACTCCACCGCCTCGCCGCCCGGGTGCCGCAGCTTGGCCGACAGCAGCGCCGCCGTGCGACGCGCCATCGCCATGGTTTGCTCTTCCAGCGATTCCCGCACGCCGCGGCGCCGGCCATCAATGATCGGCCGCACGCCGATCCTCGGCAAGGAACTCGTCATGTGTTGGATCTTCCTCTTTCTTGAGCCGATTCCATCCCGTTCGCGACGCCCTTCGGTCCGGCCTTGTCGCGCCGGACGCCCTGCGCCTGATTATCGCTTTACGCGCCGCCCATAGAGCGCTACTTCGACTTAGCACTTTACTCTGCACGATCGAGGGCGCGCAAGGGGGAGGATGTTCCGCCCGGACGATTCGTCGCAGTTGACACGACCGCGACTTGCCGCCACTGCGAAATTGGCGTGTAGATTTAGACGATCGACGACATCGTTTTTCGAACGCTGCGTTGCAAGGACCACAGGTGCCGAAGACTGTTGCAGAGATTGCTCGCGAGACAGGTTTCTCGGCGACGACCGTTCGGTTGATCGCCAACGGGCAGGCCGGCAAGTACCGAATCAGCGAGGCGACGGCGAAGATCGTCGAGGAGCAAATCCGGCGCTACGGCTTCGTGGTCAATCACGCCGCCCGTAGCCTGAAGCTCAAGCGGACGGATACGATCGGGCTGGTGGTGCCGGAGCTGAGCAATGCGTTCTTTGCGCGCCTGATGTCGGGCCTCGAGGAGCTTTGCCGCGGCAGCGGCTTGGTTCTATTAACCTCGTCGACCAACGAGAATCCGGACCTCGAAGACCGGGCCATCCGCAGTCTGTGGGCGCGCGGCGTCGACGGACTGATCGTCGCTCCTTGCCGCACGCCCGACTATGGCAGGCTGTTCGCGAAGAACGCCAAAATGCCGATTGTCGCGGTCGATCGCGCTTATCCGGATTCGCGTTATCCCTCGGTAGTCAGCGACAACGTTGAGGCCGGCCTCACGCTGACCCGGGCCGTGCTGGCGACGGGCGCGCCGCTGACCGCCTTCTTCTGCGGCCAACCGGAATTGCCCACCATCGCCGGCCGCATCCGCGGTTTCGCCGCCGCCTGCCAGGAAGCGGGCGTGGCGGACTGGAAGGAGCTGATCCTGCGCACGGCGGAAAACAGCGTCGGCGCCGGACGGACTTTGATGGGGCAATTGCTGGAGCGCGGACGCCCGCCGGCGTCGTTCGTGTGCTCGTCGCTGATGGTGCTGGAAGGCGCGACGCAGCGTCTGAAAGAGCGAATCGGGCGCATCCCGCCCGAGACGGTTATGGGCACCTTTGACGATCAGGAATCCCTTGACTTCCTGCCCAACCGAGTCTTTTCGGCGCGGCAGAACGAGAGAGAGTTGGCGTCGTTAGCGTTCGCGCAACTCAAAGAACTGCTTTCGGGGAGGATCTCCCCGCCCGAACAGACCATAGTGTCCTTCCAATTGGTCCGGCGCGGCGGCGCTCGCTGCGAGCCCGCCGCCGGCGCAGGTCTGTAGCGGTCAAATCGTCCAGGCCAATCTTAGAGACTGGTTGAGAATGGCGGCGTTGGGACGGGGACCGTGGTTCGCGCTGGGGTCGAGCGGCGGCAGGCTCAATTGCGACACGTGGCGACGGCGAGATCAAACGCCGCACCGAGGTCGTCGGCATCTCTCCCAACGCGGAGGCGATCACCGGCCTCGTCGGGGCCATCCTCATGGAACAAAACAACAACTAGGCGGCGCAACGTTGCCGCTACATGACCCTGGAAACCATCGCCCCGTTGAGCGATGATCCCATCGTCGGGCCGCCCGCCGTAGCCGCCCGACCAGCTCGGCTCACGCCGGCGGCTTCGCCGAAGCTACACCACCGAAAGGGACGCGATCCGACCTTGACCACGAGAGACATGCGAGGGGCCGCTCCGACACGGGAGGAGAGCCGCTTCATCCCGGTAGGCCGCGCGGTCTGATGGCGCGCGGTCCCCGGACATCCTCCCAATGCCGAACCCTGTCGCGCGGAACCGATTCCTTCGCCAAGCGGTGTTTTGAAAGCCGTTGGAATTATTTTTTGTTAACCGCGGCGCGCGACGCTGCGACGCGGCGACAGTTGATTTTTGCGCCCCTTTCTGATTGAAAGCGCGCATGCGAACGCTCGCGACAACCCTGCGACTTAGCCGCCCGGCGCTTTGAGCGCCGGGAGACAAGGCCCAGTTTCGCTTCCTTTCCAAATTCTTCGCCTTGACGCTTCGCGACCGTGCGCGGTCCGGGCGGCCGGCGGCATAAGCTCCGAGGGTTTGTCATGACCAACATGCCGATTCACAAATATCGCGCCTACGCGCCGATCGTTCTGCCCAATCGCCAATGGCCATCGCGCGCCATCGAGAAGGCGCCGATCTGGTGCTCCGTCGACCTGCGCGACGGCAATCAGGCGCTGGTCGAGCCGATGGGCCTCGAGCGCAAGCTGCGCATGTTCGAGCTCCTGGTCGGCATGGGGTTCAAGGAGATCGAGGTCGCCTTCCCCTCCGCCTCGCAGACCGACTACGACTTCGTCCGCGCCATCATCGAAGGCGGCAAGATCCCCGACGACGTGGCGATCCAGGTGCTCGTCCAGTGCCGCCCGGAGCTGATCGAGCGCACCTTCGAGGCGGTGAAGGGGGCCAAGAAGGTCATCCTCCACTTCTACAACTCGACCTCGACGCTGCAGCGCGAAGTGGTGTTCCGCACCGACCGCGCCGGCGTGCGCGAGCTCGCGGTCTCCGCCGCCAAGCTGGTGAAGGGCTTCGCCGACGCGGCCGCCGGCGCCGACGTCGCCTTCGAGTATTCGCCGGAGAGCTTCACCGGCACCGAGCTCGACGTCGCGCTGGAGGTGTGCGAGGCGGTGAAGGCCGAGATCGCGCCGACGCCGGAAAAGCGCCTGATCCTCAACCTGCCCGCCACCGTCGAGATGGCGACGCCCAACACCTACGCCGACCAGTTCGAATGGTTCGGCCGCCACATCTCCGACCGCGCGAGCGTCATTCTCTCCGCCCACCCGCACAACGACCGCGGCACCGCGGTCGCCGCCGCCGAGTTCGCGGTGATGGCGGGCGCCGACCGGGTCGAAGGCACGCTGTTCGGCAACGGCGAGCGCACCGGCAACGTCGACATCGTCACCCTGGGGCTGAACCTGTTCACCCAAGGGGTCGATCCCGGGCTCGACCTCAGCGACGTCAACGCGATCCGCGAGGTGGCGGAGTTCTGCACCCAGCTGCCGGTGCACCAGCGCCATCCTTACGTCGGCGATCTCGTCTACACCGCCTTCTCCGGCTCGCATCAGGACGCGATCAAGAAGGGCTTCGAGGCGCAGGAGAAGCGCAACTCGCCGCT
>Ga0326727_10005941_pt1 | contig 34139 bp, 28 predicted proteins | sample MB2enrmetagenome_FD_207643 | JGI IMG/M metagenome (GOLD analysis project Ga0326727, IMG submission 207643) | Lab enriched peat soil microbial communities from McLean, Ithaca, NY, United States - MB29MY | ecosystem: Environmental > Terrestrial > Soil > Wetlands > Peat | place: USA: New York...
CGGCGACGACCCGGCCGCCGTCGGCACCGCGCTCGCCGAAAAGCTCCTCGCCGAGGGGGGCGACCGGCTCTTCGGGCCCGCCCTCGGCCGGTCGGGGGACGCCCGCCCGGTTGGGCGGCCGCTCGCCGGCTGGCGCGTCGTCGTCACCCGGCCCGAGGCGCAGGCCCCGCCGCTCGCCGCGGCGCTGCGGGCGCGTGGGGCCGAGGTCGTCGAGCTTCCGACGATCCGCGTCGAGGACCCGGCGGACGGCGGGGCGGCGTTGCGCCGCTCGGCGGGGACGGCCGACCGGTTCGACTGGGTCGTGTTCACGTCGGCCAACGCCGTCGGGCGTTTCTTTGACGCGCTCCCGGACACCGGGTGGCCGGCCGGGGTCCGCCTCGCGGCGATCGGCTCTGGCACGGCCCAGGCGCTGCGGCTCCGGGGGGTGGAGGCCGACCTCGTGCCCGGGCGTTACGTCGGCGAGGCGCTCGTCGCCGGGTTCCCGCCCGGGTTCCCGGGCGGGAGGGTGCTGCTGCCTCGGGCGGCCGTCGCGCGCGACGTCGTGCCCGAGGGCCTCCGGCGCCTCGGCTGGGCTGTCGACGTCGTCGAGGCGTACCGGACGGTCCCGGCGAGGCCACCGCCCGGGGCGCTCGCCCGGGCTCGCCGCGCCGACGCGATCGTCTTCACATCGTCTTCGACGGTGACGGGAGTTGACAGCCTCGTTCCCGCCATCCACGTTCCCCCGGTCGTCGTCTCGATCGGGCCGGTGACGTCGGCGACGCTGCGCGCCGCGGGCCTCCCGGTCACCGTCGAGGCGGGGGTGCACTCGCTCGACGGGCTCGTCGACGCGCTCGTCGACTGGGTGGGGGCGCACCCCGGGCCACCGGCCGGGGCGCGGTCGTAGGCTCGGCGCGGTGCCGGACCGAGTACCAGCTTCTGGCGGGCAGTTCCCCGGGCGACGCATGCGCCGGCTGCGGCGTACTCCCGCGCTGCGACGGCTTGTCGCCGAGACGCGCGTCGGCGTCGACGATCTCGTCGCGCCGGTGTTCGTGCGGGAGGGCATCGACGCTCCGGTGCCGATCGCCGCCCTCCCGGGTGTCGTCCAGCACACGGTCGGCTCGCTCGTCGCCGAGGCGCGCGAGCTGCGCGCCCTCGGTGTCTCGGCACTCGTCGTGTTCGGGGTGCCGGGCGCAAGAGACGCCGTCGGCTCGGCGGCGTCCGACCCGGCGGGCATCGTCCAGGTCGCCCTGCGCGCGCTGCGGGACGCGGTCGGCGACGAGCTCGTGCTCATCGCCGACCTGTGTCTGTGCGAGTACACGGATCACGGGCACTGCGGCGTGCTCGACCGCGGCGGCCGGGTCGACAACGACGCGACGCTCCGGCGTTACGGCGAGGTCGCCGTCGCCCAGGCCGCGGCCGGCGCCGACTTCGTCGCGCCCTCTGGGATGATGGACGGCCAGGTGGGCGCCATCCGCGCCGCCCTCGACGGCGCGGGCCACGCCGACACGGCGATCCTCGCCTACGCCGCGAAGTACGCCTCCGCCTTCTACGGTCCGTTTCGCGAGGCGGTCGACGTGGCGATCGCCGGGGGCGGCGACCGGCGCGGCTACCAGCAGGACCCGGCGAACGGTCGCGAGGCGCTCACCGAGGTGCGCCTCGATCTCGCCGAGGGCGCCGATGTCGTGATGGTCAAGCCCGCGCTCCACTATCTTGACGTGATCGCCGCGGTGCGCCGCTCCGTCGACGTGCCCGTCGCGGCCTACCACGTGAGCGGGGAGTACGCGATGCTCGCCGCCGCCGCCGAGCTTGGCGTCGTCGACCGCGAGGCCGCGGTCCTAGAGACCCTCACCGCGATCAAGCGGGCCGGCGCCCAGTTCGTCCTCACCTACCTTGCCCGGCAGGCCGCCGAGCTCCTTGGCAGGTAGCCGTGGAGGGCCGTCGGAGCAGGGCGCTCTTCGCCCGGGCGGCGTCCGTCTTCCCCGGCGGGGTGAACTCGCCGGTGCGGGCCTTCGGGTCGGTCGGCGGCGAGCCGTACTTCGTCGCCGCCGGCGACGGCGCCTACGTCACCGACGTCGACGGGAACCGGTATGTCGACTACGTCCAGTCCTGGGGCGCCTCGATCCTCGGCCACGCCCACCCCGCCGTCGTCGACGCGGTCGCGTCGGCCGCCGCCGGGGGCACGAGCTTCGGCGCCCCGACCGAGTCCGAGGTGCTCCTCGCCGAGCGGATCACGCAGGCGGTGCCCGGCTGCGAGATGGTCCGGCTCGTCTCGTCGGGGACCGAGGCGGCGATGACGGCGGTCCGGATCGCCCGGGGCGTGACGGGCCGGGACCGCGTCGTCAAGTTCGCCGGCTGCTACCACGGCCACAGCGACGCGCTGCTCGCCACCGCCGGCAGCGGCGTCGCCACCCTCGGGCTCGCCGGCTCCGCCGGGGTCCCCGCCGCCGCGGTCGCGGCGACGGTCGTCGCGCCCTACAACGAGGTGCCCGGGCTCGACGAGCGGGTCGCCTGCGTCATCGTCGAGCCGATCGCGGCGAACATGGGCCTCGTCCCGCCGGCGCCGGGCTTCCTCGCCGGGCTGCGCCGAGCCTGCGACACGGTCGGCGCGCTCCTCATCTTCGACGAGGTGATCACGGGCTTCCGGGTCGGCCTCGACGGCGCGGCGGGCCGGTTCGGGGTGCGGCCCGACCTGTACTGCTTCGGGAAGGTGATCGGCGGCGGGCTGCCGCTCGCCGCCGTCGGCGGGGCCGCGGCGACGATGGAGGTCCTCGCGCCGCTCGGTCCCGTCTACCAGGCGGGGACCCTGTCCGGGAACCCGCTCGCCACCGCGGCCGGACTCGCGGTGCTCGAGCTGCTCTCGCCCCCGGTCTTTGTCGAGCTCGCGGCCACGGTCGGCCGGCTCGCCGGCGGGCTCGCTGCCGCGTTCGGCGATGCCGGCCTCGTCGCCGAGGTGCCCGTCGCGGCGACGCTCTGCGGCGTCGCCTTCAGCCCCGCGCCGGTCTCGGACTACGAGGGGGCGCGGCGCGCCGCGGCGAACGGCGAGTACTCGCGATTCTTCCGGGCGATGCTCGAGCGGGGCATCGCCCTTCCGCCGAGCCCGTATGAGGTGATGTTCTGCTCGCTCGCCCACGGCGACGCCGAGCTCGAGGCGACGCTCACCGCGGCCGGTGCCGCGGCCCGCGAGGTCGCCGCGGCGCGGTCGCGCTCAGCCGGCTAACTGGGCGAGGCGCGCGATCGCGCCGTAGACGAGCTCGGCCGGGCCGATCTCGTCGGTCCGGATCATGTTCGACATGATCCGCAACAGCCACTCCATGAGCGTGTGGGAGTACATGCCGGTGCTGACGAGCACCCGCATCGCCTCGGGGCGGCCCATCAGCCGCATGAAGGCGCTCGCCGTCCTGAAGTACAGGCCGTAGTTCTCGGTGAGCTTGGCTTCGTAGCCCTCGAGCACCCGGTTGTCGCCGGTGAGGAGCGCCTCGGCGGCGAAGGCCGCCGCGATGCGCCCGGTCTCGTAGCCGTAGGCGATCCCCTCGCCGTTGAACGGGTTGATCGCGCCGCCCGCGTCGCCGACGAGGACGTAGTCGGGCCCCTGCCGGGGCCCGACCGAGAGCCCCATCGGCAGCCGCCCCCCGCTGGGCTCGCCGAGCGCGCTCTCGGGTCCGAGGCACCACGAGGCCGGCGCGCGGGAGACAAAGGCCTCCAGGAGCCGCGACGTGTTCATCGACTTCCAGTGCTCGAAGCTCGACACGATGCCGATGCCGACGTTCACCCGGCCGTCGCCGAGGGGGAAGACCCAGCCGTAACCCGGGATCACGGCCCCCGTCTCGTCGCGCAGGTCGAGGTGCGATTCGATCCAGGTCTCGCCGTGACGAGGCGAGGAGAAGTAGCCGCGAATCGCCATCCCCTGGGGGATCGTGCGGTCCCGGGAGGCGCCGAGCGCGCGCCCAAAGCGCGAGTTCGAGCCGTCGGCGACGATGACGACGCGGGCGGCTACGTCGTGGCTCGTGCCGCTCGAGTGCTCGTTCACGACCGCCCCGGCCGCCGGGCCGCCCGATCCGGCCCCGTCCCCGAGCGGCGCGATCGCCTCGCAGCCCTCGAGCAGCCTGGCGCCCGCCTTCTCGGCGCGGCGGGCGACGAGCGCGTCGAGCTCGGCCCGGGTGATGACGTAGCCGTACTCCCCGTAATCGGGGTGCTTCGGCCAGCGCAGGAGGAGCTCGTGGCCGTAGGCGAGGGTGCGTAGCCCATCGAAGCGGTGGTAGCGGCTGAGATCGTCGCCGAGCCCCATGTCCTCGAGCTGGCGCACCGATCGCGGAGTCAGCCCGTCGCCGCAGGTCTTCTCGCGCGGGAAGTGCTTCTTCTCGACGACGACGACGTCGAACCCCGCCCCCGCCAGCCAGTACGCGGCGGCCGATCCCGCCGGACCGGCGCCGATGACGAGCACCTCGCAGGAGCGGGGGATCTTCCGTGCCGGCGCGTGACCCTCGTCGTCGACGGGACCTGGCACACGAGGAGCGTACCGGCCGACCCGTTGACCTGTCGCAGGGGCCGCCGCGCCGTGCGCGGATGGCCCGTTCGTGCCTGTCGTGGTAAAACCGCAGGGCGCCATGGGAAGCCTCGACAGTTACCTGCCGATCTTTTTGCTGCTCGCGCTGGGGGTCCTCTTCGCGGCATTGTCGATCGCCGCGTCGCACCTCGTCGCCCCGTACCGCCCGCACGCGGCAAAGCAGGCCCCGTACGAGTGCGGCATCGTGTCGACCGCCGAACCCCCGCAGCGCTTCCCGGTCCGTTTCTACCTCATCGCGATGATCTTCATCATCTTCGACATCGAGATCATCTTCCTTTTCCCCTGGGCGGTGATCTACGGGCAACTCGGGCGATTCGGCCTCGTTGAGGTCATCGTCTTCGCCGGCGCGGTCTTCATCTCGTTCATCTACCTCGTCGCCAATGGCGCCCTCGACTGGGGTCCCGAGCGTCGGGCGCGATCGCTCCGTGGCGCGTCCGAGCGCACGACCGAGTCGACCGTCCGCCGCGTCGGTTCGGCAGGCGGGAGGGCCGCGTAGGTGCCGATCGCGGAGTCCTGGAACGGCCTCGAGTCGGTCCGCCACAACCTGCTCACCGGCAAGCTCGAGGATTTCGTGCGGTGGTCGCGGCGCAACTCGATGTGGCCGGCGACCTTCGGCCTGGCGTGCTGCGCGATCGAGATGATGGCCGCTGGAGGCGCCGAATACGACATGTCGCGGTTCGGGATGGAGGTGTTCCGGGCCTCGCCGCGCCAGGCGGACCTGATGATTGTCGCCGGCCGGGTCTCCCAGAAGATGGCGCCGGTCCTGCGCCAGATCTACGACCAGATGGTGGAGCCGAAGTGGGTGATCTCGATGGGGGTGTGCGCCTCGTCGGGCGGCATGTTCAACAACTACGCCATCGTCCAGGGCGTCGACGAGATCGTCCCGGTCGACGTCTACGCGCCCGGCTGCCCGCCGAGCCCGAACACGCTGTTGCACGCCATCCTCACTCTCCACGAGAAGGTGCGGACGGGCGAGATCCTCCGTCGGCGCCGGGCCTCGGGTGCGGGTGCCGGCGTCGACCTCGCGACCGAGGTACCCGGTTGGACCCAGCCGCTCGCCACGCCGGTCCACCTCGGGACGCCGCGCTGATGACGCCCGGGGGCTCGCTCGCCTGGCAGATCCCAGCGCTTGGCCAGATTCCGACCGCCGACTCGGCGGGTGACGAGGTGTTCTTCCCGACCCGTGCCCAGTACGTGGAGGTCGCCACGGACCTGCGGGAAGCGGGATTCGCCACCTGCAGCGATCTGTGCGCCGTCGACTACCTCACCCACCTGGGCCGCAAGGTCCCCGACGGGGTCGCTCCCGAGCGCTTCGAGGTCGTCGTCAACCTGCTCTCGCTCGCCCCGCCGCGTCGTGTTCGCCTCCGGGTCATGGTCCCCGAGCACGACCCGGTCTGCCCGACGCTGTTTTCCATCTATCCCGGCACGGAGAACATGGAGCGCGAGGCGTACGACCTGATGGGCATCCGCTTCGACGGCCACCCTGACCCGAGCCGCATCCTCATGCCCCATGACTGGGAAGGGCACCCGCTGCGCCGCGACTACGGGGTCGGCCGTGTCCCGGTGCAGTTCAAGGGGGCACCCGGTCCACGATGACGAGCGACTATGTCGACGGGGCAATCGGCGGCGCGCCGGTGACGGCCTCTCCGACCGGCGACCCGGAGCTGGCGCGGCTCGTCGCCGAGACCGACGAGGGGTCCCAGGAGCTCGCGCCCGCCGACGCGACCAGCCCCGTCGAGCTGGCGATCGAGCGGGGGGGCGTGCTCCGGGTGCCGGAGAGCAACGCCCTCGACCCGGACGCCGCCGACGCGACGTTCGGCGCCGGCGAGACGATGATCCTCAACGTCGGCCCGCAGCACCCCTCGACCCACGGCGTGCTGCGGATGATGGTCGAGCTGCAGGGCGAGACCATCCTGCGCTCGAAGCCCGTGATCGGCTACCTCCACACCGGCATGGAGAAGACGGGCGAGGGGCTCACCTACGTCCAGGGCGCGACGAACGTCACGCGCATGGACTACCTGTCGCCGCTCCACAACGAGCTCGTCTTCTCGCTCGCCGTCGAGAAACTTCTCGGCGTCGAGATCCCGCCACGGGCGACCTGGATTCGCATGCTCATGTGCGAGCTCAACCGGATCTCGTCCCACGTCTTTTGGACGGCGTCGAACGGGCTGGACCTCGCCTCGTCGACGATGATGATCTTCGGGCTGCGCGAACGCGATCTCGTGCTGACGTTTTTCGAGAAGGTCACCGGGCTGAGGATGAACCACAACTACATCCGGCCCGGCGGCGTCGCGGCGGACCTGCCGGACGGGTGGGAGGACGACGTGGAGGCGATCGTCGACACCGTCGCCACCCGGCTCACCGACTACGACAACCTCCTCACCGGGCAGCCGATCTTCCGCGAGCGGACCGAGGGCGTCGGCGTCGTGCCCGCCGATCTCCTCATCGCGCTCTCGGCGACGGGACCGCTTCTTCGCGCCGCGGGCGTCACCTGGGACCTCCGGCGCGCGATGCCCTATCTCGCCTACGACGAGGTCGACTTCGACGTCATCGTCGGCTCGGCCGGGGACTGCTTCGACCGCTACGCGGTGCGCATGGGCGAGGTGCGGGAGTCGATCCGGATCGTCCGCCAGATCCTCGAGAAGATGCCGTCGGGCGACTACCGCGCCCAGGACAAGAAGGTCACGCCGCCGCCGCGGGCCCGGATCGACGAGTCGATGGAAGCGCTCATCCACCACTTCAAGCTCTTCACGCGCGGCATCGAGCCCCCGGAGGGTGAGGTCTACGTCGCCGTGGAGTCGCCCCGCGGCGAGCTCGGCTGCTACCTCGTCTCGGACGGGTCGAACCACCCGATGCGGATGCACATCCGCGCGCCGAGCTTCGTCAACCTGCAGTCCGTGCCGGCGCTGCTGCGCGGCGGCCTCATCGCCGACATGGTCGCGGTCCTCTCCTCCGTCGACCCGGTTCTCGGGGACGTCGACCGGTGACCGCCCACCTGACGGCGGCGAACCGGGCCCGGGCCGAGGCGCTCGTCGCGCTCTACCCGCGGCCGCGCTCGGCGCTCATCCCCCTCTGCCACCTCGCCCAGTCCCAGGACGGATGGTTGTGCGGCGAGGCGATCGAGGAGATCGCCGAGCTCTGCGGCGTGACGGCGTCCGACGTCTACGGGACGGCGACGTTCTACGACATGTTGCATCTCGACAAGGTCGGTCGGCACGTCATCGCGATCTGCACCAACATCGCCTGCCTGCTCGCCGGCGCCTACGAGCTCGTCGACCACGCCGAGCGCCACCTCGGCATCCGCTGCGGGCAGACGACGGAGGACGGCGAGTTCACCCTGGAGGAGGCCGAGTGCCTCGCCGGCTGCGACGCCGCCCCGTGCGTGCAGGTGAACCACCGTTTCGTCGGGCCGCTCGACCCGGACGGCTTCGACCGGCTCGTCGCCGAGCTCGCCGCGGGGAAGCGCCGCGCCGAGATCCCGCCGCACGGCGTGCTCTGCCGGATCGAGCGCACCGTCGGCCTGCCCGGTGCCGAGACGACCGCCCGCAGCCGGGCGGGGGACTGAGCCGTGCTCACGCAAGCGCCGCGCATCGTGACGGGGCGGCTCGACCACGCCGACTCGCACACCCTGGAGCGCTACCTCGCGATCGGCGGTTATAAGGCGCTGAGAAAGGCGCTGCGGATGGGGCGGGAGGCGGTCCGCGACGAGGTGAACCGGGCAAGCCTTCTCGGCCGCGGCGGGGCCGGCTTCCCGGCGGGGCGGAAGTGGTCGATGCTGCGCCAGTCCGAGACGACCTACCTCGTCGTGAACGGGGACGAGAGCGAACCGGCGACGTTCAAGGACCACCTGCTCATCGAGCGCGACCCGCACCAGATCATCGAGGGGGCGGCGATCGCGGCGTACGCGGTCGGCGCCCGTCTGGCCTTCGTCTACTGCCGCGGCGAGTTCGCGCTCGGCCTCGAGCGCCTGACGCAGGCGTGCAACGAGGCCTACGGATACGGCGCGCTCGGGAGGCGCATCTTCGGCTCGGCCTTCTCCCTCGACGTCGTCGTCCACCCGGGCGCGGGCGCCTACATCTGCGGCGAGGAGACGGCGCTGCTTGAGAGCTTGGAGGGCAAGCGCGGTTTCCCGCGCATCAAGCCCCCGCACTTCCCCGCGGCGTTCGGCCTCTACGGCGAGCCGACCGTCGTGAACAACGTCGAGACGATCTCGGCTTTGCCCTGGATCGTCCAGCACGGCGGGGACGCCTTCGCCGCGCTCGGCGTCGGCAGCTCCACCGGGACGCGGCTCTTCGCGCTCACCGGACGGGTCGCGCACCCCGGCTGGTTCGAGCTCGAGATGGCGAAGACGACCTTCCGCGACCTCATCTTCGACCCCGCCCTCGGTGGTGGCATCGCGGATGGTCGAGCCCTCAAGGCCTTTATCCCCGGCGGGGTCTCGGCGCCGTGGTTCGGCCCGGGCGAGCTCGACCTCGGTCTCGACCAGGACGCGGTCGGCAGGGCCGGCTCGATGCTCGGCTCGGGTTCCGTCGTCGTGCTCGACGACGCGACCTGCACAGTGCGCGCCACCTGGCGGATCACGCGCTTTTTCTACCGGGAGTCCTGCGGGCAGTGCACGCCGTGCCGGGAGGGGGGCCACTGGCTCGAGAAGATCCTCCGGCGCATCGAGGAGGGGGACGGCCGCTTCAGCGACTTAGACCTTCTGATGGACGTGTGCGACAACCTCGCCCCGGGGCTGGGCTGGCCACCAGAGCAGACGACGATCTGCGTGCTCGGCCCGTCGATCCCGTCGTCGATCGCCTCGGCGATCCGCATGTTCCGCGAGGAGTTCGTCGCGCACATTCGCAACGAGGGCTGCCCGTTCGACGCGGCGCTCACCGCGGGGGCCGGGACGAGATGAGCCTGCCGGCGGGGAGCGGATCCGGGGCGGAGGCGGTCGTCCGCCTCACGATCGACGGGGTGGCCGTCGAGGCCGTGCCGGGCGAGAACATCATCGACGCCGCGGAACGGGCGGGGGTCTTCATCCCGCGTTTTTGCTACCACCCGCGCATGGCTCCGGTCGGCATGTGCCGGATGTGCCTCGTCGAGGTCTCGGGCCCGCGGGGTTTCCTGTTGCAGCCGGCGTGCTACCTCGCCGTCGCCGAGGGCCAGGAGGTGCGCACCGCCTCGGCCAAGGCGCGAAAGGCCCAGCAGGGCGTCCTCGAGTTCCTCCTCGTCAACCACCCGCTCGACTGCCCGGTGTGCGACAAGGGCGGTGAGTGCCCGCTCCAGGACCAGGCGCTCTCGCACGGCCCGGGGGAGAGCCGGTTCCTCGAGGAGAAGCGCCACTGGGCGAAGCCCATCGAGATCGGCCCGCTCGTCCTGCTCGACCGCGAGCGCTGCATCCAGTGCGCCCGCTGCACCCGCTTCGCCGCGCAGGTCGCCGGCGAGCCGCTCATCAACCTCGCCTTCCGCACCGACGCGGTCGAGGTCGCGATCTTCCCGGACGAGCCGTTCGACTCGTACTTCGCCGGCAACACGATCCAAATCTGCCCGGTCGGCGCGCTCACGTCCCCCGCCTACCGGTTCAAGGCGCGCCCGTGGGACCTCGAGCAGGTCGAGACGACGTGCACGACCTGCGCGGTCGGGTGCCGAGTCGTCGCCCAGTCGTCCGCCGGTCGACTCGTGCGCTACCTCGGGGTCGACTCCGACCCGGTGAACCAGAGCTGGCTGTGCGACAAGGGCCGTTACGCCTTCCAGGCGGTCCACTCGCCGAACCGTCTCGTCACGCCGACGATCGAGCGCGCCAACGTCCCGGTCCCGGTGAGCTGGCACGAGGCGCTCGACGCGGTCGCCGCGGCGATCGGGGACGCCCACCGCCGGGGCGGCCCGGACGCGGTCGGGATCCTCGGCGGGGCGCGTCTGTCGAACGAGGACGCCTACGCCTGGGCCAAGCTCGCCAAGGCGGTGCTCGGCACCGACTCGGTCGACGCGCAGCTCGACGACGGGCTCCCCGCCGAGGCGGTGCTCGGCCTCCCCCACGCGACGATCGACGAGGCGTGCCGGGCGCGGGCCGTGATCACGCTCTGCGGCGACCTGAAAGAGGAACTTCCGGTGTTGTTCCTGCGCCTGCGGCGCGCCGCGCTCGACGGCGTGCCGATCATCGAGTGCTCGACGGCGGCGACCGGGCTCACGCCGTACGCGCGCCATCGCCTCGCTCCTCTCCCCGGGGAGATCACGCGCCTCGGCGCTGCGCTCGTCACCCCGACGCGCGCCAACGCCCCGGACGGCGTCGACCCGGCTTCGTTTGCCCGAGCGCGCGCCCTCCTCGGATCGCTTCCCGGCGACGGCGACGGCCTTGTCGTCGTCTTGGGCCGGACATCGCTCGCCGAGCCGGCTGCCGGCGTCGCCGCGGCGGCGGCGGCGATCTGGCGGGCGTATCCGAACGCCCGGTTCCTGCCTGCGCTGCGGCGGGCGAACGCGCACGGCGCGCTCGACATGGGATTGGCTCCCGGGATGCTGCCGGGCCGGGTGACCCTCGAGGAGGGGCGGGCCGCGCTCGCCGCGGAGTGGGGTCCGCTGCCGGGGCGGTCGGGCCGCGACGCGCGGGCGATCCTCGAGGCGACGGCGGACTCCGAGATCACGACGCTCGTCCTGCTCGGCTGCGACCCGCTTGCCGACTGCGCGGACCGGGAGCTCGCGCTCGCCGCGCTCGAGCAGGTGCGGACGCTCGTTTTCGTCGGGACCCATCCGAACACCTCGAGCGCGCTCGCGACCATCGTGCTCCCCGTCGCCGGCGACGGCGAGCGGGGTGGCACGACGACGAACTGCGAGGGTCGCGTGACGAGGCTCGCGGCCAAGGTGGTCCCCCCCGGGATCGCCTGGCCCGCCTGGACGGTGGCGAGCGAGATCGCGCGCCGGTTCGACGCGACGCTCGCCCTCGACGCCGTCGACCAGATCTCGGCCGAGATCGCCAGGGTCGCCCCGGCGTACCGGGGGGTCGACGCAGGCCTGCTCGGACGGCCGGAGTGGCGTGACGGCGTCGTCGTACCGCTCGCCGAGGCCCCGGTCGCCATCGGCGGGGGTCGGCCGCGGCCGATCGACCCGATCGCGACTCCCGGGATCGTCTCGGTCGAGCAGCAGGGGGCGCCGCTCAACCTCGGCGTGGCACGGCCCGCGGGTTCCAGCGCCGCGGCGCCCCGCGCCCCGGGCCCGGCGCGTCCGCGCCCGGTCATCTTCGAACCCGGCGCGGTCGCTCCCACACTCGCCCCGGCGAAGGGCGCCTACCGTCTCGTCGTGCGCCGGACCCTTTACGACCGCGGGACGCTCGTCGTGGAGAGCCCGTCGCTCGCACCCCTCGTCCGGGAGCCCGCGGTGTTCGTCAATCCCGCCGCCCTGAGAAGGCTCGGCGTGAAGCCGGGGGCGATGGTCACCGTCCGCTCGGCGCGGGATTCGCTGGTGCTGCCCGTCTTAGTCGACGGGTCGCTGCCGCCGGGCGCAGTTTGCGTCGTCGCCAACCTCGCCACACCCGGCGCGCACGGCGCGAGCGCGCTCGTCGACGGATCTCTCCCGGCGACCGACGTCTGGCTGGAGAAGGCGTGATGGGCGACCCCCTCTTCTCCCACGGCGTCGATCTCGGCGTCGTCGTCATCGTGCTCGTGAAGGTGCTCGTCGCCTTCGGGTTCCTGCTCGTCTCGGTGATGGTGATGATCTGGTTCGAGCGCAAGGTGCTCTCGGACATGCAGAACCGCATCGGGCCGAACCGGGCGGGGAAGTTCGGGATCCTGCAGACCCTCGCCGACGGGGTGAAGCTGCTGTTCAAAGAGGACCTGCTCCCCGAGCGGGCCGACCGGGTCGTTTTCCGGATCGCCCCGTTCCTGTCGGTCGTGCCCGCCTTCCTCATCTTCGCCATCGTCCCGGTCGGCGGGGTGGTGACGATCGCCCACCACGTCGTCGAGCTCCAGGTCGCCGACCCGCCGATCGGGATCCTCTTCGTGCTGGCGCTCTCCTCGGTTGCCGTCTACGGCGTGATGCTCGCCGGCTGGTCGTCCGGCTCGAAGTACCCGCTGCTCGGGTCGGTGCGCGCCTCGGCCCAGATGATCTCTTACGAAGCCGCGCTCGGGCTCACCGTCGTCACGGTCATCCTCGAGTCGCACGGGCTGTCGACGCGGGCGATCGTCGAGTCCCAGGCCCAGTACTTCTGGCACTGGAACGCCCTGCGGCTGTGGGTCGTGCCCTTCGTGATCTTCTTCATCGCCGGGACCGCCGAGCTGAACCGGCCGCCGTTCGACCTCGCGGAGGGCGACACCGAGCTCGGCGGAGGGTTCCACACGGAGTACTCGTCGATGCGGTTCGCGATGTTCTACCTCGCCGAGTACATGAACACGATCACGATGTCTGCCGTCGTCGTGACGCTGTTCTTCGGGGGGCCCGATGGTCCCGGATTCCACGTCGTGCGCTGGCTCTGGCCGATCCTGTGGTTCCTCGGCAAGACGGTCGTTTTCCTGTACATCCAGGTTTGGATCCGCGCCTCGCTCCCGCGGCTGCGGTACGACCAGCTGATGAACCTCGGCTGGAAGTGGCTCATCCCGCTGTCGCTCGGGTGGCTCCTCCTCGTGGCGGGTTCGCAGATCTCGAAGGCCTGGGGTTACGGCGTCTTCGCCGGGATCATCCTCGCGGGCCTCATGCTCGCCCAGGCCCGCGCGACGGCGCGGCGCCGCCGGGCGCGCCTGGCCGGTCCCGCCTCGCCGGCGCCGCGGGGACCCCGCGCCGCACCGACGCTCGTCGACGGCACACCGGCGGGGGGCTGAGCGATGGGGATCCTCGGCGAGACCAACTTCTTCGGCGGGTTCTGGGTCGCGGCGAAACAGGTGCTCAGGCCGCGCGTCACGACCAAGTACCCGGCCGAGAAGCGGCCGAAGCCGCCGCGCCTCCACGGCCGCCACGTCCTCAACCGCTACGAGGACGGGATGGAGAAGTGCATCGGCTGCGAGCTCTGCGCGGCGGTGTGCCCGGCGGACTGCATCTACGTGCGCGGCGCCGACAACGACCCCGACGCGCCCGTCTCGCCGGGCGAGCGCTACGGCTTCGTCTACGAGATCAACTACCTGCGCTGCATCCACTGCGACCTGTGCGTCGAGGCGTGCCCGACCGAGGCGATCACCGAGTCGAAGCTGTTCGAGTTCTCGTTCACGAGCCGCGCCGACGCGATCTACACGAAGGCCGAGCTCGTTGTCGCCGACGACGGCAAGCCCCAGCGGCTTCCGTGGGAGGACTGGCGGGAGGGCGAGGACCGCTTCACCTCCGGCTGGATGCGGGCGACGGCGCCGTCCGGCGCGGCCGCCTACGAGGGCGAGGTGCAGTGGTCGGGCGAGCTCGGCTACGGCGTGCGCCGACCCGAGGCGGGCCAGCGCGGCGAGCGCGACGACGAGGCGACCGGCAACATCTCGATCCGCGAGACCCAGCGCCGGAAGATCCCCGCCCGCTTCGGCGGGAGGAGGCGCTGATGGCCGGGCCGCTTCTCGCCACGGTGTCGCTCCCGGACCTCGCGACCTTCCTTGTCGCCGCGGCGATCGTCATTGGCGGCGCGCTCGGCGTCGTCCTCGGGCGCAACCCCGTCCACGCCGCCCTCAGCCTCGTGCTGACGCTGTTCGGGGTGGCCGTGCTGTTCGTGGAGGAGAACGCCCAGTTCCTCGCGGCCGTGCAGATCATCGTCTACGCGGGGGCGATCGTCGTTCTGTTCCTGTTCGTCATCATGCTGATCGGCGTCGACCGCCAAGAACGCGTGCTGGCGGACCAGTTCCGCGGCCAGCACCTCGTCGCCGGCGGCCTCGGCCTCCTCGTGCTCGCCGAGGTGCTCCTTTTGGGCACGGGCCACTGGACGACCGGGGCCCGGGCGACGACCGGCGCGCTCAACCGCCCGCTGTCGAACGTCGCGCAACTCGGCCGGGCCATTTTCACGACGTACCTGTTGCCGTTCGAGATCACCTCGGCGCTGCTCGTCGTGGCCGTCGTGGCGGCGGTCGCCCTCGCCCGCCGGTTCGACCGCAGATTCGGCGGCGACGCCGGCCCGACCCCCGAAGGAGGGGCGCACGCGCCCGACGGGGACGAGGCGACGGGCCGATGACCATCGACGGCTCGTGGTACCTGACGCTGGCGGCGATGCTGTTCACGATCGGCGCCGTCGGCGTGCTCGTCCGGCGGAACGTGCTCGTCATGTTCATGTGCATCGAGCTGATGCTGAACGCCGCGAACCTCACCTTCGTCACGTTCTCCCGTGAGCTGAACGACATCGGCGGCCAGGTCGCGGTGTTCTTCGTGCTCGTCGTGGCGGCGGCGGAGGTCGTCGTCGGCCTCGGGATCATCGTCGCGATCTTCCGCCGCAAGGTCGGCGCGACCGCGGACGACCCCCACGAGCTGAGGGGCTGAGGCGGCCGTGCTGCATTTCGCCTACCTCATCCCGCTTCTGCCGCTCGGCGGGTTCGCGGTCCTCCTGGCGTTCGGCCGGCGGATCGGCAATCCGGTCGCGGGCTGGATCGCGACGGTCGCCGTCGGGGCCGCGTTCGCCATGTCGGTCGTCGTCCTCGTGTCGCTCTTCGCCCACGCGCCCGACGCGCGCTTATTCACGCAGAACTGGTTCACGTGGTTCAGGGTCGACCGCCTGAGCGTCGTGGTCGGCCTGCGCGTCGACCCGCTTTCGGTGACGATGGCGCTCTTCGTCACCGGGGTGAGCGCCCTCATCCACCTCTACTCGATCGGCTACATGGAGCACGACGAGGACTTCGCCAAGTTCTTCTGCTACCTCAACCTCTTCGTCTTCTCGATGCTCATGCTCGTTCTGTCGAGCAACCTGCTCGTCACGTTCTTCGGGTGGGAGGGCGTCGGCGTCTGCTCGTACCTCCTCATCGCCTTCTGGTTCCGCCGCCCGGCGGCGGCGAGCGCCGGCAAGAAGGCGATGATCTACAACCGGATCGGCGACGCGGGGTTCCTCGTCGCGCTCTTCCTCGTCTTCGAGCGCACGGGGAGCCTTGATTACTCCACCGTCTTCGCCCGTCTCGGGCAGGTCTCGAAGGCGAACCTCGTGGAGATCGCGCTGTTGCTGTTCTTGGGGGCGGTCGGCAAGTCCGCTCAGATCCCGCTGTTCCCGTGGCTCGCCGACGCGATGGAGGGCCCGACGCCGGTGTCCGCCCTGATCCACGCCGCGACGATGGTGACGGCCGGCGTCTACCTCATGTGCCGGATCAACCCGATCCTCCACGCCGTGCCCGTCGCCGGACACGTCGTGGCGTGGGTCGGTGTCGTGACCGCGCTCGTCGCGGCGACGATCGGTTGCGCGCAAACCGACATCAAGAAGGTCCTCGCCTACTCGACGGTCTCCCAGCTCGGGTACATGTTCCTCGCCGCCGGCACCGGCGCCTACGTAGCGGCGATCTTCCTCATGCTCGCCCACGCCTTCTACAAGGCGCTCCTGTTCCTGTCCGCCGGCTCCGTCATCCACGCCCTCGACGGGGAGCAGGACCTGAAGAAGATGGGTTCGCTGCGCGCCTTCATGCCGGTGACGGCGGTCACCTTCTTCGTCGGCTGGCTCTCGATCGCCGGCGTGCCGCCGTTCAGCGGATTCTGGGCGAAAAGCGATGTGTTGGAGAACGCCTGGGCGGTGAGCCCGGCGCTGTGGGCGATCGGCGCCGTGACGGCCATCCTCACCGCCTACTACATGGGTCGCGAGTTCTTCCTCGTGTTCATGGGCGACCCCCGCTGGGAGGGCGCGCGGCCCGGCGGCGAGGCGCCGCGGGACCCCGGTTGGTTGATGGGCGTGCCGCTTCTCGTGCTCGCGGCGTGCTCCTTTCTCGGGCTTTTCATCGACCTGCCGTTCCATCCGACGTGGTCGTTCCTCGAGCGCTGGTTGCAACCCGTCGTCGGCGCGAGCGTCGCCGTCCACCACTTCGGCGTCGCCGAGCTCTGGGGGTTCGGGCTCGCCGACGTGGCCTTCGCCCTCGTCGGCATCGCGGTGGCGGCGGCGGTCTGGCGTGTGGCCGTCAACCGGCCGGCCCTCGAGCCGCGCGTACTCGTCATGGCGTGGTTCGTCGACTGGAGCTACGACCGCTTCGTCGCCCGCCCAGGCGCGGCGATCTCCGCCTTCGCCTCGTCCGTCGTTGACGCCCGCGTCATCGACGGCTCCGTAGAAGGGGTGGCGAGGATCGTCCGCTCGACCGGCGAGCTGCTACGGCGCGTGCAATCCGGCTACGTGCGGACCTACGCCCTCACGATCGTCGGCGGGGTCGTCATCATCGTCGCTTACCTCGTGACGAGGGCCGGGTCATGACCGCCCACCCCGCGCTGCTCAGCCTGGCGAGCGTGGCCGACCAGCGCGCCTTTCCGTTCCTCACGGCGCTCGTCCTCGTGCCCGTCGGCGCGGCGCTCCTCTCGCTCGTGGTTCCGAAGCGGGCGAGCTGGGTCATCCGCGGCGTGGGACTGGCGGCATCCCTCGGCGTTCTCGGCATCGCCGCGGCCGTCCTCGACGAGTTCCAGGCGGGTGTCGGCGGCTACCAGATGGTGTCGCAGCACCCCTGGGTCGGCTCACTCGGGATCTCATGGAACCTCGGCGTCGACGGGATCTCGCTGTTCTTGGTGTTGCTCACCGCGCTGCTCTTTGTGCTCGCGCTCGTCGGCGCGGGGGAGCGGTCGAACGTGAAGGCGTTCACCGTCTGGATCCTGCTCCTCGAGGCGGCTTGCCTCGGGAGCTTCCTGTCGCTCGACCTGTTGATGTTCTTCCTGTTTTTCGAGACGACCCTCGTTCCGATCTACTTCATCATCGGCGGGTGGGGTCACGAGCGGCGCAACCACGCGGCGATGAAGTTCTTCATCTACACCTTCACCGGTTCGGCGGTGATGCTCGTCGGCACCCTGGCGCTCGTCTCCATCCACCAGGGCCAGACCGGCGTGACGACCTTCGACATCCGCCAGCTCGCCCAGACCCGGCTCTCCGGCACGGCGGGGGTCCTGCTGCTGCTCGCCTTCAGCGCGGCCTTCGCCGTCAAGGCGCCGATCTTCCCGTTCCACACCTGGTCGCCCGACGCCTACCGCGAGGCCCCCGTTGCCGGTTCGGTGCTCCTCGCCGGCGTCACCGCCAAGCTCGGCACCTACGGCATCATCCGGTTCGACCTCGGCCTGTTCCCGCACGCGACCGTCGTGCTCGCGCCGCTGTTCCTTTCGCTCGGCGTCGTCGGCATCATCTACGGGGCGATCGTCGCCGCGGTGCAAAAGGACCTGAAGCGGCTCGTCGCCTACTCGTCGCTCGCCAACATCGGCTTCATCGTCATCGGCGCCTTCGCCCTCACCGGAGAGGCGGTCTCGGGGGCGGTGCTGCAGATGCTGAACCACGGGCTCGTCACGGCGGCGCTGTTCCTGCTCGTCGCCATGATCTACAAGCGGCGCCAGACGATGAGCGTCACCCACCTCGGAGGCCTCCAGCACAAGGCGCCGGTCATGGCCGCGACGTTCACCGTCGTCGCGCTGGCGTCGATCGGCGTGCCGGGGCTCAACGGCTTCGTGGGCGAGTTCCTCATCCTTTCCGGCACCTTCCTCACCCACCGCTGGTGGGCGGTCGTGGCGACCGCCGGCGTCGTCCTCGCCGCGGTCTACCTGCTCTGGGCGTACCAGCAGATCTTCCATGGCCCCGAACGTGGGGCAGATCGCGCCCGGCCCTTCCGTGACATCACGTGGCGCGAGCGCGCCGTGATGGCGCCGCTCGTCGTGCTCATCGTGTTCCTCGGCGTCTACCCGAAGCCCGTCCTCGACCGGATCACGCCGTCGGTCGACCAGCTCGTCACCCACGTCGAGCAGGTCGCCCACCCGGTCATCCCGAAGCTCGGCCAGCCCCCCCTCGCGGACCGGGTGGAGGCGGCGCGATGAGCTCGCTTGCCGCCGCGCTCGCCGCCGCGACCGGGACGTCGGCGCGGATCGTGATCCCGCACATCGACTACGGCGCGATCCTGCCCGAGCTGATCCTCCTCGGCGGCGTGCTCGTCCTCATCGGGTTGTCGGCGATGACTTGGCGACGGCCCCCGACGGGCGTCTTCGCCGCGGCGACGGTCGGGATCGCCCTCGCCGCGCTCGTCGCGTCGCTGCGGCTGTGGCGCCGGGTCCAGGACCACGGCGCTTTCACGACGATCGCCCACTCGGTCAACGTCGACGGCTTCGCCGTCTTCTTCCTCGTCCTCGTCTCCGCCGTGCTCGTCGTGGCGGCGATCCTCGGCGCGGGGTACCTGCGGCGCGAGGGGATCGAGGGCTGCGAGTACTACGCGCTCGCCCTCATCTCCGGGTCGGGCGCGATGTTCATGGCGTCGGCGAATGACCTGATCCTCGTCTTTCTGGCGCTCGAGGTGCTGTCGATCCCGCTCTACGTGCTGGCGGGTTTCGACCGCCGGCGGGCGACCTCCCAGGAAGCTGCCATCAAGTACTTCGTGCTTGGCGCGTTCTCTTCGGCGGTCTTCGTCTATGGCATCGCGCTCGTCTACGGCGCGACCGGCTCCACGAACCTGCCGGAGATCGCGGCGTTCCTTGCCCACAACGTCATCACGGCGAACGGCGTGCTGCTCGCCGGGATCGCGCTCATCATCGTCGGCTTCTCGTTCAAGGTCGCCGCGGTGCCCTTCCACATGTGGACCCCCGACGTCTACCAGGGCGCGCCCACGCCGGTGACGGGGTTCATGGCGGCGATCGCCAAGGCCGGCGGCTTCGCGGCGTTCCTGCGGGTCTTCGTCGCGACGTTCCCGACTCTGCGCGGCGACTGGCAGCCAATCATCTGGGCGCTCGCCGCCGTGACGCTCCTCGGCGGCGCCGTCGTCGCGATCGTCCAGCGCGACGTGAAGCGCATGCTCGCCTACTCCTCGATCAACCACGCCGGCTTCGTCCTTCTTGGCCTGCAGGCGGCGACGACGCGGGGCGTCGCCGCGGGGGCGTACTACGTGTTCGCCTACGCCTTCATCGTGCTCGGCAGCTTCGCCGTGGTCGGCGTCGTGGGAGGGAAGGGCGACCGCCGGCACGACCTCGAGGCATATCGGGGGCTCGCGACCCACAACCCGGTGCTGGCGACGACCTTCACCGTGCTGCTGCTCGCCCAGGCGGGGGTGCCCTTCACGACCGGGTTCTTCGCCAAGTTCTACGTCGTCGAGGCGTCGGTCGGGGCACACAGCTACGCCCTCGCCGTCATCGCGATGGCCTCGGCGGCGATCGCCGTCTTTTTCTACCTGCGCGTCGTGCGTCTGATGTTTGCGACCCAGCCCGCGCCCACTCCCGCCGGCACCCGCGCGCCGGCGGAGGCTCCCGCCGGGGGCGTGGCGACCCTCGTGCGCCCGGTCGTCGAGCGTCTCGCCGTCTCGCCGTCGATCGCCCTCGGGCTTGCCATCTGCCTCGGCGTGACGGTCGTCTTCGGCGTCTGGCCCCAGCCGCTCATCGATTTCGCCCGGGCCGCGACGCTCATCTTCCACTAGGCGGGCGCCGGATGGCGCGCCGGCTCAATCGCGGTAGTTGCCGAACTGGACCGGGATCCCGAGGTCCTCTTCTCTCAGTCGGGCGATCACGGCCTGGAGGTCGTCGCGCTTCTTGCCGAAGACGCGCACCTGGTCGCCCTGGGACTGGGAGGTCACGCCTTTCCGGTTGAGGTCCTTCACGATCTTGTTGATCCGGCGCGCGTGGTCCGCCGAGATCCCGGCCACCAGCGCGACGTGCTGGCGCACCGCGCCCTTGGCGGCCTCCTCGACCTTGCCGTAGGAGAGGGCCTTCAGCGACACCTTGCGGCGCACGAGCTTCTCCTCGAGCACCTGGGTGAGCGCGCGCAGGCGGTCCTCGGTCGGCGCGTTGAGCTCGATCTCGTGCGGGTGGAGCTCGAGGGTCGAGCCGGTGTTCTTGAAGTCGAACCGGGTCGCGACCTCGCGCGAGGCCTGGTCGACAGCGTTGCGTACTTCCTGGAAATCGATCTCGGAGGTGACGTCGAAACTCGGCATGCCACCACGCTACCGACGGCCGGCGGCCGGTTCCGGGCCGGCGGCCCGGCCCGCTTTGGCGCACCCGGGGTTCCGGGCTTCGATTATTCTCGTCGTCTCGCGGGTCGGTACCCAAGCGGACAACGGGAGCAGACTGTAAATCTGCTGGCACTGCCTACGTAGGTTCAAATCCTACCCGGCCCACTTTTCCCAGGAAAAATACCGGTTTCCCGTCTCAGACGCCGTGCGCCGCGACGACACCTCCCGGGACCGCGTCGCGCCGGAGGCCGGCCCGATCCCCGACGACGCCGTGCGGGCGAGAGCCGAGTTTCCTGGCGGGACACCCCGCCGAGCGCGAGCCTGGTCGCGATGGCGCACACCCTGGCCGGTCCGGATCCTTCTCCGACCCCTGTCGCGCCGGAGGCCGCCGTGGGACCGCGGCCGGGACACCGCCGGGTGATCCTCGCCGTGCTCAGCGTGAGCCTCCTCATCGTGAGCCTGGACAGCACGATCCTCAACGTCGCTTTGCCGACGATCGTGCGGTCCATGCACGCCACGTCGAGCCAGCTGCAGTGGATCGTCGACGCCTACGTGATCGTCTTCGCCGGCCTTTTGCTCGCGCTCGGCAGCCTCGGCGACCGGGTGGGGCGCAAGTGGGTCTTTCTGGCAGGGCTCGCTCTGTTCGCCGTCGGCTCCGCGGTCTCGGCGTTCTCGGTGACGCCCGACCGTCTCATCGCGGCGCGTGCGTTCATGGGGATCGGCGGGGCCGCGATCATGCCGTCGACACTGTCGATCCTCGCCAGTGTCTTCACCGGCCCGCGAGAGCGGCTCCAGGCGATCGGCGTCTGGTCGGGCACGACCGGGCTCGGGGTCGCCGTCGGCCCGGTGGCCGGCGGCTGGCTGCTCGCCCACTACTGGTGGGGGTCGGTCTTCCTCGTCAACGTGCCGATCGCGCTGCTCGGACTTCTCGCCGCGGCCTGGTGCGTGCCGAACTCGCGTAACCCGGCGAGCAAGCGGACCGACCCGATCGGGGTCGTGCTGTCGATCGCCGGCATGGCCCTGTTGCTCTGGGGGATCATCGAGGCCCCCAACCGGACGTGGACCTCGCCCGTCATCATCGGGGCGATCGTCGTCGCAGGGGCGGTGCTCGCCGTGTTCGTCTGGTGGGAGCGCCGCTCGACGCACCCGATGCTCGAGATGTCGCTCTTCGGCTCCCGGCGGTTCTCGGCGGCGATCGGCGCGATGGGCCTCGTGATCTTCGCCCTCATGGGGGCGCTGTTCCTCCTCACGCAGTACCTGCAGTTCTCACTGGGATACAGCGCGTTGCAGACCGGGCTCCGCATCGCGCCGATCGCGGCGGTGCTCCTCGTCGTGGCGCCGCTGTCGACGCTCGTCGTCCGGCACGTCGGGACGAAACCCGTCGTGTTCGCCGGACTCGGCCTTATCGCCGTCGGGCTGGCGTTGCTGGCGCGGATCACGGTCCACGGCACGTACCTCGAGGCGCTCCCGGCGCTGTTCCTCATGGGCACCGGCGTCGGACTGGCGCTCGCGCCGTGCACGGAGTCGGTGATGGGCTCCCTGCCCCCAGCCGAGCTCGGCGTCGGTGCGGCGACGAACAGCACGTTCCTGCAGCTCGGGGGGGCCCTCGGGGTCGGCGTCCTCGGCAGCCTGCTCAACACCCGGTACGCCGACCGGATGGGCCCGGCGCTCGCCCCGTACCTGAGCGCGATCCCGCACTCGATGATGCAGACGGTCCAGGGCCTGATCACCGGGTCCCTGGGCGGGGCGCTCGCGGTCGCGGCACAGGCCGGCGGCACCGAGGGGGGCGAGCTCGCCCGGCTGGCGAGGGAGTCCTTCGTCTCCGGCATGGACCTCGCCCTGCTCGTCGGCACCGTCGTTGTCGCCGTCGCGGCGTTCGTCGTCCTTTTCGTGCTGCCGACTAGGGGCGGGTCCCCGACGGACCCGACGGCCGCCGGGCCATCGGCGCGTCGGGAAGCCCGGTAGCGGCCGGTTGGCCCGTCACCGCCTTCGGTGGCGCCGGGGTCCGGATCTCCGGGTTGTCGGCCGGGGTGGCGCGGGCCTAGCGTCGCAGAGGAGGTGGTTGCCTTGAGGACCGATCGCGTGCTCGCCGAAGCCGTGCGGGCGTGGGTCATCGAAGAGCGGCCGGGCGATCGCGCCACGGCCAGTCGGGCTGCCGCCGTCGCCCAGGATTGCTACACGAACGGCGGGTCCGTTTCCGAGGCGTGCCATCAGGCCCACGCCTTCGTCGACAGCTGGACCCGGCACCCGGCCCACAAGCAAGCCCGGTCGCGCCGGAGGGGCCCGTTCCCCTTCTAGAAGCGACGGGCTTTGCGTCCGGGCGAGCCGACCGTCGTCTGGCCGTGCGGATCCGCGCGCCCCGCGGTGACGGCCCGGACGCGCTCGGGGCCGGGCGGTCGCGACGCCTGAGGTGAGCCGCCGGCCGGACGCCAAGAACGGGGAACCCGGCTGTCACGACCCCGGGAAGACCGAGTCGACCGCGCGCCCGATGCCGGGCGCGCGGACTGACGGGCGTCGGCCGTAACCTCGTTTCCGGTGCCGATCCAAGGGGGGTTGAGATGGACCACGTAGCAGCGCTGCGACACGCGTTCGACTTGTTTAGCGCCGGCGACATCGAGGGCTTCGTCGACGGTTTGGCCGAGGACTTCGTTGACCACGAGCCCATGCCGGGCATCCCGCCGACGAAGGCCGGGACGAAGGAAGTGCTCACCGTGATGCGGGCGGGCTTTCCCGACATGCGCTTCGATGTCGAGGACATCCTTGCGGACGGTGACAAGGTCGTCGCCCGCCTGCACGTCACCGGGACGCAGACGGGGAGTTTCGTGGGGATCCCGGCGACGGGCCGCAAGATCGACGTGGCGGCCATCGACATCGTGCGGTTCGCCGACGACGGTCTCGCCCACGAGCACTGGGGCGTCATGGACGTGATGTCGATCATGCAGCAGCTCGGCGTCGCGCCGGAGGGGATGCCCGGCTAGCCGCCGGTCGCGACAAGGCGCCCGTCCCGCCATCACCCGGAACGGGCGCCTCGTCCTGGCGTAGCCCGAAGAGCGAGCGCCTCGGGAGGTGGCGCCGGGTGCCCACTGGCCCCTGCCACCGCGACACCCGGAGGCGTGCGGTCTGCCTGCCCCCTGAGGCCTGCCCGGACACGATGTCGGACAACCCCCAAGCTCGTCTTCGGATGGGAGGTCGGCACCAGCCGTAGTTGCTGACCCCCACCGGGTCTTTTCTCGACCCGCAGTGTCCAACAACGCCTCCGGCGCGAATGTTCCCGATCACTGTCGTGTCACTCGACGGGCCCGTGGCGACAGACCGCGCCAGGATGGAAAGGTGCTCGCCGTCGTCTCGCCCGCGGCCTACTGGATCACCGTCGGGCTGGGCGCGGTGCTCTGCGGGGCGTTGTGTCTCGCCGCCCGGCGCAACGCGGGCCCGTGGCGGATCGTCGCTGCCCGACTCATCGGCCTGGCGCTCGGGGCGGACATCGTTGCCTACTCCGTCGGGCTCGTCGTAGCGAAGACCTGGACGGCCGACACCTCGTTGCCGCTCGCGCTGTGCAACGCGGGGGTGGTCGTCGCCGCCGTCGCCTGCTGGTGGCGGATCCCGCTCCTCGTCGAGCTGACCTACTTCGTCGGTCTCGCCGGGACGCTGCAGGCCGTGCTCACCCCCGACCTCAGCGTCGCCTTCCCCCACCTCGTGTTCTTCGAGTACCTCGTCGGTCACGTCGGGATCGTGCTCGCCGCGTTCTTCCTCGTCGTCGGCATGCGCCTCCGGCCCCGCCCCGGCGCCGTCGTCCGGGTGTTTTCGATCGCCGCCGCCTACACGGCGTTCGTCGGGCTCGTCGACGGCGTGACGGGCGCGAACTACATGTTCCTGCGGCGGCCCCCCGGGGAGTGGACGGTGCTGCGGTTGCTCGGACCGTGGCCGTGGTACGTCGTCAGCGCGGCCGGCGTCGCGCTCGTGCTGCTGTTCCTGCTCGACCAGCCCTTCCAGCACGGCTGGGACGCCCTGCGGTGGCGGAGGTCGACGCCCGGCTGACGATTCCCCGACGGCCCCGCGCCCGGTCCGGTGGCCGCCTCCGCCGGCTCAGGCCGTGTCCTCGCGGCGACGCCCGAGAGCCACGTCGGCGACGAGGAGGGCGACGAGGAGGGCGCATCCGACGGCCGCGAGCGCGAGGGCGGTGCGCAGCCCGGGCGGCGAGTACTCGAACTTGACGAGACTCTTCCCGGCGGGAAGCTCGACCGCCTGGACGACCCCGTGCCGCCGCAGCGTCGCCGGGACGACACGGCCCCCTGCGGTCACGGTCGCGTGCCAGCCGGGGAGGTCGGCGACGCTGCGGACGAGGAGGACGGGGTGCGCGGCGTCGACGGCGACCGTCTCGGCCGGCGTCCACGGCGACGAGGAGACGACCCGGATGGCGGCGGCGACGCGTCTTTCGCCGGACGGCGAGAACGCGGTGAACGGGCCGAACGCCCGCGTGTCGGTGAGGAGCGCGTAGGCCCCGATCGACCCGATGATCCTCCAGTGCGGCGGTGTCACGTCGGCGGCGAGCAGGCCCGTTGGCGAGAAGACCGCGCCCTTCGCCGTCGTCACCGCCACCGCGAGCGCGGTCGGACCGCCGCCGGCACCGGCGAGGGTGAGCCCGACGCTCGCCAGCCCCCGGCCGAAGTAGGCGGTCGCGCCGTTCGTGTCGACGACGACGCGGGTGGGCGCGCGCTCTCCCTGCGCTGTGAGGAGCCGGACGGCGGAAGCGTCGGATCCGAGCACCGAGCGCGGCACGCCGAAGTACGTCGAGAGCTCGATCGAGGTGACGTCGACCGTGCCACCGAAGTAGCGCGTTGTCGGCGCCGAGGCCGCCAGCGGGACGAGGCCGGGGTTCGCCGGCGTGACGTCGGTCCGGAACGCCCAGGGCAGCACGAGCAGCGCCCGGACGTCGAGCGAGTCGAAGACTTGGGTCGCGAACGCCGCCGGCGCGGCGCGGTTCTGGCCGTGCGTCCCGGTCGCGTCGGCGTAAGCGCCCCAGGTGAGCGACCCGTAGCCCTGGACGCTTCCGAGCTTCGTGAAGACGTTGAGGTTCGGCGCGCCGATGTCGTTCAGCTCCACGCCACCGACGCGGAAGTGGTCGACGACGAGGAAGCGCCCGTTCGCGCCAACGGCCCGGGCGAGCTCGCGCTCGAGCTGGTGCGGCGGGCCGAGCTCGCCCACCCGCACCGGCGCGAGCGAGCTCTGGTTGGCGGTGAAAACGAGGAGGTCGACGACCGCCAGGCAGACGAGGGCGGCAACCCGCCGGCGCCGGGCGAGTCCGGGGCCGGCGAGGAGGAGCCACACGGCGGCGCAGGCGATCACGGCGGCGACCGCGAGGTACGGCGCCACCCGCGCGACCGTCCACGGCCCGAGCGATTGCTTGCCGAGCGCGTGGGCGACCGTCTTGCCGCCGATGGCGACGGCGGCGACAAGGGCGAGGATCACGCCGGGGACGGCGAACGGCGTGTACCTCTCCCACAAGGCGCGCCGCCCGCCCGGCTCCGGGGCCCGTCGCCTCGGGAGCGCGCTCCCGGGGTCGAGGAACTCCGCGGCCCAGTAGGCGACGAGGACGGAACAGGCCAGCGCGACGAGGAGGAGGGCGCGGCTCGGCAGACGGCTCACGTCCATGATCGGGATCCGCTGGAGCAGGTGGGGCAGCGGGGTCACCGAGCCGACGGCGATGACCAGTCCGACCGCCCCGATGAGGTACCAGACGCGGATCGCCGCCGCCCGCGGCGAACGCCACCGCCAGGCCAGCGCGACGACGGCGATGAGGGCGAGGACACCGGGATAGGCGTCGATCTCGCCGAGGTTGTAGCTCCCGACGTACTTGGCGAGTCCGATCGGCCCGCCCCCGAGGAGGTGCGGCACGAGGAACAGGGGGAGCTGCGCGAGCCGCAGCTCCCCCGAGGTGAGGAATTTGAACGCGACGTGGGCGCGCTGGGAGATGGCGACGAACCGGGCGGTCGGCAGGACCTGCACGGCCCCGATGAGTGCCCCCGCACCACCGCCGAGGGCGTAGAGCGCGGCGGTCCGGACGCGCCGCGGCGAGTGCACGACGAGCGAGACGGCGTAGATCACGGCCGCGAGGGCGGCGTAGACGCCCGCCTCGGGGCTCCCGGCGAGCATTGTCGCGGCCGTCGCGGCACCGAGCAACGCCGTCCAGGCCAGACGGTGGCGTTCCGGTCCGCGGGCGATGCGCTCTATGGCGACGAGCACCCAGGCGATCGACGCCGCGGTCTCGACGACGTCGAGGTGGACGGCCTGCGAGGAGACGAAGCCGGCGAGCCCGAACGTCGCGCCGCCGAGCGCGGCGCACAACGGCCCGAGGCGGCTGAAGCGGAGGAAGGTGTAGAGCCCGACCGCGGCGGCACCGAAGGCGGCGACCTCGGTGGCGACCCAGGCGACGAGCGGCGGGAAGATCGCGAAGAAAAAGATGTCGGGGAAGGCGGAACCGGCGTTCGACGAGGCGAGGAGCGGCGACCCAGCCCAGGCGTAGGGGTCGTACACGGGAAGGTGGCCGTGGCGGATGATCTCACCGGCGAGCACCCGCAGCGGGTAGTTCTGGATGACGGAATCACCGGTGAGCAGCGGGTAGCCGAGCGCGGCGGGGACCGAGAAGGCGACAAGGGGGATCCCGACGAGGATCGCGAGCGCGATCCAGTCGCCCCGGGTGAGGCGCGTGACTCGCACCGGTGTCTTAGCTGGCGCCGAACGGCGAGCAAATCACCGGCCGTACCGGGCGGAGCGCTGACCGGAGGGCTCGCGACGTCACGCCGGAACCGTATCCCAGCGCGTCTGGCCGGGGCGACCGCCGCCGACTTGGGTCGTCCCCTGTATCGGAGCGGACGAGTCGGTAGGCTCCGGGAGTGTCGACGGGTCATTTCGGTCGGCAGACCGCGACGGCGCCATCCGAGGAGGAACGGGCCAAAGGATGGCGCCCGCGCCTCGGGCAACTCGTGACCTCGATCGCCGGGCCCGCGGGTCGTGAGCGCGCCCGGGCGGTCTGGCGGTGGCTCGACTCCCAGCTCGACCGCTGGCGCGCACCGGCGCGAGCGGTCGAGCCCTACGTGCCCGGGGAGACCAAGCTCGGGTCGACGCTCCTCCGCCCGGCGATCATGGGCTTCGTCGCCACGACGGCCATCTTCCTCGGCGCGACGCAGCCGAACTCCCCGTTCACGTCGAAGCTCCCTGATTCCTGGTACTTCGGGATCCCGGCCCCGGCGCTCGTGCAGGGCTATAACCCCGCACCCGGGCAGTGGCTGTTCCTCGGGGTCATCGCCGTCTACGGCGGCATGGTGCTGCTGATCCGCGCCTGGTACGACATCTTCAAGCTCACCTCGGGACGCCCGGGCATCCCGGTCATCCGTCTCGCCCCGGTCTTCGTCGCCTGGGTGCTGCCGTTGCTCGTCATCGCGCCGCTTTTCAGCAAGGACGTCTACGCCTACGCCGCCCAGGGCGAGATGATGTCGCGCGGGATCAACCCGTACCTGTACGGCACCGGCGTGCTCGGCGCGACGCCGTTCTCGCATCTCGTGGACCGGCTCTGGATCAACTCCTCTTCTCCGTACGGCCCGTTCTTCCTGGTCGTCGACGGCTGGATCGTCGCGTTCGCGCACCACGACCTGCTGCTCTCCGTCGTCGGTCTGCGCCTGCTCGCCCTCGTCGGCGTTGTCCTGTTCGCCGTCGCCGTCCCGTCGATCGCCCGGTCGTTCGGCCGGGACCCCGCGACGGCGTTCGTGCTCGCCGCCTTGAACCCGCTCATCCTGCTCAACCTCGTCGGGGGGGCGCACAACGACGCGCTCATGGTCGGTCTCCTCGCCGCCGGGTACGCCTTCTCGCGCAGGCACCGGCCCGTCTTGGGCATCGTGCTCTGTGGTCTCGCCGCGGCGGTGAAGGTCCCCGCGCTCCTCGGTGCCGTCTACATCGGATGGGAGTGGCTCGGACCGGGGCGCAGCATCCGGGAACGGGTCCGGCCGGTGGCGACGGCGTTGCTCATCGCCGTCGGGACGATGGTCTGCATCTCCGAGGCGGCGAACCTCGGGTGGGGCTGGATCGGGGGCCTGACGGAACCGGACACCGTGCGGTCGTGGCTCGACCCGGCGACCGGGATCGCGCTCGTGCTCGGTCATCTCGTCGCCGTGCTCGGCTTGGGGCACCACGTGCACATGATCCTCACCGTCGTTCGGGGAACGGCGGCCTGCATCGCCGGGCTGATCGGGCTCTGGCTGCTCGCGAACTCGGAACGGGTCGGGTCGTTGCAGGCGATCGGCTGGAGCCTGTTCGCCGTGGTCGTCCTCGGCCCGGTCGTCCAGCTCTGGTACCTGTCGTGGAGCTTCGTCTTCCTCGCCCCGGTCGCCGTCGGGTTGACGCGCAAGGTCGTCATCGGAGTGTCGGCGGTCGCCTGCTTCCTCGGGCTCACCGGGGGTCACGTATTCATCAGCGAGATCGAGTCCGCCAACAGCGTCCTCGTCGCGTTCGCCTGTGCCGCACTCGTCGCCATCGGCGCGTTCCTGCTGCGACCGAAGTACCCGCGAACCCGCCCGACGCGCAGTGAGCTGGTTAGCTCCTCGTAGCGTCTAGAGGAGCAGTTGCATGAGGTCGACGTCGAGCCACCGGCCGAACTTCCTCCCGACCTCGCGCTCGGTGCCGACGAGTTCGAACCCGCACGACCGGTGCAGCGCGATCGAGGCGTCGTGGTCGCCGACGATCCTCGCGATCACCGAGTGGAAGCCGTGCGTCCGGGCGCGTTCGACGAGCTCCGAGAGGAGCGCCTTGCCGACCCCGCGGCCGCGGTATTCCTTCGTGACGTAGACGGAGTCCTCGACGGTCGTCGAGTACGCCGGGCGCGGCCGGTAGGGCGAGAGGGAGCCGAAGCCGACGACGCTCGAGTCGACCTCGGCGACGATGAGCGGGTAGACGCCGGAGTGCTGTGCCATCCACTCGGCATGTTCGGCGACGCTCCGTTCGACGAGATCGAAAGTGACAGTCGACCCGGCGACCTCGGTGTTGTAGATGGACCGGATCGCCTCGGCGTCAGCGGCCCGCGCCGTTCGGATTTCCACGCCGACGACACTACCGATCGCGCCGCGCGCGCCGAAGTCCACCGACGGGTGGTGGGCTAGCTTTGGGACCGACATACTTGCCGCACCCAAGGCCGGTTTGCGGAACCTGGTGCAACGCTGGACAAATATGCTCAGGCGATGGCATTTCTTGTGGTCTGGCACCCAGGAGCGGAGACTGAGCGCGACTCAATCGTTGACCAGCGAGAAGTGGCTGCCATTAGTCACGCCATTGAAAAGCTAGAAGCACTCGGCCACAACTTACGCTTTCCCCATTGCAGAGCGGTTCGGGGTAGCGACAGCGGCATGTGGGAACTTCGACCCCGCGGTGGAAAGAGTCGCTGGCGCCCAATCTATCGACGGGCCGAGGAAACGACCTTCGTGGTTCTGGCCATTGGACCAGAGGCTGATATTGACCGCGCTGCGTTTGATCGGGTGGTTCAAGAGGCTGCAACGCGGTTCGCTGACCTGGATTCTTAGGTGGTGACCTATAACAGGGTTGCTATTATGATAGCCTGCTCGTAGTGGATGCTTGGTATCACGTTTTAGCAGGTAGAAGCATATTTCTGATAACAAAGATGCTATCATGATAGGTGGGTGGTGAGAACATTGAAGCTGGATGACCTTAGAACCAATGAGCAGGTTTTGGCTGATCAGACGGCCAATCCAGAATTTCGCGCCGAGTGGGAGCGCACATCTATTGCCCGTTCCCTCGCGTTGCAGGTTCTCACTTTTCGGACAGAGCACCATCTGTCCCAGAAGGCCATGGCGGACCTACTTGGAATGCGTCAGCCCCAAGTCGCGCGAATCGAAGCAGCCTGTCACAACCCAGAAATAGAGACTCTTTCTCGCGTCGCTGATGTTCTTGGGATTGAAATCCAGGTGACCATTCCCACGCGGCGTCGCGAACCAACATTCTGCGCGAAGCCAAGACGCCGACGCCAAATTCGTAGTGACAGCACCATCAACCCGCTCTTTAGCGAACGCAAAGCTGCAACAGGTTAATTCTGAATATGGCGGCCGATGAGCCCGGTGAGCAGCCCAAAGAGCAGTGTCATTTGGCCTTCTAGCAGGGGAAAAACAAGCTTGTTATTTAGGGACTGGGCGCGTGAAGTTCGTCAGTTCCCCAGTTTGACTGGCCCGCCCGGGTACTCGCCCCTCACCTGCTGAGCCCGAACCCCCTGAGGAGCTTTCGGGTGAGTCCCTCCGTCTTGCCGTAGGTCTTGCGGCGCGCCACGCGCTTTGCGTATGCGCCAGGTCCTCGTGAGGCTGCACGGAGGTTGTTCGAGAGCCGGGCTGCTCGATAGAGCTGACTTGTGAAGCTAGGACGGCGGGCCACTACTTTCGTTCCCAGCGGTCGTGGCTGCCGACCTTTTTGCAAACGAGCGTAAGTTTTCCGTCTCTTGTCGTCTTGCCCAGGCTCCTCGCAGAGCAGAATTCGCCAGGCTTATAGGTCTTGTGCGCTGAGGCTTGAGCTGGCAAGGCCGCTGAGACGACAATCCCCAGCGATAGGACCACCACGCCTATGAATCGCGTCATCATGTCTCCATTTCATGTGCTGTCTGTCATTTTCGTGCTGGTTCAGATCACGCGCTTTTCGAGCCTCACGCACCCAGCGCGAGTCGCGCCGTGACGGGTGGTTCTGCCAATTCAACACCGGGTGGACACAGAGCCGGTGCTCGCTCGGAGGCATGCTCTAACCGTCGTGACCATCTCTGGTCGCTCTTAGACCCCAGCGGTTGGTTGACGCACTAGGTACAGAATGTCGCTGACGTACCCGGCATCGGCCGCGGTGATGTTGCTGGGGAACCTGTTCAGAGTCTTGACGTGCTCAAGGGTCTTGTCCATGAGCTGGGACCCCAAGTCCGTCATCATTCTGGCTGCATCGATTAGTCGCGCGGCCGCTGCTAGGCGCTCACCCGTGTCGGCGTTCTGGAGGGCGGTGTTACATAGCGAGGTCAGTTCCTGTACGTCATCGGGCACCGTCCTCATGTGGTGGGCATACCAGTCGTAGGCCATCGATTTCCTTTCGTCGGGACGAACCCGTCCTGATGATCCCGTCGTCCTCGTCGTACTAGTCGTCTTTGCGGAGCCTTAGGCCACGACTCAGGTGCGGCAAGTATGTCGGTCCCCAAATCTCTTCGGCTTCGATGACTTCGCAGTCCAGGTTGCGCAGCTCATTTCGCCGTTGACTGTTTGGCGTTGTCGTTCTTGGAGCCGCTGCAGTTATCGTCTTACTGGCATCTGGTGCGACTCGGATTTCGGGCGTGCCGAAAGCAGGAACGACCTTGACCAGTGAGCAGCGGACTGCTTTGTACAAGATTGCCATGCAAATGGCGGCTACAAACGGTGATCCGTCACCGACTTCAGTTGTCGCTGTTGAATCGACTCGGGATGAGGTCCTTTCGGTCAGCTTTCCGGGTGATGTTGCCAGAGGCACGATGGAACCCTGCTTGGTCATACAGATGGTGGGGAGTTTCACCGCCCTCGCAAAGGTGCCAGCGGGAGCGCCTTCGCCGGCTGGAGACGTACTGACGATTGTGGTGGATGCGTCGACGTACCTAGTTCATGGCCTCAGTGTGCGAACCGGAAACGCGCCAGATATCGGCACCCTTGGTCCTGTGTTGGCACTTACGGGCTCGGACTAGCGCGGTGTCCGCGCCTTGAGTGCTCGGTTGGGGCTGCACTTGGTCATGGTGCACCGCGAAGTCGCTAGAAACACGACTGTCGCCCGGGCCCCAGATGGCCGCGGCCCGCTGGGTACTTGACAAGATCCCAAGTCAAACTGGCCGACCACCCACCGACGGCCCGGCCGCGCGCTTGGGTAAGATGCGACCCGTCGGAAACGCGACAGGATCCGTCGCCCCCTTAGCTCAGTCGGTAGAGCACAGCCATGGTAAGGCTGTTGTCGTCGGTTCGATTCCGACAGGGGGCTCGCAGTCGAAGGCGGCGTAGCTCAGTTGGTAAGAGCACACGGCTCATAATCGTGGGGTCGCCGGTTCGAGTCCGGCCGCCGCTACCAGTCCCCCCGGCAACGGGTAGGCGATTGAGGCCCTAGGGTGTACGCGCCGTCGCCGGTGGCGTCGGCGAGCACGACGAGGAGCGATCGGTGGCGAAGAACGAGAAGCGGGTCAAGGTCACCCTCGAGTGCGAGGTGTGCAAGCGCCGTAACTACATCACGACGAAGAACAAGCAGAACGATCGCGAGCGGATCGAGATGCGCAAGTACTGCCCCCACGACAAGCAGCACACTCTGCACAAAGAGACGCGGTAGCCGCCGGCCCGCGGCGGCGCCCACCTGGCGGTCGCCCCATGTCCGTTGAACATCCCGATTCGGCGCGCCTCGTGACGTGCGCGCCGCGCTCGCCGATGGATGAGCAGGCACGGCCCGGTGCTAACGTCATACGGCCCACGGCGGTGCGGTACGGACGCGCCGGTACGAGCGTGTGCGACGCTTTTAGGGCAGTAGCTCAATTGGCAGAGCACCGGTCTCCAAAACCGGCGGTTGGGGGTTCGAGTCCCTCCTGCCCTGCTCACCTGCCAGACCTGAGGACGACGACGTGAACAGAGAGACGAGGCGACTCCTCCAGCGACAGGGGCAGCTCGGGGCCGATGGGGCGCCGACGACGCGGCGCGCCCCTTCGACGGGGGCTGCGCGGCGGGCGCCCGAACGCCAGCGTCCCGGGATCGTCCAGCGGGTCGGTACGTACCTGAGGGAGGTCCGCTCCGAGCTGTCGAAGGTCCTCTGGCCGCGACGCGAAGAGGTCGTGACCTACTCGGCCGTCGTGCTGACGACGCTCGTTTTCATCGCGCTCTTGATTTTCGGGCTGAACTACGTCTTCGCGCGGGGCGTGATCTACCTGTTCCGCCGGTGACGGCCCGGCGGGCGTGGGTTGTCGCGGCACCGGCGACGGGGACCAGGTCCAGATGACCGGTGACGACGAAATGGCGAGACCCGGGTGCGGGTGAGACGAGCAGGCGACAGGCGACGATGGCGATGACGACCGACGGATACGACGAGGACGCGGCGCAGGACGCGCCGGCCCCGACGGAGACACCCGACGTGGCGGAACCTGCCCCGGCGGCGGTCGGTGCGACGCCGGAGGGGACCTCCGAAGCCGTCCCGCCCGTCGGCGAATCCCCCGAACCCGGCCCCGAGGCCGGGGAGCTGGGGGCCGCCGCCGAGCCGGCCGACGAGGAGCCCGAGGAGTTCGTCGAGATCGAGCCGCCACCCGCGCCGAGTCCCTTCGACCGACCCGGTGAATGGTTCGTCGTCCACACCTATGCCGGCTACGAGAACAAGGTGAAGTCGAACCTCGAGAGCCGGATCGCGTCGATGAACATGGAGGAGCGCATCTACGAGGTCGTCATCCCGATGGAGGAGGTCGTCGAGTTCAAGGGCGGCAAGAAGGTCACCGTCCAACGAAAGGTCTTCCCCGGCTACCTGCTCTGCCGGTGCGAGCTCGACGACGACTCCTGGTCGGTCATCCGCCAGACGCCGGGCGTGACGAG
>Ga0326727_10005943_pt1 | contig 34130 bp, 30 predicted proteins | sample MB2enrmetagenome_FD_207643 | JGI IMG/M metagenome (GOLD analysis project Ga0326727, IMG submission 207643) | Lab enriched peat soil microbial communities from McLean, Ithaca, NY, United States - MB29MY | ecosystem: Environmental > Terrestrial > Soil > Wetlands > Peat | place: USA: New York...
TTCTATTATAAAGCGTCGTTGGGCGATAGTTGGGCTTGCCGATGGAGAGCCGGGCGTCCCCGCCCGGCGGATTCAGATTAAGATTTGTCATCAGATTAAGCTGCGCCATCAATTAAGATTTGTCATCCTGAGCGAAGCGAAGGACCTGCTGTTTGCCAGCAGCCTCCCCAACTCTGTCATCCAACTCCGTCATCCTGTCCCCCAACTCTGTCATCCTGAGCGCAGCAGGGACTTCACGAAGTGAAGTCCCTGGGAGTCGAAGGACCCCTGCACTCTTTTGCTCATGCGGGTGGCCCTGCCTATCACGTCTAGTCAACTCTTGGAGGGTGCCCCGCCAAGCTCTGCTTGGGCGGGCTCTGCCGCGAGCTACGGACGCTTCCCTGGTAAGACCTTGGTATTTGCAATTGACATCCAACCCTCCCAGTGCCATAATAGTAATCAAAATTGGGGCAGCTCCGAGATGTGTCCGTCACCAAGACGCACCTCGAAGCTGCCCCAAAGCCATTTTCAGCGCTCTTTGACAACCTAAGTCATTGATTTCGGAAGACTTTACCCGCAACTCCTTTAAACTCAAAGACCTGGCGGGAATTTCCTCCTAACTCTATGATTCCAAAAGACCGACATATAGTTTTTTTTCGACAAGGAGATATAGTAACTCAAGAGTAAACAGCCAGGAATCGAGCCGCCCTCACCCCGCCGCGAACGAGAACAACACAAGGATGTAAATCCACAGCCCCGTCATGCAATGCCAGTACCACGAGGTAATATCGACGACGATGCGCCGGGTTTCAACCGGACGATGCAGCACAGACGCGACGTTGGCGCACAAAAGAGCCAGTACGCCGCCGGCCAGATGAAGCCCGTGCATCGCAGTAAGAATGTAAACGAAGGAACTGCTGGTGCCGCCGGCGAGGTGAAACCCTCCGGCGGAAAGCTTGCTCCAAACGAAAAGTTGCCCGCCAATAAACGCTATACCAAGAACGGTGGTCAGGCCGAGCCAGGGGAAGTGGCGCTCGTCGCCCAGCGAAATGCCTGGAATCGATTGCACCGGCGCGAGCGCGGCTTCTCGCGTGATCTCACGCCGCGCCAGCTCGATCGTGATGCTGCTGACAACCAGGACGGCCGTGTTAGCCAACAATAACGTCCAGGGCAATCGCACCGGAACCCAAACCTGAAGGTAACCTGCGTTGCTCAGATCGAGACTTAGGAATCCGCGCCGGACGAGGTAGAACGCCGTGAAAGAAATGAAGAACATGACGATGGGCGTCATGGCGACGGCCAGCCCCATCCGGGCCCGGCGCAGGCGCTCGCCATAGTTAGGAACATAGTCGGGAACATAGTCAGGCATGCCGTCGCCGCTGCCGCGGCCGTCGTCACCTCCGCCGGTGCGGGGCGGGAGCGAGGCTCCGTTGTGGCCGGACGGTCGCGTCGAAATGGGCGTCAGTCGAGGCATGTGTAATTTGGTAATTTTGCAGTCGTGTAATTTGGCAATTCAAAAACTCAAAGCCAGACGATTCTAGATTACAAAATTACCCGATTGCCAAATTACAAAATTCCCACTCCCTGCGCGTATTGTATTACCGGGAAGAGGCAGCGGAAGCTGGAGTTGTCCTCGGTCAAGGGCGACGTTGCAATCGGCACACGTTCGCATCTAGACTTGTGATCGCCGGCGTTGATCCGGAAAACGGCAGCTCGACGCATGCGAAAGTGGCGGAATTGGCAGACGCACCAGACTTAGGATCTGGCGGGGCAACCCGTGGGGGTTCGAGTCCCCCCTTTCGCACCAATAGTTTAGGGCCGGTTATCACGCATCGACAGCATTGCTGCCAGCGACAGCGAGGCGATAGAATGTGACCGGGGACGACCCGAAATCTGCGAACACAAGGTGGCAAACGTGAAAACAAAAAAGGGTGTGATCGGAATCCTCACCGGTGGCGGCGACGTGCCCGGCTTGAACCCCGCCATCCGCGCCGTAACCATCCGAGCCCTGCGCGAGGGTTGCCAGGTGATTGGCATCCGTCGGGGATGGGCCGGGCTGATCGACATCGTCCGCGAAAAAGACTACGACAATAGCGAGAACTTCCAGACGCTGTCGGAGGATCTGGTCAACCGCGCCGGCCGCACCGGCGGTACGTTCCTGCACACCTCGCGCACCAATCCCAGCCGGGTGAAGAAGTCCAGTGTTCCGGCTCACCTGCAGTCTGCTTATAGCGCCGAGAAGAACGATCTGACCGCGGAAGTTCTCAAGAACCTCGATTGGCTCGGCATCGACTATCTCATCCCCATCGGCGGGGATGACACGCTGAGCTACGGCGTACGGCTTTATCAGGAAGGCGTGAAGGTAGTCGCTATCCCGAAGACCATGGACAATGATGTTCCGGGCACCGACTACTGCATCGGCTTCAGCACCTGTGTGACGCGCACTATTTCCATGACCAACAGCCTGCGCACCAGCGCCGGCTCCCACGAACGCTTCATGGTTCTCGAAGTCTTCGGCCGTTATGCCGGGTTCAGCGCCATGCTGCCCACTATGGCCGGAGCCGCGAACCGCTGCGTGATCCCGGAGCATAAGTTCGACATCGAGCAACTCACCGAGTTACTGGTCTCTGACCGCCAGAAGAACCCCAACCACTATTCCATTGTTCTGGTTTCGGAGGGAGCGACGTTTCAAGGCGGAGAAATGGTCTTCGAGGCAGAGGCCACGGATGCCTTCGGCCACAAGAAACTCGGCGGTATCGGCGACCTGGTGTCCGACAAGCTGAAGGAGCTTTCTCCCAAATACAACAACGGTAAGACGATCGACGTCATTAACCAGAAACTCGGCTACCTGGTCCGCTGCGGCGATCCCGATGCCATCGACTCCATCGTCCCTATGGCCTATGGCAACATCGCCCTGGACTTACTCCTGGGCAATATCCACGGACGGCTCGTCGTCCTCAGGGACGGCCGTTACGACAACATGCCCATCGACAGCGTTACTGCCTCGAAAAAAGTTGTCAACGTAAAAGAGCACTACAACATCGACCGCCTACGGCCCCAATACAAGAGCTTCGAAATGAAGCCCCTGTTTATCCTGACCAGCGAAATCGGATAGTGCGCATCGGCGCAGCGCCTGCCCGTGCCCGGCTCACATGCTGTGCCGCGCGCTCCAGATGAAAGCCGTTCCACAACGTTGCGAACAGGCGGGATCGGTATATACAATCGTTGCCGTTCTTGAAATCAAAAAGGAGATTCCAGATGATTAAGTTTGGAGTCGGAAACTTGCGGATTCCCAAATGGACGCGGCCCGTTTATATGGTTGCGGCAGGACAGTCCGATTTCCGCAAACGCTATCCCGAGAAGAAATTAGAAGAAATCTGCATGATGGCGTTTCGCATGATGCTGGAAGAAAGCGATCTGAAAAAGGATCCACTGGATGTGAAAGGCCTCATCAATTTCACGGTCTGTGGAGAGTTTGCCGACCACTTTCAAGATCAGTTGCTCTGTGAAGCAAAGGTTGTCGACTATATCGGGTTAGATCCCCTCTATAACGTAGGGGTCAAAACCGGTGGCGCCACGGGTGGCTCGGCTGTTTTGATGGGCGCGACCACTGTGGCCAGTGGACTTTCCGACTGCACCCTGGTTCTTGGTTGGGAACGGATGGACGAAGTCAAAACCTGGACGGGTAACTACTACATTGCCACGGCGGCCTGCAAAGATTTTGAAACTCGCTTGGCGCGTAACTACGCCAGTTACTACGCTTCGATGGCGCGGCGATTCCAGGAGATGTATCACGTGGACGAAAGAGTTCGCGCGGCGATCGCCGTTAAGAACCGCGGCTATGCTTACATGTCGCCCTTCGCCCAACAGCCCGGCAAACACACCATCGATGAAGTGCTCAACGGTAATATCGTCTCCGATCCACTGAGATTTCTTGAGTGCTGTGCCATGAGCGTGGGCTCGGCAGCGCTCCTGCTATGTTCCGAAGAGATGGCCTACAAACTGACCGACAATCCTGTTCGTTTGTATGCCGCTGGCGCATCCCACACCCTCCGAACGGGGGATCGACGGCACATGGAAATCCCACTCCTTCCGAATGAGTCGGCTGCTCAGTACGAAAAGCTTTACAAAGAAATGGAAAAAACCGAGAGCCGCTGGCCGGGATTCGAAAGCTTTGCTGCCGCCCGATTCGCCGCTTGGTTGGCGTATCGAATGGCGGGCGTGAACGATCCATTGGAAGATCTTGACGTCGTTGAAACTCACGACGCGTTCACAATTTCCGACCTGCAAACTTACGGAGACGTTGGCCTGAGGCCGTATGGTCGGGAACAGGACTTTGTGACCTCTGGCGATTGCTATGTGCAAGACCCTAAAACTGGCGAGCCGGGCAAATGTCCGGCGAATCCGTCCGGCGGGTTGTTGGGAACCATGCATGCGGTGGGCGCCACGGGGATCTTTCAGTGTAACGAAGTGTTCTGGCAAATTCAGAACAAGTACGACAAATTCCATGGCGATCCGGGCATGTGGACCCGCTTCGGCAAGAAGAAGCCGGCCGATTGGGAAAGCCTGCAAATCAAGAACGCTAAGAAAGGTCTGGCCATTTCTCATGCCGGCGTGGGCAGTCATGTAACTTGCACCGTCCTTGAGAAAGCCTGGTAGGGGGATAAGATGGGCAACAAAGTAGTTTTGAAAACATCGCCGGCACTAATGACACAAGAGAAAGACGCGTGGGTGGTTCAACTTCCTCGCTTCGGCGCAGAAGGAAATCACTTTCACACCTATGGGCTCCTGACCCCATATTTCAAAGGGTTGACGGAAGGCAAGTTGATGGCCACAAGATGTGTGAACGCCAGATGCCCGATTGATCACGGCAAGGGTGAGTTATGGCTCCCTCCGCGTGCGGATTGTCCAGATTGCCACCAACCGATGGTGTGGGAGCAGATCAAGAACCCTACGGGTTACATCTATACGTTCACTTACGTGGAGAGAGGCGGGCAGGGGCTCGAGATCGAATGCCCGTACTATCAGATCGACGTGAAGATTCCGGGAGTGGCAACGATCGTGAAGAGCTATCTATTGGATCGCGAACCTATCAAGATCGGTGACAAGGTGAAAGCGGGCTTCCGTACTGGAAAAGACGCCACCCACACGGCTCTGGATCTGTACTGGGAATTGATCTAGAAATAGTCAGCATTTGAAGCCTAACAGGCTGCTGAGAAACTCGATCGCGCTTGATTTTGGGTGGCGCAGCGCTTCAGCGCTGCGATCATTGGCCTGTTTTGAGCACCGGCTTTAGCCGCTGCGGTCAGACTGCGGCGCAGAAAACACTTTTTCCGCAGCCTCCTAACGCGTTGCGTGCATGAAAATTGTTGCCCGCCGCAAGACCGCATACAGTGGGCGGCTACTGTTTCGGAGTCAACGACTTTAAGTAGGCAACCACCGCTTCGGCATCACTGCGGTCCATGCGAAATTGGGGCATCGGAGGTCGCAGAGGATTGCCCGTGGTCCAGATGCCGGTCGTCAGCAGCTTGACCATGTCGGCGTCGCTGGCGGGTGGAGTGCCACCAATCCGCGGCGCGCTGAGAGGCCAGTTTGAGTCGGGCTGTGCCGGCAGCCAGGGCACGGGTGCGCCCTGCAGCCATCGAGTCCGCTCAGGATTTCCATTGCTGTCGCGCGGTGTGTGGCACTGTCCGCACATGGCCACCCCTTCGACGATATACCTTCCGCGAGCGACGTCAGGCGCCGCGCTGGTTTTTTCGCTCTGACGCTGCCGGGTATTGTTCTGGGCAAACGCCAGGGTAACCCCATCCGAGAGCAGGGCGAGAGCGATGGATCCAGCGAGCGAAAAGAAGACAAGTAGTGAGTAGGTTGATCGTCTAAGCATGGATCGTCTAAGCATGGATCACCGAAACCAGGATCGTTGGGATAAACATCGTCGGAGCATGATTGTACCTCTTAGAGATGGTTTCATACATCGGTTTTGGGTAGGGCACGGCTTCAGCCGTGCCGCCCAGGCCCTGAAAAAATGCGGGCTTCAGCCCCTGAGGGAAGCGCCGCCCGAGCGGAAACGCGTTTATGAAACCGGCTCTAAACGTTACCCTTCACAACGGCGCGCTGAGATTCTGGCGTAACTGGTGCGCTGCGAACTACAAGCGAACTTAGAAGCGAACTGACCGGCTCATAGAGGTGCGAATGCCCCCGACTTTCAATGACCCGATGACCCAATGACCCGATGACCCGATCACCCGATGCTCTTTCCTTACTCGCAAGCCCTGCGGCCGGCGGGTTCGAAGCGGTCCATTTGCGCTTCGCGCTGGCTGCTGAAGCGGCCGTCGGCGGTCTTTCCGTACTGCTCCTCGCCGGGACAATAGTATAGAGCGGTGTGGGGATCGACCCAGACGTCGATGGCGGGGTCTCCCTGAACATGGGTTGCGGGTGCGGGAGCATCGGCGATTCCGAGGGTGACCAGCATTCTTTCCCACGGGGCGAGTACGGCTCGTCGCGGCGCGCTCGCCGCCGGCCACAAGAGCGCCAGCACGGCCACGAAGGCGGCTGCTCCCAGATAGAGGTCGGCGCGGTGAGAGCGCATCTTCACACGCCAGGCCACCGGGCGCTGAGACATGGAGCTCGTGGCGTCGCCGGTTGCGCCGTCCATTTCGCCGAGGGTTGCACCGGTGGGCGCTTCGATCCCGGCGTCGAAAGCCGCCGAGCTGGCCTCGGTCGGACAAGAATCGTCGCGGATGGATGAGTGGAATTGCTGGAAGGTTACGTCGGAGTCTTCTGGCGCGATGGCTTCGGTCGCGTCAGGGCTCCATTGACCTTCTGCCGCTACTTTGTCCAGTGCTGGTTGGCCGAGTCGTCGATCGTCGAGCGTTAGATCGTCGAGCGTTAGATCGTTGAACGTTAGATCGTTGAGCGGCGACTTGCCGCGTACTCCATCATGGATAGTCTCGCTCCCTTCCTGCGCGCTCGTGTCCCTGGCGGCCTTTTTTGCAAGCGGCAAACCGAGAAAGTTGGAGGCGGCAAGATCGCTTGCGGCCTGCGCTTGGCGCCTGCGCTTGGATGGAAGCGGCGGGACGTACTCTTCTGTAGCTTCGCGAACCTCTTGTGCAGCTTCGCCAATCTCGGGAGAACGCTCCGGCCACAGCCCCTGCTCCTGGCTCATCAGCCACATCGAGGCCCAATTGCGCTGCAAGCGTTCCCCCGGACGAAGCTCGTCCAGGCCGCAGCTCTCGCACCGCAATCCCTCTGCCGGCTTCAGAGCGCCACAATGCGGGCAAACGCTATTGCCTTCCGCCCGGGTTAGTCGAGCTTGTCTCCGCTGCTCGTTATGTTCCTGAATGGTGAAGGCAGCGGACAGCAAGTCCTGAAAGGATTGCTCGTCCAGTGTCAGGTTGGGCCGGTTCGGTGGCATGGTGTCGCGGGGGAGAAAGACAGTCCAGACTACAGCTATTGTAGTGCAAGTCCGGGCAGTCTGAAAGCAAAGAAAAAAGGGCGTGTCGGGGGAAGGATTCCCGTTTACGGACGCCATTCTGGAATCGACTCATGAAAACGGTCTAAGAGACGGCGGATAAAAGTATTAGTTGGAAGTGTAACTGTATGGTTCTAAACGCATCATCCAGGAGCGAAGATTTGGCGAATCGTTTGCTTTAGGTTGGGGCGGGTCGCGCCCCCAAGACTGAACTGAAGGAGCAGACGAAAAGCCAATGATTAACCTCAATGATATCAAAATCACTCCCCGTGACCAGCAGGTGCTACGTCTGCTCGTGCAGGGATGCAGCAATAAAGAAATCGCGAGCCACTTGAACATCAGCCCGCGCACGGTCAAGCAGCACCTGCGCACCCTGTTTCTGCGCGCAGGCATTAAAGAAGGCCGCAAGCGCGTGAAACTCGCCACCGCCATGTTCATCAAGGAGCAGGTGCAACCATGCAACCCCGTGATCGGCTAACCGCCAAGGAGATTCAAGTCGCAACCCTGGTCTGGCAGGGTCTCACTAACAAAGACATTGCCAAGGTGCTCTTAACCAGCGAGCAGGTAGTGAAGAACTACCTGCGCACCGCCTTCGACAAGCTGGGAGTCTGGACCCGGCTCGAACTCGCGCTCTACGTCGCCAGCCACGGCGGAGCGAACTGGCATATGCAACTGGGCAATGGGCTGTTGTCCCCGGCGGCAGGGTGGAGCGTCGCCGCGGGCGAAGGAGGCACTGCTCATGCGTCTGCGGGAACAAAGGCGTCTGCGGCGTCTGGCGGGACTCGCTAGAAATTGCGCATCCGCCGGCTCCCAAGCACCGTCGTCAAGCTGATCGCAGGTGTATTCGGCAGGTCTCAGGTTTCAGGCATCAGGTCTCAGGAAAAACTCGCTCCCGGTCTGGTTTTGCGCTTCCTGAGACCTGATGCCTGAGACCTGAGACCTGACACCTGACACCTGACACCTGACACCTGACACCTGACACCTTTACTTGGCGGACGGAAACAGATTTCACACCGGTCACGGTGTCCGGCGGTTCCCGCCACCGTTGGTTCCGCGGGACTGCCGGCCTAAGTAACATGTTTTCAGAGGAATAGCCCACAGATTCTCCCCAAAGCCGCCGCTTGGAAAGGCTTGCCTGCTGCCGCAATCCCGGTAATCAAATTGCTCTGCCACTTGTGGATTCGTTCGACCCGCTTCATCCGTTCAGCGGTCCACCAGTTCATAGCTTCATCGGTTCGGGCCGAGACTGAGGTAGGCAATGGCTTACAAAGAAATTTTCTGGATGGCCTGCGACTCGACCGAGCAACTGCGGGCCGAATACGGGCCGTTCCACACCAGGGAAGAAGCGGAAGTCGAAGCCCGCAAACTCGGCTTTGGATACCTGCTGCGCTACGAGCACATTCTGGGCCCCGGCGAAGAGATCCAGGAAGTGCGCTGCGTCTTCCTCGAATTGCAGAACATGGAATTGCAGAACACGGACCTGCAGAACATGGAATTGCAGGACGTGCCGCCCGTTTCGATGCACGATGTCGCGAGGCCGGGCGTCACCTTTCACACCCGCTGTGCCAGTTGCGGCGAGGCCGAGACCCACGAGCGATCGTGGCAGGCGGAAGTCTGGGCTGACATCCACGAATTCGAACATCCCCGCCACAAAGTCAGACTTTTCGAGCATTCCCACAGAGAAGGTCTGAAAGAGATCGCCGACTGGCGGGGCCACGCCGCCTAAGATCAGTTGCCAGTTCTCAGTTCTCAGTCAAAACAGTGAAGGTTTCCCGTTTGTACGTACAATGTTCCACGTGGAACACTTTGTGGGGGCTTTCTTGTACGTATATCAATATACATACATTGACTGTGTAAAAAGTTCGCGGACGATTTCTTGGCGGGGGAGGGGTTTTAAGTTATTGATAATGCTCAGGGTCGTTTGTGGTTAAATGGCCACAGTCGTGTAATTGTTACACTGTACTTTTTACACTGGCCGCTTTTTTGGGGGGGCGGGTCTTCCCGGAGCGGCTTTCGCCACTCCTCCGACGGAGAGCGCGGCCCCGGGTTGGTGAAGGCGACGCAGAAGGCTGAGCTTCCCGTACGGCGCTTCGCCTGATCCCCATCATCCGGAATCCCAGCCTTCGAAAACCGCGAAGGGTGGGGCAGCCTCAGTCGTGGCGGCTCCCACGGTGGGCCGGCCCCAGGTATTTTGCCAACCATACTGAAACATCCAGCCGCGCAGCGGAATCCCACCTTTCGAAAAGCGCGAAAGGTGGGGCAACCGGGGTGATTGGTAGCGGGGTGCGAGAACGAACAGCCTCACACCCGTGAGGCCTTTTTTTTGACACTAACACGTGCCTCGCGAGCTTTTTCAGCGGCAATATCTGTAAACACGGGGCGAACATTGCAATCGCACGTCCCGATTAAGGGAGGAAACAAGCATCTCGCGTCGCATCCGCGATCAGGTTCCTTGTCCAATGCCCCAGTGACGAAGTGATAGTTTTGGTCACCCAAATTGTGAATGGGGCCCAGCAGGAGAGCCGCGAGTTGCAATATTTCAAATGCTGCGACCGACGTGCTGAATGGAAATACATTTTCATGGTGCAGAAGGACATCGTCCTGATCTAGCTGCGCCAAGTAGGACGGATCATCCAAGAGCCCTTCTTGCTCCATGCCAACCACCGAAGGATCATACGCTCCAACACACTCGAGACACCGTCGATCCGGGGCAACCGTTCGGACGTGCCAATCAGCACCGATCAGCCGTTGTTTCCGCAGACGGACCAAGATTCCCCCATCGATTACCGGAATACAGTGGGCGTAGGCGATATGGTTAAGAACGCGTCGCGGGAGGTGGCGATCCACACAACTGAAGATTACGTCCGCGTTCAGCACCGCTGAATAGCCGGTTTCCTCTGCTACGCTCGCGTCTACCGTCCGAACCCGCGGATGGGCAGCGTTCGAATGCTTTCTAGAGGCAGCGGCTGCGACGTCCACCTTCAGCTCGCCGACAATCTCCGCGGATGCATTCAGTACACGATCGAGATTGAGCGCCTCGATCAAATCGAAATCTATGAACGTAACCTTTTCAATTCCCAGCCGCGCAAGTTCTTCGGCGATGATGCTGCCTACGCTGCCAAGTCCGACCACAGCTATGTGAAGCCGCGCCAAGTCGGCCTGACCCTTGCGTCCCCAGACTCCAACCGTTCTTGTTAAGCGTTCCGTGGATTGCGGTACCGGGCGAAGCTCCGGATGATAGGACATCTGTAGTCTCTTCCCGACAGTACGTATGGCTGAGCACCACCGCGGCTCGAATGCTCTCCGGTCCCTCAGCCAGAGCCTTCCGCTCCAAGATTCGTCTGTCCCGATAGTCAGACCTAGCAGGGGGTGCTTCGTCGCGGCTAGCACTCTTCCCCCAAACGAAGATTCGCTGGCGTAGTCATCTGGGCTCAAGTCTTGCCAGCCGGGCCCCAAATGACTGTGCAACACCGCTAGGCCGGCTTTCTGATTGAGTGCTTCAGTCAACGCACGCCGAAAATACTGCTCGTTGAAGTTGACGTTGCCGGCCAAAATGCGGTCGCCGTCAGCTGGCAGAACTTGGTTGTAAATGACGCAGGTTAATCGTTCGGTTCCGCTGCTGGGCCGCCACAGTGCGAAACAGAGGTCTTCTTGACGCCTTCTCTGCTTGATGTGTTGCAACAGATGTGAGGCGATGGACTCGTGTACGGGTTGCGGAAAGGCAGCCGCATAGTCCCGAACGGCGTTAACCTCCATTTAGCACCACCTTGTTGATGTATGAAATCACGTGCTGCGCGTTGCGGTCGCTTTCCTTCCAGTCCTGCAATCGGCGACTCCAGTATTGCCATTCTGGACCGAGGGGACTTTGGCTGATGTTGGCCGCTCCATTCGGCGCCAATTGGGGGCACAAGTGCAAGCCCGCTGGCGCAGTAAACGGAAAATCCTGCGCTGGAATTCCTACACGCACTCGCTTTCCGGAATGGCGCCCGACCTTTATCTCGTAGTTGTTTATGACCACGACGTTGTGCTGAGCGAAAGTGAGGTCAACGTCGAAGCCAAGTTGTCGTAACTGCTCGGCCAGAACCTGCATCGTGCTCTCCTATGAAAAAGGGGTCGGGCCAGTGAACACGGAAATAAATTCTTCCTTTTCGTGGACGTGAATCTCCTGGCTGAGGTCCTTGAGGTCGATCTGGTGAGAGCCCTGCAACTCGACCAGATAGTGGTTTGCAGGATCTAAACCAGCATGCTCCAGAATCTCGCGGACGGTAAGCGTCGCTTCCGTGGTCTCTTGCGCCACGCCGTCGACTGTGTAGTGGATCACGTGCTTATGCGGATGCGGTTGTTGTATTTCCGGAGAGGTGCTCATCGGGTGATTGTCCTTTCGCGAGATGTTCTCGTCTACGATAAATATTAGATGCGGCGGGAGCCGATATTGTCAACTAGAAATTCTTGCCAAAGAGAACTACACTGTTTTGAGACGTTTACAACAGTCTGCCTTGGAGGCCAATGCCGAGAAAAATTGATGTCCGTCGGTTGGGTTTGCTGGTACGTCGAAAACGCGAACGGGACAGTCTTACGCTGCAGGATGTCGCCGACCAAACCGGCCTAAAGGTTCCGACGATATCGCGCATTGAACGCGCCGAGCCGGAGGACCTTGAGGTAAGCACTTTTCTCACCCTATGTGAATGGTTGCCTGCGGACCCAGCCGAATTCCATGAAGGCAAGGAACTTCCCGCCCCGTCTACTAAGAACAAGGTTGCCCACAACACGCCTGACCTTGTCGAACTGTATCTCAGGGCGGACAAGAATCTGAATGAGAAGACCGCCGCGGCCCTATCAAAACTGTTCAGAACAGCGTACCAGACCATGGGCGACCAGATTCGGAGAAAGCGGGGGTAATGTTTCTACCGTTTAGCGCCAGATCTCGCCTTTGGGAGCCGAAAGCGCAGAGGCTGCGGGCTCTGCTGCGCCTTCGGGTTGAAGATATTTTGGACCCCTATGATCTGGCTCCGAAAGTAGGACTTACGTTAATGGACTTCGGGGACGTGCCCATCGATAAGGATCTGTGTTCTTACTTGCTTGACGGGGCCGGGGATCATTGGTCAGCGGGTGTGTACGCGGAAGCCCTACCGGACGGGACTTATCTCTGTATCCTGAATCCCGTGCATGACCTCCATCGACGGCGCATCACCCTGATGGAGGAAATTTCTCATATTTTCCTTCGCCACAAGCCGACCACTATTCGGAACATCGGCGGAGGCTTGTCGAGACGGAACTATCTTGAGTCGCAGGAGCAGGAAGCGTATGGCGTGGGAGCTGCCGCTATCATGCCTTGGGCCTCATTCTTCCACGACTTGAATGACGGTATGACGGTTGGAGAGATTGCAACAAAATATGGGGTCTCAACGGCCCTCGTCGCTTACCGGATCACCATCACGGGCGCAACAAATCTACACCGATCTCGACAGGCAGCCCGCCGTTCGCGGCGCGCCGGATGAGACGCCCGACTTCTTCGGACCGAACGGATCTCACCAATCTTTACCGAGTCAGTTTAGCGGCGGCGGGTTCGTCTAGCATCCACAACAATTTTCCGTCGGAGGGCTGCACTCTTTGCGCGGGAAGCGGAGGAATGCTCTTGCCTTCTAGAACCTGATGCAGCATGTCGGCTTTGTCCGCGCCACTGGCCAGGAACATCACTTCGGCGGCGCGATTGAGCACGGGGAAGGTGAAGGTGATGCGGTGGGTGTTGAACTTCACGACCCAATTGGCGACCACCAGGCGCGACTGTTCGTCGAGCGCCGGAGAATCGGGGAAGAGCGATGCGGTGTGGCCGTCGGGACCCATGCCGAGCAGAATCAGGTCAAAGCGCGGGAACTCTGCGGGCCGGTCCTCGGTACGGACTTCGGAGCGGATTGCGGAACGAAGTCCGAAGAATCGGCGGAGCTGGGCCTCATAGTCTGACGCAGCGGCGGCGGCATCGGGATTCTCGGCCGGCACGCGAAAGACGTTCTCGGGCGGAATCGCAATCTTCGTCAGCAGCGATTCATTCACCATCCGATAATTGCTGTCGGCGTCGGTAGGCGGAACGTGACGCTCGTCGCCGAAGAATAGAAAGACGCGGTTCCAGGCGAAGCTGGAGTAATTCGAGGCGAGCAGGGAATAGAGGACTTTTGGAGTCGAGCCGCCGGAGAGCGCTGCCGTGAATCGTCCCTGGGCTCCGATGGCGTCGCGGGCCGCGCGGACGAATTCTTCGGCGGCGGCGTGAAAAAGATCGGCGGCAGTGGCGAGAATTTCAATGGAGCGAGTCGAGGGCATAGGAATTTTGTAATTTGGCAATTTTGTAATTTGGTAATTTGAGAATCTAAATTACAAAATTACCCGATTACAAAATTACAAAATCCCCTTCATTTTTCGAAATTTCTCCAGCGCCGGCCATCGCGTTCCATTAGTTCGTCGGACTCTTTCGGGCCCCACTCTCCAGCGGGATAGTTGGGGAAATTGCGCGGAGGCAGCGCCTTCCACACGTCGAGCACGGGATTGACAATGCTCCAACCAGCCTCGACCATGTCGGCGCGCTGGAACAGCGTGGCGTCTCCGGTCATGCAGTCATGGAGCAGGCGTTCGTAGCCGGTCGAAGGCGTGACCCCGAAATAGTCGTCGTAGGCGAAGTCCATATTCACTTCGCCCAGTTGCATGGCGGGCCCGGGAGTTTTGGCGGCAAAGCGCAGCGAGATGCCTTCTTCCGGCTGAATGTGCAAGACCAGTTGGTTGGGCATCATGTTTTCGACCTGGGTTTCGCGGAAGAGCATGAAGGGCGCGCGCCGGAACTGAATTACGACATGGGTATTGCGGCCGGGCAGCCGCTTGCCGGTGCGCAGATAGAAGGGAACTCCGGCCCAGCGCCAGTTGTCGATCAGCAGGCGCATGGCGACGAAGGTTTCGGTGCGCGAGTCGGGAGGCACGCCGTTTTCGGAGCGGTAGGCGGGCACGCGCTGGTTGTCCATGGTGCCTTCGCCGTATTGCCCGCGGACGGTTTTGCTGAGCACATCCTCGTTACTGAAGGGCTGGATGGCATGCAGGATTTTGGCCTGCTCGTCGCGCACCGCGTTCGCATCGAAGGAAATCGGCGGCTCCATCGCGGTCAGAGTGATGAGTTGCATGATGTGGTTGGGCACCATGTCGCGCAGGGCGCCCGCTCCATCGTAGTAGCCGCCGCGGGTCTCGACGCCGACGGTTTCGACGACCGAAATCTGCACGTGGTCGATGTAGCGGCGATTCCAGATGGGCTCGAAAATTCCGTTCGCGAAGCGGAGCGCCAAAATGTTCTGAACCGTCTCTTTTCCCAGGTAGTGATCGATACGGTAGATCTGGCATTCCGAAGTGACTTTCAAAAGGCGCTGGTTCAGGGCCTTGGCGGAATCGAGATCGTGGCCGAAAGGTTTTTCGATAATTACCCGCCGCCAGTGGTCATTGCCTTCGGCCATCAGGCCGACGTTTGCGAGGCGCTCGACCACGTCGCCGAAGAAGTTGGGCGCGGTAGCGAGGTAAAAGAAATAGTTACCGTGGCAGTCGTGTTCCTGGTCGACGTTGGCCAGGGTTTCTTTCAGCTTATCATAAGTCGCGGGATCGTCGAAATTCCCACTTACATAACTTATGCGGCGGAGAAACCACTCCCATAAGTCGGCATCGACGGCGCCGGAGGCGAACTGTTTGAAGTCTTCGGTGAGCTTCTTCCGCGCGTCGTCATCGCTCATGGGGCTGCGGCCCACGCCGACCACGGCGAACTCGCGCGACAGCAATTGCTGGCTGGCGAGGTTATAGAGCGCCGGAATCAGCTTGCGGCGCGTCAAGTCGCCGGTAAAACCGAAGATCACCATGACACACGGGTCTCCTGTGCGTCCTACTTGCGGTTTGATTCTTTCTGGCCGAGCGTCTGTTAGAGCCATCGGTTCCTCGTGTCATGGACTCAATGTTTGAATGATTCAATGACTAGAGTGTGTTTCATAAATGCCTTTCAGTTCGGAAGGCACGTCCCTCAGGGGCTAAAGCCCGCATTTTTCTTGGCCCAAAACGGCACGGCTAAAGCCGTGCCCTACCCAAAAGCCGATTTACGAAACACGCTCTAAATGGTTCAATGTGCTTTCGGTTCTACGTGACCACCGAACTTCTGTCGCATGGCGGAGAGCATCTTCTCCGCGAAGGTATGATCCTGCCTTGAGCGGAAGCGGGTGTACAGGGCCGCGGTCAGCACTTCGGCTGGGACCGCTTCTTCGAGAGCCGCCTGGATCGTCCAACGGCCCTCGCCGGAATCCTGTACGAACCCGCTGTATTCGGCGAGCGTGGGATTCTCGGTTAGCGCCATCGCGGTCAGGTCCAGCAACCACGAACTCACCACGCTGCCGCGCCGCCAGACCTCGGCAATATCGGGGAGGTTGAGATCGTAGCGGATATCTTCGGGAAGTTCTTTGCTGGCCGCGTTCTTGAAAATATCGAAGCCTTCCGCGTAGGCCTGCATCATGCCGTACTCGATACCGTTGTGGACCATCTTCACGAAATGTCCGGAGCCGGACGGGCCGCAGTGGATGTAGCCGTCCTCAGCAGTACCGGCCATCTTCTCGCGTCCCGGAGTGCGTGGGATGTCGCCGCGCCCCGGCGCCAGCGTTTTGAAGATGGGGTCGAGGCGCTGGACGGCCTCTTTCGGGCCACCAATCATCATGCAATATCCGCGGTCGAGTCCCCAGACGCCGCCGCTGGTGCCGACGTCGACGTAGTGCACGCCTTTGGCGGCGCAGATCTTGGAACGGCGAACGTCGTCCTTGAAATACGAATTACCGCCGTCGATGATGGTGTCGCCCGCCTGCATGCGTGCGGCGAGAACCCGCACCGTTTTTTCCGTGGGATCGCCCGATGGCACCATGACCCACGCGGCGCGCGGCGCGGTCAGCTTGCCGACCAGGTCTTCAAGCGAAGAGGAGGCCACCGCGCCTTCGCTGGCGATACCCTTGACGGCATCGGCGCTCAGATCGGAAACCACCACGGTGTGGCCGCCGCGCATCAGGCGCCGCGTCATGTTGGCGCCCATGCGCCCTAGACCTACCATTCCGAGTTGCATTCATGCTCCTTGGTTGTTGGTTAACCGGCTGACGGGGTACCGCGATTAACCCACTTGATGTATGCAGGGCGCAGTTTCTTCACCGAGCGCGGTGCCATGCCGCAAGTAGGCGATAAACGAGTCAGGCGTGTGTGAGTGATTAGCCAAAGCGGCCTTGTGCGAGTTGCCGGGCATCAGCAGATCCGCTGCGACAGCCGGCAGGAATCGCCGACCCGAAAGCAGGCCTGAAGCGTAGCGGGGACAATCCGGCAGTCCCGTATCAACCACATTTCCTGATCTTTCTATGAATACGCGTGCTCCACCCACATGGAACAGAGCGCGTTCGCCCTCCTCGGAAAGCTGAGACACCTGATCGGGCGGGAGCGGCACATAGGACTGTGGCCCACGCAGCTGAGCGATAAGGGACCGAATGCGTTCATAGGTTTCGAGTTGCGCTGCATTAGGCATTTTGCTTCCTCCTTATTCCTGAAAAAAGCTTACGAGAATATTTCACGTACCAACTCTGCTAGTTTGGTGAGACCCGCCTTGACATCGCTGCCAAGGTGCACGCGCAGCGCCCGGCGCTGGCGGTCGGCTAGAACCTGGAAGTCTCCGCGAGCCTGCGCCGACTTCACTACTCCGAAAGTGTATTTCTGTCCGGGAACCGGCAAGTCGTTGGCGTCGTCGCAGGTGATCTGCAGGAACACGCCGCTGTTGGGGCCGCCTTTATAAGCTTGTCCGGTGGAGTGCAAGAAGCGCGGCCCGAAGCCGAGGCACGTCGCCGCGCGTTTGCGATCGCGCACGGTTATGCGCAGGCTTTGCAGCAGAGCTTCGTGCTCCGCATTCATTTCGACGTAAGCCAGCAGGGCAAAGTAATCGCCAGCGCCAAGACGCGCCAGATGCGCGCGCAGATAGTTCTTCAGTGAACGATCGGGACCGGCGGCGTGGCTGAGCGCGGCGGCGTTTTTTTCGTCGGTGAAGAGCTTGATGCCCGCTTCTTCAAGTATCGGTTTTTCGGGAGGAAGCGAGCCTGAGCTTTCGTACGCGGACGTCAGTTGCTTGGTGACGATCTTGCTGGCTTCCACGTCGGGCTGGTTGAAGGGGTTGATGCCGAGGATCGAGCCCGCAACCGCCGTCGCAATTTCCCAGCGGAAGAATTCCTGTCCGAGGTTGTAGGTATCGGACACGGCAATGCGCAACACCGGTTGCCCCGCTTTCTCCAGCGCCGAGACCCTGGCGTCCTGGGCCGCGTTGGGCGCGGTTTCCAGACGGAGGTAGGCGAAGATGCGGTCACTTCCGTAAACTTCCGGCGAACCCAGTTCTTCGCGATCCACTGGGATGATGCCCTTGCCGAGCTTGCCGGTGGATTCTGCGATCAACTGCTCGAGCCACGCACCCAGATCGCCAATTCCTGGCGAGGTGATGAGCGTAATTTTGTCGCGGCCAAGATTCGCGGCGGCGCCCATGATCAGGCCGAGCGTCACTCCCGGATTCTGTTCTATGGGAGTGGACGCCTTGCAGGCGTCGACCATTTCTTTCGTGCGCTGGAGGAACTTGCCGGTGTCGAGGCCCATGGCCGCGGCGGGAACCATGCCGAAGTTCGAGAGCGCGGAGTAGCGTCCGCCGATTGATGGGAGGCCGTAGAAAATGTGGCGGAAGTGATCGCGCTCAGCAACCAGTTGCATCTTCGAGCCGGGGTCGGTGATCGCGATAAAGTGGCTGCCTGCCTTGTCCGCGCCGGCGGTTTGCCGCACGCGCTCAAAGAAATATTGCTTGTAGATGTTGGGTTCGAGTGTGCTGCCGGACTTGCTGGAAACGATGAAGAGCGTTTTGGCGAGGTCAACTTTTTTTTCGACGCTTCGGATTTGCGCCGGGTCGGTCGAATCGAGTATGTGCAGCCGCGGGAAACCTGGCGTTTGCGCGTAGGTCAGCGCGAGCACTTCCGGACAAAGGCTTGATCCGCCCATGCCGAGCAGCAGAATGTCGGAGAAGGCGGCGCTTTTGATTTCGTCTGCGAACGCCTTCAAGTGGCCTACGCTGGCGAGTTGTTCGTCGGCGATGCCGAGCCATCCCAGCCAGTTGGCCTCGTCTTCATTGGTCCAGAGCGAGGCGTCGCGCTGCCAGAGCCGTCTTACTTTTCCCGTCGCTCGCCAGTCGTTAAGGTTTTTTTTTAGCGCGGCATCAAGATCGGCCGGAAGAGATGCGGTCTGTGGATTGACCTGAGGCGCACTTGATCGCTTCGTACTCTTCTCGACCGCGGCCAGCAGAAGGTCGAAAGCGTCGGCAAACAATTTCACGCCGTCGGCGGTCAGCTTGTCGGTCACGTCTTTCATGACAATGCCGACGCCCGCCAGATCGGCCATGGTTTTGCGCGCGCCGTCCAGGTCTTCGGTCAGACTCTGGCGCGGCTTGCCGTGATCGCGGAAGGCATCGAGCGTTGCCGGAGGAACGGTATTGACGGTGTCCGGGCCTATCAATTCCTCGATGTAGAGTACGTCGCGATAGTTCGGATTCTTCGTGCTGGTGCTCGCCCAGAGCACGCGCTGCGTCTGCGCGCCCTTGGCAGCCAGGGCTTTCCAGCGCGGAGTCGAGAAGATTCGTTGGTAAGCTTCGTAGGTCAGCTTGCCGTTGGCGATCGCGACTTTCCCCAGAATGCTCTGCAACTTCGTCTTGCGGGCCGCGTCGGTTTCTTTCTTTAATTGGTCGCCAACGAGCGAATCGACCAGCGAATCGATGCGGCTGATGAAGAAGCTGGCCACGCTCGCAAGCTGGCTCACGTCGCCGCCGGTCGCTGCGAATTTTTCCACGCCGTCGATGAACGCTGCAGCTACTTCCTCATACACTCCTTGCGCGAACAGCAGCGTCACGTTGACGTTGATGCCCTCGCCGATGAGCTGGCGGAACGCAGGAATGCCCTCCGCTGTGCCGGGCACCTTGATCATCAAGTTTTCGCGGGCCACGGTCTTCCACAATCGCCGCGCCTCGTCGAGGGTGCCGGTGGTGTCGTGCGCAAGATAGGGGGACACTTCGAGGCTCACGTAGCCGTCGCGCTTCTTCGTGCTCCGATAGACGGGCGCGAGCAGGTCGGCCGCGTCTTGAATGTCGCGGATTGCCAGCAATTCGTAGCGGCCTTTGGCGTCGAGGTCGGCGCGGCTGGCGAGAGAGTCGAGAAAATCCTGGTACTCGGTCGAGCCCGCAATGGCCTTTTCGAAAATCGCGGGATTCGAAGTCATCCCGCGCAGGCCGTCTTCCGTGATCAGGCGCTGCAGTTCGCCGCCCTTCAGCAGGTCGCGGCGGATGTAGTCTAGCCAGATGGACTGGCCGAAAGTCTGAAGCTGGGTGAGAAGATTCGCGGGTTTTGTGGTCTCGAGCGTGTCCACTGGATTCATAACCATCTCCTGAAATTTCCTGTAGGGACGCGGCTCGCCGCGTCTCCCTCGCCGCGCCTGCCGCGCCGCTGAGACGGGGCAAGCCCCGTCTCTACACCATCGTTATTTCCCAAGCAGTTCGTGCGCGGCTTGCAGCACGGCCTCGGTCGTGAAGCCGAACTTCTTCTGCAAATCCTTGAGCGGCGCGGACGCTCCAAAGGTTCTCATGCCGATGATGCGTCCTTTCGGCCCTGCATATTGCGCCCAGCCGAAGGTCGAAGCCATCTCGACCGCGATCCGCGCGGTGATTTCGGGCGGAAGCACTTCATCGCGGTAACTCTGGTCCTGATGTTCGAACAAGTCCCACGAAGGCATGCTGACGACACGCGCCCGGATGCCTTCTGCCTTTAGTTTTTCGTAGGCGTCGATGCAGAGATACACCTCGCTGCCGGTGGCCATGAGGATGACCTGCGGCTTGCCACCGTCGGCATCGGCGAGGATATAAGCGCCGCGAGCCACGCCTGCCGCGGATGCGTATTTCGTGCGATCGAAGGTCGGCAGGGCTTGCCGCGTGAGGATCAGCGCTGCCGGTTCCTTCCTTAGATGCATGATGATTTTCCACGCCTCGACGACCTCGTTCGCATCGGCCGGGCGCAACGTGATCAGACCGGGAACCGCTCGCAGCGTTATCAGTTGCTCGATCGGCTGGTGGGTCGGCCCGTCTTCGCCGACGCCGATCGAGTCGTGGGAGAAAATCCAGATTGCGGGAACTTCCATGATGGCGGAGAGGCGGATCGGCGCCTTCATGTAGTCGCTGAAAATCATGAAGGTCGAACCGTAGGCGCGGATTTTCGACAGTGCCATGCCGTTCACGATTGCGCCCATCGCGTGCTCGCGAATGCCGAAGTGGAAGTTGCGCGCGTTGTAATTCCCCGCTTCGAAATCGCCCGCGCCGTCGAAGGTGAGCCGCGTTTTGGTCGATGGATACAAATCGGCCGAGCCGCCCATGAGCCAGGGATGGTTCCTGGCAATGGCGTTGAGAACCTTGCCGGACGATTCGCGGGTTGCGATTCCCTTGGCATCGGGCGCAAATGTGGGCAGATCCTTGTCCCATTCACTCGCAGGTTGCCGGCTTTGCATGCGTCCGAGTTGAGCCGCTAAATCGGGATACTGTGCGCTGTACTCCGAGAACAGCGCATTCCATTGCCCGCTCAATTGCCGTCCACGCTTGCCCATCACGTCGCGAAAGTTTTCGCGCACTCCATCCGGGACGAGGAATTTGGCGTCTTCCGGCCAGCCGTATGCGCGCTTCGTTAGTTTGACTTCTTCTTCGCCGAGCGGCTCGCCGTGGGCTTCTTTTGTGTCCTGCCGATGGGGCGAACCGAAGCCGATGTGGCTGTCGACGACGATCAGTTTGGGACAATCCTTCACATCGAGCGCGCGGCGGTAAGCGTCGGCGAGCGCAACCAGATCGTTTGCGTCGCGGACGTGCGAGACAACCCAGCCATAGGCGGCGAACCGGGCGGCCACATTTTCGTCGAAGGCGAGAACGGTATTGCCCTCGATGGTGATGTGGTTGTTATCGTAAATCCAGCACAGGTTCGAAAGCTTCAGATGGCCGGCGACCGACGCAGCTTCCGAGGAAATTCCTTCCATCATGTCGCCGTCGCCGCAAATCGCCCAGACGTTGTGGTTGAACAGCTCGAATCCCGGACGATTGAAATATCGCGCCAGCCAGCGCTCGGCGATCGCCATGCCGACGCTGTTGGCGACACCCTGACCGAGCGGGCCGGTGGTCGTCTCGACGCCCGAGGTCAAACCGTATTCGGGATGCCCCGGCGTTTTGCTGCCGAGTTGCCGGAAATTCTTGATGTCGTCGAGCGACACCGCAGGCGTCGAAAGAACTTCGGCCTCGGGACCGACTTCGCGCACGCCCGCCAGATGCAGCAGGGAATACAGCAGCATGGAGGCGTGCCCATTGGAGAGCACGAAGCGGTCGCGATTCGGCCAAGCTGGATCCTCCGGGTCATAGCGGAGAAACTGCTGCCACAGACAGTAGGCGACGGGAGCCAACGCCATCGGCGCTCCGGGATGACCGGAGTTCGCCTTCTGCACCGCGTCCATCGAAAGCGTGCGAATCGTGTTGATACACAACCGGTCGAGCTCGGTACGGGCGGCGACAGCCTGGTCACTGACAGCCATGAATGTTCTCCTCGCAAATCGGCTTGCGTTGCCGTACTTACGAAATTAGATGAAATAAGCGCCAAATGGACACAACTGCGCCGATCGCCCCAAGTCTACATCGCGATCGAAAAACAAAACGAGGACGAGGGGACTAACTTCCGATTCTACACCGGGAAGAATTTGGCTCGCTGGCGCCGGGCGGTCGCGGTGACTTGTGGGTTGCGAACTGCCGATCAAATAAGAAAAGGCTTATCCTGGCTGATCCTGTGTTGCAGGGTGGACGCCAGTTCGTCGACGTCCCCAGCCGAGAGGCTCATCAATTCAGGGTCAAGGATCGGGATGCGGTTGCTTCCGACCGCGTCCCGCCGTACCTGGATCAGCAAAGCCTGCAGCGCCTTGGGATCGTACTTTTGCGGGGTCATGCGGATCAATTCCTGAAGCGCGACGCCGAGGGGCAAGCGGTCCCGGTAAGGGCGTTCGCTGATCATCGCATCGAAGGTATCGGCCAAGGCCACGATGCGCACGGCTTGCGGTATCTCGTCCCCATGCAAGCCGTCCGGGTATCCCGACCCGTCTCCGCGTTCATGATGCCAGCGGACGATTTCCGGAATCTGCGGCCAGGGAAACTGCACCTGGCTGACGATCTGATGCCCAATGATGGTGTGCTCCCTCATCTCGCGGGATTCTTCCGCGTCGAACTTCGAAGGTTTTTCGAACAGCCGCCGATCGACGGCAACCATGCCGATGTCGTGCAGATAGCCCGCCGACCGCAGCGATGCAACATCGGCCGGGTCCATCCCCAGCGCTTCGCCGATCGCCTGCGAGTAGCGGCCCACGCGCAGCGAGTGGCCATGAATGTTGACGTGTTTGACGTCGATGGCGGTGGCGAAAGCTTCGAGCGCGTTGTCGTAGAACCCGTGCAGCGAGGCCAGCAGCCGCAGGTTTTCGGAAACCCGCTGGGCCAGCGTCTGGCCGAGAGTGTGATTCTGAATGGCCAGCGCCACGTAGTGGCTCAGCATTTCAAAAGCGTCGAGCGCGTCTTCTTCGTACGCCACTTCACCGGGGCGGCGTCCGAGGGCGATCACTCCGGCGAGCTTGCCCCGGACTTTCAGCGGACAAATGCACTTGAACAGTTCGGGCGCGACATTGCCGTTCGAACTCAGAAAGGCATCGTAGGTGGAACTCGTGAGCAGCACCGGGCCGGCGGCCGCGGCCAGGGTGTGCACGTGGCGCGGAAGCAGGGGAATCAGCGCCGGCTCGGGCAGCAAAGCGAAGCCTTGGGCATCAACCGAGGTGAGCAAGGAAGGCCGTTCGCTGAACGAAAACAAAACGGCCTCACGTGCGCCGGCCGCTTCCATTACGGCGGTCAGCATGGCGCGAGCGGTTTGGCGGAAGTCGCGGTCCGCCGTAAGTTCGGGGCCCAAGTCCGCCAGCGCTTCGACTGTTCGTAAAAGCTTCTTGAGATTGGTTCCCTGCAATGCCTCTTGTTGCGGAGGTGCATGCCAGAAAACCAGAGCGGTACCAGCGTAGCATCGCTCCGCGGGCTCGATTGTTGGTTAGTTTGGTGCGGCAGAGCATCGGGTCATCGGGTGATCGGGCCATCTAAAAACCCACCTTCGCTCGCACAATCGGACCAGATCGCACAGTCGATTCAGATCACCCGATGACCCGATGACCCGATCACCCGATGATTACACTCCGACCGGGAAGGGCTTGGTGTGGGTTTCCGAAGCCACCGAGAGTCCGGCGAACCGCCCCTGCAGCAGCGACATCAGCCCTGTGACCCAGTAACCGATCACGAACAACAGCAGGAAGGGAACGGTGACGTAATTCTCGTTGTCGATGGCGTAAAGGATAGCGAGCGCGAAGTAAGTTCCGATCAGGAGTTCAATCCACGGAACCCATCCCAGGCGCTTACGGTATTTCTTCGCGCCGACTCTGTCCTTCTTCGATTCGACGCGGTACTTGGGAGTGCGGGCGAAGGCGGTCTGTTTGCCGACCAGCGCTTCGAGCACGGCGCAAGTATTCGTGATCGTCAGCCCGATTCCGAGAGACATCAATAGGGGCAGGTAGAGCAGCGATCGCAGCCAGCTTTTCGGGAACAGTTCTTTTTGCGAAACCAGATAGAAGCTGGAAATGGAGAACGTCGAAGCCAGGAACAGGGGCACGTCGATATAGAGCATCTGGAACCATCCCTGATAGAAGCGGATGATCATGGCGGGCATCAGCAAAACCGAAAGCAGGATCATCAGCGGATAGCTGAGGTTGGCTGTCAGGTGATACACGGCTTCGATTTTCTGGTGCCGCGATGCGTCGCTGGCGAACACCCTGGGGAGTATTTTCCTGGAGACCTGGATCAACCCCTTGGCCCAGCGCGCCTGCTGCGTCTTGAATGCGGTCATCTCCACCGGCAACTCGGCCGGACATTCGACGTCTTGCAGATAAACAAACTTCCATCCTTTGAGCTGAGCGCGATAGGAAAGGTCGGTATCTTCGGTGAGCGTGTCATGCTCCCAGCCGCCGGCTTCGTCAATGGCGCAGCGCCGCCACATGCCGGCCGTGCCGTTGAAGTTAAAGAAAACGCCGCTGCGTGCGCGTCCCGAGTGTTCCAGCACGAAATGGCCGTCGAGCAGAATGGCTTCTACCTGGGTCAGCAGCGAGTAATTGCGGTTGATGTGCGTCCAGCGCGTCTGTACCATGCCGGCCTTGGGATCGGTGAAGTGATGGATGCACTTCAGCAGAAAATCGGGTGGCGGAACAAAATCGGCGTCAAAGATGGCAACAAATTCGCCCTTTGCCGTTTTCAAGCCTGCCGCCAAAGCGCCAGCCTTGTAGCCCTCGCGATTGTCACGGTGCAGGTAGGTGACCGGATGTCCCAACGCGGCGTAGCGATCGACCAAAAGGCGGGCGACCTCTACGGTTTCGTCGGTCGAATCGTCCAGCAACTGGATGTCGAGCTTTTCTTTCGGATAGTCGAGCCGGCAGACGGCATCGAGCAACCGGTCCACCACGTATTGCTCGTTAAAGATCGGCAACTGCACGGTGACTCGCGGCAGGTCATCGAAATGGAAATGAGCCGCGGGTTCCGTCGTCTTGTTCTTTTTGTTCTTGTAATAAAGATAGACCAGCCAGTAGCGGTGCGCGCCGTACGCCGCCAGGACGATCAGCACGATGAAATAGGGAATCAGCAGCGCCAGATCGAACCCATTGATCTGGTAAAGGCCCACGAAAGTCTTGTCCAGAAAATGATGGCGAAGGTAGGGCACCAAGCCCTTGGAGGTAAGAAAAACGACCAGGGCCAGCGAGCCCAATGGGGCAGAAGTGAGAGTCAAATCCATGAACTCAACAGCACCATGACGCAAAAGGAAAAAAGGCGGCCCGATCATTGTACCCGATCGGGACAAGGCAATTGAGTCATTGAATAATTGACGTATTGAATCATTCTTCCTTCCTCTGACCCAACGATTCAATGACTCAATGATTTCCAATAGTTTGAGCTCGGCCTTGCGGACGGCGTTGATAAGGCTTCACGTATCGGACACCGGCAGTATTCTGTCCCCGGCCCCAGCGCCCCAGTTTTGCCGACGCGCCAAGTTGACCGGCCCGATTGGGGTTTTGAGCGTTGTCGGGATGTTTCAACAACAACGCAACCAAATCGCCCAGTAACAGAGGGCGAGCCGGTGAGAGGAAATGTACAATGGTGCCGTTTTCGAGGGCAAAAAAGGAAATTTCGGATATTTCGCCAACTGGGCTCGTCACTCTCTGGGGAAACGCGATTACAATTGTTGTATCGAGCAATGACCTTCGACGAGGCGAGCAAAGTCATCGCTAATGGGACCGCCCCCCCGCTTGATCGAGCCAAGGAGCACCTTTGAACATACCTCCGAGTCACTCCTACAGGAATAGGATCTTGAACTCACTTCCGGGGGCAGTAGCGGCGCGTCTTGAGGCGGGACTCTCACCCGTCACTCTCGTGCACAATCAATCGCTGCTGGAGGACGGGCAGATCGCGACAGACGCATATTTTCTGGAAGATGGGCTCGCTTCGTATGTGGTGACCACCCAAGATGGGAGGACGGTTGAGGCTGGTATCATTGGACGATGCGGAATGGTTGGGATTCCTGTCCTGATGGGGACAGGAACTATGCCGGGTCGAACATTCGTTCAGATACCCGGCTCGGGCTTTCGTCTCTCGGCCGAGATTGTACGTCGCGAATTTGACCGCCTTGGAGAGTTTCGGCGGCGTCTCTTGCGGTACCTACAAGCCCGAATGGTCCAGACTTCACAGACCGCAGCCTGCAACCGCTTGCATGACGTCGACCAGCGTCTAGCACGCTGGCTGCTGCTTTGCAGCGACCAGATGGACTCTGATCGCCTGCTTCTTACTCAGGAGTTTTTAAGCCAGATGTTAGGTGCTCCTCGCACGACAGTGACTCTCGCAGCGGGACAGCTCCAGAAAGCTGGGCTGATTGATTGTTCACGAGGTGCGCTCTCGATCGTAAATCGTAAGGGCCTCGAAGATGTCGTTTGCGAATGTTACGGAGTGATCAGTGCAGAGTATCGCCGCTTGACGATCCAATAGTATGACATCACACAATCGCCCGCTTCAACCACCCAATAGTTTGACATCAGACAGACTGCCGCCCATCACGCGTCATAAACTCCAATGCTATCCGGCATAGGAGCCCATTCGTCAACTCCCCACTGGCGGCTGTCTAGTCTTGGCAATGATATGAAACCCGACGCCAGGGCGAAAGCAAGGATTGCGGCCTTGAACGAGGAAATCCACACCATTTACTTTGCCGACCGGCGGTACTGGAAGCGAGGCCAAGCCGCCACTCTCGAGGAGAGGGCTGAGTATCACCGAAGGCAAGATCGACTGGAAGAAATCCGCAAGGAACATGCTCTATTACTCTACCGATAGTTTACGAAACCAGGCGATCACACTGAAAACCCTCTCCCAAGGGCCTGCCTGACGGCAGCGACCCCATCCGAGACCATGGCGTGCATGATCAAGTCTTGCCTATCGCAAATGATTTAATGCCTCAACGAGTCTCACCGCCACTCCTCACCCGCGAGACTAAGCTTCAGTTCGACGTTCTGATGAGAACCTTCTTCCACTTTCACCGCCGTACCATTTGATTCCTGGGACTTGAGGAAGTCGGGGTCGCGGTACACGCCCTCTTCCAGATCCTGCCAGGCGTATAGCGTATAACTGCCCGGTGGCAGGCCGCGGAGGGTAAAGCGTCCATGCTGATCGGTCGCTCCAGTCACGAAGCGATCGGGAAGCTTGCGGTATTTTTCTTCCGGCACAGCCACCACCGTGGCATTGGGCGCCGGATGATCGTTGTTCATAGGATCAGTGTCCACATCTTTTTCCTTTTCAACGACTGCTCCCTCGATCGTGCCTCCCTTGGAACTCACCAGCAGATCAAGCGAGGCCGGCCCGCTTGCCGTGAATCCGGTTGCGATATCTCGTCCACCGAGCGTCACCGATTTTAGAAAGAAGCCGCCCTGCGCGTCGCCGCCATACACTTGCACGATGTAGTTGGCGGGGTTCACGTTTTTCCACTGAAAGTTGCCGAGCCGGTCGACCGGCGCGTTCGTCCCAAAGAAGTTCTGGGGCATGAAGATGCCCGAATCTTCCGGCAACTCGGCCAGACGCAGATTTACCGAGTATTGCGTGAGGTCTCCCGGCGCGCTGCCCTCGACGCGGAGATGGCCGGAGAGCGTGAAAGAAGGCTGGGGCGACAGCTTCACACCTTCAACGTCAGCGGCGACAATGCCGATCTCCTGATGCGCAGTGAGCGACTGCGTCTCCGTGCCGGCCGATGCCGTCAACACATACGATCCGGGAGCGACCCCGCGCACTTCGAACTGGCCGTCAGGCCCTATTTCATTCGCATTCGTCCCGATAGAATCACCCGCTTTAGAGACCAACTCCACGACGGCCTTCTGGCCGGCGGGGACGCCAGTAACGATTCCGCGAACCCGATAAGTTCTCGCCGGCGCCAGCGTAAAGTTGACCGGCATTTCGTCGCCCGCCTTAAGCGTCACCGGCGAAGCCTGCATGGCATCGTAGGTGCCCGGATAGTAGGTGGTGACATAACGGTTATCGGGCTGGCTGTCGCCCGGGCTATCGCCCTGCGGCGATTTCTCCTGCTGCCGTGCGTAATCGCGGAAGTCGGGAGGCGGCATGGCCGCGATCCAATACTGCCCGGGAAACAAACCGGGGAGCCGGTATTCGCCAAGATCGTTCGTCGCCTCGCTCCCGGCGGTTTCCCGCGTTGCCTTCCCGGGCCTTCTTCTTAGTGCGAGAATTCTGACCCCGAACATCGGGTCGCCATCTTCATCCGTAATGCGGCCGCTGATGACGGCCGTGGGCAGCATTCGAAACAGCAGGTCTTCCACCGGTTGCCCGGCCTGAACCGCGACAACGTTGGTGTCGGATTTGAACCCGCGGCCATTCACTCCGACAAACCCGGTTCTCTCGATGAAGATCCGGTAACGCCCCGGGAGGACGTTCTCAACGCGGAAATGTCCGTCGCTGTCGGTCGAGGCGGTGTAGTTTCCGCCCTGTTTCTGGTCTTCCGCGACCACCTGCACCAGCACTTTCTTGAGCGGCTGGCTGCCCGGTTCCTGCACCACCGTGCCTGCAATAGAGGAGGACTTCGCCGCGGGTGCGGGCTCCTGCGCGCTCGCCAGCACCAGGGCGCTGAGGAGGAAAACGGCGAGGGCGAGTGAGCGCGTCATGGAATACTTGATATTTCACGTTGGGACAGCCAAAGCCTAACCACAGGGGGCACAGGGTTGCACAGGCGAAGGCTTCCATCCTCTGTGTTCCTCTGTGCCCCCTGTGGTTAAGACTTCTGCTGTCTCCGCGTGGAACTCAGTTCAGAAAATATTGCCGGTACAACGTATCCCGCTGCGCCGGACGGAAGCCCGCGTCACGTATGATGCGCCGCAATTCTTCTTCGGTTGTGCAGTTCGCGACGCCCGCGGCGCGGACGACGTTCTCCTCCAGCATCACCGAGCCTACGTCGTTGCCGCCAAAACGCAAGCCCATCTGGCAGACTTTCAATCCCTGTGTCACCCAACTGGACTGCACGTTCAAGAAATTCGAAAGATAAAGCCGCGAAATCGCCAGCACCTTCAGGTACTCAACCGCCGTGGCCTCATCCCAGTGGCGTCCGCCGAGCGCGGTGTTCGCGGGCTGAAAACTCCACGGGATGAACGCGGTGAAGCCGCCCGTCTCCTGCTGCAAATCGTAAAGCACTTGCAGGTGGTTGATGCGGTGTTCGATGGACTCGCCGACGCCAAACATCATGGTCGCCGTGGTCCTCATGCCGAGCTGGTGCGCGGTGCGATGGACTTCCAGCCAATCCGCGGTCAGGCACTTCAGCCGCGCGATTTTGTAGCGGACTTCGTCGTCAAGAATCTCAGCGCCGCCGCCCGGAATCGAATCGAGCCCCGCGTCGCGCAGACGCGCAATCGTATCGCGCACGCTGAGATTGCTGTACTCGGCAATCGCAAGAATTTCCGAAGCGGAGTAACAGTGCAGGTGGACTTTCGGGAAGCGCTGCCTGATGCCGCTGAGCATGCGCTCGTGCCAGTCGATCTTGAGATCGGGATGCAGGCCGCCCTGCATCAGCACGCCGGTGCCGCCCAGTTCCACCGTCTCGCGAATTTTCTCGTAGATGGTGTCGAAGTCGAGGATGTATCCTTCTTTGGCTGCCGGTCCCTTCAGCGGGCGATAAAACGCGCAGAAGGTGCAATATTCCGTGCAGAAGTTCGTGTAATTAATGTTGCGGTCGATGATGTAAGTTACAACGCCCTCGGGATGCATCTTGCGGCGAACCGCATCCGCCTCCATGCCAATCCCGATCAGGTCGTCGGACCGAAACATCTCCAAAGCTTGCTGCTTGGTCAGGGACATCCTCTATACCCCACGGTAAGCAGTATTCTAAAGCAGTTCTCGATTTGCGGCAGGGAATCTCAATTCATCGGTTGAATAATTGCAAACTTATAATTACAATTATGGCGTGGAAGGTATTCGATTCGAGTGGGACGAGGCCAAGGACCTTTCCAACCGGCACAAGCACGGCGTGAGCTTCGAGGAAGCGAGCCAGGTATTCCTCGACCCGCTGCATGTATCGGTGCAAGACCGCATCGAGAATGGGGAACTGCGTTGGCAGACCTTGGGTTTTGTCGGGGGCTTACTCCTGCTCACAGTGGCCCACACCGTGAGAGAAGAATGCGGCGACGGCACATGGATCGAGGTCATTCGCATCATCTCGGCCCGACCTGCGACCCGAAAAGAGAGGCGACGCTATGAAGACGAAAATGGTTAGCTACTCGTTGAAAACGCAGCCGCCGCTGACGAATGCGCGGCGGGCAAAACTGAAGGCTTTGGCAACTCGTCCCGACAGCGAGATTGATACCAGCGATATCCCGGAAATGACGGAAGAACAATGGAAGAAGGCCAGGCGGGGCCACTTCTATCGCCCGCGCAAACGCCAGATCACAGCCCGCGTCGACGCCGATGTGCTGGATTGGCTAAAGGCGCAGGGCAAGGGCTACCAGTCCCGTATCAATGCCATCCTTCGGCGCGAGATGCTGATCGCGGTGAAATCGGCCAGGTAGCGATTCATCGTTCGATCATGGGTGATTCGGAGGTGGAGAGCCGCATCGCCGGTTCCATTCCTTTTGCAACGGACATTTGCAACCTTAGAACCCTTGATTCCACAGCCTCCGGGTAACGTTGCAAATCTTACCCTTTGTGCGCCGCTAGACAAATTGCAGCCCCGGTGCTGGCGGAATCGCTCCGACTTCCGCGCCCAGGCGGTAGGCCCGCGGGACGCCCGTCCACCCACCGTGTGATTCATCGCGTGGTTGCGGGCCTAGGCCGTGCGGCGTCGAGCTTGCGATCCTGGGCGGGGAACTTCCTGGCCGCTGCTTTTCTGCCGACGTTTGTACTCGAACAGGCCGTACAGTGCGCCCAGCACTGAGAAAGCGATCAGGGCGATAAGCACGGGCCAGTAGTACAGCGCAAAAAGCCTCACGATGTGGCGGCCGTAGTGGAACCCGAGATAAGCCAGGATGGTGAACCGAAGGCCGCGCCCCACGGCGAGAGCGGTCAGAAACTTCCTGGTGGGATACTGCATGGCGCCGGCGGCCAGAAGCATGGGCACGATGGGAAACGGCGGCGGAAGCAGAGCGGGGATCGCGACCGCCGCGAAGCCCCAGCGCGAAAAAATCGCGTAGACCTTCTTGGTCGTCTTCTTCGAGAATCTTTTTTCCAGAGTTTCTTTGCCGCCTTTGCGAGCCATGCGGTAAGTAAGATATCCGCCGATGAGCGCTCCCACCGTTGCCATCATCGCGTAGTAGACCCACATGGTGGGATGGTGGGCGGCCAGCAGGATGGTGACGATGTCCGTGCTGCCCGGCAGAGGGATGACCGAGTTGTCGACAAGGCCCAGCAAAATCAGGCTGGGCCCGCCGAGATGGATCAGCCATCGCAGGGTGCTCTTCTTCGACGCAAGCAGGACGATCGCAAGCAAGTGCATCGTTTCCTTATTAGAGCAGATTTGCGGCTGGTGAGTTGCAGATACTAAACAAATCGCAGTTCCGGCGCCTGCGGAAGCGCTCCGACTTCCGCGCCCAGGCGGTAGTAAAGATCGAGCCCCTCCAGGCACGGAGGGTCGAGATAATAATGGATGTTATGCGTCAGGTAGACGCGCACGAGCTCGACCGTAAGGCCGAGGCGCGGCGCCCACTGCTGCGCGATGGCTTCAAGCTTTTTCGGCGACAGCCCATGATCCCGTGAGTTCTTGAAGACCTCCGCGATCGCCTGCCCATTTCGTCCGGCAAGCGCCTGTTTGCGAATGGCCCAGAAAGCGAAGACGAATGACTTGCCCGTGCGCGCCACCCACTCCTCCGCCAAATCGAGCGTGAAGTAGCGCGTGCGGTCGACCTGCAACGCCGGGTCTCCAATGAGCAAAGCCGCATCGCAAGCGCCGAGCATGGCATCGAGATTCGGAGCCATCGCCTTATAATCGCGCGCTCCGCCCAGCCATTTGGCGAACAGAATCTTAGCCAGCGCAACCGACGTCATTGAAGAAGTATCGAGCGCTACCGTGCGCACCTGCTTCCACAACGGCTGCTTTGACAAACGACCGACGGGCACTTTGCTAACCAGCAATATCGACCGCACCGCCCGCCGTGACGCAATCGCCACGTCCGGAATGATGACGAGATCCGGAACCGTGGTATAAGCCGCCGCTGGAACGATGCCAATATCGGCCGTTCCCGCACGCAGAGCCTCGGCGCAGGCCGAGGGGATGGTGTAGGAGATATCGAAGTCCGCGCCTGCCTCGGTATGCTCAAAATCCCACATGAGAGGCGCCGTGTTCAGGTAGGAAATGGCCGAAATCTTTAACCGGCTCATCACTTTACGAATTCTACCAAAAGTGATGTGCGCGCCGTCCTTGACAGCGTTTTCCGCCGCAGGCTAGGGTCACGCAATATGTCCAATAGTGACATGTCCGAGGTGGCCGTTGCCGCCCCCAACCCCGCTTCTTACCAGGCCACCTACTGGCTCGCGCTCGCCCTGACCCAGGGATTGGGCCCCACGCGCATCAAGAAACTGATCGAGCACTTTGGCACCGCCGAGCGCGTCTTCCAAGCCAGCCTGACCGAACTCGAAGCCACGGGGATGCGCGCCGTTTCCGCGCAATCGGTGGCCACGGGAAAGTCGCTCGAACTCGCGCAGCAGGAATGCGTGAAGGCAGCCGAGGCGGGCGCCAAAATTATTTCACTCAGCGATCCCGAATATCCGTCGCGGCTGAAGGAAATTTACGACCCGCCCGTAATCCTGTTCGTCAAAGGAAGCGTCGAAGTGCTGGCCCAGCCCGGCATCGCGATGGTGGGAACGCGCCATCCCACGCCCTACGGCAGCGGCATGGCCGAACGCCTCTCCACCGACCTCGCCTCTCGCGGTCTGGTGATCATCAGCGGGCTGGCGCGCGGCTGCGATACCGCCTCGCATCGCGGCGCCGTCGCTGCCAGGGGAAAAACCGTCGCTGTCCTCGGCACCGGAATTGACGTCATGTATCCCAGGGAAAACACGCGCCTCGCCGAACAGATCGTAGCCCTCGGTGGCGCGCTGATCACCGAATTCCCGGTGGGAACCTCGCCGGCCCCGCAAAACTTTCCCATCCGCAACCGGATCATCAGCGGCATGTCCGCCGGCGTACTGGTCGTCGAAGCCGCGGAATACAGCGGCACGCGCATCACTTCCCGCCTCGCGCTCGAACAAAACCGCGATGTCTACGCCGTCCCGGGCAACGTGACCAACAAAAATTCCTGGGGCCCGAACACGCTGATCAAGCAGGGCGCGAAACTCGTCGCCACCTGGGAAGACGTGTGGGAAGAGCTGCCGACCGACGTGCAGGTTGCGCTCAGTGCCATGCAGAACAAATCTCCCGAGCCGGAGACCGCATCTCTATTCCCGGACGAAGCGGCCTCGCCCCACGAAAAAAAGATTCTCAAGTTGCTCAAGGCCGATGAATCCACGCACATCGATCAACTGGTCGAATTGCTGGAAAACGAAATGTCGTCCTCGGAAATCTTCGCCGCTCTCTTCGAACTGGAGCTCAATGGGAAAGTGAAACAGTTGCCGGGGAAGAATTTTGTGAAAAGCTTCTAGCCACCAGCTTCTGGCCACTGGCGAGCCAAAGAGTCCAACCGCGTAGTCGCAAGTCCAAGGCTGAACAGTCGCAAGAAGGTCTTTGATTTTTGGGACAGAATAGGACAGGATTCGTCAAGAGCATAGCCGTAGGCGATTGAAAATATGGTGGAGCTAGTCGGGCTCAAACCGACGACCTCATCGTTGCGAACTTCCTGCAGGGCAAGCTGGGCTTCCATGGCAACCTGAAGCCCCTCGCTCACCCCAAAGTCTTCTCCGCCTGGATCAGAACCCTGTTCCGAAACGACTGGCACGTCTACTCCAAACGCCCCTTCGGTGGTGCCGAACATG
>Ga0326727_10005944_pt1 | contig 34127 bp, 29 predicted proteins | sample MB2enrmetagenome_FD_207643 | JGI IMG/M metagenome (GOLD analysis project Ga0326727, IMG submission 207643) | Lab enriched peat soil microbial communities from McLean, Ithaca, NY, United States - MB29MY | ecosystem: Environmental > Terrestrial > Soil > Wetlands > Peat | place: USA: New York...
TAGCCCCCGAGGCAGTCTTTCGGGGCGTTTGCATTGCCTCAGGGGCTAAAGCCCGGCAAATTTTATATGGTCGAACGTACGGGCTGAAGCCCGTACCCTTCAATCTGTAAGTTTCTAAACAGATTCTTAGAGGCGGAGCATCGGCGGGCCTGGATCGTTCTCCCGCTTGTCCGATGTTGCTTTCTTCCCTTGCCCGACGGTGAGGCCAGAGGCTTTATGGATTCTGCCGATGGATGGAAGCACCGTGCCCCCATCCATTTCGCAGGTTTCATTGCGAAATGGGTGGGAAAGCACGACAGTATTTACGGGCCGGATCGATAGGGCGGGGGAGCTGCGAACCTTGCCCGCGTATACCGCCAAAGCCGAGCTCTTACATCGCTCCTACATTGCTTCTGGGCTCTCGATGCCGAGCCATTCCAGGGCTAGGACGAGTTCGCGCAGGGCTACTGCCGCGGTAGCCAGCAGGAAGGTCTTCCGCGCCGGGTCTTCCTCGGTGAGGATGTGGTGATGGTGGTAGAAGTTGTTAAACTCCTGCGCAAGCTGGAAGGCGTGCTTGGCCACATACGCTGGCTCCGAAGTGGCAATCGCCTGCTCCAGAATCTGCGTTCGGCGGCCGGCAGCCAGCCACAGCGACCAGATGTCTTCGGCCTCTTCACCGGAGAGGTATTTGCCTAACTCCGCCAACTCAGCAAACGCCGCTAACTCCGCTTCCGGCGTGGTGCCGCCCTTGCGGAAGATGTTGCGGATGCGAACTACGGCGTACTGAATGTACGGGCCGGTTTCTCCCTCGAAGCTGAGCGCGTCCTTGAAGTCGAAGGCGATGACCGAGTTGCGCGTGTACTTCAGCATGAAGTAGCGCAGCGCGCCGATGGCGATCTGCTCGGCGATGCGCTGGCGCTCGGCCTCGTCGCGGCCGGTCTGGCGCGCATCCACTTCCGCGCGGGTGGCGGCAATCAGCTTGTCGATCAGGTCGTCGGCCTTGACGCCGAAGCCCTTGCGGCCGCTCACCTCGATGTAGGCGCGCTTCCGGTCCTCTTCCGAAACTTCGTAGCCAAGGTCGAGCGCGCAGCGCGGTGTGAGCGCCACCATCTCATAGCTGAAGTGGGTGTAGCGGTCCGCCTGCTCCGTGTGGCCCATGCCGCGCAGAGCCTGGATCACGTTGGCCTGCGGGTCGGACTGACGCGCGTCGATGACATTGTAGATGGCGTTGGCCCCGCCAAAGTGCGGATGGTTTTCCTCGCCTGTTTCGGCGGAGATCCAGCACTCGTGATCCGGGTAGGTAAAGAACTTCCTGTAGCCGAAGTCCTTGCCCAGCAGGCCGAACTTCCACAGGTGGTAGGCGATGTCCTTGCCCACATAGGTGACGGTACCGTTGGAGCGAACGATGACCTTGGCGTCTTCGTTGGGCCCTTCGGCCTCGGCAGCCTTGGCTTCGTCGCCGGGACGCGTCATCACCCAGCAGCCCTTGTTCTTGCCGTTCTCCTCAAAATAGAGAACGCCGGATTTCTTCAGCAACTCAAAGGCCGAGTCCCAGAAACGGAGGTGGAGAATCTCGCTCTCGCGCGGCAGGAAGTCGTACTCGATGCCGAGCCGCAGCATGGTTTCAAGGTGACGGCGCAGTACGGCGGTCGAGATCAGCTCGGCAATCTCCGCCGTCTCGTTGCCGCCCTGCTCGATCAGGTGCAGCGTCTCGTAGCGCTTTTTCTTGCGCTCCGCGTTTTCTTCGTCCGTGCCCGATGTGTACCACTGCGAGGTCTTGGCGTAGAGGTCCCAGCAGTAGTAGTCAAATGCGTCGGCCACGTTGGTCTTGCCGCGCTCCTCATGATCGGCGATTAGCGCGCGCACGTCGGCGACGGACTTGCCTTCCAGATGCAGGAAGCCGACCACCACATCGGCCACCTGCACGCCGGTGTTGTCGATGTAGTTCTGCACGTCAACCTTGGCGCCGGCGGCGCGCAGCAGGCGCACAAACGTGTCGCCGAGGATGGCGTTGCGCAGGTGGCCGATGTGGGCGGCCTTGTTGGGATTGATGCTGGTGTGCTCGACAAGCTCATGTAGTCCGGCGGCAGAACCCACGCCTTCCGCGCGCACAAAGGCCTGAACGGCGGCGGCGCGGTCGAGGCGGGCGTTGATGTAGCCCGCGCCGGCGACCTCAAAGCCCTCAAACCCGGCGGGCGCGCCCAGGGCAGCCACAATCTCGGCTGCAATCATCTTGGGGGCCTTGCGCAGTTTGCGCGCCAGTTCGAAGGCGATGGGCGTGGAGAGCTCGCCAAATTTCAGGTCGGGCGGAATCTCCAAGGGAATCGCGTCGAGTTCCAGATCGTACTTCTGTTTCAAAACGCCGCGGATGAGCGCGCCGAGCTGTTTTTGCAATTCCAGATACACGCAAGGACCTCAAAATGCTTGATATTTCTTGTCCTTATTCTAGCAGTTGAACAATTTCCCACATTGCCGGCGGTGTCGGGCAAGCAATGCCCGCCTTTTTGTACCTCTTTTGTGGGATTACGATCCCTTGCGTCTTCCAGATACATTCACATATTTAGAGCAACTTTAGGCAGATATATCCGCAAAAACCGACATGCGTCCATGGACAAAAAAGGCAAGGCTAATTCGGAGGATGGATCTCCCAGCCGTGATTTCGATCATGGGCATTTTCGTGCTTGGCGGATGCTTTTTCCTTAACAGCCTCGTCCACGAACTGATGCTCCGCTCCGCGCAGCACCGGCTGCTGGATTTCTGCCAGGACAGCATCTCGAAATCCGACAGCATCGTAAACGTCGCGATTCAGGAGCTAAGCGCGATGAATCGCTCCAACCTGCGCCGCTGCTCGCCGGAAAACCTCGATGAGCTGCGGGAACTGATCTTCAAGACAGGCAAGCTGCAAGATGCCGGCTGGTTTGAGGGCGAACGGATACGCTGCTCCTCGCAGGTAGCGCAGACTTCCAATGGAGCCATCGACTTGCAGCTCGTCGCGAAACTGCGAAACGATATCGAAGTCTACAGAAGCGACGAACACTTCAGCATTCAGAAAAAGCCGACCATGATCGTGCGCATGGGCGATGCCTACGTCAACACCGGCGTTCTTGCGCAGGAATTTTCAGGCCCTTCCTGGGTGGAGTTTTCCGCTGCCATGGCCGATATGCGTGGATACTATGCCGGGGTGCCCGACCCACTGGCAACCTGGATCTTCACCTCTCCGGGTGTGTACCGTCACAAAGGCCGCGTCTATGCCACGGCCTGTTCCACGCAATACAATGTCTGCCACACCGCGGCAGTGTCTATCGGCCACTTCTTCCAGCGCGAATATGTTCCTCCCATTGTCGGCATCGCACTTGGCGGCTTGATGGGCGGCATGCTCGGCAGCGCTGTCCTTTTGCTCTACCTTCGCCGGAAAAACCTGGAGAGCCAGCTCGACCGCGCCATCCGCAAGAAGCGTCTGTACCTGGAGTATCAGCCCATTGTCCAAATCGGAAACCAGCAGCTTGTTGGCGCGGAGGTTCTGTGCCGCTGGAAGAATGAGGACGGCGAACAGGTGCCTCCGCAAGAATTTATCCAGATCGCCGAGCGAAAACACTGGATCGGCGCGCTCACAAGGCTCGTCTTTTCACGGGCTCTGGAAGAGTGCGGAGAGCTTCTGCTTCAGAATCCCGCCTTCACATTGAACATCAATCTTTCGCCCTGTTGTCTGACAATGCCGGAACTCCTCGAAGAATTGCGGCAATTGCTCGCCGTGCATGGAGTGAAGCCCGAATCGGTGGCTATGGAGATTACCGAGAGCGCGGCAGCGCACAATTCGGAGCTGATCACGCAAATTCAGCAGTTGCGCGCCATGGGGCATCCGATCCATCTGGACGATTTCGGCACCGGCTATTCGAGTCTTTCCTATCTCCATGAATTGCGCATCGATGCCATCAAAATCGACCGCGCCTTCATCCGGGCCATCGGCACCAACTCGATCCAGGTGGATATTCTTCCCCAGATTCTTTCGATTGCGCAAAAACTGAATCTCGATGTGGTCGTTGAAGGCATCGAGACGCCGGAGCAGGAAAGCTATCTGGCCGCAATTTCAGACTCATTGCTGGGACAGGGATGGCTCTATGGCCGTCCGGGCGGATCCGATCGATTGCGGACACAATGCTGGAGAGCCCCCAGCGAAAAGACCCCAGCCTGCCTGTGCTCATTCCGTAGACGCTTCCCTCGATCGCCGCAATCTCCTCGCCCATCTGTCTTCGTCCGATGCCGTAAGATAAAGAGAAAGCGCATGTGAAGCCGTCGGACGACGCGACCTGCATGCAGCGCATCCCATGACCCATACAAGTTCAGAACGCTTTTACCTCACCACGCCCATCTACTACGTGAATGCGCGCCCACACCTGGGCCACGCCTACTCGACCATCGTTTGCGACGCCATTGCACGGCGCAAGCGGGCGCTGGGCATCGAGACCTGGTTCCTGACCGGCACCGACGAGCACGGCCAGAAGATTGAGCGCTCGGCCGAGTTGGCCGGACGCACGCCGCAGGAGTTCGCCACCGCCATCTCCTCGGAGTTTCGCGGACTGTGGGACCGGCTCGGCCTGAGCTACGACGACTACATCCGCACCACCGAAGAGCGCCACAAGCGCGGTGTGCAGAAGCTGTTCGCGGCGCTGCGCGACCGGGGCTTTATCTACAAGGGCTCGTACACCGGCCAGTACTGCGTGAGCGACGAAGCCTACGTGGACGGGCCGCCGGGAACCGTGTGTCCGGACTGCGGGCGCGTGACCGAGACGGTGAGCGAGGAGAACTACTTCTTCAAGCTCTCGGCCTTCGAGAACAAGCTCTTGCGCTTTTACGAGGAGAATCCGGAGTTTATGCAGCCGGAGTCAACGCGGCGCGAGGTGGTTTCCTTCGTTCGCAGCGGATTGAAGGACCTGAGCGTCAGCCGCACCAGCTTCAAGTGGGGCATTCCGGTGCCCGGCGACGAAAAGCACGTGGTGTATGTGTGGCTGGATGCGCTGGCCAACTACATTACGGCGCTCGGCTACGGCTCGGATGCGCCGGAAGACAGGGCGCGCTTCGAGAAGTTCTGGCCCGCCAGCCTGCACCTGATTGGCAAAGAGATCAGCCGCTTCCATTGCGTATACTGGCCGGCGTTCCTGATGGCCGCGGGGCTGCCGCTGCCCAAGGCCGTGAAGGCCAACGGATGGCTGCTCTTCGACCAGGGCAAGATGTCCAAGTCCAAGGGCAACGTGGTGCGCGCCGAAACCGTGGACGCGGTGCTGGGCGCGGACGCGCTGCGCTACTTCCTGCTGCGCGAGATTCCCTTCGGCCAGGACGGCAATTTCAGCTTTGACGCGCTGGTGCAGCGCTACAACGGCGACTTGGCCAACGGCTACGGCAACCTGGTGAGCCGCGTAGTGAACATGGTGCACAAGTACTTCGGCGGCGTGGTGCCGGAAACCGGTATTGCCGCTGGCGCGGAGACCGCTGCCGAAGCGGCGCTGCGCGCATCGGCAGAGAAGGCGCTGGCCGAGTTCGGACCGGACTTCGAGGCGCTGAACTTCTCCGAGGCGCTGAAAACGCTGTGGACGCTGGTGGCCGACACCGATGGCTACCTGACCGCCAACGCGCCGTGGAAGAAGCCCGCCGAGCGCTCCGACGAGGAGCACACGGCACTGCAGGCGCGCGTGCTGGCGACAGCCGCCGAGGCCATCCGCGTCATCACCGCGCTGGTCTATCCGATCCTGCCCGCCTCGGCCGCGAAGGTCTGGCGGCAGCTTGGCCTGGGCGAGATTGCGGATGCTGCGCACGCTGCGTTTTTGACCGATCTCAAATGGGGCGGGCTGAAGGCCGGAACGCAGTTTGCCGAGCCTGCGCCGCTGTTCCCGCGCGCCGAGAAGGACGCGGCGGAGCGGATGATCGCGCTGGAAGAAGAGAACACGCGCAGCGCCGTGGAAGCGGCCAGCGGCGGAGCTGCCCCGGCAGAGCCGAAGACCGCTGCAACGCAAACCGCGCCCGCAAAAGAAACGAAACCGACGAAGAAAGCCGAGAAGACACCGATGGAAGAAGTCAAGCCGACTCCCGTACCCGAAGTGAAGGCCGTTGCCGAGCCTGCCGCTCAGCCCGCGCCCGCCGCGGCCCCGTCCGCTGAAGCGGCAGCAGCCGCGCCGCAGGCCGTGGTGGAAGAGAAGCAGTACATCTCGATTGACGACGTGGTGAAGGTGGACCTGCGCGTGGCCCAGATTCTGGTGGCCGAGCGCATTCCCAAGGCCGACAAGCTGCTGCGCCTAGAAGTCGATCTGGGCTACGAGAAGCGGCAGATTCTGGCCGGCATCGCGCAATACTACGAGCCCGAAAAGCTGGTGGGCCGCAAGATTGTGATCGTGGCCAACCTGGCTCCGCGCAAGATGCGCGGCCTGGAGTCGAACGGCATGTTGCTGGCGGCCTCGCTGGAAGGCGGCGCGCCGGTGCTGGCCGGATTCCTGGAAGAGGTTCCGCTGGGCGCACGGCTGAAGTAGTTTTTCGGCGCTGCCCATGGCTCCGAAGGTGCAAAGGCCCTCTGGGATACTTCTCATTTTCCGGCGCTGTCAGGGTAGCAATACACACGTATCGTGCTAATCTTACACATCGGAGTACAAGCCCCATGCGCACCAACATCGAGATTGACGACAAGTTGATGAAGCAGGCGATGAAGGCCACCGGCGCAACCACCAAGAAGGCTGCCGTGGAAGCCTGCCTGCGCCATACGGTGCGCTTTCAGGCTGCGACAGGGTTGAAGAACCTGTTTGGCGCCGTGGTCTGGCGGGGCGGCGACGACGACTGGAATGCGCCCGACGAGCAGATCGCGGAGAGCCGCCGTTCTTCGCGGCGCAAGGCCGTAGCCAGCCAGTCGTCGCAGAACGGAGCGGCAACCGGAAGGGCCAGCGGCACGAAGGGTTAACCATGGTCGTTGTGGACTCGTCGGCATTGATCGAATTCCTCGGCGGCTATTCGAATCCTGCAACAGATTGGCTGAACCGTCAGCGCAGCTACCGGAACGTGATCGTCGTCAATCTGGTTTTGACGGAGATTCTACAAGGCATTCGCGACGAGCGCCGCTTTCTGGCTGTTGAGAGCGCTCTTGGCAGGTTTCAGTTTGCAGAAGTTGGCGGCTGGGATCTGGCCGTAAAATCGGCACAAAACTACCGTACTCTGCGGGGTCTAGGAATAACGATTCGCAGTACCGTGGATTGCATGATTGCAACCTATTGCATTGAGAACGGCCACCAGTTGCTCCATTGCGATGCGGATTTCGATCACTTTGAGCGTCACCTCGATCTTGACGTACTGCACCCCTGATCTGTGTCTTCGATAGAATGGTGAGACGGGCAGGCGTGACACTTGCTCGCCTTGAGGACTGTATTGCTGATCGATTCCCACGCACACATTGACAGCCCGCGTTACGCGGACGACCGCGCGGACGTGCTGCGGCGCGCTGCCGCGGCCAACGTGTGCGCGATTCTGGCCATCGGCATCGGCGAAGGGCCGGCGGAGATGGAGCAGGCGCTCGCGATCTGCCGCCAGTTCAACGGCCAGCCGGAGATGCCGCGCCTCTTTGCCAGCGCGGGCGTCTATCCACACACGACCCCGGCCATCGACGATGCGGTCATCGCCAAACTGGACGGCCTGCTGGCCGAGCCGGAGACGATTGCCTGCGGCGAGATCGGGCTGGACTACTACCACGAGGGAGCGGCGCACGACGTGCAGCGTGTAGGGCTGATCCGCCAACTGGAAGTGGCGGCGGCGCGCAAGCGTCCAGTGCTGATCCACTGCCGGCCCAAGGAAGACACGACCGCCGCGTGGGACGATTTTTTTACGGTGATGGACGAGCACTGGGCGCGGACGGGCCTGGGCGGCATCCTGCACTGCTTCGGCGGCGGATGGGAGCAGGCGCGGCGCGGGCTCGACATGGGCTTCCTGATTTCGTTTGCCGGCAACCTGACCTACGCCAAGGCGCAGCCGCTGCGCGATGTGGCGGCCCGCGTTCCGCTGGACGGGCTGCTGGTGGAAACCGACGCGCCATGGCTGGCTCCGGTTCCCGACCGAGGCAAGCGGAACGAACCGGCGTTTATCACGCGGACGGCACAGATTTTGGCCGAGTGCCAGGGCAAGGATGCCGCGGATATTGCCGCGGCATCCACGAAAAACTTTTTCAGGCTGTTTGGACTTGAGCCTGGCATGGGAAACTGAGAGAAGCGCCGCGGCGCTTTTCGATCGCAAGAGGACGGGAATATGGCTCAGGAAAACTCATTCGACATTGTCAGCAAGGTGGACATGCAGGAAGTCCGCAACGCAATGGATCAGGCGCTCAAGGAGATTCACCAGCGCTTCGACCTGAAGGATTCGCACTCCGAAATCACGCTGGCCGAGGGCGACAAGGAGATTCAACTGGCTTCGGCAAACGAGTACAAGCTGGAGGCGGTCCGCGAGATTCTCGGCCAGAAGATGGTGAAGCGGGGCGTCTCGCTGAAGAATCTAACCTATGGCAAGGTTGAGCCGGCCACGGGCCAGAGTGTGCGCCAGAAGATATCCTTGCAGCAGGGCATCCCATCGGACAAGGCCAAGGAGATCGTCAAACTGGTCAAGGACTCGAAGAAGAAGGTACAGGCCACCATCCAGGGCGACACGGTTCGCATTGCCGGCAAGGACCGCGACGACCTGCAGGCGATCATCGCTCTGCTGCGCGGCAAGGAGTTGGGCGTAGAATTGCAGTTCACCAACTATCGCTCGAACTAGCCTTCCGTAGCCCACGCCCGAAAGCAAGCGGGCCGGACCAGAAACCACATCAGGCAGCGAAACCAGGAAGACGAGACGCAGAGAGCATTGAATACATTGGCAATAGCGAAGGCGAGAGAAGTCTTCGATCTGCTCCGGGACGACCTGGTGGCGATCGAGCAGGAACTGGGCCGCGACGCTGCGTCCGGCGTCAGCACCATCACGGAGATTGCCGAGTACCTGCGCGAGGGCGGGGGCAAGCGCATTCGCCCTTCCCTGCTGCTGCTGGCCTCGCATGCGCTGGGCTTCAGCGGCCCCAACGCCATACGGCTGGGCGCGGTGGTGGAGATGGTGCACACGGCCACGCTGGTGCACGACGACATTATCGACGGGGCGGACACGCGCCGCGGACGGCCCTCGGCCAACACCACCTGGGGCAATGAAAAGTGCGTGCTGGCCGGCGACTGGCTCTACATGCAGGCCTTCAAGGTGGCGCTGGAAGAGAAGAGCCTGCGCGTGCTCGACCTGCTGATCGGCCTGACCCAGCAGATGGTCGAGGGCGAGCTGCTACAGATTCAGAAGCTCGGCAAGGCCATCAGCGAAGCCGAGTACTACGACCTGATCTTCCGCAAGACGGCGTGCCTGTTCTCAGTGTCGATGCGTCTGGGCGCGGTGCTGGCAGGCGCAACCGAGGCACAGGAAGAGGCGCTGGGCGCCTACGGGCGCACCGTGGGTCTCGCCTTTCAAATTGTGGACGACGTGCTGGACCTGACCGCGACCGAAGAGGTCCTGGGCAAGCCCGTAGCCAGCGATCTGCGCGAGGGCAAAGCCACGCTGGCTGTGATCCACTCCATGGACCACGGCACGGCGCGCGACCGTCAGGCGATCCACCACATCCTGGACGACCGCAGCTTCGAACGCGAAAGCCACGAGCAGCTAAAGGAAATCCTGAAGCGCAACGGCTCCATCGAGTACGCCATGGGCATTGCCGACCGCTACGCCGAGCAGGCGAGCGAGGCGCTGTCCGTGCTGCCCGACTCGGAGTTCAAGCGGGCGCTCCTGTGGATGCCGGACTTTGTGGTGGCGCGGGATAAGTAACCGCGGCACATCGATCACAGCAAACGGAAACGGAAAAGACAAAATGCCCTGCCAGTCGCCTGGCAGGGCATTTTGCCGTAGAGAGAAAGCCGATGTCTTGCGGCGTTACTCTTCCATCATCTTCTTCAGCGCGGCGGCGTAGGGCTCGGGGAGACGGACGCGGTTCATGCGGATATCGCAAACCACGTGGGTGGTTTCGCCTTCAGCCAGCAGTTCGCGCTCCGGCGAACCGGGATCGTTGGCGCGGAAGATGCGATAGGCGAATTTGACCAGCGGGCCGCGCACCTGCGAGGTGCGGGTCTCGATGAGGATGCGGTCGTCGTAGCGGGCGGGCAGGCGATAGCGGCAGCGAGCCTCGGCGACTGGGAGGATGAGGCCGTACTCTTTCTCGAGCCGGTCGTAGGTGAGGCCGGCGGCGCGCAACAGTTCCGTGCGCCCGGTCTCGAACCAGACGAGGTAATTCGCGTAGTAGACCACGTTCATCTGGTCGGTTTCGGCGTAACGGACGCGGACTTCGGTAGTAACGGGCATAGTAAACAGTGAACAGTGGTCAGTGGTCAGTTCAGTTTAGATTTGAGAGACTCAAGCAGCGCAAAAAGCATTTTCCCAACTTCGTGCGAAAGAGCCTCGGCCTCGTCAATCAGCTTGCTTTCGCCGAAATTGAGTGCCCGAGCAATTTCGAGTTGCGTCTGTAATTCACAGTTAGACCCCCTCGCAATCCCAAGAAACTGGCGGAATTCACCCGTATTCAACCTTCCCTGCCCTTCTGCAATATTGCAGGGAATGGAAATCGCAGAACGCCGCATCTGACTCGTAATCCCGTAGATCTCCTCGCGCGGGAACTGCTGAGTCATTCGATAGATCGCAACCGTCATCTGCATGGATCGCTGCCAAACTTGCAGGTCACGAAATGACTGCACCATGGAGTCCATTCCTTTAACTGACGGCTGATCACTGTTCACTTCTCACTGTTCACTGTCTGAACCGCGAGAAAATCGAGAGATTCGAAACATCGTTGAAGATGATGAAGGCGAAGAAGACCACGATCAGCACGAACGCCGCCTGGTAGATGCGCTCCTTGACGACGAGGCTGATGTCGCGCCGGATCAGGCTCTCGATCAGCAACAGCAGAATCATGCCGCCATCGAGAATCGGGAATGGCAGCAAGTTGAGGATGCCGAGGTTGAGGCTGATGGCGGCTGCAAGGCCGAACTTCGAGCTCCAGTCCTTGGTCTCCGCGGCCTTGCCCGCGGCCACGGCAATGCCGACAGGGCCGGAGAGCTGCTTCATCGATGCCTGGCGGGTGATGAGCTTCTGAATCACCTGGCCAATCATCTTCGAGCCCACTGCGCAGAAGTCGAGCGAGCGAGCCGATGCCTTGCCCAGACCCAGCGGAGCGCGGCGCGTGGGAATCTCGCCGTAGGCCTGCGCGGTAATGCCCAGCCGCCATCCGCCATCCATCTGGCGTGGATGCACGACGAGGGACTCCTGCGCGCCGGCGGCAGTGCGCACGGTCAGCGTAATCGCCTGGCCCTTGCCGTTCTGCAGATAGTCCAGCAGCGGATCGAGGGTGTGGAAGTTGTTGCCATCGACGGCCAGAATCGTATCGCCCGGGTGCAGGCCGGCCGCGGCAGCCGCGGAACCGGACATCACCTGATCGACGGTCAGCGACTTTTCAACAAAGCGCGGAAAGATGCCGATGGGGCTTAGGTCCTCGCCCTTGCTGTTCGCAGGCATGCGCAGGCTGAGCCAGAGCGGCGCGCCCGCGCGCTCCACCTGCACCGGCACGGTCTGGCCGGTGCTGTCGCTCATATCGTCCAGCAGCGTGCCCAGGTCGGGATGAACGGAATTGCCAAACTGCAGGATGGCGTCGCCCGGCTTGAACCCAGCCTGATCGGCGGGCGAGCCCGGAGTGACCCACTCCAGGCTGGGAGGATGCACCGAGTACACCTCGTTGAAGCATCCGAAATAAACGAACATCAGCACGAAGGCAAGGATGAAGTTGGCGGCCGGACCGGCAACGCCGATCAGCATCCGCTGCCAGCGGGGATGCGAGGTGAAGGCGCCGGGATCGTCCGCCACTTCGCCCTCTGTCGGGTTTTCGCCCGTCATCTTGACGAAGCCGCCTAGAGGCAGCAAGCAGACCTTGTAGTCGGTGTCGCCGTACTTGACGCCGAAGAGGCGGGGGCCAAAGCCGAACGAGAAGGCTTCTACGCGCACCTTGCAAAGCTTGGCGACGGCGAAGTGTCCAAATTCGTGGACAATGACCATCAAGCCGACAAGAACGATGAAGGCAACGGCGGAGATCAGAAAGCTATGCAATTCATGCATGGATGTGGGGTTCAATCCTCAAGGCGCGTTATCGAGAAACCGGCGGCCGTGGAGCTATGCGAGCAGCGCATGAGCCCTTTGGCGCGCCTCGTGGTCGGCGGCGAGCACCTCCGCAATGGTGGCGGGGTGAGCCTCCGGCGTGGATGCAAGCACCTTCTCAATTGTACGCGGTATCCCCATGAAGGGGATGCGGCGGTTCAGGAATGCCTCGACTGCCACTTCGTCGGCGGCATTGAGGGCGATGCAGTGCGCGCCGCCCTTCTCCGCAGCTTCGAAGGAGAGGCGCAGGCAGGGGAAGCGCTCAAAGTCGGGCTGTTCGAAGTCCAGATGACGCAGCGCGGCCAAGTCGAAGGTAAGATTGGAGGCCGGGCGCTCCGGATAAGCCAGCGCGTAGAGGATGGGCAGGCGCATGTCCGTCACTGAAATCTGCGCCAGAATGGAGCCGTCCACGTACTCGACCATGGAGTGAACCGTCGATTGCGGATGGACGGTGACGCGCACTTGCGAGGGCGGCACGTTGAACAGGCGGCAGGCCTCGATGACCTCAAGCCCCTTGTTCAGCATGGAGGCCGAATCGATGGTGATGCGGCGGCCCATTACCCACGTGGGATGCTTGAGGGCCTGCTCGGGAGTGATGTCGGCAAACTTCTCCAGCGGGAGTTGGCGGAAGGGCCCGCCCGAGGCCGTGAGCCAGATGTTCTTGACCTCGGCGTGCTCGCCGACGCGCAGGCACTGGTGAACGGCGTTGTGTTCGGAGTCGATGGGCAGGATGGGGACGTTGCGCTCGCGGGCGGCCACGGTGAGGATTTCGCCGGCGGCAACCATGCATTCCTTGTTGGCCAGGCCGATGGGCTTGCCGGCAAGGATGGCTGCATGAGTGGCTTCGAGCCCGGCAACGCCGACGATGGCCGAAACCACAAAATCGGCCTCTGCGTGCGTGGAGCAGGCCACGGTTCCCGCAGTGCCGTGAACAACTTCAATGCCGGTGATGCCGGCCTGGCGCAGGCGCTGGGCCAGCTGGTCGGCCAGTTCAGCCGTGGCCAGCGAGACCATGCGCGGACGCCAGCGGCTCGCCTGGGCAAAAGCCTCGTCCAGGTTGCGGCCCGCTGCCAGCGTGGCTACCGCGTAGCGCTCAGGGAACTGTTCGACGATGGAGAGGGTGCTTTGCCCGATGGAGCCGGTGGAACCGAGAATCGCAAGTCGTTTCAAAACGTTGTAAGTCCTTTAGAACAACTGATGTATAACCTGAGCGTACCACAACGCCGGGGCCGCCAGCAGCAGGGCGTCCATGCGGTCCAGCACGCCGCCGTGGCCTGGCAACAGAGTGCCGGAGTCCTTGACCCCAGCTGAGCGCTTCAGCGCCGACTCGGCCAGATCGCCCACCTGCGCGGCGATGTTGATGATCACTGCAAGCAGCAGCCAGTACCAGGTTTCTTCAGGGTAGCTGAGAACGGCGATATCGTGCGCCTGCAACAGAGTAGCCAGCCCCAGAAGAATCCCCGCCGCCAGCAGACTGCCGCCCACCGAACCGAGCGAACCCTCCCAGCTCTTGTTGGGACTGAGCGTGGGGGCGAGTTTGTGGCGTCCCCAGGCACGGCCCACGTAGAGCGCCGCCGAGTCGCCGGCCCACACAGCGCACAGCAGAAAAGCCACCAGCGAAGGACCGTTCGCCTCCTCGCGCAGCACCGGCAGCGAGATCAGCGTGAAACCGGTATAAACAAGGGTAAAGATGGCAGCCGTCGCATCGGCCATCACCCGCTCAACCGGGTGGGCGAAGGTGCAGTAGACAAACAGCAACAGGCAGAGAATGCCAAAAATGGCCGCCGTGTGCTGGAACCACTCGAAATTTCCGATGAAAAGCAGGAAGATGGCCACCAGCACGGCCGCGCGCGGAGGCCGCGCGCCCTTCTGCTCGGCAAGGCCCATGTACTCCCATGCGGCCAGCATGGCCACCACGGCCACCGCCAGCGTAAAGAGCCATTGCCACTTCGGCCCAAGAAAGACCAGGGCAAGCACGCAGGGAATCAGGATGGCAGCTGTCAGTACGCGTTTCATTCAGGGATGAGGATACACTGCCGGGGCGGGGATTGTACCGCTTGGCAAGAGATGGACTGCGACGCCACCGGCAAATGGGGGCTGATGCGACTCGCTGCTAGCTGGCCGCGATCTTGATGCGGGAGAGGTCTTCTTCCACTTCGCCGCCGGATTCGCCGATGCCGCCGTAGCGGCGCTCGCGGCGCTGGTAATCGGCGATAGCCTCCAGCAGGTGGATGCCGCGGAAGTCGGGCCAGTAGCGCTCGGTGACAAAGATCTCGGTGTAGGCAATCTGCCAGAGCAGAAAATTGGAGATGCGCATCTCGCCCGAGGTGCGGATCAGCAGGTCGGGGTCGGGCATGTGCGCCGTGTAGAGATGGCGGTGGATGTCCTCTTCGGTGATGCGGTCGGGACTGAGCCCCTTTTGCTTCATCTCCGCTGCCAGCCCTCGGAAGGCGTCCACCATCTCCGAACGCGCGCCGTAGTTCAGGGCCAGAGTCAGCGTGGTGCCGGTGTTGCCTGCCGTGGTCTCCTCGGCCCAGCGCATCTTGTCCTGCACCTCGGGCGGCAGGTCGTGGATGCGGCCGATGTACTTCATGCGCACGTTGTTGTCCATCATGCGCTGCACATTGCCTTCAAGGTAAGTCTTCAGCAGGCGCATCAGGAAGCTGACTTCGGCGCGAGGCCGGCGCAGGTTGTTCTCCAGCGAAAACGCATAGAGCGTGAGCCAGGGCAGTCCGATGCGGGAAGCCGTCTCCGTCACCAGTTGCACGCTGCGCGCGCCCTGTTGATGGCCGAGGAAGCGCTTGAGCGAGCGCTTGCCGGCCCAGCGGCCGTTGCCGTCCATGATGATGGCTACATGCTGGGGAAGGCAGCCGGGCTTCAGGCGGTCGTAGACAGCGCGTTCTTCGTCGCTCAGTTCGTCGATGCGCAGCTTGGGAGAAGGGGACAAAGAACTCGCCTCAAGATTGCATTTGCGGCCGCCGGGCCGATACCCGGCATCCCGCGCGCGGGTATGCCAGTGATTTGCTCTGCCCGTCCGCACACAGCCTGTTCGACTCGCGAAACCGGCGCAGTCTGGCGCTTGCCGTCGCGTCGCCGAAACCAGAGAATACCACTTCGAACCTAGCACAAGCGCCCGTGCGCCGCAATCGCAGCGCACGTACAACTAAGCGGACTTGCGGCGGCCCGTGGCGGCGTCGCGCACGGCGCTGTAAATCAGCGTCCGCTGCAGCGGGTCCAGACACGACAGCACGGATGCAATCTCGGCCAGGAAGGGATCGGCGAAGATGGCAGCCACCTCCGCATCGCGGCGGCTGCGCGAGTCGCGCACCAGTTGGGAAACATCGACGCCGAGCGCCTGCGCAAGCCGCTCCAGCGAGCCCAGCGTGGGAATCGCCTTGCCGTTCTCGATCTTGGAGATGTACGTGCGCGGCACTTGCATGCGGCCGGCAAGCTGACGTTGGCTCAGGTGGCGCGCGCGGCGAATCTCGCGCACCTGGGTGGCCACCTGCAGGCCTGCCTCGGCCGACGGAGCCACCGGCTGGCTGGTCACCAGTTGCGGAGCAAAGTGCAAGGGCTCTTCGATGTCGAGGGGTTTATGGCAGCGTCTGCAAAGGGAGTTGCTGGTTCTGTACTGCATGAGCCTGCAATGCTCACACCGCACAACTTCGCGAGTATCCACGCTTACGAGAGTGGTCGCCATAGTATTAGGTGCGGAGCGCCAGAGCGAGGGCCCCGAGGTGCCTTTTTTGCACCGCGATTGGTGTTACTTTCGCGGAATGAACCATAATTGTCAAGTAGAAACTTAGGGTCAAACAGAAGATTCACACAAGAACCCCGAAGAAACCCGGCAAGACGCGAACCAAGTTGTGCAACAGGAGCCGAAAAATATGCAGGAGAACAATGAACGGAAGTATGGCCGCGCAGAGGCCTGGCAACTGCTGACCGAGTGGACAGCAAGCGAAAGCCTGCGCAAGCACGCACTGGCCGTGGAAGCCTGTCTGGTGGCCTGCGGCGAGCGCGAAGCGGATCGGCTGGGGTTGGCCGGCGCTGAGCGGGACGCGCTGCTGGAACTGTACGCGGCCACGGCGCTGCTGCACGACTTCGATTACGAGCGCCACCCGACGGCCGAGGAGCATCCGTTTGTGGGCGTGCGCGAACTGGAGCGGCTGGGCTGGCCGGAGACGCTGCGTACCGCGATCCTGGGCCATGCCGAGTACTCCGGCGTCGCGCGCGAAACGCATCTGGCCAAAGCGCTGTTCGCCTGCGACGAGTTGTCCGGGCTGCTGACGGCCTGCGCTCTGGTCAAGCCCTCGCGATCCATTGCCGAGGTGGAGACCAGGAGCGTACGCAAGAAGATGAAGGACAAAGCCTTCGCGCGCGGCGTCAACCGGGACGACGTTTTGAAGGGGGCGGCGGAACTGGGCGTGGATCTGGACCGGCACATCGAATTCTGCATCGAGGCCATGCGGCGGCGCGCAGCCGAACTCGGGCTCTGACGGACGGTCGATCGGCTTTGCGGACCGAGAGCAAGAGCCGCCTGTAGGGAGCCGGATTCGGGACCAGGACGGGATCTCCGTCCGGGGAAAAATAAAAGTCGATCCGCTCTTATTTTTGGTTGCCTAAAGCACAGGCTGCGTTGGAGTATAGACTCTGCCTCAACGTGCGGTGCGTCTTGAGGCGGGGCCAGATTATGCCGGAATCGACACAAGACCAAGCCGCGCACCAAACCAAACCGCGCGGCTACACCACCTTTGAATCTCTGCACCGGTTGGAGTTGAAGAACAGCCTGCGAACGATCCGCCGCCTGAACCGCGGGCAGAGAAGGCAGGAGCGGCTGGCGAAGCTGGTGCTCCTTTGGCCGGTGGCCGCCGGATTGCTGCTGGGCGCTATGGCGCCGTGGCTCTATAGGCTGGCCAGCGTCTTCGGCGTCTGGGGGCAATGGCTTCTCTTCCCCTTTGCCGTTCTGGCAGGCAGGCCCGAGATTTATGTGGATGAAACACTCGCGCACTGGCTGCCGGTGGTGATGCTCTACGCCCAGTTCCCCATTGAGGGCGTTCTGATCCGCATCGCGCTGCGCAAGCGGGTGACGGCCGGCGGCGCTCTGCGCGAGCTTGTCTTTTTCCACCTTCTGGGCGCCTCCGAACTGTGGCTGCTGAGCGGTTCACTCGGACAGATGCTGACGCATTAGGGTCAGTCCCCTTCCCCCCTTGTGTGCATTGCCGCGGGCGTCGGCGCATGAAATTCTGACGCCGCGCAAAAGCGCACAACTTTATAGAATCGAGCCGCACCTTCTTCATGCCTACAGCCCTATCTACGTCCGCTCCCGATGCCGCGCCGCAGACAGTCGCCGCAGACCCCTTGCCGCAGATCAAGAATGCACACCGCTCGCAACCGGCTTCGGCACGAACTGCCGACGGCCCCACCATGCCCACGCGCAAGGCCCAGTGGAGGAAGCAGAATCCCTCGCCACGAGGGTTGACGTCCTGGTGGCCCGTGTTTGTGGGCCTTGCGCTGGGAGCCGCGGGACCGCAATTGCGCACTCTGCTGGAGCCCTACGCGCCTTGGGGCATGCGCGCCGTCTTTCCGTTTGTTGAGTTTGCCGGACTGCGCGAGATTGGCATGAGCGACGAGTTGACGCGGACGCTGCCGCAGTTGCTCCTCTTCCTGCAGTTTCCGCTGGAGGGACTGCTGACCCGGGGCAGCCTGGGACGCGGGTGCAAGCTGTCCACAGCGCTGGGGCAGTTGTTCTTTTTGCACGCCGTGGCCGCGCTGGTGCTCTGGATCGTGGCGCTGGGCAGCTAGAGCCGGACATCACGTAGAAGCACCGTGCCCCACCCATTTCGCAGGTTTCATCGCGAAATGGGTGGGAAAGCACGACTGCATTTACGGGCCGGGATCAATCGAACCTGGGGCGATGCGCCTTTGCTCTATTCTTCTGGGTACAGCTACTCCGATTTTGCTATAGCCGCGACAAAACTGAGCTGGGGGTAGGGCGTCCGCAGGGCAAACGCACGATGCAAATGAAAGGTCAAGAAATGAGGTTTTGAAAGGGCACGGATTTATCCGTGCCGTTCAATGCCCATTCGAGTGCTGGCCTTTAAGCACTGAGGAATGTTTTTTCTGTCGCAAACCTTCCCTCAGGGGCTGAAGCCCGGCTTATTTACCGCTTTTGTGGCACGGATAAATCCGTGCCCTTTCAAAACTATTCCCCTTTCAAAACTAGTGAGGATGCGTTTGCCCTGAGGGCGTCCGCAATTCCCTTGAGGAGCAACCCTGCGCTGCGAAGGATTTTCACGGCGCTGTGCAGTACGGCCGCGTTCGAGCTACTATAGGCGCGAAAGCATGTACGCTGTCCCCGCACCTTGGGGGAAGGGAGTCGCCAATGCGCAGCTTCAGTCAGATCGCCGTTCAGACCGCCGGCGCCATCACCACCATCACGCTCAACCGGCCGGACAGACGCAATGCTCTTACACCGGAACTGATTGCGGAGTTCACGCAGGCTCTGGAAGACGCGATGAATCCTGAATGCGGCGTAGTGATCCTGACCGGGGCCGGCCAGGCCTTCTGCTCCGGGTTGGACGTGGAACACCTGGAGTCGCTGACCAGCGACGACGACCGCGCGGTTCGCCACGACTCCGAACACATGGCCAATGTACTGCGAGCTCTCTACGACTTCCCCAAGCCGGTGATTGCCGCCGTCAACGGGTCGGCTATAGCCGGCGGCATGAGCCTGGCCACCATCGCAGACTTCACGCTGGCTGTGCCGGAGGCCAAGTTTGGCTTCAACGAGGTGCGCGTCGGCTTTGTGCCAGCCATCGAGGCCTCGTTCCTGCTGCGCCAGGTGGGCGAAAAGCGCACGCGCGACCTGCTGCTGACGGGCCGCATGTTGAAGGCGCAGGAGGCGCTGCAACTGGGACTGGTGACGCAGATCGTCTTTGCCGACGAACTGATGCAGGCAGCCCGGGCGCTGGCTCAGCAACTGCTGCTGAACAGCCCGCAAGCCATGCAGGCCACCAAGCGGCTGCTGGCCATCCACGCCAGCAAGCGGCTGACCCAGGAGATCGAAGACGCCATCGAGGTGAACGCGCTGCACCGCTCGACGGAGGACTTCCGCGAGGGAGTGGCGGCATTTCGGGCCAAGCGCAAGCCTTGTTGGCCGAGCAAGGGCGGCGCGGCCTAGCGCGGGTTCGTTGCCCGCAGTTCGGCGACGATCTCTTTGGCAGCGGCGCGGGCCGCTACTTCCTGATCGGGCGGGAAGCTGATGGCCCCGACGCGGGCGTGTCCGCCGCCGCCGTAGCGCTCGCAAACCTGCGCCAGATTCACCATGGTCGCCGGATCTACCCTGGTCCACGGGTTGGAGCCCACGGCTACCTTGGTGCGGAAGCTCGACTTCGACAAACCGATCGAATAGACCGCCTGCGGATGCAGGTAGTACGGGATGAACTTGTTGAAGCCCTCGAGCGGGTGGTCGGTGATGTCGAAGAAGATGGTGCCGTCGCGCTCTTCGGCGCGGCTGCGGATCAGTTCGATGGCCTGCCGGTGCTTTTCAAGCAGCGGCGGCAGCAGGGGCGCAACAAACGGCTGTTCGAGCACCTCGGCCAGCGGCATCGAGGTCAGCAGCGGAATCAGGCGCGGAATGAACAGCGGGTCCTGCGTGGACTCGATGATAAGCGTCAGCTTCATGGCCGGCGCGGGCATTTCCACGGCCAGTTCGGGGCTCTCGTACTTGGCCCCGTCCACGATGTCGGCCCAGTGGATGAGGTCGGCGACCGGCCTGGTGTCAAAGCCGAAGCGCGTCGAGGCAATGTGGGCCAGGAAGCTGGTGCACGAGGTGTAGTCGGGATCGAAGAACTTGCGCTGGCCGCAGACCGGGTCGCGCTGGCAGGCCAGGAAATGCTCGCGGTCCTCGTCGTTCAGGAAGGCCGACTGGTGGTGATCGAACCACCATGTGATGCGCGGCGAGGCCGAGTACTTGAAGTCGACGATAGCGTTCTCGTCGCCCGTGAACTCGCTCTCGTCAAACAGCGCGCCGGCGCGGTGAACGAGGCCATGGTAGTCAAAACCCGCGGCCGTGCCGATGCACTCGCGATGAAAGCGCGTGAAGAGCGAAGCCGAGCAGGCTCCATCGAAGCATTTGTCGTGATAAAAGACTCGAACCCGCAAAACCAGCAGTCCCCTTGCAGACAAAAAAATTGGAAGAACCGGAACTAGTAAGCATCAAGGGGACAGCCGATTCTGTCAAGGAGCCTCCAGAATGTGGAATGCCGCCGGCGGCGGGAGCCATCGCTGCGGTCCTTCCGTAAGAAGCTCTGCGCCGGTAGAATGCAAGTTACAGCCACAGTGCGGAATTCCAGGCAAGGAGGCTCGATGGAGCCCGAGGTCGAGCGAGCAATGCCGGAAAGCACCGCGTCCGATCGCTCCATCGTTGACTCGGCACGATTGGCCCCTTCCGCTCCCGAACAGGAAGGCAGCGGGAACTGCTCAGACGGCCTGGCGGGCGAATTCTGGATCTTCACAGGCAGTTGCGGCCTGCGCGCGGGATGGTCAATTCTCTTGTTCCTGCCGATCTATCAAATCCTGCGCTACGCGGCCGGCACTTTGCTGTTCATGTTCCACCTGATCGGCCAGCACAGCACATTCACTGCCCGGCAGGCATTCTTGCAGGAGCTGATTCCGTTTGCCGCCTTGTTGGGCGCGGCCGCAGTGCTGGCGCTCGTTGAGCAGCGCCCGAGCCTGCTTGCATTCAACCTGGATGCCCCGCGGCGCGGATTCCATTTTGCCTCGGGCATGGGCATGGGATTTCTGGCGCTCTCCGCCTTGGTGGCTGTACTGGCCAGCGGCGGCTGGCTACAGTTTGGCTCCCTGCACGGCTCGGCATTCGCCGTACTCAAACACGCAACACTGTGGGGCTGCACCTTCTTGCTGGTGGGCTGCGTGGAAGAGGGACTGTTCCGCTGCTACCTGCAATCGACCCTGACGCGCGGGATAAACTTCTGGTGGGCTCTGGCACTGGTTGGCCTGCTTTGCGCCGATGCGTCCCTGAGCGCCAGGGGCAGCAGCTACAGCATCGTTAGCCTGCTCAGCATGGAAGTCTTTAGCGCCGGAGGCAACGGCGTGGGAGGCGTATACGCCGTGGCGCTGCTGGGCTTGGCGCCTTGCCTGTGGCTGCACCTGAGGCGCGCGCCCTCGGCGGGCTTCTGGCAGGCTGCATGGGCCACCTCGACACTGTTCGGATTTGTCCACACGAATAACAACGGCGAAAACTGGATCGGCATCTTCGCGGCGGCGGCCATCGGCTTTGTCTTCTGCGTCAGCGTGCGGCTGACCGGCTCGGCGTGGTGGGCCATCGGCTTCCACGCCGCTTGGGACTGGGCAGAGACCTTCTTCTACGGCGCCGCCGACAGCGGCCTGGCGGCGCAGGGCTCGCTGCTGCGCGCAAAGCCCGTGGGCAACCCGCTGTGGAGCGGCGGCGCGGACGGCCCCGAGGGCAGCCTGCTGGTGCTGGCCGTCATCGTGCTGGTGCTGGCGGCGCTGGTGCTCGTCTACCGGCGCAAAATGCCGGGGGCAGCGCAGATGGCTGCCTGAACTCTTCTTTGCCAGCGGCATGGGAGGTGAAGGATGAACAGAAAGATCGTTCTGGCTCTGGTGTTATGCGGACTGCTTGCGCAAGGCCGGGCTCCGGCGCAAACGCAGGCGACGCGCAAGTCCCTGGACCGCGAGACGGCGATTCAAGGTTATCCCTGCGCCAAAGGCTTTGCGTGGTTCTTCGCAGACGGCCGCCTGTACCGTTGCACGGTCGCGCGCGAAGTCCCGTTCGGCGAGGCAACCATCCCGGCCGGATCGATCATTGCTCTCACGCCGGACGGCAAGCCAAAGTTTGTGCAGATGAGCCGCACCACTACGATCCGCGGCTATCGCTGCCAGGGCGGCAGTTTGCTGGGGCCGGGCGAAGGCTCCATGGTTGCCTTCTACCCCAGCGGCAAACTCAGGGAACTCTTCCTGGCCGAAGACCAGACCGTGGATGGCGTGCCCTGCGCGCATAGCGGACTGGTTACGACGACCCTGAAGGGCGACCCAAGCGTCCTGTTCAGCGAAGATGGGCGGCTCCAGAGTTGCCGTCTGTCGCGAGCATTCGAAGGGCAGAAGAAGGGCGATCGATACGCGAGGAAGGCAAAGTAGCCGCCGTCTGCGGCCTTCGCGCTTTCTGCAAACGCTTGCGGCGGTTCCCGCAGCCCGGCGGCTGCTGTACGATGGGCACGAGCAGTTCCAGTTGAAGCGCGGAGGACAGGTATGGCGGCGGGAATGGGAAAGCGGATTCAGTGTGCGGTTTTGCTGGCGGCAATGGCGATGGGCGCAAACATGCGCACGGCGTGGAGCCAGCTAGCCTTCCCTGACGCCTCTGCGCAGGCCCCGGCCCCCAATCCCCTGGCCGACACCACGGTTAATCCCGGCAAGATGCTGCTGTTTGACCTGGAAGCGCGCTTCGCCAAAGATGTGCTGGAGCGCGGCGGCGCGGGCTTTGCGGACTGGTTTGCCGAGGACGGCGTGGCCCTGGGCAACGGCGCGGCGCCGCTGATCGGCAAGGTGGCCATCGTGAAGGGCGCCAACTGGTCGCCCAAGGTCTACCGCCTCACCTGGACGCCGACCGAGGCGCTGATGGGCCCCTCCGGCGACATGGGCTATACCTGGGGACACTTCGAAGGGCGCAGCAAAGACGCCAACGGCAACGACGTGGTCATCACCGGGCGCTACATCACCGTGTGGCGGCGGCAGAAAGACGGCAACTGGAAGGTGGTGCTGGACGCCGGCGCCAACGAGCCGCCGGAGGCGGGCGACTGCTGCAAGCTGCCCGGGCACTAGCACTTAAAAATTCTTCTGGCATTCACACTTTTGAGGGATGGCAGCCAAACTCTGGCGCAAGTAACCTGTCGAAGGTGCCGAAAGATTTAACACCGCGATTACACCAGTTGTAGGTCCTTTTCCCTGTTTGGGTGAGAGCGTTTTTGTGCGTACCGTCCGATACTGACAATCGGGCGAGTGTACCTATGTGCGCAATGCAGGGTTTACAACTCGGTGAGACTCAGGACGCAGGATTGCGGCAGGAACTGAGCATCTTCGATCACAATCCCGACCCCGCGCTGGACGAGCTGACTGAGCTTGTCGCCGTGCTGGGGAATGCGGATTATGCCTATGTGGGCTGGATGGACTTCAACCGTCTCTGGTTCAAGTCGCGCTTCGGCTTCAAGGCAACCGACCAGCCGCGCGCCACCACCGCCTGCCAGTGGATGCTGGAGAGCGGTCAATCTCTGCTGGTGACGGACGCGAGCCAGGATCCGCGCTTTCTGCCCGAAGGAATTCCTCTGTCTGGGGCGCGCCCCTGCCGCTCGTATGCGGGCACGCCGCTGATTGCCAGCGACCTGAAAGTGATCGGCACGCTGGCCATGCTCTCGCAGAAGCCGGGGCAGTTCAAACCCGAACACACAACATTGCTGGAGGTTCTGGGCCGCCAGGTAGTGACGCGGCTGGAACTCTACAACCGCATCCGCTTGCAGGAACAGGCGCAGCGGGCCCGCCAGCGCACAGAGCGCGCGCTGGCCATCGAGCGCTGCTTTGTGGCCGCTACGCTGGACTCCATTCCCGCGCTGGTAGCGGTGCTGGACACCGCAGGCCGGCTGGTGCGGATGAACTATCCCTGCGCGCAACTGACGGGCTTGAGCCTGGCCGGCTCGGTGGGCCGTCCGTTTGTGGAAGAGGTTCTGCAGCCTGAAGACCGCGCGTGGGTGGCGGCCAAGCTGCGCGAAGCCGCGGCCGGGCAGGACTCCGGCCCGCATGAGACGCCATGGCGCACTGTCGGCACGGTAGGTTCCGCCGAAAAGAGCCGGCGCGTAAGCTGGACGCTGCGTCCGCTGCCCGGGCCGACCGGAGAGATCCAGTACCTGATCGTCAGCGGACAGGACGTGACCGGCCAGCGGCAGATGGAGATGGCTCTGCTGTCGAGCGAGGCGCGCTACCGCGAGGTGGTCGAGAACTCGCTGGGCTTTGTCTTTACCTGCACCATGGAAGGCCGTTTGACGTCGATGAACGCCTTCACCGCCGAGACGCTGGGCTACCGGGCCGAGGCGCTGGTGGGCCGCTCGGTGAGCGAGTTGACCGACGCGCTGGGCGCGGCGGCCTTCCTCGACTCGCTGCACACGCTGGAAACGCAGGAAGAATGGCAGGGCGCCTTGTCGCTCCGCCGCAGCGACGGCATCTATCGCCGCATTGCCGTGCGCAGCCGCAGAATGCAACTGCCCGGCGAGCGGCCCTTTGTGCTCAACCACGGCATCGACGTGACCGAGCAGTACGAGGCCGAAGAGGCCCTGCGCGTGGCCACGCGCCAGCGCGAGCTGATCCTCGAGTCGGTGGGCGACGGTATCTACGGCATGGACATGGAGGGCAACGTCACCTTCATCAACCAGGCCGGCGCATCGGCGCTGGGCTACACGCCCGAGCAGTTGACCGGCCAGAACATCCACGAGATTGTGCACCACAGCCACGTGGACGGCACGCCCTACTCGAAATCGACCAATCCCATCTTCCTGGCCATGCGCCGCTGCGAACCGATCCGCATGCGCGACGAGGTTTTCTGGCGCAAGGACGGCACCGCGATTCCGGTGGAGTACAGCGCCAGCCCGATCCTGGAAGAAGGACTGATCTCGGGCATGGTGGTGGCCTTCCAGGACGTGAGCGAACGCCGCCGCCTGGAAAAGATGAAGGACGAATTCATCTCCACGGTGAGCCACGAACTGAAGACACCGCTGACCTCACTGGGAGCTTCGCTGCGCCTGATCCAGACCGGCTCGCTCGACAAACGGCCCGAGAAGCAGCGGCAGATGATGGAGATGGCGATTGCCAACTGCGACCGGCTGACGCGCCTGGTCAACGACATTCTGGACTTCGGCAAGATGGAGAAGGGCCGTCTGCCCCTGAACCGCGAACCGGTGGAGGCAGCCAACCTGCTGCGGCGCGCGGCCGACGTTGCCTTCGCACCGGCCACGCAGGCGCGCATCGGCTTCAAGATCGACGCGCCGCCGGTGATGGTGCTGGCCGACGAGGAGCGCGTACTGCAGGTGCTCAACGAACTGGTGGCCAACGCCATCAAGTTCTCTCCGCCGGATACGACCATCCGGCTCACGGCACAGCCCGCCGCAGCGGCAGCTCCGGGAACGCTGGCGATGGGACCGGGAGAGATCTGCTTCGCGGTGGAGGATCAGGGCCGCGGCATTGCGCCGGAAAAGCTGGAACGCATCTTCGAGCGCTTCCAGCAGGGCGACGCCTCCGACTCGCGGGCGCTGGGCGGAACCGGGCTGGGACTGGCCCTGTGCCGCAGCATCGTGGAGCAACACGGCGGACGCATCTGGGCCGAAAGCGAACCGGGCAAGGGCAGCAGGTTCCTGTTCACGCTGCCGGCGGCGTAAATGCAGATTTCAGCTTCTAGCTTCTAGCTTTCAGCTTTCAGCTTGTTCTTGCGTGGCGAAGGTTGGCGCGCCTGTGGCGGCGTTTTGCCTTGCGGCATCGTGCGAGTCTGCTTCAGGGATGCAGGGATTCGCGGCGGACGCTTGCGGACCTACACTTTCCATTTCCGGGGTGAGCCGTCAGAATGATCGTTGGACGCCGCAACGATGACCGATCGCTCGAAACACAGACCGGCAGCTCTGAAATGGAAGCTCACAGGGCAGAGCTGCGCGCTTTTCGCAGCTCTGTGGCTGAGTGCGGCTTGCGCTCCAGCGCAGGAGGAGCCTCCGGCGCCGCCTACGGCCACGGTGGATGGCGGCGTGCTGCAAACCAACCCTCCGCTGGCGGTGGACACCGCGCGCACCACAGTACGCGGCGTAGTGCGCAATCTCCAGACAGGCGCAGGTGTGGCGCGGGCGCTGGTGCGGATCGAGGGCGACGCCGCCACTGGCGTGCTGACCGACGGAGAGGGGCGCTTTGAGATCGCCGACGTACCCGTGGGTCCGCAGGCCATCACCGTAACCAGGCCCGGCTATCTGGACCGGCCCTTTGGCGGGACCGCACTTGAACTCGCCGGCGCAAGCCTGGGCCAGGAGGGCGCAGAAGGCGGCATCCATCACAACATTCTGGTGGCAGAGGGCATGCCGGAGGTGGTCTTCCGCATGGCGCAGACCTCCGCCCTGCATGGGCAGGTGCAGTTGGCCAACGGCGATCCCGCGTCCGGCGTGACCGTGGAACTGGTGCAGCGGACCATCCAGGAAGGCCGCGCGGTGTGGCAATTGCGCGGGCAGGCAAAGACGCGCAGCGGCGGCGGCTTCCGGTTTGCCGGGCTCCCCGAGGGCCAGTACACGGTGTTCACCGATCCCGCGATGGACGACCCCGCGGAGGACGACATTGGCGGCAGTCTCACAGCCACTGCGCCGGGCTACCCGGCCGTCTACTATCCGGACGCGCGGCAGCCGGGCGGCGTGGGGCGGATTCGCCTGGCAGCCGGAAACGACGCGCAGGTGACGCTAACGCTCGCCGAGGAGACATTCCACCGGGTCGCAGTGACGGTGACCAACGGAGTTGGGGCGCGGGGGGCAGCAAACTATTCTGCCTCGCTGATGGACGATGCCGGCCGCTCGCTGCCCTACGCGGCTCGCTACGACCCCGCGAAGCACGCTGTGGAGGCCATGCTGCCCGACGGCAGCTACCAGATGCTGGTGACCTCGGCTCCGCAGTTGCAGCCGCCGGGCGCGCGCACCGGAGACGGCGATGGGCCCTACGTGGGCGTGGTCGAGTTCGCCGTGGCCGGCAAGCCGGTCACCGGGCTGCGGGCCGCGCTGGGGCCGCAGCGGCCTGCGCCGATCCAGGTGAACGTGCTGCGCAGCGCGTTAAGGCAGACTGCGGACACAAGAAACGGCGAACTGGTGGTCATGGCCAACCCGGCCAGCGGCTGGATCGACGACGGCATGGTCAGCGCCTTTGCCAGCGGCCCGCCGGAGGGGCCGCTCAACACGACCTACACGTTGCCGGGCGCGTATTGGGTCCATGCGCAGTTCGGCCACAGGGGGTTCTGCGAGAGTTCGTTCACGGCGGGCGGGGCCAGCCTGGCCCGCGAACCTCTGCGCGTGGGGCTGGGCGGGACTACCGCGCCGCTGGCGCTCACCCTGCGCGAAGATTGCGCGCGGCTGACGCTGCGGCTGCCGGACACGGCCATGCTGTTGCAGCCGGGCGAGGAACCCTTCTTCATGGCCTACGTAGTTCCGGACTTCAACTTCACCGGCGATCTGGAGGAAGTCGTCCTGCGGCCTACCAGCGGCGACAGCGTCACAGTGGACAATCTGACCCCGGGCAGCTACCACGTATACGTCTTTGCCGGGCCCCATCTGCTGGAGTACAGGAACCGTGAGGCACTGGCAGCCCTGCACGGCCAAACAGTCACGCTGGAGCCGGGTGGCGCAAGCGAGTTGGCTGTGGAGGTTCCGAAACCATGAAAAGGCAGGGGTCAGGGGTCAGGGATCAGGGATCAGCGGTTGGAGATTCGCGGATTCCCTCAGTTGCGCCGGGCAGAAGGCGCAAATGCGGGGCACGGCGCCTGCTTGCGTGGGCTGTAATGGCCCTGGGCGCGGCGGCTGTGCTGGCCGTGGGCGCGCGGCCATCCCTGGCGCAATCGCAGCTCTACACGGTGGCCGGGACGGTGGTGAACTCAGTCAGTGGCGATCCAGTGCGCGGCGCCACCATGGCTCTGACCGGACCTGCGGATGACCAGGTTCTGGCCACAACCCGCAGCGGCGACGACGGCCGGTTCGCGCTGAAGGCCATGCCCGCGGGCAAGTACAGGCTGCGCGCCTCCCACCGCGGTTACATCACCAGCCTCTACGAAGAGCATGAGAACTTCAGCTCTGCTGTGGTGACGGGGCCAGAGCAGGACACCGCGCACATGGTCTTCCGTCTGCCGCCGGAGGCCGTGCTGCGCGGCGTGGTGACGGCGGACGGCGGCGACCCTGTGGAGAACGCGCATGTGCTCCTATTCCGGAAGCCGGGCACGCAGGAACCTGGCGCGAAGATCTTCCAGGCAGGCAACACCGACGACACCGGCGCTTACGAGTTTGCCGATCTGCGCCCGGGCGAGTACCTGCTGGCCGTGGAGGCGGAGCCGTGGTACGCGCTCCACCTGCCCGCTGCGCGGCAGTCCCAGGCGGCCAGCGCTTTGGATGTCGCCTTTCCGCTCACCTACTACGACTCCACGACGGAAGAGGCTTCGGCCCTGCCGATTGCGGTTACACCCGGCAGCCGCGCGGAGGCCAACATCGGCCTGCACGCGGTTCCGGCGCTGCACATGTCGGTGGCCAGAACGAACGGCACCTCCGGTGGGCCGATCCCGGCCTCGCTTCGCCAGAGCATCTTCGGCGCAATCGCCTCGAACGAAACCGGCGCCGCATTGCTGCCGAACGCCTCGGGGGAAACCGAGTTCGACGGCTTGGCGCCGGGGCACTATCGGTTGATCATGGGCAATCCGGAGCGGGTAATGGAAGTGGATGCCGCCACGAGCGGCCCCGTCGATCCAGCCTCAGGCGCGCCGGCCGCCGCCGTCACCGGCAAGGTGGAGATTGCGCCGGGCGTGGATTTCACCGATCTGGCGGTATTGGCGTTGACGCCCGCCGACGGCGCAACCGGGCAGCAGGAACTGCGTTCGGTGGTGGCGCAGGGCAAGTTCGGGTTCTCCGATGTGCCCGCCGGAACATGGGCGCTGAAGCTGACGAACGGCTACGGCTACGAGATGCAGATCGGATCGGTGACGGTGGGCCGACAGACGCACGCCGGCAACCGGCTGACGGTGCGCGGCCAGGCGCTGGAACTTGTGGTCGGCGCCAGCCAGGGTTCGGGGACCGTCGAGGGCTTTGCGCGCAAAAGCGGCAAGGGAGTGGCCGGGGCGATGGTGGTGCTGGTTCCCGCTGACCTGAAGGCTTATCCCACGCTGGCGCGGCGCGACCAGACCGACTCCGACGGCAGTTTCTCGCTGATGGACGTGGTCCCGGGCCAGTACACGGTAGTGGCCATCGAGGACGCATGGGAACTGGATTGGGCGCGCCCGGAGACGATTGCGCGCTACCTTCCGGGCGGCACAGCCGTCACAGTAACAGGCAAACCTGCAGAGACTATCCGGATCGAGGGCGCTGTGGCTGTTCAACCGCGCTGAAAGAGCAGAATCCGGCCTTCGGGACTTCATGAAAACCGGGGGGAAAGGATAGTCTATGGAGGTAGCGGAATTGAGTAGGTGCGTCTGCACCGGACGGGAAGTCCGGCAACGCGCGTCATGCCTGTGGACGGCATGGAGGAGAGATTGAAGTTGAAGAGCAAGTTTCTGCTTTCGATGGTGGCCGCGATTCCGGCCGTGCTGATGCCCCTGGCGGCCGCAGGCCAGATTGCCCCGGAACGTCCTGCCGTGCAGCACGCAGCCCAGGGCTACAAGTACGAAGTCTATGCGGGCTTCGCCTACACCAGCCTTAACCAGCTAAACCTGTCGCGCTACGGTCTGATGGGCGGCAAGCTGGCTCTGACGCGCGACTTCGGCCGGCACTTCGGCATCACGGCCAATGGCGACTATTATCGCGTTCCCACCGGCAATGGCAACCCCGGCAATCCCACGGTCTTCTCGGTCACCGCGGGCCCCGAGTTCCGCGCCACGCTCTACGGCAACGTGGACGGCTTTGCCCACGTACTGCTGGGCTGCGAACACACGGGCGGCGAAAGCATGACGCCCGACGTCTCCTTCTCCGGCGGCATCGGCGGCGGACTGCTCTACAACCTCAGCCAGCACTGGGCGGTACGCGCCTCGGGCGACCGGATGTCCGACTCGTTTTCTCTGTCGAACAATTCGCCGGCTCTGGCCTATTCGCCGCACGCGCACTGGAATGCGCGGGCGACGGTGGGCGCTGTCTACCGGTTCTAAGGCAGCTTCGGGAAGACTACAACAGCGAAGGGGTGAATGCATGGCATCCACCCCTTCGCTGCGTTTGCTGGAATGCGGCAGGACCGCTTCAATGCAGCGGATGACCCGCTCAGCAGGCCAGGTATTCGATGCTCCCGGTATTGGAATCCGCCACAAAGGAGAAGCCCTTTTGCGCGGCCTGCTTGGATCGGTACATGGCCGCATCGGCCAGCCTGAGCAAGGTTGACAGGTCGTCCAGGGTTCCCTCGTTGGAAGCAAGCCCGACGCTGAGCCGGACGGTGATCGGCTCGCCGAAGATGCTGAATTCGCGGCTGCAGAAGGCCTCCACAATGCGGCGTGCGACCACCCCGGCCTCGACCGTGCCGGCGCGCGGCAGCAAAGCGAAGAACTCGTCTCCGCCCCATCGGAACAGGAAATCCTCGTCGCGCAGGCTGGCGCGCAGCGCTTTTGTGACTGCGATCAGAACCGCGTCGCCGGCCAGATGACCGTGGGTGTCGTTGATGGCCTTGAAGTGGTCGATGTCGCAGAGGATGAGCGAGAACGGCAGTCCGCTACGCACCGAGCCCGACATCTCGCGGAACGCAATCTCTTCAAAGGCTCTGCGGTTGTAGACCTCGGTCAGCGGATCGCGCAGTGCCTGGATCTCCAGTTCGCGGCTGAGCCTCTCTGAGACCATCAGCAGGAAGAGCGACGAGATCAGCGCTGCAGCCGTGCAGCTGGCGACGATGTTATACACCGCCCGCGGCTGGGAAAGGTCGTATTCGCGCGGGAACGATCCGGAGGCGAAGAAGTTCAGGACCACGATTAACGTGGAAAGGCCGAGTAGGCCGAAGGCCACCGTGGCCAGCTTGTCGGCGCGGGGCAGGCGGCCATGCTCGGGACGCGAGATCCGCCAAACGATCCAGATCAGCAACGTCAAATTAATCGTATTGAAGCAAAGCTGGCTGAAGGTCAGGTTCCTCTGCACATAGGTAAACCACAAACTGCTGACCAAGGTCAGCAAGGGCAAACCGAATATCCAGGCGTGGGGCGCGTCCTGCCGCTTCAGCGCAACAATCGCGAACAGTTCCATGCCCAGGCAGAAGGACGCCAGTACATTGGCCGCAACCATCGAAAAGAAATCCGGCAACTGCGTATAGAAGATGCGCAGCGAAAAGGAGAGAGCGATCCCCAGATTCGACAGCGCTGTCAGCACCAGAGCGCGCCGCAAGTGACCCGGATACGTTGAGCGGACTAGAAGCACCAGCACGCTGAAGGCGAGCGTATTGAGCGTCCCGATCAACCAGAGAGACTGTACGTGGAAGACCATCGATTCAACCTTGCTGCAACTCCCTCCGGCAGAATATCGTCGAAGGGCTATCGTAGGACTCTAATGGACTTATTACAAGTATACTTTCGTGTAACTTCCCATTTCCGTACAGAACAGTCCCGGGACGGAGCCGCGAATGTACGCCGCCTGCGCCGCTTGGAGAGCGGGCCGAATGTATAGGTAGATCCAGTTCCTCCTTAGTTAAAGCCCACTTCAAGTAACTTCCGGAGAATCTCTGGCTAGCTATTTATTGCAGGGCATCAACCTTCCTCGGCCTCGCGCAGTTTGGCGATCACCGTAAAGTCTTCCAGCGTTGTCGTGTCGCCCTTGATTTCGCCGTTGGTGGCAAGCTCGCGCAGCAGGCGGCGCATGATCTTGCCCGAGCGCGTCTTGGGCAGCGCCTCGGTAAACCGGATGTCGTCGGGCCGGGCCAACGAGCCAATCTCTTTCGACACCCACTTTTTCAGCTCGTCCTTCAGTTCGTCGGTGGGTGCGTTGCCGCTCTCCAGGGTGACAAAGGCGGAGATGGCCTGGCCCTTCAACTCGTGCGGGCGGCCAACGACGGCGGCCTCGGCCACCTTGGGATGCGCAACCAGCGCCGACTCGACCTCCATGGTGCCCAGACGATGGCCGCTGACGTTGATCACGTCGTCCACGCGCCCCATCAGCCAGAAGTAGCCATCGGCGTCGCGGCGGGCACCGTCTCCCGTGAAGTAGCAGCCCTCCACGTCGGACCAGTAGGTCTTCTTGTAGCGCTCCGGATCGCCATAGACAGTGCGGGCCATGGAGGGCCACGGCTTGCGCACCACCAGCAGGCCGCCCGAGCCGGCGGGCACGGGCTCGCCCTCTTTGGTGACCACCTCGGGCTGAATGCCGAAGAAGGGCCGCGTGGCCGAGCCGGGCTTGGTGGGCACCGCGCCGGGAATGGGCGCGATCAGAATGGCGCCTGTCTCGGTCTGCCACCAGGTATCCACGATGGGGCAGCGGTTGTGGCCGATCTTCTCGCGATACCACATCCACGCCTCGGGGTTGATAGGTTCGCCTACCGTGCCCAGCAGCCGCAGCGAGGCCAGCGAGTGCTTCTCCACATGCTCGTCGCCCCACTTGATGAAGGCGCGGATGGCCGTCGGCGCGGTGTAGAAGATGCTCACCTTGTGGTCGTCGATAATCTTCCAGAAGCGCGAAAAGTCGGGCCAATTGGGCGCGCCCTCGTACATGAGAACCGTTGCGCCGTTCTGCAGCGGCCCGTAAACAACATACGAGTGGCCGGTGACCCAGCCGATGTCGGCCGTACACCAGTAGACATCTTCCTCGCGCAGATCGAAGACGTATTTGGCGGTCAGATAGGTCTGCACGGCGTAGCCGCCGGTGGTGTGGACCAGTCCCTTGGGCTTGCCGGTGGTGCCGGAGGTGTAGAGGATGTAGAGCGGGTCTTCGGAGTCGAGCGGCTCGGCCGGGCAGTCAGGCGCGGCGGCAGCGACAAGATCGTGCCACCAGTGATCGCGGCCCTCGGCCATCTTTACCGGCGAACCGGTGCGGCGATAGACGACTACGTGCTTCACCGTGGGGCAGGCGGCCATGGCCTCGTCCACGGTGCGCTTCAGTTGGATTTCTCCTCCGCGGCGGAAGCTCGTGTCCTGCGTAAGAATTGCCACGCAGGCAGAGTCGTTGACGCGGTCGGCGATGGCGTTGGCCGCGAATCCGCCGAAGATGACCGAGTGAATGGCGCCGATGCGCGCGCAGGCCAGCAGCGCGATGGCCAACTCCGGCGTCATGCCCATGTACACTGCCACGCGGTCGCCTTTTTTGATGCCGAGCGACTTCAGGGCGTTGGCGAACTTCTGCACCTCGACGAGCAGTTCCGCGTAGGTGAGACGGCGCACCTCGCCGGGCTCGCCCTCCCAGATGAGCGCGGTCTTTTGCGCGCGCGCGCCCAGCGCATGACGATCGACGCAGTTGTAGCTCAGGTTTGTCTTGCCGCCCACAAACCACCTGGCCAGGGGAAGGTTCCAGTCCAGAACCTTGGTCCACGGCTCGAACCAGTGCAGTTCGCCGGCCACGCCAGCCCAGAACTTCTCCGGATCCTCGATGGATGTGCGATACAGCGCTTCGTACTCGTCAAGGCTCTTGATGTGAGCCTTGGCGCTGAACTCCGGCGGCGGCGGGAAGACGCGGTTTTCGCGCAGCGTGGAGTCGATATCCTGATGGGCGGCGGGAGAAGCTGGCAAAGAAGACATGCACGATCCTTTGGGGAAGAATTGTCAGCACGGAGCCCGGCAGCCGGAGGGGAAGCCCCGAAAATCTGCCCTGTGCGTGACACTTTACCTGTCGAGGCCAACACTCTGCAAGATGTGAGACGGATATCGGCGCGCTTTGTCCCGAGGAATTGGATGCATCCCACCAGCGCCGACACTTGCGAAGCGGTGAGGCGGATGCTCGGAGGCAGGGCAAACGCATCATCACTAGTTTTGAAAGGGCACGGATTTATCCGTGCCACAAAAGCGGTGAATATGCTGGGCTTCAGCCCCTGAGGGAAGGTTTGCGACAGAAAAAACATTCCTCAGGGGCTTCTATGAGACGGCTGGGGCTGTCAAGGCTTTTGTTTTTGCATTTGCTTTTTCCTTAGCTGCGTTTTTGTACTTGCCTTTGCTTTTGTCTTTGCACGTGTGTTGCATTCATCTCGGG
>Ga0326727_10005945_pt1 | contig 34125 bp, 30 predicted proteins | sample MB2enrmetagenome_FD_207643 | JGI IMG/M metagenome (GOLD analysis project Ga0326727, IMG submission 207643) | Lab enriched peat soil microbial communities from McLean, Ithaca, NY, United States - MB29MY | ecosystem: Environmental > Terrestrial > Soil > Wetlands > Peat | place: USA: New York...
GCGAATCGCATCCCACGATTCTTGCGAATCCCCGATTTGCATCCGGGCAGCCGTTTCAGATCAACTGTTGCAGGCCGGACTCACTGTTCCGGCCGCGACCGCGACTCACTCGCGTTTAGAACCGCTGGCTTGCGCCGCGGCGCCTTGCCGATGATCGCCGCATCCACCAGGCCCTCCGCGACCAGAAACTGCACGGAGCTGACCAGCCGGCCTTCGGTGAACCGCCGGCTTCCCGCCGGCAGGACAGCATTCACCGCCACGGTGACCTCCGGCCACGCCGTCTGTGGCCGCAGACGGCGGACAACCGGCATCCAGGCTTCCATCTCAGCCGTCAGGCGGGCCAGCCTGGTGGCGCGCCGCGATGCCAGAAGCTTGCCCAGCACCACCGGATCCCTGGCCCGCAGCCCGGGGTTCCCCCCTACCCTGCCCCGCGCCCGTGCCGCCTTCACGCCGACAACCGTCCGCTCACGGATCAAACTCCGCTCGAACTCCGCCACTGCCCCCAGCATCTGCAGTACCAGCACGCCGCTCGGGCCTGAGGTATCGATCGGATCGGCGAGCGACTTGAAATGCGCCCCACGAACCCGAAGGCTCTCGACCACCTCGAGCAGATGCGACAGCGAGCGTGCCAGGCGGTCGATCCGTGCGACCATCAAGGTGTCGCCGCGCTTGACCCGCGCCAGCGCAGCGGCAAGTTGCGGCCGCGACCGCTCACCGCCCGAGGCGTGCTCCTCAAAGATCTCGCCGCAGCCGGCCGCGTGCAGGGCATCGAGTTGCGGGCCAAGGTTCTGATCGTCGGTTGAGACCCGCGCATAGCCGATCAACGCCATCATTTTCGCCTCCGCACGGCAGCCTATGTCGTCTCTGCTTTAGGACTGCACTTGTCGCCTTAGCGTTGCACTGAACTTCACGGACGACGGCTGCCCGGGGTGGACTGGATTGTGCGGCCGGGTTTCCGGCATGTTGATCTCATGGCTCCCCCCGATATCCCCGCCCGGCTGCTGCGGCTCGCCGAGGCACTTGTCTTTGCCAGTCCCCGTCCGGCGACATGGCGTTTGCTCGCACCGTTCCTCCCGGCTCACCTTAGCGCCGACGACGTTTTTGCGGCGCTTGCCGCGCAGTGCGCGGAGCGTGGGGTTGTTCTCGTCCAGCAGGCTGATGGCTGGGTCTTCCGGACCGCACCCGATCTCAACGCCGAACTGCAAGCGGCGCTGGGAGAAGTCCGCAGACTGCCACGGGTTGCCCTGGAGGTGCTGGTCGTGATCGCCTATCACCAGCCGATCACGCGCCCCGAGATTGAGGCCGTGCGCGGGGTGTCGCTGTCGCAGGCGACGATGGAGTTGCTGCTGGAGACCGGGCTGATCCGGGCGCATGGCCGCCGCGAGACACCGGGGACGCCGACCTTGTGGGTCACCACGCCGCTGTTCCTCGAGCAGTTTGGTTTGAAGAGCCTGCGCGATCTGCCCGGGTCCGGCGTCATCGCCGCGGTCCCGCTCGTGCCACGACCCCGGGGGCCGGGTTCCCCCGCTGATGAACGGGCGGCGGACGACGCGGCGGAAGCCGAACCGCCGGGGCTCGCGCCCGACTGAGCCTGGTCCCGCGGCACGCGACAGCGGACAGGAAGGCGTCGCCGCGCGTGCATTCCGCCTCGAATTGGCTGCCCGTCCCGACCTTTCGGACGGTCTCGCCGGACCTACGCTCGTGATAACTGTGCCTTATCACGATCCTTGCAATTTTGCCTTGATGTGCGTTAAACACCTCGCCGACCAGGACATTTTCTGCGATGGACGATCCCGACAGCCGCTTGCCACCCGCGACGCAACCGCCGGGCCCTGCCGACCCGCGGCACCGGCCTCCGCCGGCGGACGGCGCGGCGCGGGATCAGGCGGCGGCGGACGGCTCGCCCGCCGCCCTGGCCGCGCTGGCAGCGGCGATGGATTTCGTCGCCGCCGCCCTGGCACCGGCGACGCTGCGCGCCTACCGGGCGGATTGGAACCATTTTCTCAATTGGTGCCGCGAGGCCGGCTGGACGGCGCTGCCGGCCGCGCCGCACACCGTCGCCGCCTATCTCGCCGCGATGGCCACCACCCACACGTCCAGCGTTCTCGAGCGCCGGCTGGCGACGCTGAGCAGGGCGCACCGGCTGGCCGGGCTCGACTGGCCGCGCGCGCATCCGGCGATCCGCAACACATTGCGCGGTATCCAGCGCGAACATGCCAGACCGAAACAACAGGCCGCGGCGCTGGCAACCGACGAACTGATCCGCCTCGTCGAGACCTGCCAAACCACGCCGGTTGGCCGGCGCGACCGCGCCCTGCTGCTGATCGGCTACGCCGGCGCGCTGCGACGCTCGGAACTCGTCGCCATCACCCGCGAGGACATCGTGTTCACCACCGAGGGCCTGCGCCTGACGATTCCGCGCGCCAAGGGCGATCAGACCGGCAAGGGTGCCAGCCTCGGCATCCCGCGCGGCAGCCGCCCCGCGACCTGCCCGGTGCGCGCGCTCGAACTGTGGCTCGACGTTTCGGACTGCCGCTTCGGTCCGGTGTTTCGCGCCATCGACCGGCTGGGCGTGATCGGCACCCGGGCGCTGCATGCCGATTCCGTCCGGCTGATTCTGACCCGCCGCGCCGCCATCGCCGGGCTGACCGCACCGGCCGGCGAGCGCCTCAGCCCGCACGGGCTGCGCGCCGGTTTTATCACCCAGGCCTACATCGCCGGCGCCCGCGACGAACAGATCATGGAGCACACGCGTCAGAAAGATCTGCGCACCATGCGCGGCTATGTCCGCCGCGCCAAGCTGGTCAGCGCCAGCCCGGCCGGCCTGCTCGGATTGTAGCGCATGCGCCGGCCGCGCCCGGACGGTACCGGCAAGGCCGGCTCGCGCATCCGCCGGACCAAAGGCAAAAACGCGCGCGTCGCCGCGCCGATGCCGAAAGCGGGCCGTCCGGACCGCCTGGCGGAGCGGATCACCGGGAGCGCCCCGAAGCGGCGTCCGGCGCTCCCCCCGGCGTTCCCGGCCGGACGTGCGGCGGCCGGGCCCGTGGCGGGCCCCGGGGGGGTGATCGATGCGTCCGTCCTGGCGCTGGCGGTGCCGGATTGGCTGGCGCACACGCTGACGGTCAGCGGGCCGGCGGATCGGCTCGCGGCCTTCCGTGCGGCCGCCGCGGGCCCGGGCATCCTGCCGGTGCAGGATTGCGCGCGCCTCGAAGAGGATGTGACGCATGCGCTGCTGGCGCCGCCGCCCGTGTTGCGGAGCATTTCGCTGGCGGGTGCACGCATCCTCGCCGGACAGATCGCCGATCGGATCGGCGTCCGTGCGGCGCGCGCCGCCGGGCGCGGCGCGGTCTGTCCGTTCGACCTGAACGCCCTGATACCGGTGCCGCCGGCCCTGGCAGACCTGCCGCCGGACGATCCGCGCCTGTCCGCCTGGCTCTGGCGGCATTGGGGGACCACCTGGCCGTTACGGCAGGTCGTGGCGAGCCCGGCGGCGCCGGCACCGCTGCCGCCGGCCGGCCAGGCGCTGTGCCGCTATCGGTTCTGGTCTGCCGACTGGACGCCCTGGCCGGCGCTGCGGACGATCCGCACCGGATGGCCCGATCTCCGCTTCGTCATCGACGTCCATTACGGCGGCCTCTGACTCGCCGCCGCCGGGCGCCCCGGCACGCGCGCGTCACCCCCATGGCGTCACCCCTCTGGCGTCACCCCCCGCGCCAGCATCCGCAACGGCGCATCATGCCGCGGGTCGATCGGCGCGCCGAACCAGATGGCGGCTGTTTCCGGCAGACAGGCCGCGATTGCGCCCGCCCGGCTCTTCAGTGTGCCGGTGCGGAACTGGCGGCTCAGGGGACGGAGGTGAAACTGTCGCTCCGGTGCGGGGAGATGGACCATCAGGTAGGCGAGCATGGCTTGCAGGTTGCGCTGGCGCGGCACGAGCTTTGCCGCCACGGCGCGGGGCGTGACCGGAGCCTCACACAGCAGCCGGCCGCAGGGACCGCAGCGTGGCTGCGGGCCGGTCCGGCTCTGTGTCAGTAGATCGATACGGGACCGGCAGTACCAGCAGCGATCCAGCAGCATCGCCCGGTGCGCCGGACAGATGACGAAGGGCGCGAGGCGCCAGCGGCGCCGGAAATAGGGCTTGACGTCGCTGGCCAGGCAGCCGGGGCAATAGGCGACAATGGGGCGGTCACGCCGGTGGCCGCCCCTGGCGCGCCGCGCCAGCAGCAACCGCTCTTCGGTCATCAGCAAATCCTCCACCATGCCGCCGATGGTGTCCTGCGGAGACCGGGGCACCAGCGGCAATGTGCCGGCGGCGAGAGCCTCGAACGTCTGGCCGCTGAGCCGCGCGAGACGGCGGATCGTCTCCGGCGCGATATCGCGGTCAACGTCGTCGGGACGGGAACCGAGAACGTCAGCCGCGAACAGCGCCGGGGAGACATGCGACGCCGTGGCGCACCGCCACAACCAACTGCTGAACAATTCGTCGGCTATCCGCTTGGGCCGTACCGGCCACACTGTCGGCCGGCGCGGACCGGTCAGCGGCTCGAGTGGCATCGCCGGACCGGGCACCGGACCGGACGGCGGCGATCGGGGCAGCATCGCCGGTGCGGCGGCCCCGAACCATCGCCGCAGTCCATCGCGCAGCGTCACGATCGGCTCCGCGCCGGTCACCGCCGCCGCGGTCAACAGACCGAGAATGTGCCGCTGCGTGTCCGGGTCGGCGGATGGCAGCCAGGCCGCGACATCGCACGCCAGGCGATCAGTCGCGCGTGGTCCGGCGCCGTTTTGGCCAAGTCAGAGATCCGCTGCCGTTGCGACCGCCTCGATCTGTTCAGGCGAGGCCGATGGTCAACCCATCCAGCACCGGCCGGTCGATCCGTTCGCGGCCTTGCTCGATTGCCGCGGTCGCCGCCTGGCGCAGGATCGTGGCGATCCCGCCGATGAGGCCGCCAGCCATCGTCAGGATCCGCCGTGCGAGCACGGGATCGGTCAGGTTGGAGGCCGCCGCAGCGGGAGTTGCCGCTCGAACGTCGCCAGCAATTGCGCGTATTCCAGGTCGTCGAATTGCCAGCGCGGCAGCGTCAGCAGCGCGAAGCGATTCGCCAGCTGTTCGTCCAGCCGGAACACATGGGCGATCTCCCGGGTGGCGAAAGCGCCGATGGAGACACCGGTGACCGAGCCGATCTCGCGCAACTCGACCAGCATGCCGGCCATGCCGCTGCCGCGAATATTGTGCAGATCATCGATCAGCAGCAGCCGCAGTCCAACGTCCCGCATGGCGGCATGAACTTCGGCCCTGAGCCGGGCCGACGTCGGACGGGGCCCGGGCTCGCGTCCCAGCGCGCTCAGCACGGCCCTCAGCAATTGCGGGATGCTCGGCCCGTTCGGCGCCTGGATCAGCACCGTCTCGATGCGGCTCCGCTCGGCGTCGGGATTTTCGGCGGCTGTATGACGCGCCAGAAAGCGGCGGGCGATCGCCGTCTTGCCGTTGTTGGAGGCGCCAACGATCAGCAAATTGTCCGGCCGCATGCGGCGCTCCGAGCGCAGGATCCGCTCCAGGCGCGCATGGGCATCGCGGGCGCGGCCGTAACCGATCCAGAGGTCGCGATCAATCAGCGCGATGCGATGCGCATCGCTCAGGTCGAGCGCGCCGCGGGCGGCATCGCTCAGATGCGGGGCGATTGTCACGGGCATCTCAGAGCCGTTCAACATCGCTGAAGGGTGCGATCGTTTGCCCGGCCCATCCGGGGGCCGCCGGGTCCATCGGCGCATCGCATGCCGGACGGCCGCCAGGCCCGGCCAGCCCCGCCGACTGCGCCGGGCCTGTGGTCCGGCGCATGTCCGCCGCCTCGCTCGAAACGGTTTCCGCCGGGCCGCTCTCGCCAGGCTTGCCGGGGATGCTCTCGCGCGCCGCCTTGTTCGCCAGCCTCGTTCGCTCGGCCTTTCGCCGGCTCGTGGCGGACCGCGCCTGCTCCTCGATGGCGCGGATTTCCGCGAGGTTCTCAAACAGCCGCCGCTCGGTCCGGTCTTGCGCGCGCGATGCCCGCATCCGCCGGCGGGCTTCCTCGCTTTCGGCCAGGGTCATATCGGGATGCGGGATGCGATACGGCACGGCGATATAGTCATCCGTCGCATCGTCAAGCAGCCAGACCCGGGCGAGGCTGCGCGGGTCATAGACGACGACCCGTTCCACCGGCTGCTGATTGTCCCGCCGCCAGAGTGGCAACAGGTCGATCGAGCTGTAGTCCACCTTGAACAGCGCAACGCCGGTCCGCCGCAGCGCCCGCCGCTCGAACGGCAGAAAATCCCGCAGGAAACGGTCCGCCGGCAGGCGCGGCGGAACGCGCTCCGCATCCGGCAGCTCCGGCCGCCGGTAGTAGCCCAGGTAACGCTCCATCGGACGCTCACCCGTCGCGGCATGCGTCACGTGATGGTAGCTGTCGATCGCCAGCGCCAAAATCCGCTCGAGCTCCGGTAAAGCGAGGCAGGCCCGCGCGGCGGGCTCGCTGTCGCCGCGCTCGGCGATATTGCTCCAGGTCGTGCCGCGCAACTCATGCACCATGCGCATCATCGTGCCGATCAGCCGTTCGACGTGCCGTGTTGCTCCGGATGACCCTTGGGGCGGATTTTGGCCTCGATGCCGTAGCGGCGCAGTCCGCGCTGGATGCCGCGCGCTTCGTTCTCCGGACCCTGGTCATATTCGAGAATGTCCGGCTTGCCCCAGACCGGCCAACGAACCCGCGGCAAATCCCGCCGGGCCAGCCATTCGTCCTTGGGCAAACAGGCATGCGCCAGGCATGTCGCGACGGTCAATGTCGAGGCCGCCTCAAGGGACACCGAGAACCCCAGCACGGCGCGGCTGAACATATCGATGGCGAATGTCACATTGGGGCGGCCGATCACCCGACGGTCGCCGGCGGTGACGAGCAGGATATCGCAGGGGGTGCTGTCGATCTGCACCCGTTGCCTGGGAGCCCGGGCGCCGGGATGAGAACCCGTGAGCAGCCGGCCCGCCCGCGCGGCTTGCGGGCCATGCCGTTTGCGGATGAGCCAAGCCTGGTCGCTCGCCCGGACCCGCGCGCCGATCGTATGGATCGACGGCGCCGTCAATCCGGCCCGCTGGCACAAACCGGCCACCTCGCGATGCAGACTTTGCATCGACGGCCGCTTCGGCTGGGCATAATGCGTTTGAATAGCCTGCGTGATGATGGTTTCGACCGTCTTGTCGAGCCGTTTGGCGCGCGTGGCGACCTGCACCGGCAGAAAGGCCTCGACGCCGCAGCCACTCCGGGCGAGCCGGAGCAGCTCGAAGGCCCGGCGGCGTTTGATGCCGAGGTCCCGCGCCGCCCGGTCGACGTCATCGCGGGACCGCGACGGCACGCCGGCCAAATCCACCAGCACCGCTCGCCGCTTCGCGGCCTCGGCCCATTCCGCATCCGTATACCGGAGATCATCGACTCGCCGGGCCGCTGGCCGGCCCGGCAAATCGGGTGGAAATCGGAGTGTGGACGGGCTCGCGGAGACGATCTCGCCGGCATCGTTTCGCAGCAGCACGGCGTCGGCGCCAAGCGGACGCTTGATCCGCCAGCGCGTCCCGGCGTGCTCGACCACGACACCCGCCGTCATCCTACGTTCCATCGCAAGCCTCCAAGCCAAGCCACACCGCGGGAGGAGCAACCGAGCCGCGCCCGAAACTGCCTGGCGCCTTGCCCGGCGGGCGGCGACGGCCTGGAGACGGGCATACTCACTCTCCGCCGCCTTCCGGGCGGTCAGCGGCCGCGCCGCCGCCGCCCGGCGGGCGGATCGTTATCGCCGCGAAATCCGCGGGCTGCGACGCGTCGATTTCCCTGGTCCGTGTCAGCTCAAGGCCCGCGATCAGCGTACTCGCGATGGCGGCGCGCACGCGGATCGGGAGATTTGGCTCGCTGGCGGATAATTCGGGCACGAAGGAAAGCAGATCATGGTCGGCCGGCGCTCCGGCCAGGACCACGCGCATGCGGGCCATCGCCTGGTGCGGTGTCCACAACCGCGGCCGTGGCGGTTGGTAACGACCGGGTTCCGCCGCCGGCTCGTCAGCGTCCAGCACCCCGAGCACCGCCTGCAGCAGGTCCATATAACCCGACCGCACCCGGATCGGCATCGCATCATTGCGGAAACCGCGGCCGAAAAAGTCCCGGCCCAGCTGTGGTTGCCGGGCAAGCCAGTCGCTCGCCACCCGGATACGCTCGAGGGTTTCGAGCCGCGCGGCGAGGATCTCGACCGCCGCCTCGGCCTGCCGCGCCTCCTCAGTGCCTTTCGGTAACAGCAGGCGCGATTTGAGCCAGACCAGCCAAGCCGCCATGACCAACCAGTCGGCCACTTCCGGGAGATCCAGCTTGGTCAGGTCATTTGTCGCCGAGAGGAACTGATCCACCAGATCGATCGCGGATATCGCCGCGATGTCGACGGCCTGTCGCCGCGCCAGCTCAAGGAGCAGGTCGAGCGGCCCCTCGAAACCGTTCAGGTCCAGCTGAACGCCGCCTCGCGAAGGCGGCTCTTTGTTGTTCTCGACATCGCTTGGCTGCGCCGGACCGCTCCCCGCAGGCGCGCAGCCTTCGGGCGGCCTCAAAAGCTGAGGCCCCGTGCTGATACGACCCGGTGTCGATTCCGCCGATACTGATCGCGGTAGTGCACCCGTAAGATAGTCTTTTACCCCTCAGTGCGCTCGTTAGGCAGCGTAGCCGGTGCAGCCGTAACCCAGCAACAGTCTGATCTGTCAGACTTCCTGGTGCAGCGATTAGGCGCAATCGACAGCGGGCGCGTCTTCGATCTCGCCGGCATGGAGGTCGGGGTCGAGTTCCTCCAACGGTTCGGGCAGATCCAGATCGATCTCGTCCAGGGTCATCTCCCGTTCGTCGATCCAGCTGCGCACCCGGGTGCCGCTTTCGCTGTCCCGGGGGGTGATGCGCTTGATCACGCCGAGGTCCAGCAATCGGCGCAGGTGGTGCGACAGTCGGTTCGGCGAGAACATCTCCAATTCGCCAAGCAGGTCTCGACGCCGTATCCCGGCGATGTTGACTCGTGGGTTTTGCAGGGCATGCAGAAGCGCGGCATCGCCTGGCTCGAAGAAGTTGATGCCCTTCACGGTCTTCGCCTCGACTTTGCGGGGCTTGGTCAGGCGACCGAGCGCGCGCACGCCCGCGGAGAAGTCGTCCAGCGCCGAGAGATGGGCCAGGTAGCGCCGGTTGCAGCCAAGTAGTATCTCGCGCAGGTCGATCAGGCTGTAGATGCTCTTCTTGACAGGAGCCAACTCGCGGGTCGGCGGGCCTTCCCGGTGTTCCACCTTGCGGTGGTGCTTGAAAAACGACACGTCGTTGGTTGTCGACTTATTGGTTCCGGCTCGTCCGGCTTAGGATACAATCCGCCTTGGAGGTTTGGCCCGCTCATGCAGCCAATTCCCGGACGTGGATGTTCGACATGTCTAACCTTTGAAGGAAGCATCGTGATTGTCTGACGCGAATTCCCTCTTCTCCGGGAATCCGACCTTGCTTTACACAGCGCAGCCAGATCCGAACGGAAAGCACAATGACGGGCACGGCAGGTATGAAGGTGGCACGACCGGACGGGGACAGATTGCCCGGAAGATCGAAAAAAGCAGGGGCTGCCGGTGCTCCCGCAAAACGGGCGAAACTTCTGTTGCTGAGCAGTGCCAAGGGCGGATCGACGAAAACGACGACCGCCAGAAATCTGGCCGTCGCCGCAGCCCATGCCGGCCTGCGCGTAGCAACCATAGACCTCGACCTCCAGGCCACCTTGACGAACTGGTGGCAGAAGCGGCCGGACGACGCGCCGAAAATCGACCACTACCAGATGCCGATCGAGGAGGCCGAAGCCGCCCTGGCCGATGCGATGAACGGCGCCGATCTGGACCTTTTTATTGTGGATACGCCGCCGGGTGTCGAAAACCATCCGAGCGCGATGCGGGCTTTGATCCGGCTGGCCGACTTCGTGCTGATGCCGACAACCCAGGGCGGCCCGGATTTGGATTCCGTCATTGAATGGTGGTCCCGGACGGTCAAGCGAGAAGGGCGGCCGTCCGCCTTTCTGTTGTCCCGCACCAAGCGCTCGGCAAAAAGCTATCAGGAGGCGCGCCAGCGGCTGATCAAACATGGTCCGCTGTGCCCGTTCGATTGCCGGGATTTAGAGGAGGTGCAGCGCACCCATTACAATGGCCTCGGTATCCTGGAAGTCCGCGGCGCGGCCGGGCAGGACGATATCCAGGGCGTTTGGGCTTACGTGGCTCGCGAGATCGGATTGGAGGGTTGACCATGGCACTGGCAGACTTTGCCGTCAGCAAGCGTCGCAGCAGCCGCCTGGCGTCCGAAGCGATCGAGCGCGACCTCCCTGAAAGCGGCCGCGCCCGGGTCCTGAACAACGCCATCCTGGATCTACGGACCGAGAGCGAGGTTGTTGAGGAAGTCGCCAAACTGTGGGTGGAGGCACAGGAAAAGTTCCTCGCCATCGGACGCTATCTTCTCAGGGCAAAGGCGAGGTTTGCAGGCAGCTTTGAGAGCCACATCGTCGCCAACCTGCCTTTTGGAAAAAACGTCGCTTACCAACTGCGCATGGTAGCCGAAGCCGTTGATTCCGGACGGCTGCCTGAACGCGATCTGCCGCGGTCCTATGCGACGGCTTTTCAGCTTATAAGCCTGCCGGCGCCCGATTTCGACGCTGCCCGCGCTCATGGCCTGGTCCGCAACACGGTGACCAGGCCGGAGGTCAATAACTTTCGCAGGGAGCTCAGGGCACAGCGTCTCAACCAGGGCGATCGCCGCCTGATCCTATCCAAAGAGCGTGACGCACTGAGAACAGAAATCCAGCGGATGCATGTCCGTTACCGGGAGGTTGAAGCGAGACTGGCTGTCATCGAGGCTGAAATCGGCGCTGATTCGGATGCCCGCGGCGTCCAAACCATCGAAGGTTTCGCCGAGCCATAGCGAGCGAAGGTTAGACATGTCTAACCTGCGGATGCCGGGCCGCCAGGGCCCATGCCCCCCAAGCGTTCACCTACTTCGACTTTACCAGACCGGAGAAGCCCGCAAACGCCAGCAAACCGAGAACCAGGCCCGCAATCCTCTGCAAATACTCGAACAGCTTGCTGGCGAACCCCAGATCGAACCGTGTATCAGGAGACCAATAGTCGCGCTGCCCCGTCTCAAGGCCCGGAATCACGGCCTCAAGCGAATATATCCACGCATTGAATTTCGGAAAGCTCTGCGCCTCCGGTTGCTGAAGAAAGCAGTCAATCTGCGCCTGGCCGGAGACAGCCAACCCGGGACGCCGCTGATTGAGCGACGGCAGGGATCTTTCCTCGGTTGCCGGCGTCCCGCACAGGACCCATTCCGGGGAACGCATATAAACCGAGATGTTGGGCCGCAACTGCTTTTGTGCTTGCACCGCCGTCAGCATCGCCACGCCGGCCAACCAGAACAGCAGGAGCCAGAGGAAGGATCGCAGGGGATGAAGCCCATAGCCGACGGTGACCGAGAGCAGAAAGTCTCTCAGGGAAAGGACGGCTCGCTGCATCGGCCCCTTTGCCCTGGCGCGGCGGGCCAGGCGTTGCAGCCGCTCCTTCTCGAACAGGATCGTGCGCGCAGCCTCCTGATGGCCCATTTCACCCAGCACCGCGCTGAGCTGCTCATACGGTTGTGGCCAGAAATCTTCTCCCCAACGTTCAGGATCCTGGCGCGACAGCCAGTCGAGCCGCGTGGGAGCATCGACAGGGCTGCCGACGAAGCCGCCGTAACGGAACCTGTTCAGCAGCAAATCCCCGTATTTCGGCCAACTCGTAGGCTCGTCGACGATGGCGCCGGCATACGCCCCGTTCAGGCCCAGCGCGCCGTCCACCTTGGCTTCGTGCCGCAGGAAGAGCGCACCTTCAATCCTCATTCGGTTCAGCGTCAGGGCGCGAGCGCCCCGCGCTTCGAATGCGCCGCTCTCTATCCGAAGGTCTCCGCTCACCCTCGTGCCGATAAGGCTCGCTTCCCCGATGATCCGCGTTTCGTGCAAGACAACATCGCCCCCGACGGTCACGCCATCCGCCGCGAGGGCAACGCTGGCGTCCCCGTCGATCAGTGCCCCCACCAGACTCAGGTCGCCGGTCAGCCGCGCGCCGGACACTTTCACCACGCCGCGAAAGCGGCAGCCACGCAAAGTCAGGTCGCCTCGGATCGTGGCATAGGACACGTCCAACGCGACATCCGTATCTTTCGTGACGGACGAGCCGTCCAGGATGAGCTCTCCTTCGAGACGGGCGCCGCGCATGTCGATCGTGCCGCCGATCTCGACCGCCCGCAGGGTGATGCCTCCTCGTGATTCCAGCCGCCGCGCGATCAGGCCGGGCAGGACGGACCCGTCGAGCAACACCGTGTCCACCGCCGCCGATTGCAGGTTTATCGGCGCCGCAAACCGGCAGTCCGCGAGCGCGATGTCGCGCAGAACGCGGCAGCCGTGCAGATCGAGCGTTCCGGTCACCCAGGCTCCCCTGAGCCGCAATCCCTTTTCGTGCAGGCGAGGCGCATCCGGGCCGCCAAGCAGGATCAGGCGAAGCAGGCTTGCCCGGATGGCGCACGCCTCGTCGCCTTCGGCCGGGAGACCGCCGTCGCCGCATTTATGATAGAAGTCGCTATCCAACGCGGCGAGCAACTGCTGTTCGGGGTGCGTGAGCGCGCCGAACTCGGTCAGGTTCCTGGGTGTCATCGGTTGCGGAGATCTGTTCCCGGCGCGTGCGTCTTGCCGGGAGGTTTCAGCCGCTGACGAGAGCGCTGACGGCACCATGTTCTACCGCAGCGGCAACAGCCAAGGCACCAGCAACACACTGACGATCATGACGATGATCGTGAATGGCACGCCAACCTTGACGAAATCGCCGAACAGGTAATTGCCCGGTCCGACCACGAGCGTGTTCACCGGCGACGATATCGGCGTCATGAACGCCGCGGAGGCCGCCAGCGCCACGATCATCGCGAATGGATAGGGCGAGGCGCCCAGGTCCTTGGCGATTGCCAGCGCCACCGGCGCCATCAGCACGGCGGTCGCCGTATTGGAAATGAAAAGGCCCAGCAGGGCGGTGATCACGAACAGTGTCGCGAGGACCATGCGAGGCGTCGCGTTGCCAACGACGGCGATCAGTCCGTCGGCCGCCAGATCGACCCCGCCGGTGCGCTGCAGCGCGATCGAGAACGGCAGCATGCCGACGATCAGCACAATGCTCTGCCAACTGATCGAGCGATAGCCGCTGTTCAAATCGACACAGCCCAGCAGGCCCATCAGCAGGCAGCCGATCAACGCGGCCTGCACGTTCGGCACTACACCGCTGACCATCAGGCCGACGACCGCGGCCAGGACCGCCAGCGCCCGCGGTGCCAGCCTCGCGGCGGGGAGCACTTCATCGAACTCCGCCGGCCTGTTGATCACGACCATATTTTCTCTCTCGGAACCAAGCCGGTCGATGTCGGACCAGTAACCAATCAGCAGCAGCGTGTCGCCGACCTCGAGTTTCCGGTCGAGCAGATCCTGCCCCATCACGACGGCGCCGCGGCGCAAACCAATCGCGGTCAGGCCAACTTCCCGCCGGACCCTGGCCTCCCGGATCGTGTGTCCGATCAGTTCGGAGTCGGCCGGCAGGATCACCTCGACCATGCCGAGTTCCTGCGAGTGGTCCGTGTAGTAGCCGGCGCCCTCGGCCAACGGCAGTTCCTCGAGGCTGTATTGCTCACAGAGTGCGGGGATGTCGAGGCTGGCCGGCTCGATATCGAACAGCAGGATGTCACCCGCCTGGAATTCGGTGCGCGGCTGTGGCCGTATCAGTTCTGTGCCAAAACGTACCGGCCGTTCGACGGCAAGCAGGCTGATTCCGGACGCGCGAACCACGAAATCCTCGCGCCGCTTGCCGATGACCGGAGACCCCGGCAACACCCGCATGCGATGCTCGCGATCGGCGAGGTGGTACTGGTCGATCCATTGCCGCAGGCTGGTCTGGCGTTGATCGCCGCCCGCGCCTTTGGCGGCGGTTGGCAGCCAGCGCCGCGCGAACAGCATATAGACGACGGCCAGGAGCAGAAGCGGCAGGCCAAAGGGCGTGAAGCTGAAGAAGCTGAAGCCCTGCGCGCCCTGGCGCATCAGTTCGGCGTTCACCACAAGGTTCGGCGTGGTGGCCACCAACGTCAGCATGCCGCTGGTCAGCGCGGCGACGCTCAAGGGCATCATCAACTGGCTCGGCGGAGTTCCGGTGTTCTTCGAGATTCGCAGCACCACGGGGATAAAGATCGCGACAACCGCGGTGGAGCTCATGAGCGAGCCGAGCGCGCCGACGGCCAGCATCAGCAGGACCAGCATGCGGCGGCGGCTGCTGCCGGCCTTCCGATCGAGCCAGTCGCCCAGCCGCCGCGCGACGCCGGTGCGCACCAGCCCCTCGCCGATGACGAACAGGGCGGCGATCAGCACGATATTCGGGTCGCTGAAACCGGCCAGCGCCTCGTTGGTCGTGATCACGCCGGTGAACGGCAGCAGCACGATCATCAGCAGCGCCACGGCGTCCATGCGCGGCTTGTTGAGCACGAACATTGCCACGGCGGCGGCAAGCAGAAGCAGAACCAGAGCGAGATCGGTACTCATTGTGCGGCGCCTTCACAGCAAAGGCACCAGTGCAAACCGCACGTTGCGAGGCCGGACACAGTCTTTCTTCTGACGATCGCGCCCTTCATGTTGGTTTTCTCCCTGTACCGGGTTGGCTGCCCGGAGATGACCGTTGACGGTAAGTTTCGCTGGCGCTGCTGTCCATGCCGGGAACGTTGACCGTTTGCGGTTCGGACGCGCCAACCGTAACGGTTTTCGCGGTCTTTTCGGTGTCGTCAAGTCTCCATTATCGCGTATAATGAATGATCGCCGCCTGTTCAAGACGTATCAGCGAGATTTTCTACCCTTTTGTTCGACAAGATTTGGGACGGTACGAACAGTCGTGAGATAATGGGCCATCGCCGGACGGCCCGGGAAGTGGAACCGTCGTCTATGAGAACGTTGCTCCCGGGGGGAGGGGGAGACGGGATGGTAACGGCTGACCAGGACGACCCGTGGTATGTTTCGACCGGCAATCTGCCGGTCGAGGAGGATGTGGTCGTTGCGCTCCGGGAAGTGCACGCCCGCTACGCCACCGAGACCAGGGGCGACGTGTCGCAGGTCTATCCGGCCCTGGCCCGGGTCCCCGCCGGCTTGTTCGGCGCCTCGATCGTTACCAGTACGGGTAACGTGTACGAAGCCGGCGACGCCGCATACCAGTTTTCCATCATGAGCGTGTCCAAGCCGTTCATACTCGCCCTCGTCTGCCAGGCGGTCGGGTGGGAACGGGTGCGCGATGGCGTCGGCGCCAACGCTACCGGCCTGCCCTTCAATTCGGTCGCCGCGATCGAGGCCAGCGCCGACGGCCGCACCAATCCGATGGTCAATTCAGGCGCCATCGCCACCACCAGCCTGGTGCCGGGTGGCTCGGTCGCGGCCCGCTGGCAGTTCATCCACCAGGGGCTGTCACGTTTCGCCGGCCGTGACCTGGCGTTGGATGAGGAGGTGCTGGCCTCCGCCGCCGGCACCAATTTCCGCAACCGCAGCATCGTTCAGTTCCTGCACTCGCGCGGGCGGGTGTTCTGCGACCCGATGGAGGCGGTCGACCTCTACACCAGGCAGTGCTCGCTGTCCGTATCGGCGCATGATCTGGCCGTGATGGGCGCGACGCTGGCTGACGGGGGGGTCAATCCCCTGACCCGCGAACAGGTCGTGGACGCCTGTTCCTGCCGCTACGCCCTGGCGGTCATGGCGACGGCGGGCATGTACGAAAGCTCGGGTGAATGGCTGTGCGACGTCGGCCTGCCCGGCAAGAGCGGCATCGGGGGCGGCATCGTGACCGTGTCGCCGGGCAAGGGAGCGCTTGGCACCTTCGCCCCGCCGCTGGACCAGGCGGGCAACAGCGTGCGGGGCGTCCTCGCCGCCAAGGCGCTGTCGCACCGGCTTGGCCTCGACCTGTTCATGTCGCAGCCCGCGGTCTGAAACCCCGTCCGGCTCTTGACCCGGCATTCTGGAAGAAACCCGCATGAGCGCCACGAACCCGACGAGCTCCACTGTTGCCGCCGACTCCTGGACGCCCATGATCGCCATCGCGCTGGGCCAGGCGTTGATGTCGTTCAACGTCGCGTCACTGCCGGTCTCGATGGGCGGCATGGTGCGGAGCTTCGACGTGCCGCCGACAACGGTGGGCACGGGGATCGTCCTCTACTCCCTGTCGGTGGCAGGCTTCGTGATGCTGGGCGCCAAGCTGTGCCAGCGCTTCGGGGCGGTCGGGGTGTTCCGCGTGGTGATCGCGCTGTTCGGCGTGGCGCAGATACTGATGACGTTCAGCCCGGCCGCCTGGGTGATGCTGCTGGCACAGTTGCTGTGCGGGTTGGCCGCGGCGGCGATCGTGCCGTCGCTGGTGGCGCTGATAGCGCATCACTACCAGGGCCAGCAGCAGGCGACGGCGATCGGCGCGCTCGGGTCGGCGCGCGCGGCGGCGGGGGTCACGGCATTTCTGCTGGGCGGCGTTCTGGGCACCTTCATCGGCTGGCGGCCATTGTTTGGCATTCTGATCGGCGTCGCGACCCTGGTGCTCGCGCTCAGTTTCCGGCTTCGCCCGACGCCGGCACGGCCGGAGGTGCGGATCGACATCGTCGGCGTGGTGTTGGCCGCGTCCGCGATCATTCTCATCACGCTGGGTTTCAACAACCTCAATCGCTGGGGCCTGGGCGCCGCCCGGGACAGCGCGCCGTTTGACCTGCTCGGCCTGTCGCCGGCGCCGGTGATGATCGTGATCGGCATCGTGCTGCTGAACGGCTTCATCGTCTGGACCCGGCGCGAGCAGGCTGCCGGGCGCACGCCGCTGCTGGACCTGCGGGTCGTCTCCTCGGGCCGCGAGCGGGCGGCGGTGATGTGCCTGTTCGCGGTCGTGCTGCTCGAGGCGATGCTGAACTTCTCGGTGCCGCTTTATATCCAGATCATCCAGGGCCGCACGCCGATCGAGACCGCGGTGGCCATGCTGCCGTTCAACCTGACGGTGTTCTTCACCGCCCTGCTGGTGGTGCGGCTGTATCCGCACTACACGCCGCGCCTGATCGGCCAGTGCGGCTTCGTCGTGTGCACCATAGCCCTGCTGTGGCAGGCCTTCGTGGTGCATAACGACTGGAGCGCCCTGCCGGTCATGCTTGGACTGATTGTCTTCGGCATTGGCCAGGGCTCGCTGGTCACGCTGCTGTTCAATGTGCTGGTCACCGCATCGCCGAAGGAGATCGCGGGGGATGTGGGCTCGCTGCGCGGCACCACGCAGAACCTGGCGGCCGGAGTGGGCACCGCGGTGGCCGGGGCATTGCTGGTTGGCCTGCTCTCCACCGCGATTCTGGCCCGGCTCGCCGGTACTCCCGCGCTGAACGCTCAGCTTCAGGATGTGGTCGATCTCAACAACATCACCTTCGTGACCAACGACCGCCTGCTCGGCGTGCTGGAGCGCGCCGGCGCCACGTCCGACCAGGTGGCCGAGGCGGTGCAGATCAATGTGGACGCCAGGCTGAAGGCGCTGAAGATCGTGCTGGTGCTGATGTCGGGCGTGGCGCTGCTGTTCGTCTTCCCGGCCCGGTCGCTGCCCGACTATCGGCCCGGCGCCATCCCGGACGATCCACCGCCGCCCTCGCCCGACGAGCTGCGCCGCGGCGTGGCCGAGCCATGACGGTTCCGCCGGAAGAGACTGCCTGTCCTGGACGTTGCGGGCACCATCGTTACATGCAGGTTCGGCCGGCTGACCAGAAACAAAGAAAGATCCCATGAAGGGTGCGTTGACCGCGCGGGGCGTCATCTGGATAAGCGTCTACCTGCTGGTCGTGCTGGCGCCGCTGTTCGCGCTTCTGTTGGGCGACCATCCGCCGGCGCGCCCCTTCTGGGTCGAATTCTCGGCGGCGATCGGCTACGCCGGGCTGTCGATCATGGGACTGCAGTTCGGCCTGACCGCGCGGTTCCGTTTCGTCACCAGCCCATGGGGCGAGGACGTCATCTACCACTTCCACAGGCAGCTCAGTCTGGTGGCGCTGCTGCTGGTCCTGGCCCATCCGGCCTTGTTGTTCATGCTGCGCCCGGAACGGATGGCCGCGCTGAACATCTTCACCGCATCCTGGCGCGCGCGCTGGGGCAATTTCTCGGCGTACGCCTTGCTTCTGCTGACGGCGACGGCGCTGTGGCGGGTCCGCTTCCGGCTGCGGTATGAGGCATGGCACGTCAGCCACATCATCCTGGCGATCATCGCCATCGTGGCCGGGCTGATACACACGGTCAGCTTCGGCTTCTACCTGCGGGCGCCGGTGAAGGCGTACCTGTGGGTCGTGCTGGGCGTCGCATGGCTATCGCTGTTCGTCTATACGCGCGTCGTGCGGCCGGCGTTCCTGCTGCGGCGTCCCTATCGCATCGCGGCGGTGCGCCCGGAACGCGGCGACAGCGTCACGCTGTCATTGCGCGCCGATGGGCACCGCGGGTTCCGTTTCTCGCCGGGACAGTTCGCCTGGCTTTCCACCCGCAGCCCGTTCCAGATCACCGGCCATCCGTTCAGCCTGGCTTCCAGCGCGGAGCGGCGCGACGGCACGGTGGACCTGACGATCCGCAACCTCGGCGATTTCACCGCGACCCTGGCGACGGTTCCAGCCGGGCAGCGCGTCTGGCTGGATGGGCCGTACGGCGCGTTCACCCCGGGCGATGCCGCCGATCTGCATGTGCTGATCGCCGGCGGCATCGGCATCACGCCGATGATGTGCATGCTGCGCACCCTGGCCGATCGCGGCGACCGCCGCCGTCTGGTGCTGCTCTATGCGAACGGCGACTGGGACGGCGTGACGTTCCGCGAGGAACTCGACGACATGGCCGGGCGGGTCGCGCTGACGGTCGTGCATATCCTGGAGGACCCGCCGGCCGGATGGACCGGGGAAACGGGCCGGTTGAGCGAGGACATCCTGCGCCGCCACGTGCCGGCGCCGTTCGCCGGGCACGAGTATTTCATCTGCGGGCCGGGGCCGATGATGGATGCGGCGGAGCGGATCCTTGCCGGTCTGGATGTGCCGGTTCCGAAGGTTCACACTGAACGTTACGCATTCGCCTAGGAGGACATTATGCGCCGCATCATGGCAGGCCGCCTCGTGCTGGCCACCGCGCTCGCAGTGCTGGCGCTGGCGGCGCTGTTTGCGTGGCTGCGCCTGCTCCAGGGATAAAGCCGGGGCGTCATCGAACAGCACCCTACGCTATCCGGGCGATTGATGAGATAACCGCCTCGGTGTCGCATCGTTCATATAGCGACCAAACGTCGGAGTGAATGCAATGACTATCGCGCCATTGGCCTTGATTGCCGTGCTGACGGCCATGACACTGTCCGGCTGCGCCGGCAACGCCCCGCAAAGCGATCAGGCGCGGGCCGACGCAGCGACAAACGCCGCCTGCCGGCAACGCGCCAACGAAGTCTTCGATCGCCAGAATCGCGGGACGATCTACAGCGCGAATTCATCCGCCAATTCGCCATTCTCGGCCAACTTTACCCCCGGCGTTACGAGCCGCGGCCTGTCGGACCAGTTCGCTCACGACAGGATGGTCAGCGATTGCGTGCGCAACAGCGGGACGGGGGCCGACCGGAGCCAGCCGGCGCCAACCCAGCCGGCGCCAACCCAGCCGTAACCGGTCCTGTTGTCTGTCACGGCATCAGCTCAGTCTCCGCTGCTGCGGAGAAACCGAGGATACACCAGCATGCGGTCACGCAGAGCTGATGGAAGTCGGCGCCAGAGTCGGTCGTCCAACAGTTGCGACAGTCGCGGGCGAGATGCTAGGGGATAAATTGGATGGCCCAGCCGAGAAAAGGGCTGGATTTATCGCCCCGGAAAAAATAAAGTCAGATATAAGCGTTGATTCCAATCCACCGAAAACTGATACCGCAAAGACTACAGATCGTTGGCGAGGCGATCCTGCCGTTGGGAGGAATCGGGTGAAACGGAAATATTTCCGCATTGTGTCCAGACTCATCCCGATGGGCGCGGTCGGCGCATCCCTGTTGCTCGGCTCGGTACTGCCGAGCTCCGCGGCGGAACGGCCAGCCTCGACTGACACGCCGGTCTCCCAGCGACTCAAGGCTATTCGTGAAGCCGCTTTTGTCGCGGCCGGACCCGGGGAGATCGCCAGGGAGGCCCACCGCGACTTTCATCTCGTTTGGGGCAATCGCTGGAACAACTGGGGGCGCCGGGTGGTCCGGCCCGGTTGGGGGGTGCCCTGGAACAACTGGCGCAACGCCTGGCCGAACTGGAACAATTTCTGGCGCAACTGGTAAGCAAGCGGCCGAGGCCGGCAGCCGGTGGAGTCCGCCATGCCAACGATAGAGCTGCTGGTCATCCAGCCGACCCCGTTCTGCAACATCAACTGCACCTACTGTTATCTCCCCGACCGGAACTCGAAAGACGTCGTCTCGGAACAGACGCTGATCAACCTGTTCTCGCAGGTCTTCGCGTCGGGGTGGCTTGATGATTGTCTTCCGGTGGTGTGGCACGCGGGGGAACCGCTGGTGCTCCGCCCCGAATTCTACCGAAACGCCTTCCGAACCATCGATCGGCTGAAACCAGCCGGCGTGACCGTCAGTCACGCCTTCCAGACCAACGGAATGCTGATCGACGAGGCGTGGTGCGCCTTCTTTGCCGAGGAAAAGGTCAATGTCGGCGTCAGCATCGACGGACCCCGCCGCTTCCACGACCGCAACCGGTTGACGCGGTCCGGCGCAGGCACGTTCGACAAAACGATTGCGGGAATCCGGGCGCTGCGCCGGGCGGCCGTCCCGTTCCACGTCATCTCGGTGCTCTCAGCGGAAAGCATGGCGGCCCCGCGCGAGATGTTCGATTTCTATGTGGCGGAGGGGATCAGGGAAGTTTGCTTCAACGTCGAGGAATCCGAGGGCGATCATGTCTCGCGGTCGTTGGCGGATGCCGGGATCGAAGCGGCGTACTACAATTTCCTGAAGGAGTTCTGGCGTCTCTCGGCAAGCCGTCCGGGCAGTATCGATTTCATTCGCGAGATCGAACAGGCGGTCGGGCAGGTGATCCGGCCGGACGATACGCCGATGGGCAATCAGATGGTCGAGCCGTTTGCCATCGTCAGCATGGACTGGGCGGGAAACCTTTCGACATTTTCGCCCGAACTGCTCGGCCTGAAGAACGCCGGCTACGATGACTACCTGCTCGGGAATATCAATCGCGACGCCCTTGTCGATCTTCCCGGCCGTCCAAGTCTCGCGCGCATGCTGCGGGACATCCGGGCGGGCGTGGCGATGTGCCGGGAAACCTGCCAGTATTTCAGCGTCTGCGGCGGCGGCGAGCCGATCAACAAGATGGCGGAGACCGGCACGTTCGTCAGCACCGAGACAAAGTATTGCCGGCTGACAAAGATGCGGGCAACCGATCTGGTGCTCGATGCGATCGAACGCGCCCGGGAGGGCGGCAATGGCGACGACTGTTCCGACATGGGCCGTATCGGTTTGCCTGAGCCGGCCGCAAGCGGGATCGAGCAGGCAGGTAACTGACGCGTATTAACCCGGAGGCCGGAATGCAAGCGATGGTCCGACGAACAGTCCTATTTGCCTTTGCGGTGATGCAGCCGAGCCTGATCGGTTCGGCTTTGGCCCAGAATGATCCTGCCGCGCATCCGCCGGTACCGGGCGTGGCGCCGCCGGCGTATTCCGGTCCGGGATGGGGGCCGGAGGAGCAGCCGGCTGCCGCGCCCGCAAGCATCAACCCGGCGGACCTGCCCGTCCTCTACGTGACCAGCGTCGAAGTTTTGCGCACCTCCGCGGATCCCAAGCTCGATATCGTTCGGGTGACCGGGCTGGCGGCTTCGCAGGGTTGGAGCGCGCCGCAACTGGTTCCCACCTATGCCGGGAAGCCATTCGACGGCGTCCTCGATCTGGAACTGATTGCGACCCGGCCGGATCAGTCGCAGGCCGCCGACGGCTTCGTCCCCGTCGGCGCGATTCTTGCGCTCGAGGAGGGCCACCCGTTCGAGGGCGTGCGAGTCCGGGGCTCGGAGAATGCCATCACGACCAAAGGCATCCCGGGTGTGGTCCGGGCGACGATCAGCGTCAATGACTGCCACACCTGCCCGGGGAAGAAATTCGCCGCCGAAGGGAACGCGGCGCAACCGCAACAGGATCTTGTCCGCAAGGACGATCTCCCGAAACTTCTCCGCACGATCAAAGCCTCGGACGGCATCAGAGGCGCAGACCAGGATCCCAACCGCCTGACCCTTATGCTGGGCGATGACAACACGATCCTGGAGGCCTTCTGGGAATAGGCGATCGAGATGCGAACGTTCCGCGGACTTCCAGGCGCGTTTGCTCTTCGGCCGTTGTGGAATCCGCGGTTGGCAAATGCCGGAACGGCCGCTAGAATCGATTCGATCAAGGGGGATCGCAATGAGATGTCGTGTGTTGATCGGCGGCGCCGTGATGGCGTTCGGCCTGACGCTTTCCACTGCCCGGGCGGGGGTCACGCAGGATGATTTTCCTCCAAAAACCACCGCGGATTTAGTTGCCCTGTGCACGGCGCAGCAACAAGATCCATTGGCGCCGGCAGCACTCAACTTCTGTCAGGGCTTTGCCGAGGGAGCTGTTGAGATCGTCCTCAGTTACAGCGCTGCGGGATCCCAATCCCGGCGGCCGTTCTGCCTGCCGGCGCCCGCGCCCACCCTCGATCAGGCGGCGAGCGACTTCGCGTCGTGGGCTGGCAGCGATCCCTCGAGACTGCAAAAGCCAGCCGTTGTCGGCCTGATAACGTATCTGATTGACCGCTATCCCTGCCCTCATGAGGTCGCTGCCCCGCATCATCCGCACGGATGATCGCCTCTCACATGCTAACCGATCGAGGGAACCACAGATGAAAAAGACAGTGCTTGCGATGTTGGTCCTGACCGCATTCCTCCCGGGGTGTTCGGATCTTACGCCTGGCCAACAGCGCGCACTCACAGGCACGGCGATTGGCACGGCGGGCGGCGCCGCGATTGGCGCGATGGCGGGGAATGCCGCCCTCGGCGCCGGTATCGGCGCCGGTGCCGGCCTGGCCGGCGGCCTGCTGACCAATGCCTGGAGGAACAACCAGGACCGGTCGTTCCAGCAGGGTTTCCAGGCCGGACAGCAGTCGCGCTGATATCACCTTGTCACGCCCGTCCGTGTCAGGACGCCGGACGGCGGCCCGGGAAATAAGCCGCGCGCGTGGCTTCGCATACTCCTGCTCCGAGATCGCTCCGTTTGCCTTGAGGCTGTGGAGTGTCTCGATCTCGTCAGCGGCGCTGAAGCCCACGATCCGGCGCAACTCGTCGCGCGCCTCGCGACCCCGGGCTTCGGCGCGCTCGGCCATGGCACGCTAGCTGACCCCTCGTTCGGTTTCGGCCGCCAATGACATCCCGGCCTGCGAAGGATGCCCCGGGGGTGCGGTCGTTCCGTTTGACCGTGCTTGTTCAGTATCGAATTGCGGCGAGTTTTACTATCGGGCAGGACTGCGTATTACAGTCTCTGCACGTCCCGGCTCCGCTGGCAGGTCGAAAACCATCGGGCGCAGGATCGCGTCTCCAGGGGCGATGAAGAGGCGATGACGCCACTGTTGGCGGACTGCAGGGGCAAGCCGGTTGAGGCCGGCAGCCATCAGGGCCTCGCATCCAGACCCCGGCCGTCGCCGTGGCAGTCGTCCTTGTCTGCATCGGCGTGTTTGCCTTTCTCGCCGTTCTGTTGCGCCTTACGTAGCGGCCCCGAAGCCGCGCCGGCCGGGAAGCCGTTCCAGAGTGACCACGTCAGTCAAGGGAGATCGAGATGGCCAAAGCAGGTAAGCCGAACATCCTTATTCTGTGGGGAGACGACATCGGCTGGTGGAACATCAGCTACAACAGCCGCGGCCAGATGGGCTACCGGACGCCGAATATCGACCGTATCGGCAACGAAGGCGCGGCCTTTACCGACTACTACGGCCAGCAGAGTTGCACCGCCGGCCGCGCCGCCTTCATCACCGGCCAGAACCCCATCCGCACCGGCCTCACCAAGGTCGGCATGCCGGGGGCCGATGTCGGCATCCGCGGCGAAGATCCGACACTTGCGGAACTGCTGAAGCCGCTCGGCTATGCAACCGGCCAATTCGGCAAGAACCACCTCGGAGACAAGGACGAGTTCCTCCCGACCAATCACGGCTTCGACGAATTCTTCGGCAATCTTTACCACCTCAACGCCGAGGAGGAGCCCGAGGACACCGACTATCCGAAAGACCCGGAGTTCAAGAAGCATTTCGGGCCCAGGGGCGTGCTGCACTGCCGCGCCGACGGCAAGGGCGGACAGACGATCGAGGACACCGGTCCGCTGACCCGCAAGCGCATGGAAACGATCGATGACGAGACGACCGACCTCGCGCTTGGCTTCCTCGAGAAGAACCACCAGGACGGAAAGCCGTTTTTTCTTTGGTACAACACGACCGCCATGCACTTTCGCACCCATTGCGCCGAGAAGCACAAGGGGAAAAGCGGCGGCCAGGGTGATTACAACGACGTCATGGTCTCCCACGACGAGAACATCGGCCGCATGCTGGCCAAGCTGGACCAACTCGGCATCGCGGACGACACCATCGTGCTGTATTCGACGGATAACGGCGTCCACTACAACAGTTGGCCGGATGCCGGGATCACCCCGTTCCGCAGCGAGAAGAACACCAACTGGGAGGGCGGCTGGCGCGTGCCAAGCTTCGTGCGCTGGCCGGGCAGGATCAAGCCGGGCACGGTCCTGAACGATATCGTGTCGCATCAGGACTGGCTGCCGACATTGCTCGCCGCCGCGGGAGAGCCGGACATCGCGGAGAAGCTGCTGAACGGCCACGCCATCGGCGACAAGACCTACAAGGTGCATATCGACGGGTACAACGTGCTGCCCTATCTGACCGGCGAGGCGAAGGAGAGCCCGAGAAAGTCCTTTTTCTACATCAGTGACGACGGCGACATCCTGGCCATCCGCATGAATGACTGGAAGATGGTGCTGATGGAGCAGCGCGCGCGCCAGTTGGCGTGCTGGTTCGAGCCGTTCGTGAAGCTCCGGGCGCCGAAAATGTTCAACCTGCGCCGCGACCCGTTCGAGCGGGCCGATGAAAACTCGAACACCTATTGGGACTGGGTCATTTCCCACGCCTACCTGCTCTATGGCATGCAGGCGCTGGTTGCCGCGCAGATCGCGGATTTCATAAAATTCCCGCCGCGCCAGAAGCCTGCCGCGTTCAACCTCGATGCGGTGCTGCGGCAGATTCAGGATGCGGCCGGCGGCGCTAACCATTAGCGGCTTCATCCTGACTGGAATCGCGGCGGCGATCTTAGGCGACGTCCAAGAACTACCGCTTCAGCCGGATGGCTTCCTAAAACCGTCATGGCCCGGCTCGTCCGGGCCATGGTGGAGGGTCGGCAAGAGGGCAGGGGGCTTATCGCCGCAACGTGATTTAAAGTGACACGAAAGTGCGTGCCATGCTTGAAATAATGCTTGGCAATCCGGCGCGCGGTCTGTCCCGGCTGGCTTTGACTCCGCGCGCTTTGGAACGTGGTGCTCGGTCGTGGGACATCCGCCCCGCACCCTCGGGCAGCCGATTGCCGTAGACTTCGTCCCTTGCGGGGCAAACGCAAAAGTGCGGTTCGATATTGCGACGCAGCAATACCGGTCGCGCAACCGGATACAAGAGGGGGATCGTGCGACCTTTATACGGTTTGCTGAGTGCGTTGGGCTGCGTGCTTGTCGCCGATCCGGCGCTCGCGCAACAACCGGCGGCCGAGCAGCAGCCAATCGTTGAGCAACTCATGCGCAACCAAGAGCGGCTCTTGCAAAAGATCGACGAGTTGCAGAACCGGGTGGATCAGCTCGAAGGCCGGCTGAACACCGCGAAGCCAACGCCCGCGCCACGTCAGCAGACGGCCGTCGCGCCGGCCGCCAAGGCGCGCCCGAGGGCGCCGCAGCCCGCCGCGCCGCCATCCTCAACCCCGGTCGCCGGCGCCGCGCCAACCCCGCTCCCGGGCGCTCCCTCCGGCTCGGTCGCCGCCGCCACGCCGCCGGCACAGGCCGCCGCGCCGGCCCCCGCCACGGTCGAACAATCCATCGCCGCCGCGCTCAACCCGAACATCCCCGGATTGCTGCCGCCCGAACCGATGGGCAACCAGTACGAGAACGAGGACGCGCTCCGCTCCGACCTGCCGGGCATCGCCATCCGCATCCCGAGCACCGAGACGGAGGTGCGCGTCTACGGCTTCGCCAAGATCTCCTCGTACTACGACCTGAGCGGCCGCAACCAGACCGATGCGCCAACCGCGCAGACCATTCCGCTCAACAACAGCGCCGCCGACGCGCAGGGCGGCGAGTTCGCCATGACCGCGCGCTACAGCCGCATCGGCGTCGATACGCGCTCGCTCACCGACTGGGGCACGCTGGAAACCCGCATCGAAGGCGACTTCGCCGGCGGCACCACCACCAACGCGCAGTTCCGGATGCGCCAGGCCTGGGCTGAGCTGGGCACCGCGGAGTTCCGCGTGCTGGCCGGCCAGGCCAACAGCCTGTGGAACGAGGGCGTCTTCGAGACCCTGCTCGACGCCACCAACCTCAACCAGTCGTTCATCCGCCAGGCGCAGATCCGGGCAACCGGCCGCCTCGCGCCGGGACTGACCGGCATGGTCTCGATCGAGGCCCCCGACACGCAGTACACCTCCGTCGCCGGCGTGTTCACCCAGAACACGACGACCAACGGCGCGAGCCCGGCCTTCAACACCGCCCCCGACCTGCTGGGGCGGCTGACCTACCGCGACGACGGGCTGGTTGCCGAGGCACGCGGCATGCTGCGGCGGCTGTCGGTCCGCACCGCCGGCACCGCGGCGTCGCCGCCCAACCTGGACCTGAACGCCACCGGCTGGGGGTTCGCGGCGAATGTCGGCGTGCCGATGCGCTGGCTCTGGGACGGCTTCGGCGCCGATCAGGTGCTGGGCATGGCGTATTACGGCCAGGGTATCGGGCGGTATTTCGCCGGCAACACCTCGGGCCAGGACGCGCTGACGAATATCGGCCTGCCGGGCGTGGTGGGCGGCAGCCTCAATGCGCTGCCGACATACGGCGCCATCGCCGCCTATCGCCGCTTCTGGACGCCGCAACTGCGCAGCAACTTCGCCTATGCCTACTCCCGGCAGGACTACCCGTCCTATGCCCTGGAGTTCGTGCCCGGCTCCGCCGCCGCGCTCGGGCTGAACCGCGACATGCAGCAGGTCTTCGTCAACCTGATCTGGAGTCCGTTCGGCGCGATCAGCAACGGCAGCTTCGGCAGCGGCGCCGTGGATGTCGGCCTGGAATACGTGTTCACCCGCCGCGACCTGTTCGGCGGTTCGGCCGCCGCCGGGTCAGCCGGCGCCGGATTGGGCGTCGCCAACCGCATCGTCGGTGCGGTGGTGGGACGTTTCTGATGACAAGAACAGTTCGGAGGAAACGCACATGAGCGCGACAGTCGCGTCACGAAAGACATTTCTGCAAAAGCTGCTGGACGGGGTCGAGGTCGTCGGCAACAAGGTGCCGCACCCGGCGATCATCTTCCTGATCATGTCGGCGATCGTCATGGTCCTGTCGCAGCTTTTCTACATGCTGGGCACCAGCGTCACCTACCAGGTGATCGATCCGGTGACGCACCAGGTGCAGGAGACCACGGCCACCGTTAACAGCCTGCTGACGCCCACGGGACTGCGCTTCGTGATCACCTCGGTGGTCCGCAACTTCCTTGGCTTCGGCCCCGTCGGCGTGATCCTGGTCGCCATGGTCGGCGTCGGCCTCGCGGAGGAGGCCGGACTGATCGGCGCCATCATCCGCAAGATCGTCCTGGTGGCGCCGCGACGGCTGATCACCTTCATCATCGTCGCCATGGGCGTGCTGTCCTCGGTCGCCTCCGACGCCGGCTACCTGGTGCTGATCCCGCTCGGCGCGGCGGCGTTCCTCAGCCTGGGGCGGCATCCGATCGCCGGGCTGGCGGCAGCGTTTTCCGGCGTCGCGGCGGTGTTCAACGTCAACCTGATCATCACCCCGGTGGACGGCGTGCTGACCGAGATCACCAACGACGCGATCCACCTGCTGAACCCGAACTATTCGCTGTATCTGACGGCGAATATCTATTTCTCTATCGTGTCGAGCATCCTGCTCTGCATCGTCTGCACGATCATCACCGAGCGGGTCATCGAACCGCGGCTCGGGCCGTACACCGGGGACGCGAAGGCCGAGGCCGCGGACGCCACCTCCGCGAACGAGTCGGCCGGCCTGCGCAATGCGCTGTTTGCGCTGATCGGCTCTTTGACTGTCATCGGCCTGCTGGCGCTGCCGCCCGGCGCGCCGCTGCGCAACCCGGTCACCGGCGCGCTGATCGGCGACTCGCCGCTGATGAACAGCCTGATCGTATTGATCGCGGGCGTGTTCTTCGCCACCGGCTATGCCTACGGACGCGGCGCCGGCACCATCACCAATCTGACGCAGGCCATCGCGTCGATCACCAAGACCTTCTCCGGCCTTGGCGGCCTGCTGTTCCTGTTCCTGGTGATCAGCCAGTTCCTGGCGCACTTCAACTACAGCAACCTGGCGACGATCGCGGCGGTGAACCTGTCCGATTTCATCGAACACCTCAATATGCCCCCCTTGCCGCTGCTGATCGTGTTCGTGGTGGTGACCGCGCTGGTGAACCTGATCATTCCGGCAGCCATCGCGAAATGGGCCATCCTGGCGCCGATCTTCGTGCCGCTGTTCATGAAGCTGAGCGTCGCCCCGGCCATCGTGCTGGCGGCTTACCGCGTCGGCGATTCGCCGGGAAACGTGATCACGCCGCTGATGGCCTATTTCGGCATGATCGTTATCTTCGCGCAGAAATATCAGAAGGATGCCGGGGTCGGAACGGTGGTGGCAATGATGCTGCCATATACGGCCGTCCTTTACGTTGTATGGACGGTGCTGCTCATCATTTGGTACCTGTTCGGTATCCCGCTCGGCATATAGCAAAGGGCATTACAGACATGCGACAGGACCGGAACGGATGGCGCTCGGCATGAGCGACATCACCATCACCTTCGCGATCATCATCGGGATCGTCGCGCTGTTCATCTGGGACGGCATTCCGGTCGTCCTTGTGGCACTTGGCACCGCGCTCGCCCTGTACTTCACCGGCGTGACCACGCTGCAGGAATCGCTGGGCGGACTTGGCGATCCGGCGGTGATCTTCGTCGCCTCATTGTTCGTCGTCAGCGCCGGGCTGGATGCGAGCGGCGTCACCGCCTGGGCCGGCCAGAACCTGATCGCCAAGGCCGGTGAATCCCGAACCCGGCTGCTGGTCCTGATGATGTCGCTGGTTGCCGCGCTGGCTGCGCTGATCAGCATCAACGGCGCCGTCGCCGCGCTGCTGCCGGTTGTCGTCGTCATGGCGGTGCGCCTGAAACGCGCGCCGTCGCAACTGCTGATGCCGCTGGTGTTCGCGTCGCATGCCGGTTCGCTGCTGGCGCTGACCGGCACGCCGGTGAACCTGCTGGTGTCGGAGGCTGCGTTCGACGCGGGTTACCCGGCGTTCGGCCTGTTCTCTTTCGCCGTTGCCGGCCTGCCGCTGATCGTCGGCACCATCGTTTTCGTCGTGTTGTTCGGCCAGAAACTGCTGCCGACGCGCAGCGGCCGGTCGCTGCCGCCCGATCTCAGCCAGCATGCGCGCACTTTGGTTGAGCAGTACCGGCTGGATGACGGCATGTTCCAACTGCGCATCCGCGCCTCCTCCCCGTATGTCGGCGTCCCGGCCGAAAAGGTCGAACTCGGCGCGTATGGCGGCCTGACGCTGGTTTCGGTGCAGGCGGCCGACGGCAGCGGCCGCGTGCGGCGGCCCGCCCTGGCCGAAGGCGACCTGCTGGTGGTCCGCGGCGACGCCGATGCCGCCGGCGCGCTCGCCTCGGACAAGCACCTCGCGTTCCGCACCGCCGATGCGCCCGAAGACGTGACCGGCACGCTGTTCAACCGCAGCTCCGGCCTGGCCGAGGTGATCTTGCCGCCGCGCTCCGCCCTGATTGGCCAGTCGGTATTTCCCGGCATGGTGACGCCGAGCGGCGACCTCGTTGTTCTGGCGGTGCAGCGAAAAGGTCAGGACACAGGCCCGGATGAAACGACGCTCGCGGCCGGCGACACGCTGCTGCTGCAAGGCACGTGGGAGGCGCTCGACCGCCATCTGAGCGACCCCGAGGTGCTGGTGGTCGACTCGCCCGAACTGGTGCGCCGGCAGGCGGTGCCGATGGGTGCCGGGGCGAAGACCGCGATCGCGGTGCTGCTGGGGATGGTGGTGCTGCTGGCGGCCAACATCCTGCCCTCGGTCATGGCCGGGCTGGTGGCCGCCTTTGCCATGGTGCTGTTCCGTGTCGTGACGGTCGAGCAGGCGTATCGCTCGATCAACTGGACGACGGTGATCCTGATGGGTGCGATGATCCCGCTGTCCACCGCCATGACCAAGAGCGGCGCGGCCAACCTGCTGGCTGACAACCTGGTGCACCTCGTCGGCGACAGGAGCCCGTATGCGCTGCTGGCGGGCCTGTTCGTTTTGACGTCGATCCTGGGACAGTTGATCAGCAACACCGCGACGGCGCTGATCATCATCCCGATCGGGTTGGCCGCGGCCAAGACGATGGGGGTTTCCGCGCAGCCGGTGCTGATGAGCATCGCGGTCGCCTCGGCCGGCGCCTTCCTGACGCCGGTGGCGACGCCGGTGAACCTGATGGTGATGAACCCGGGCGGGTACGTGTTCAGCGACTACTGGAAGCTGGGGCTGCCGCTGCTGATCATGTTCGGGCTGGTCGCCACGTTCATCGTGCCGCTGGTCTGGGGGTTCTGATCCCGGGCGGGGATCGGCGGGACGTCATCGGGAGATTTGCGGGAAGGGCGCCCCGAACGGCTCCTTCCGAAACTCATACCAGGACCCCATCCACCCGGGATGGAGGGGAGTCCACTGCATGCCGCCGGTCTCGACTCGTTCGCAGAGCGACTGCTTCATGCGCGCGTTAGGACCTCGCGCCGCTTCGCAGCGGGACATATCGACATGACAGTGGACGGAATATCGTCCGTCGGAATTCGGCTGGAGATTATCCTCCTGATAGCAGTAAGCCACATGCGGAGGAGGGTCTGATGCAATAGCCACTCTCGCCTTCTCGATGAGTGGAACATTAGCCGCCAGAGTGGCGTCGACCGAGGTTTGAACCTGCTGGGCAGCCTGCCCGATCTGGTCGCTTTTCGATTGAATATTTGCAATTTCTTCCTTTTGCTTCGGGTTATTGGCGGTGGTTGCCGCCTGCCTCAGAGCTTCGGATAACCTGTCGCGGTCCTGTTGCAACCGCGTGATGGTGTTTTGCGCTGTCTGCAGCGCTCTATCGGTGTCGAAGAACGAGCGCTTCCACTTGAGACCGGCAAAGCTTCCCTCTTCGAAGCCGGCGTTGGCAAGCACCGCGTTGAACGTGGCGGGAAACACCAGCAGCAGGAAGACGACGGCACCGAGAAAGACATCTCGTATCAGAGCAAATACGTCCTTCGCCACCGCCACTCACGAGGCGGCTGAAGGGGCACGGCTCGGGGTTTCGTTGGTGCGTGTTTCTGCCTGTGCCATCTCACCCTGGCTCGCTGTCGGTACTCACGCGCTCGTGCGCAAAACCGCATGATAGCGGAATATTACAAGTCAGCGCTCACTGGTTCATGAGCGACCGTCACCACGCGGTGCGCCAGGCGAAGCTGGCGCACCATGCGGTACCTTCCGTACGGGGCTGAGTCAGCGGCCCATGCGGGCGGCGGCCAGGCTGCGCTGATTCAACTCTTCAGGGCTGAGCGATGGCGCTCCGCGACCGGAGACCGCGGCCGGCTTCGTGGCCGGAGCCGCCACCACGGGGACCGGCGATGCGACCCTGACCGATGCCGGCGGGGTGCTCAGCCATAGGGCGTTCTGGGCGTTGGCGAGCATCGCATTCTTGGCATTCGAACCGTTGCTGGAGCCAAGCCAGTAGTTCGCCACCTGGGTCGCCATCGCCGCCAAGGTTCCCAGCATGATGTTCGCCAGCGACAGCACGTTGCTATCCAGCGAGTTGTGGCCGATCAGCAGCACCAGAAGCATCGTGGCGAATGCCACCAGGATGATGCCGGACAGGACCGGCGCCCCGAACGCCAGCGGGCTGTGTTCAGCGGCCAGGGTGATCGTCTGCTGCCGTGCGTTGCCGATATCGGCGACCTGCACCTTGAGATCGTCCAGTTCCGCCTGGCGCGCTGCGTCGGCCTCGCGGTTGGCCTCGGCCTCGCGGGCCGCGGCGATTTCGGCAAGCTTCTGCTGCAGTTGCGCCTCGAGTTTAGGATCGGCCGTGACCGCGGCCTGAACTGCGGTCACGCCGTCCGGTGTGGTCGGATCGACGCCGGTGATGGCCTGGATGGCGGCCGCGACCTCGTTGCTGATGCCCCTGCCGCGTTCGCCGAAGATCGTCTTCAGCAGTTGCGGAGCATAGGCCAGGGCCAAGGGAATGAATGGCAGCATAAGGGTGTTCTTTCCTGTATTGTGGTTGAACAAAGCTGATATCCGGGCTGATAAGCTGACGGTTTGGCTTGCGATCAGCCGGCCGCGGCGGCGTTGAGGGCGGCCTCGGCCGATCTGACGCGGTCGGGGTGGCGATTGAGAGCTGACGGCGCGCATCCGGTCACGACGCGGGTAACTTCATCCAGATGCCACGCCTCGGCGGCGGCATTGAGTTTGTTTGTTCGCCAGAACCAACAGGCGCTGGCGGCGGCGCCGTCCGGCTCGCGGATCCAATCCGCCACTTGATCCGCCGTCGCCTGAATACTGGACGCGAACGCCTGGAAATTGGCCCGGCCGGTCAGTTGCAGAAGACCGGAACCGCGAAAGCGCCAGCCATCACCGCTGTCTTCGCCGCCGTTGCCGTTTTTGAAAGCGTATGCCCGGCAAGCAATCCGCTCATCATTGCCGACGTATTGCTGCGCGATCGCCATTGACGGGAACCGGGAGGGGAAAACTTTGCAGAGCCGGTCGGAGTGTGTGTAGCAGGTGTTTTCAGCAAGCTCATTGAAGCCGTTTCCGGCCTCGACAGCGGCCTGCCCGAGCAAGGCAGCGACCTGGCGGGGAGTGGAGATGCCCGAGGCGAGCAGATGCGGCTCGAGTGAATTGACCCACTCAGCGACGTTGGCGTTTGGGGCGGCGGCATGGATCGCCCGTCCCAGCCACGGGATGCTTAAGGCCGACGACGCGGGCGCGGCAACCATGCCGGGTGCGGAACTTGCCATGCCATCGGGCGCCATGACCGCGGCGGCAAAAGGACCAAGTATAGACGTCATCTTTCCCTCCTTGAGTGCATTTCAGTGACCTGTCGGCAATGTCCGGGCGCCCGGTCGCCAACAGAAATCACGTCAGGGCCGCCCGCGCTGTGACCCTGGTAACAGGTCAGACACGGCGGACCGTTGCTTAGGCGGACTGGATCTGCGTAACGCGACGCCCAAGAACTACTGCTTCAAGGGGCAAGGTCCCCAAAACCGTCATGACCCGGACAAGCCGCATAGGCGCTAACTTAGCGGCTCCGGCAGCAGCCGTTGTAGTTGTGTCATGGCCGGATTTAGTCCGGCCATCCACGACTTTGGTTGGTTCGGCACCGCAAGTCGTGGGTAGCCGGGCCGAGCCCCATGGCTATCGGGATAAGGCGGAGTGCGGAGCACGGTATTCTCCCCATCGTCATGGCCCGGCTTGTCCGGGCCACCTATTCCAGCACAGTGCCGCGATAGGTGGCCCGGAGCCGGGCCATGACGATGAGAGAACGATGCTCCGGCCAAACTCTTCCCTCGCTGCCCGTTATCCTGATAGCCGTAACTGCTCAACCCGGCTGAACGACAGAATCCCCGCCCAGAACCTCGTAAATCGCCTGATACGCATCGAGTCCGCGTCGTGCTGCCGTGCCAACAACCGATCGAACGCCGGCGAACAGGTCGGC
>Ga0326727_10005947_pt1 | contig 34118 bp, 28 predicted proteins | sample MB2enrmetagenome_FD_207643 | JGI IMG/M metagenome (GOLD analysis project Ga0326727, IMG submission 207643) | Lab enriched peat soil microbial communities from McLean, Ithaca, NY, United States - MB29MY | ecosystem: Environmental > Terrestrial > Soil > Wetlands > Peat | place: USA: New York...
CGGCCTCCTGCGGATCAACCACGGGCGGCTATTCGGCAGGCACCGGCTACGACATGGCGACCGGACTTGGCTCGGTGGATTTGTCGGCCCTTGCGGGACTGTGGCCGGCCAGTACATCAACTCTGCTGGCAACCACGACAACGGTTTCAGCGGCGAACAGCGCTCCCAACACCAGCACAAATGACACCATCACCATCACGGTAGCCGAAGCAGGCGGCGCGGGTATTCCTACGGGGACCGCGAACCTGTCGATCGACGGCGGCGGTACTACGAACTACAACAACGGCGGCAGCACGACGTCCGTGACGCTTACCGCGAACGGCACGGCAACGTACACGGCAAACTTTGCCACTGCAGGCGTACACACCATCATCGCGCAGTACGCCGGCGACACGACCCACGCAGCATCGACAGGAAGCGTGGTGTTGACGGTGGGCGGATCGAGCTCGGGCAAGGGCAGTTTCACGATATCGTTCAACCCTGCGACCCTGACCGTTAGCCAGGGATCGCAGGGAACTGAAGGCATGACGGTGACGCCTGCCGGAGGCTATACCGGAACGATCAACTTTAGCTACACAACGTCAAACCCCACGGCGCTCGCCAATCTGTGCGTGTTTTCGGGCACCGGTATCAACTCGAATGGGTCGCTCACCGTGTCCGGGTCTTCTCCGGTCATGGCATCGGTCATCTTTGACACGAACGCTTCAGATTGCGTCAGCGCAACGGGCGGCTCTTTGAAGGGGCGTGGCCTGCACCAGATTCCACATGCGGGCGGATCACTGAAGCCCAGCAATCAGGCTCCGAAGAAGGGCAATCCTATTCCGGCCGGGATGGCGTTCGCGGGGTTGCTGGTTGCCGGTTTCCTCGGCAGATCGTCGCGCAAGCTACGGCAACTGGCCTGCGTGATCGCGCTTGCGTCGCTGGGCCTGGTGCTCACGGCGTGCGGGAGCAGTTCAACCAGCAGCAACGCCCCCTCCGATCCGCCAAAGGGGTCATACACGATTACTATTTCCGGAACGGATTCTACGACCAGCTCGATCACAGCGCAGTCTCAGTTCTCGCTGGTGATCGATTAACAACAAGTTGTTTTGAAGGACGGTCAGGGCAGATTACGCGAGTAGTCTGCCCTTCTTATTTTGCCGAATGAAATAGCAGACTACCCGGACGCTGCGCAAACACGCGCTGCGGTCTGATACACTCCGAGGCCGGAGGCTCGAATTACCTTGTCAGACAAGTGCCACGTTCCTTTCCCGCTGACCGAACTAACGGAAGAAGAGAAGCTGTTTTACGCGACGGTGCGGCAGTTTGCACTGGAGGCGATTGCTCCCGATGTTCGCACCATGGATGAAGAGCAGCATTATGCGCCGGGCCTGGCGAACAAGCTGTTTGAGCTGGGGATGATGGGGATCGAGATTCCCGAGGCGCTGGGCGGTGCGGGCGGAAGTTTCTTTGACGCGGTGCTGGCGATTGAAGCGATCGCGACCGTTGATCCCGCAGTGGCCGTGCTGGTGGATGTGCACAATACGCTGGTGGTGAATGCGGTTCGCCGGTGGGGAAACGAGGACCAGCGCGTGCAGTGGCTCTCAAAGCTGGCAGGCGGCACGGTGGGCGCGTATGCGTTGAGCGAGGCCGGCTCGGGATCGGACGCATTTGCGCTGCAGACGCGGGCGGAGAAGGTGGGTGGCCGGTACCGGCTGAACGGACGCAAGCTGTGGATCTCAAATGCGCGCGAGGCGCGGCTGTTTCTGGTGTTTGCCACGCTTGATCCTGCGGCGGGATATCGCGGGATCACGGCGTTCCTGGTGGAGAAGGAGACGCCGGGATTCACAGTCGGGCGCAAGGAAGACAAGATGGGGATTCGCGCGAGCAGCACGTGCGAGCTGCTGTTTGACAACTGCGTGATTCCCGCGGCGAATCTGCTGGGCGAAGAGGGCAAGGGATACAAGATCGCGATCGAGACGCTGAACGAAGGACGCATCGGCATCGGCGCGCAGATGCTGGGCCTGGCCGAGGGCGCGTGGGGACATGCGGCGAAATATGCGAAAGAGCGACGGCAGTTTGGGAAGCCTATCGCCAAGTTCCAGGCCGTACAGTTTGCGCTGGCGGAGATGGCGACGGAGATCGAGGCGGCGAAGCTGATGGTCTACAACGCGGCGCGGCTGAAAGACGCGGGCAGGCCGTATGTACGCGAGGCGGCGATGACGAAGTACTTCGCATCGCACGTGGCGGAGCGCGTGGCCAGCCAGTGCGTGGAGATCTTCGGTGGCAACGGGTTCGTGCGCGACTACCCGGCGGAGAAGTATTATCGCGACGCCAAGATCGGCAAGATCTACGAAGGCACGTCGAACATGCAACTGATGACAATCGGGAAGATCGTTCTAGGGACCAGAGACTAGGGACCAGAGATTTGCGAGGCTGCGTCGGCGACCTGGCGGATGTGCGCGGGGCGGGTGCGGCAGCAACCGCCGATGATCTGCGCGCCTGCGGCGAACCATTCCATGGCCTTGATGCCGTAAGCTGCGGGGTCACTGGTGCCGGTCCAGCAGCGGTTTTGCGCATCCCAGCCTTCGCCCGAGTTGGGATAGACGACGATGGGCTTGTCCGATGCGGCGCGAAGTTCTGCGATGAGCGCGGAGATGAGCGTGGGATGCGTGCAGTTGACGCCGATGGCGATGGTCTGCCGAAAGGCGGCAACGGCTGTTGCGCACTGGCGAAGAAGTTCGCCGTGGGCAACGTGCTGCTCATCGCAGCAGGTGAACGTGAACCAGGCGGCGAGTTCAGGATGAGGCGCGAGCGCCTGGCCGATGGCTTCTGCTTCGGCAAGCGAGGGCAGCGTTTCAAAGGCGAGCAGATCAGGCGCTCCATGCGCCTTTTCGCCGGAGAGCACCTCAATCCGATAAGCATGAAACTGCACCAGGTCATCGAAGGTGCAGGTGTAGTTGCCGTGGTACTCCGCGCCGTTGTGCAGGGCAGCGCCATACGGTCCGAGTGAAGCGGCGACGACGATGCGGCGATCGGGAAATGCGGCTGCGGCTTCGCGGGCAAGCGCAACAGAGCGAAGCAATGCGGCATCGGCACGCGCGGGGTCAAGGCCAACTTCGGCGTAGCCCATGCGGGAGACCTGGTAGCTGGCCGTCTCAATCACGTCTGCACCCGCCTCGATGTAGGCGCGATGGACGGCGATGATCTTCTCCGGCGCGTCTTCGAGCACATGCGCGGACCAGAGCGGGCCGTTGATGTCGGCGCCGAGATACTCAAGTTCGGAGGCCATACCGCCGTCGAGGACGTGGACGGCTCGAAGGAGTGACTCGCGCTGATTGCGCGGAACAATCATGCAGATGTCCTGTTGGTGTGAATCAGCTAAACACCTTCCAGAAGAAGGTTAGAAAGACTGCGAGCGCACAGAAGAGTGCGTTGAAGAACCACGCGATCCAGAAGAGCCATCCCCATTTGGGCTTCAGTGCCCCGAGGATTGTGACGGCGAGCAGTGCCAGAAAGAAGGGGAGGATTCTCTGATCGCTGCTGTAGCCGGACTGGCCGGCATTTTGCACGCCATGCGCCATATCGAGGAGGATCCCGACGACGAGGGCCAGGGGGAAGAGCGCAAGCAGCCAGCAGCCTAGTCTTCGCCAGGGGGTGAAAAACACGACGGCGCAAAGAAGCAGAAGAGCGATTGCGAGCCAGCAGAAGACAGCAGCCATTAAAAACGCCTCCTTCAACTGAGGTGGTTGCCTTCTTAGGAATGGTAACGCGTGGGCGTTGGGGATGCTGGCATTTGCCGGATAACCCGTTGAGTTTTGTGGATTCCCACCCTTGGCGCAAAGATAGAGACGCGCCAAGGATGGGACACCCCAGTTCGTGCAGGTGCCGAAGAGCCCCGTAAGTTTTCACGGCAGATCCTTCGACTCGCTTCGCTCCGCTGATAATCCTGCGATGACTCAGGATGACATTCGCAGGTGGATATCGAATTGATTAGAGCTTCTGGGTGCGCTGGACGGTGCGGACGCCCTGGACGCGGCGGAGACCGAGAACCATGCGATTGAGGTGGCGCAGGTCTTCAGCTTCGACGACGAACTCGATGCTGGCTTCGCCGTTGTCGTCGTGGTGGATGTCGACGCCGCGAATATTGGTGTTGTCGTCGGAGATGACGGCGGTGAGTTCCTTCAGCATGCCGGTGCGGTCGTCGCAGTAGACGGTGATCTTGACCGGGTAGCGTTGCGGGCGGCCCGTATCGTCGCCCACGCGTGACCACTCAACATTAATGCGGCGGTCGGCCTCGTAGAGCAGGTTCTGCACGTTGGGACAACTGCGCGCATGCACTGCAACGCCCTTGCCGCGCGTTACGTAGCCGACGATCTCTTCGCCGCGGATGGGATTGCAACAGCGTGCGCGGTAGACGAGGAGATCATTCTGGCCTTCCACCTGAAGCGAATCGGAACCGGTGAGGTGCAACTTGCGCACCGCGTCGGACATTGCCTGCTCGACGGTGCCAGGCTGCTGGGGCTCCGTTGGCTGCCCGCCGCCGGGCGGATTGGCGTAGCCGGGCGCGAGCTTGTTCAGCACCTGGTGCGCACTGTGCTTGCCCTGGCCGAGCGTGGCCAGCAGATCGGCGGCCGTGGCCACGCCGTACTCTCCGGCGATGCGGGCGAGGTCCTGGTCATCGATCTGCGTCATCGACACCTTGTACTTGCGGGCTTCGCGCTCGAGCAGCTTGCGGCCGATTTCGACGGCGCGGCGGCGCTGGTCCTCGTTAAGCCAGTGCTTGATCTTGTTGCGGGCGCGCGGGCTCTTGACGAAGGTGAGCCAGTCGCGGCTGGGCTTGTGTTCTTTCTGCGTGACGATCTCGACGATGTCGCCGGTCCGCAGCTTGGTGCGCAGCGGAACCATGCGGCCGTTGACCTTGGCGCCGACACAGGTGTGGCCGACCTCGGTGTGAATCGTGTAGGCGAAGTCCACGGGTGTGCCGTCGGCGGGGACCACAACGACCTTTCCCTTTGGCGTGAAGGTGTAGACCTCATCGGGATAGAGGTCCATCTTCAGGCTGGAGAGGAACTCGTTGGGGTCAGTCATCTCTTTCTGCCACTCAACGAGCTGACGGATCCAGTTAAGGCGCTCTTCGTCGCGGGCGGTTACGGTGCCGTCGCCAGCCTTGTACTTCCAGTGGGCGGCGATTCCCTCTTCGGCGATTCGATGCATCTCCTCTGTGCGGATCTGCACTTCGAACTGGTGCCCGCCTTCGCCGATGACGGTTGTGTGGAGGGATCGGTAGCGGTTGGCGCGAGGGATGGCGATGAAGTCCTTGATACGGCCGGGCACGGGACGCCACAGCGTGTGGATAAGGCCGAAGACCGCGTAACACGAGGCCACGTCCTGGGTGATGACGCGAATGGCGAGCAAGTCATAGACCTGGTCGAAGGTGATCTTGGAGCGCTGGAGCTTCTGGAAGATGGAGTAGTAGCGCTTGATGCGCCACTCGACGCGCGCCTCGATATTGTTTTCGCGAAGCTGCTCGACGAGCGCGTCTTCGACACCGCGGAGGAATTGCTCGCCCTCGGTGCGTTGGGCTTCGACTGCGGCAGAGACCTTTTCGTAACTGACCGGATCGGTGTAGCGGAAGGCGAGGTCTTCGAGTTCGCCGCGTACCTTGCCCATGCCGAGGCGGTGGGCAAGCGGGGCGTAGATGTCGAGCGTCTCGCGGGCGATGGCTTCGCGGCGGTCCGGCTGCAGGTGCTCAAGTGTGCGCATATTGTGCAGGCGGTCGGCGAGCTTGATGAGGACCACGCGCACATCCGTGACCATCGCCAGGAGCATCTTGCGAACGTTTTCGGCCTGGCGGTCTTCGCGGTTGGCAAACTGGATTTTGTCGATCTTGGTGACGCCCTCGACGATGTGGGCCACCTGGTCGCCGAAATCGGCCTCGATCTGCTCACTTGTTGCGGGGGTATCTTCGACGGCGTCGTGCAGGAGGCCGGCGGCGATGGCCGTGGCGTCGAGCTTCATCTCGGCGAGCACTTCTGCAACCTCGAGCGGGTGGATAACGTACGGCTCGCCGGAGGCTCGCATCTGGCCCTGGTGGTGCTGGACGCAGAATTCCCATGAACGGCGGATAAGCCCAACATCTTCAGTGGGCCGGTTGGCCTGGACCTGGCGCAGGAGCTGTTCAAAGCGGCGGTCGATGGCAGCCTGATCGAGGATGAGACGGGCGGCTGAGGACGCCGCCGGCTCTACGGTGGCGCTGGGGGGCTCTGCCGGAGTGGGCTGCCGGACTGTCGCCATACTTCATTATAGGCTGCAAATGTTGAGGATGCCTCAACGCGGGCCTTGCTGGAGCCCGGGGAGACGGAAGTGCGAGCCGACCGCCCGAGGAGATTGAGGAGGCGATTTACGCGGAATGCGCCGCTGGGAGAGAGAGCTCTGCGCCGGTTGGGATTCAGTCGCGGAAACGGTGCTTTTGCGGAGAATTCGGAGACTGGCACTAACTTAACAATGTTAGCTCCGATACCGTTTTTCCTATTGCTATTAAGAAAAATCGCCAATAATTTCGCGCTTTTCAATGCATTTTGCGTGTGTTCACCATCACTGCCGGGGCAATATACAACGGGAGTAAAGTTTCCCTCGGACTAGAGGTCCAGAACCGAGGAAGCTAATGTTGAAAAGCCTCTTAGTTGCAGTGATGGCCGCAATGCTCGCAGTAAGCCTGAGCTTTGCGGACCAGGCCCAACCAAAGGTGGTGATTCCTGTAAATAAAACCTCCCCGACCGACGGGAAGCAGATGTATTCGAACTATTGTGCACCGTGCCACGGCACAGACGGCAGGGGACATGGACCAGCGGCAAGCGCCCTGAAGACGCCGCCGACCGACCTGACCGGGTTGACGAAGAACAATCATGGGAAATACCCCGATTTTCACGTGGCTGCGATTCTGCAGTTCGGCTCGGATGTTCCAGCGCATGGTTCGGCGGAGATGCCGGCGTGGGGTCCGATTCTTGGTAATATGAATCGGACGACCGGACAGGAAAAACTGCTCAGAATCAGCAATCTGAGCCACTATCTGGAAAGCATTCAGGCACGGTAAACGCCGGTGGCTTTGCTCCCGGCGCGGCGATGAGCCCAAGGGGAGCGAATGACGAAGGCGAAGGATCCGAAACCTGATCGAAACCGGAAAGCGCCTGCGGAGACAGACTCCGGGGCGCTTTCTGATCTTAATCGTGGCAAGCAGAAGCGGCCGGAACGGAAAGTTGAGCACGAGGCTGCTGAGCACCACCCGAAACAAATTCCCTATTCTGCGGACAAATCAGAGCACACAGACAAGAGCAGGATTGGTGCGTGCGTAAGCCGTCGCGCGGCTGACCGGCTGCGCGCGGGACACGTGTGGGTCTACGCGTCGGACGTGGAGGGGCTGGAATTGGGCGGCGGGGATGCTCCAGCATTGCTGCCGGTGGCGGATAACCGCGGGCTGCTGTTGGGAACGGTGCTTTACAGCCCAACGTCGCAGATTGCGCTGCGGCTGGTGTCGCGGGAGGCGATCGGCGAAGCAGAGTGGGTAGAGTTGCTGGCCCAGCGGCTCACGGATGCGATCGACCGGCGTGTGCCGCTGCTGAACAGTGAAAAAGCCAACACCGACTCCTGCCGGTTGTGCTTCAGCGAAGCGGATGAGCTGCCAGGGCTGGTCGTCGATAAATACGGCGAGCTGGTGATTGTGCAGCTTCTGGCCAAGGGGCTGGATTCGCCGGCAGTGCGGGACAGAATTGTCGCGACGATTCGAGAGTGCGTTTCGCCGGCTTCGATCCTTGAACGGCCTGACCCGCGCATTCGGGAACTGGAAGGGCTGTCGTCGCCGGGGCTGGCGCCGCTCTATGCCCGCGACGAGCAGAATCCGCTGACGGCGACGCAGTTCCGGTTGAATGGGCTGACGTTTCACTTCGATGCCAACGCCGGGCAGAAAACGGGGGCGTTTCTTGACCAGCGCACCAACTACCAGGCGGCGCGGGAGTGGGCGTCGCGCTTAGCTCCGGGCGGACGTGCACTCGATGTGTGCACGTACCAGGGTGGGTTTGCGCTGCACCTGGCCCCCGCGTCGAAGCGAGTCACGGGGATCGATGCTTCGCGTGCTTCGCTGGAGGTGGCAGAGCGGAATCTCGCAGCCAATCGCGACAAGTTTTCTGCCGAGGTCGACTGGGTTGAAGGCGACGCGTTTCAGATTCTGCGCGACTGGGCTCAAGCGCGCGAGCAGTTCGATAGCATCGTGCTCGACCCGCCGGCGTTTGCCAAAAGCAAGCGCGCGGTGGAGGGCGCACTCCGCGGCTACAAGGAGCTCAACCTGAGAGCGATGCAGATGCTTCGTCACGGCGGGCTGCTCGTGACCTGCTCGTGTTCGCATCACGTGCCGCTTGCGGATTTCGAAGCTGCAATTGCTGCGGCGGCTGCGGACGCGCACCGGCGGGTGCGCCTGCTCGAGCGTCGCGGAGCTGCGCCCGATCATCCCGTGTTTCTGAACCTGCCGGAGACTGAATACCTGAAGTGCCTGGTGCTGGAAGTGGAGTAGCGCGGAAGCGAACTCAGACCGACGCTTCCCGTTTGTGCGTCCAGTGCTGGAAGAAGCGGAAGCGTCCTGGAAATGCTTGGGTGGGCTTTGCATCTTGTGAGCCTTGGGGAGGCTGGGGTGCGGCGGCACGCATCTGCGAAAGCGCCTTCTTTACCTGGGCACGCAGAGATTCGGCTTCGAAGATACAGGAGCGGAGATAGGCTGAGACGCTGAGTTGCGCGGCAGCGGCGCGCTCTTTGAGTTGCACCTGTTCGGAGTGGGTGATGCGGATGGTGATGCTGGCCGTTTTGCAGCTCTTTGTCGCCGACTCGGAATTCGACGGCGGCGCGGGGATCTTCGCCGGCGAGTACTGATTCTGGATTGCAGGCGGCGCGGCAAGGGGTTCCGAAGTCCGGACACGGCGATGCGAGCGCAGGGCCTGCTCGTAGCTGATGGTGGCAACATCGTCGGCAAGCGCGCCGTCATCCCATCGATCTGCAGGCTGCCTGGCTGCGCCGGTAAGCGAGGCCAGCAGGCTGGCGAATGTGGCCGGATTGCTGGAAGGCTGCGGCGGGGCTGTTTCGGGCATGAACACAGCTTAGACCGGCACGGCGCGGGATGAGGGCGTTCGCGTGAATTTGAGAACACCATTTCCCGAATCAGGCAAGATCATTCCCGTGTGTCGAAAATGAAACGCTCGTGCGAGCCGCGGCTCACTTTTGGCTTGCGGATGATTGCTTTTTGCTTATTCCGGGGCTGGCGGTTTCAGTCCACAGGAACGCAAGCTGGTCGGCGTCGTCCTGGATCTGCTGCTCGACGCTGACACCGGCGGAGTGGCCGCCGGCGACGCCCGACTGCAGCAGCACGGGCCGGCCGCTTTTCGATTCGGCCTGCAACAGCGCGGTCATCTTGCGCGCATGCAGCGGGTCGACGCGGGTGTCGCTGTCGCCGGTGAAGAACATGACTGCCGGGTAGTCGGGGCGCGGCGTCACGTTCTGGTAGGGCGAGTACTTCAGAAGATACGGAAACTGCTTCTGGTTGTCGGCGGAGCCGTACTCGGTGGTCCAGTGCGGGCCCTGCTCGAACTTCTGGTAGCGCAGCATGTCGAGCAGTGGATAGCCGCACCACACGGCAGAGAACAATTCCGGATGCTGCGTAATGGAGGCGCCCATGAGCAGGCCTCCGTTGGAGCGACCGCTGATGGCGAAGTGTTCGGGCGAAGTGTACTTCTGGTCGATGAGATAACGGGCCGCGGCGAACCAGTCATCGAAGACGTTCTGCTTCTTCTCGAAATTGCCCTGCTCGTGCCAGGCTTCGCCGTACTCGCCGCCGCCGCGCATGTTGGGGAGGGCGAACCAGCCGCCCTGCTGGAGCCACCACGCCCATGCGGGGTTCCACCCCGGAGTCTCGCTGAGGTTGAAGCCGCCGTAGCCGGTCATAAGCAGGCGTTCGGAGCCATCCTGGCGAAGGCCTTTTTTGCCGGCAATGAACATGGGGATCCGGGTTCCATCCTTCGACTTGTAGAAGACCTGCTTGAGATCGTAGTCCGCAGTGTTGAATGGGACCTTCGTCGCTGCGAAGACTTCGCGTTTGCCGGTGAGCGTATCGATGCGATAGATGGTCGGCGGCTGAATCCAGGACTCGAAGCTGAAGAAGCCGTAGCGATCGGTGGTGCGGCCTGCCACACCCGAAGCGGAGCCGATGCCTTCGAGGTCGATCTCGCCGGCCGGCTTTCCATCGAGCGAGTAGACGCTGATTTCGGATTTCACGTCGTGGAGGCGCTTGACGTAGATTTTGCCGCCGACGATGTTGAAGCTTTCAATGACGTCTTTGCCTTCGGGGACGATGGTCTTCCACACTTCGGGCATGATGCCGGGATCGGCGCGGAGGATGCGGCCATTGGGCGAGTTGTAGTCGGTGCGAACGTACCAGGCCCCCCTGGCATAGATGGTGGAGAAGCGCGATTCGAGGCTCCAGACGAGGACTTCGAAGGGTGAATCGGGCTTCGTCAGGGTGCGGAAGCAGATGTCGACGCGCTTGGCAGGGATGCCACGCTCGATGGTGATGACGAGGTATTGCGCGTCGTCGGTGATTTCGGCTCGGAAGAGATCGATGGGGCCGAGCTTTTCGCCATGATACTCGCGGCCGAAGATTAGCTTGTCGTCGGCATTGCGGGAGCCGATGGCGTGCAGGTAAAGCAGCGTGCCTTTGCGGTCGGTGCGCGCGTAGTAGAGGCCTTTGCCGTCGGGCGTGAAGAAGATGAAGTCGTAGAGGCCGGCGGGGAGTTCGTCTTCGAGCGGCTTCTTTCGGGCCACGCTGTAGATGCGAACAGTGGATTCATCAGCGCCGCCCTGACGGACGCGGTAGGCCAGGAACAAACCGTCGCGCGAGACATCGGCGAGGCGGACCGAGGTGTTGGGGTCGCGGCTGAACGCGGCGGGATCAACGAGGCGCTCGTCTTTCGGCGCGCTGGGCTGGCCTGTGGGAGTAGTGCCGGCCCAGCCGCGGCGCATGTAGATGGAGGCCTGCTCTTCGCCGGCGAGGCGCCTCATGAAGTAGTAGTTGCCGGTACGCTGGATGGGGATGGACCAGCGCGAGGTGTGCTCAAGGGGATCGAGGTCGTCCACGATCTGGTTGCGGATGCGGGCCTGCTTCAGATAGCGCGTGGTGTAGGCGTTCTCCTCGTCGATGAAGGCGCGGGTTTCAGGGCTACTGGCGTCTTCGAGCCAGCGGTAGTTGTCGGTTATGTGGGTGCCGAGGTAGTTGTCGATGACAGGCCTGGGCTCGACGACTGGCGGCGGCGGAAGCGTGATGCCGTCGCGTCCGTGAATCGCCTGGGCCAGACCGACCGTGCAAGGCAGAATAAAGAACAGAAAACCGGCAACGCGCCGCATCAGACCCCCTGCCGATCAGAATACCCGCACCGTTTGGCTGCCGGGGCGAAGACTTGCGCTGCGCCGTGAAGAAAGCATTGACGCTGCTGGCACTGTGCGGTTCATCCGCCGGTATTGCGGCGCGCGGCGATCTGGAAGCCCGTTAGAATCGATGCCAGTGGAAGACTCTCTGCCAACTCAGCCGCGGGCGGGCACAACTTCGCTGCTGGCCCGGGCGATCAGGGTGCTGCGGCCGTCGCATGCGCACTCGGCCTTCAGCGCGACCGTGGTGTTGATGGTCTCGGTGTTCCTGTCGCGGATCATCGGGCTGGTGCGGGTGAAGTACATCATGTGGCTCTTCGGCAGCGGGATGCAGGCCGATGCGCTGAATGCCGCATTTGTGCTGCCCGACATGATTTCGTACTTCCTGGTTGGAGGGGCGGCATCGATCACGTTTGTCACCATCCTCACGCGCTATCGCGAGACCGGGCGGGAGAAGGAAGGCGAGCGGTCGCTCTCTGTGATCCTGACGACGATGTACCTGGTGCTCGGCGGCGCCATTGTGCTCGCGGAGATTTTTGCGCCGTGGTACGTGCGGTGGTGGTTCAACGGATTCGACGCGGAGAAGGCGGCTCTTTGCGTCAAGCTCACACGGATCCTGCTGCCGGCGCAGTTGTTCTTTTTTGCCGGAGGCGTCTTCGGAGCGGTGCTGCTGGTACGCAAGCAGTTCAACGTGCAGGCAGTTTCGCCGCTAATCTACAACCTGGGCACGATTGTTGGCGGTGTGCTGCTGGTAAGGCAACTTGGAGTATCTTCCCTGGCGATCGGGACGGTGGCGGGCGCGTTCTTCGGGCCGTTCTTCCTGAATTGGGTGTTTGCGCGCCGGGTGGGTACGCGGTACAGGCCCATTCTCGACTGGCACGACGAGGGGCTGCGCGAGTGGGTGCGTCTGTCGCTGCCGCTGATGGCGGGCGTTTCGCTGGTGACGGCGGATAGCTGGATCATTGCGCACTTTGCGTCGAAGATCGGCGGCGCGGTTTCGCAGTTCAACTATGCCAAGCAGTTCTTTACGGCGCCGATGGCGGTGCTGGCGCAGGCTGCGGGCGCGGCGTCGATGCCGTTTTTCGCCAGCCTGTGGGCGAAGGAAAATCGTTTCGAATTTGCCCACGTTGTGGCCGACTCGGTTTCGCGGGTGGCGTGCCTGGGGCTGCTGGCGGCTTCGGCGATGATGACGCTGGGCAGGCCGGCGATCGACCTGGTGTTTACGGGCGGTCACTTCTCGGTTGGAGATGCCGGCCAGTGTGCCGCGTATTTTTCGGTCTTCTCGGTCTCCCTGTTTTTGTGGTCGGCACAGGCTATTTACTCCCGCGCGTTTTATGCGGCTGGAAACACGTTTGTGCCGATGGCCGCGGGAACGATAGTGACGGCGGTTTCGCTGCCGATCTACGTCGGAATGTTTCACGGATTCGGCGCAATGGGGCTGGCGTTCGCGTCGGATATCGGGATCGCGATGCAGACGCTGGCGGTTGCGGGGCTGCTGCATCGGCGGCGCATGGTGTCGCTGGCTAACCTTGATTACCGCGAGATGGGCCGTTGCCTGGCCGCGGCAATTGCAGGCGGGGCGGCGACGTGGATCGTGTTTTCGTGGCTGGCGGGGATGGTGATTCACACGCACAGCAGGTGGAGCGACCTGGTGGTTCTGATCGCAGGCGGCCTGCTGTGGACAGCAATTTCGATTTGGGTGCTGAAGCTGACCGGGTCGGCGCTGCCCCGCGTGATGATGAAGCGGTTGCGGCTGGCATAGCCACCACGATGCAAAAGGGGCAGGAACGGCACGCGGGACCGGCGCAGAACATCGCAAGACCCGCTCAAGTCAATAAAGCACCGAGACCCCTGCCGAGGCAGGGGTCCCTGAGCGGTTCCGCTTCACCTGTCGACATCGAGAAAGCGTGCGAGGTGGTTTTTCTTTAGGGAAAAAGCCACTCTGCTGTATCGATTCTGCAGAGAGCAGAAGCGAAACCGCTGTAGCCGCCCAGACTTATCAGACGCCTTTACGAGTTTGCCGCTACTTTGGCATGCTCGGGCACGGCGGTCGGCTTGGCGTCGGCCTTGCGGATGTCGATGCCGCCCTTGAAGAACGCGCCGTCTTCAATGCTGATGCGGGCTGCGGCCACGTCGCCGGTCAGCGCACCTTCGGCACGAATGTCCACGCGATCGGTGGCGTTGACGTTGCCCTTGAGCTTTCCGAGGACGACGATCTCGCGGGCGCTGATGCTGGCATTCACTTGGCCGTTCTTGCCCACGGTGACGCGATTGCCGGGAATGCTGATGCTGCCTTCGACCTTGCCGTCGATGAACAGCGATTCGGTTCCGGTGATCTCGCCTTTGATGGAGAGGCCTTTGCTGATGGTTGCTTGCTCGCCGACGGAGGATGCAGCAGCCGGGCGCGCCGTTTCAAAAGAAGGCTGCACGGGCACGGGGCGGGCAGGCTCGGGGGTCGGGGTCGGGGTCGATTGGCCTTGTTGGGTGGGTTTCCACATAGCGCTCAAAGCAATTTCCTTTTCTGTCCTAACAGGACAAGGGGTTCCAAGGCAGGGACCACGATGGTGGGCCCGTGAATCTAAGATTCCCGAACAGCGCGCTCTCTCTTGCCGGGTAAGGACGCGTGTCCGAAGTATGATGCCAGTCCTGCTCGGACATTTCCGAGCATGGTTGTTGCCGTTATTGTAAGACGACAGGGTGAAAATGCACGAATGCCGAGAGTACCGAGGTCATCCGGTAGCCTAGTGTGACAACAGCCTAAAACAGAAAACCCGATGAATCGGGGAGATTTACCCGGAATTCACGATCCTGGCCGTAATCAGGCACGTTGCTGCATCCCCTGAGCGTGCATGGCATCCTGTGTAATGGACCACTAATTCATGAGCGCTTCTCTCTTTTCTCCTCTTCAGCTACGTTCTGTTGTTTTTCCGAACCGCATTGGCGTTTCGCCGATGTGCGAGTACTCGTCGAAAGACGGGTTCGCTGCTGACTGGCACCTCGTGCACCTGGGCTGCCGCGCGCAGGGTGGCGCAGGGCTGGTGATGATCGAGGCCTCGGCCGTGTTGCCAGAGGGTCGCATCTCCATCGGCGATCTTGGGATCTGGAAGGACGAGCACATCGAAAAGCTCGCGCAGATCGCGCGATTCATCCATTCGCAAGGCGCGCGGGCCGGCATCCAGTTGGCGCATGCAGGGCGCAAGGGCAGCATGACGGTGCCCTTCTGCGGCGAGCGGCTGCTGGCGCCCGAAGAGGGCCGATGGGAGCCGGTCGCGCCCAGCGCGATTCCCTTCTCGCCGAACTACGCTGTGCCGAAGGCGCTGGATGAGGCCGGGATCGCAGGCGTGACCAGAGCGTTTGCCGCTGCGGCGCGGCGTGCGGATGCCGCCGGGTTCGACTTTGTGGAGATTCACGGAGCGCACGGCTACCTGCTGCACGAGTTCATGTCGCCGCTGACGAACCAGCGGACCGATGCCTACGGCGGCAGCTTCGAGAACCGCATTCGGCTGCCGCTGGAGGTGGCCGATGCCGTTCGCGCGGCGTGGCCCGATCATCTGCCGCTGTTCATGCGCATCTCCGCGACGGACTGGGCCGAGGGCGGCTGGTCGCCGGATGAGTCGGTGGATCTGGCGCGGCGGCTGCGCGAGCACGGTGTTGACCTGGTCGATGTTTCTACGGGCGGGCAGGTTCCGCACGCAAAGATTCCCGTTGGGCCGGGATTCCAGGTGCCGTTTGCCGAGCTCATCCGCAAAGAGGCGGGAATCCCGACCTCCGCGGTAGGTCTGATCACCCAACCGCAACAGGCCAACGACATCATCCTGAAAGGCCATGCCGACATTGTGCTGCTGGCACGCGAGATGCTGCGCGATCCCTACTGGCCGTTGCACGCGGCCTCGGCTCTGGGCGAATCCACCACGTGGCCGGTACAGTATTTGCGGGCCGCACCGACGGGATCGACGGCAAGAATCGCGGTTGAGCGGCCGACGAAGGGCTAAAATGCATGATTTCGGCCCGAATTTCAACAAAATTCATTGACTACGCACGTCCGGAATGCGGATTTTGCTTCACTTGCGGTGCAACCAGTGGCCTATACTGCGTCTAAGCAGTAATCCCGCGGCCTCCGCGGGCCTTCTGTATCCGCTATGGCATCGCATCCGTCCCCGAAGCGCGCCGTCGAGACTCCTACTATACCCGACCGTCTTTATTTCAAGATCGGGGACGTTGCACGCCTCCTAAAGGTCGAGCCGTACGTGTTGCGCTTCTGGGAGTCGCAGTTTCCGCAACTGAAGCCCAACAAGAGCGGGACAGGCCAGCGCCTTTATCGCAAGCGTGATGTGGAGATCGCGGTCGAGATCAAGCGGCTGGTCTACGGGGAGGGCTACACACTATCAGGCGCTCGGCAGGCACTGGGACAGACCCGGCGTGCCGAATCCCAGGCCCCTGCTCCGGCGCAGGCGGTTGCTCCGGCGCAGGCTCCAGCAGCGGGATCCTCGAAGAAGCGCGATAAGGTCGCAGAAGTGGTGAATAAGGCCCGCGCCGAATTGCGCGAGATTGCCACGATGCTCGCTTCGTCTGCGACCATGACCGCGTCGACTGTTCAGGCTCAGCCGATCCGCCGCAAAGCCCGGACAGCACCGAACGAGAACGCATCGGGCTCGCTGTTCGACTCCTAAGGACGATCGAATACCGCGCGCAAACTGTCCTCAGAGATTAGCAAAAACCACGCGATCGTCTGTATTGAGGACCTTAACGTACCCCAAATGGCCCGCTCCGCGAAGGGCACCCGAGAGAGACCCGGGAAAAATGTGAAGCGGAAATCGGGGCTAAACAAATCCATCCTCGATCAGGGGTGGGGAATATTCCGACGTCAGTTGGAATACAAATTGGCTTGGAATGGAGGCAAGCTCATCACGGTGTCGCCCCGCAACACAAGCCGCACCTGCCCGAAGTGTCATCACGTCTCTAAGGCCAACCGGAAGACCCAAGCACTCTTTCGTTGCATCGAGTGCGGGTTTGAAGAAAACGCTGACCTGGTTGGTGCTCTAAATGTTCTAGCGGCAGGGCATGCCGTGTTGGCCTGCGGAGGAGCGGCTGAAGTAGGGCCCCCGAAGAAGCAGGAGCCCACCGAGATTGCGGCGTAGCCGTAATGGTAGGAATCCCGGTCGAAAGACTTGGGAGGATGCCAACCCAATTATTTGACACGGAATTCGGATGGATTTTGGATGAAGCCCCAAATTTCATCGTCTGGCCAGTCCTTGAACGCATGCGCCTGGAACTTCGGATACGTGGTGGCGAGCTTCGGGACCTGCTGCTTCTCTTCCGGCGTGGGGACGCCGATCTCGACGAAGAACTCGTGACCCTTGACGTCGAGCACGCGGTGGGCCAGCTCTTCATCGGTGAGCTTGGTGAGGTCCTCTGTCGCGTCGTTGGTCTCGGTGATTTGCTCGTAAAGCTTGTAGCGGATGACCGGCGTGTACGCGGCGATGAACTTGATGCCGCGATGGATGTCCTTGGGGTCGATGCGGAAGGTGCGGCCCGGGAACAGCTCTGCGGCTGCATCGACGATCGCCATGGAACGCAGAGCGCCGAGAAGCAGGCGGCCCTCTTCAAGAATCTCGGAATACTGCTCGATGCCGGAGAATGAGCCGGTGAAGGTGCCATCCTTCAATTGCCTCTGGAGGCCTTCACGGGCGTCTCCTCTCATCTTCGCCTTGTGGTCGATGATGAAAGCAGCTTCGATCTTCGTGAAGCGAGGATCGTGCGAACGAAGAGAAAATCCTTGCAAGATTTGACCCCTCGCGTTAGGATTTTCGCTACGGAGAGATATTCTGTAAGTTGTTGATTCTAACAATGGTCGGGACGGGCAGATTTGAACTGCCGACCCCTCGCACCCCAAGCGAGTGCTCTACCAGGCTGAGCCACGTCCCGACACAGTCGAGCCGGCTCGGGTGAGCCGGCCCATGGGGTTCTGATTTAGTTTACACCAGCAGTTCGTCAAACACTGCTTAGTGCGACGGGGGAACGAACTCTTGGGGCAGGGCTGAGCCTTCGCCGAAGAAGAACTGCTCCATCTGCTCGACCAGGAACTGCTGGGCCTGTGGGGTCCAGGGCTGCAGGCGGTATTCGTTGAGCAGCATCTTCTGGCGGTCGACCCATTCGCTCCATGCGGCTTTCGATACGTTTTTATAGATTTTCTGGCCGAACTCCGAGTCGAAGGGCGGCTCGTCGAGGCCTTCCATTTCTTTCTTGAAGCGAACACAAAAAACCATATGCGCCATCGGTCATGCTCCTGTTCTCATTGTATTGGATAGTGGGTTGGCGCGGTTGGGGGTTGCGGATGCGACGGGTTGCCCGGCTATGCTCAGATCATGTGCGGCCGATTTGCGCGTCGATCCACGCAGGAGGTTCTTGCCGACTGGTTCGGCGTGGAGTTGGAGGACATGCCGTGGTTTGCGCCCGACTACAACGTTGCTCCGCAGAGCACGCAGCCGGTGGTGCGGGTGAGCGCCGGCACGGGCAAGCGTGAATTTGCTTTGATGCGCTGGGGACTGGTGCCCTTCTGGGCAAAGGATGCAAAGGTCGGTTACAGCACGATCAACGCACGGGCCGAAGAGGTGGCGACGAAGCCGCTCTACCGGGAGGCATTCAAGAATCGGCGATGCCTGATCCCGGCCGATGCGTTTTACGAGTGGCAGCGGATCGACGCGAAGACGAAACGGCCGTTCGCCTTTGGGCTAGCGAGTGGAGAGCCGTATGCCTTTGCCGGGCTGTGGGAGCGCTGGAAGCCCAGGGAAGGCGAGCCGCTCGAGACCTTCACGATTCTCACTACCGATCCGAATGAGCTGGCAGAGCGAGTGCACAACCGCATGCCGGTGATCCTGGATTCGCGCGATTACGAGCGATGGATGGACCCGGGCGATCCGGCGCGCCCGCCTGTTGATCTGTTGCGGCCTTACCCCCCTGAAAAGATGCGAGCGTGGAGGGTGCATGATCGCGTTGGGAACGTGCGCAACAATGATCCCGAGTTGCTGGCGGAGTGCCCGCCAGAGGATCTACTGTTCTGAGCCTGCGCACGGTACTGCGGAACCGGGCAATGTGATGAATCCGCTTGACTTTCCGAGACGCAGGCGCTTTCTTTAACTCAATCCTGCTGAATGATCAACCAGGCACGGTTACGGCGATCCAGCAAGCCGCAACAGCGCATGGATCTGAAGCAGAGGGCGGCCGAAGCTCCACCCGCCAGGAAAGGGTTCGTTATGACCGTTATGACACGAGCCGGCATGTCGGACAACGCTGTCGGCGCAATCGCTTACTTTACCTTTATTCCAGCTACCTTCTTTCTTCTTGTTTCGCCTTATAAGGACAGCAACTACGTCCGGTTCCATGCCTGGCAGTCGATTCTGCTCGACATTGCGGCCTTTCTGATTGAGATTGTCTTTGGCGCGATCGCCCTGCTGACGCTGTTCCTCGGCGCCATCGCCTTCGCATACATCCTGAGGGCGATTTCGGTCCTCTGGTTGATTCTCTGGCTCACGTGCGTGATCCAGGCGATGAACGGTAGGCGTTTCAGGATCCCGCTGCTGGGAAATATTGCAGAAAAGCTGGCGATGAAGTAGCCTACTGTCCACAACTTGAATCGCGCGGAGTTGGCCGGGTTTTCTTCCCGGCTCTGCGCTGGGTTTCACTGCGCACATTACGCTCTATTTCAACGGTTCAGGGTCCAGTCCAGGTTCAACGTGAAGGAGCAGCCATGTCCGATTCCCCGCAGTACACGCCCGTCCCCCCGCAGACCGCGCAAAGCGGCCTATCCGATACCGCAGCCGGAGCGCTTGCTTACGTTACGATCATTCCGGCGATTATCTTTCTGCTGGTTGAGCCCTACAACAAAAACTCGTTCGTCAAGTTCCACGCCTGGCAATCCATTTTCCTGGGAATAGTGATGTTCGCGATCAGCTTTATCAACGTCATCCCCATTCTCGGGCAGATCGTCTTTCTGATTGGCATGCTGGGCGTTTTTGTGGCATGGGTGATTGTCGTGCTGAAGGCCTTGAAGGGCGAGAAGTACCAGCTTCCGATCATCGGCAAGTACGCAGCGCAACAGGCAGGGTCCTGATTGCAGACTGCGGCCTGATCGGTTTTTTTGCCGGCGTGATTCTCTGAGCCATGAGCGCTTTCAGCCGCGCTTTTGCTTCCGTGTAAAACGGTTCTTCTTTCGTGATCCGGAAGTCGGGGTTTCCTTGCGTCGATTTGCCTTCGACTTTCCAGACGGCTTGGGCGGTTTCTTGCCGGTGAGCGGGATGCCCTCCTCGACGATGGAGAACTGGAGGCGCCGCTCCTGCGCGAGGATGCGATCCAGGATGACCTGGACACGATCGCCGGCACGGAAGCGCTGTCCCCAGCGCTCGCCGACGATTTCGTGCGTGTTCTCGCGCCAGGTGTAGAGGTCGTCGCGCAGCGTGTCAATGGGAACGAGGCCCTCGACGAAGAGATCGGTCAGTTCGACGAAGAGGCCGTACCTGGTGGGGTTGAGCACGAGCGCGGCGAACTCCTCGCCCACGCGGTTCTGCATGAAGCGAACCTTCTTCCACTCCACCAGTTCGCGTTCGGCTTCGGCGGCGCGGCGCTCGGCCTGGCTCGACTCTTCGGCTATCTGCGCAAGTTCGGCTTCGGGGATGGGCGCCTCGCCGGTGAATCCTTCATGCTGCCCGTGCTTTTTTGCGCGATGGATGACGATGCCCTGCAGCGCATCATTGGGATGAGTCCACGGGGAAGCGTGGCGGCTCTCGGCAACTTCAGCGCGTCCGTCAACCCCGGCGCGAAGCAGCGACTTAGTGATGCGGTGGACGATGAGGTCGGGGTAACGGCGGATGGGCGAAGTGAAATGCGTGTAAGTTGGCGCGGCCAGCGCGAAGTGGCCCTCGTTGACCTCGGAGTAGCGCGCCTGCGAGAGCGAGCGCAGCATGAGGTAACTGAGGATGCGCTCTTCGGGTTTGCCTTCGATGCGAGCCGCAAGCTTCTGATACATCTTCGGCGTGACGGCGATGTCTTCGGGAACTTCGTGGGTGCGTGCCTGGCGGCCGCTGCGTTGTGCTTCGCGGCGATCGCCGCGCGTCTGGATGCGCTTGACGGGCAGTGCGCCGAGGCCGAGCGAGTAGCCGAAGCTGGCGGCCAGCTCTTCGAATTGGACGACGCGGCGCGGGTCGGGCTTTTCGTGGATGCGATAGAGCGAGGGCACGCCGAGATCTTCGAGCCAGGTTGCGACGCACTCGTTGGCGGCAAGCATGAATTCTTCGATGAGGCGGTTGGCCCATGTGCGTTCGGCACGCGTGACGCCGCGCATCTGGCCCTGCTCGTCAAACTCGATGACCGGCTCGGGCAGATCGAAGTCGATGCTGCCCCGCTCCTCGCGCCGCTTGTTCATCAGCATCGCGAGGCGGTGCATGCGTTCGAAGTTGGGAACCAGGGAGGCATAGCGGGCGCGGGTCTCGGGATCGCCTTCGAGGATCGCGTGCACGTCGGTGTAGGTCATGCGCGCGGCGGAACGGATGACACCTTCGACAATCTCGAAGCTTTCAATGCGGCCGGCGGCGTTGAGCTGAATGATACAGCTTAGGACGAGGCGGTCTTCATTGGGGCGCAGGCTGCAGATGTCAGTGGAGAGCTCCTGCGGCAGCATGGGGATGGCGCGATCGGGAAAGTAGACGCTGGTGCCGCGCATGCGGGCTTCAAGGTCGAGGTCTGTGCCCGCGCCAACGTATTCGGTCACGTCTGCGATGTGCACCTGGAGTTCATACCCGCCGTCGGGGCGGTCGGTGACGAGGACGGCGTCGTCGAAGTCGCGTGCTGTTTCGCCGTCGATGGTGACGATGGACAGGCCGCGAAAATCGCGGCGGCGATCGACTTCAACGTCATCGAGAAATGCGACAGCACGCGCCTCGGCGAGTACCTTTTCGGGAAAGACGCGCGGCAACTGGTGCTTGCGGATCATCATCTCCACGTCGACGCCGAAGTCATCGGGGTCGCCGAGCACTTCGATGACGCGGCCGATCGGCGGACGCGTTGGTGTGGGCCAGCTGGTGATTTCGACGTCAACGACGAGGCCTTCGAGGTCGTCGAAATGAGCGGCGGTGGTTGCGGCTTCGCGGCCCAGAACGCGATGCGGTGTTGACGGTTGCTCCGTCTCAGGAACTTCCTCGCCGTGCGGGATGACGATGTGCTGTGTCATGCGCTCATCAAAGGGCACGACCTTGCCACCCCAGCCGCGAAGACGTGCGGCAGGGGACCGCGGAATGTTGGCCATCTCGCGATCAGATCTTGCGTAGTGAAATATCCCGACTACCGTCGGATTGCGCCGTTCGAGAATGCGCGCAACACGGCCGAGGCGGCGACCGTCGGCGCGGGGCGGCGCGAGTTCGACCAGCACCTGGTCGCCCTGCATGGCGCCGTTGATCTCGTCCGGTGGAATGAATACGTCATCTTCCTTGCCGGAGCCCTGGCGCGCATTGGGACGCACGAAGCCGTAGCCGTCGCGGTGCAGATCGAGACGGCCGGCGAGAAGGTTGTCGCGCGTTGTGCCGCTGGTCTTTTTGGGGATGCTCCAATGCTCGCGATCGGTCTTCACGAGGTCGCCTCGTGCCGTCATGCGGGCGAGTTGTTCCAGGAGCAGGCGCCGCTCGCGTCCGCCACCGAGGCCAAGTTCGCGCACCAGTTGCTTGTACGCGGCCTTTCCGCCGGTGGACCGCGCAATCTGTGCCAGCAGATCCCGATCGTTCATACCTCAAGAGTACAACCGGTCTCACACGGCATGCGGACAGTTTGTGCCGTCCGGGGCACACCGAAGCAGTTGCGGGCCCATCCTGGGGATTGCTTTGCGGTCCCAAAAAGCACAGGCCGCGCAAATCCATCCACGCGGCCTGCGTCCCCCCAGGCTGGATCATTGCTTCTTGAGCACCGCGGTTCCCTTTTCATCCATCAGGATGGCGCCCTCAAGCTTGCGGAAATCGGCGGCGCGGGTTGCGGGAATCTCAACCTGGCGCACGATGTATTCGCGCTCGTAGTGCAACTGGTCGCCTTTGGCGGTGATGGTCGAGTGGTAGCTCGCGAAGTCGAGATCGAGATTGACGGGATCGGGCGTCTCGTCCACGGCATAGCCCGGCGGCAACTTGATATCGAAGCTGTCGCGCCAGCGCCCGGTTGCACTTAATTCGATGGGCACTGTGCGGGGCTTGTCGTTGAACGGCGTGGCATGCGAGCCGACGACGCGGGGACGAACGAGCAGCAGCGTTCCGGCCTGGTGCGCGTACTGCGCAGCGGTCAGCTTGTAGTGCACTTCCATCGGCTTGTCGAGGTTGGAGGGCTGCACGAACTGGAATGAGTTGAGGACGACGCCCGGCACATCTTGCGCAATCTCGGTTTCCAGTGAGTCGCGGCGCTCCTTTTCGTCGGAGTACTTGAGGAGGTTGCGCAGTTCGGCGCCCTCGGGGCCGGAGTGCGTGGTATCCACCAGCCCGGTCAGGGTGCCGTCGGGCGCCAGGGTGAAGTCGCCTTTGCGCTCGGTTCCGTTGGCATCGGGAGGCAAAACCGGCAGCGCAATGACCTGGCTCTGCGGACCAGCGGCAAGAGTTCCGTAGCTGCCCTGCAAATAGGAGGGCAGATTGCCGACCGGAGTGTGCTGATTGGTTGGATCAAATATCAGGTAGCGTTTGCCATCGCGTGCCTTAACGATCGCCATCAGTCGCGGATCGCTCACGTCCGCGGGAATCTCGATCGCGGTGATCATGTGATTGCCATAGAGGGAAGGATCGTCGGGATCGACAATTCCGCGATGATCGTCCACGGGCATGTAATAGGCGTTGATTCCGGCCACACGCAGCATGGCGATGAGCAGGGTCGTCTTGTCTTTGCAGTCGCCGTAGCGATTACGGAAGATGTCACTCGCGTGATTGGCCTGGAGGCCGCCGATGCCGCGCGTCACCACGAAATAACGGATGTTCTTCTGGATCGAATCGGTGATGCGGCTAAGCTTGGTGTAAAAGTCCGGAGCGCCGGCGATGAGATTTTGCGTGAAGGTGGTGATCTCGGGTGAAGGCACAGGCCGATCGGATTCGAGTGCCGTGACCCATTGGCCGATGGCTTTCCACTCGTTGTCGGTCCCGTCGACGGCAGCGTCACCCCACTGGACGGACATGCGGGCGGCCAAGGCCTGCCATTCGGGACGCGAAGGTATGTCGCGCAAGTCGAGCGCGGGGACGTCTCTGAGTTCCCAGCGCCAGTGGTTGGGCGAGACTTCGACCGGAGAGACTGATTTGAAGCTGTGCCAAGCCTGCGAGTGCGGGTGACCGGGAGGCAGGTCGACTTCAAGCGCCTCAAAGACGACGGGGACGGAGTGCTGGATTTCCCAGACAGTTTCGTGCAGATAAGACTCCAGCTGCTCTTCGGACTCGCAAACGATCGTGGCGCCTACGTCCACGGCGGGCGGCAAAGCGACTTTTGTCTTCTCGGTTGAGAGCATGATGGGGATGCTGGTGTCACCCACTTCGGCGAAGTCGGTGTCCTGCGCCATGTATTGCTTCTCGTCGGCTGCGATGGTCCATGCGCGGAAGTAGTTGACCTTCTCGTCGACGTCGTAGCTGACGGAACAGGCTGAATTGCGACTGTTACGGCCCTGCGGCTTGAGGATGCGGACGACTTTGCGGTGCCGCTCAGTGGCGCGGCCGTTGCCGTCAACGGATTCGACATACTCCTCATAGAGGACGACGGAAGCCGCGTCTTTTGCGTAGTCGGGTGTGTGGGTTTTGTAGGCCTGGAGGGCCCAATCGGGGACGGGCTGATTTTTGCCGAAGATACTCGCCGAGCTCTGCACGGAAGCTACTGAGAGGAGCGCCACTGCGAAGGAGGGCTGAAGACGAGCGAGGGTCCGAAGCCGCGATGTCATGTTCAGTTCCCCTTGGCTTGCTGCGCTCTTGTGACGACGAGTTGCTGCTGATCGGCCGCGGCAACCTTCTGGTAGAAGTCGTGCAGGTCGCTGTAATCTTTCGGCTCGAGGATGGTGAAGTTATAGCCGACGGTGCGGGTGGTAATGATCTGAGTTCCTTTCGCCGACGATGAGGACTTGAAGATTGCATGATTGGGCCAGGCGACGCTTGCAGGCGCGGGAGGAGCATCCACCGCGAAGTCGTCGGGCAAATGGTAGGTCACCTCATCCTCTTCCACTTTTGGGAAATGCACGTCGACGGGTGATGATCTTTTATCTTCGGACACGAATGGATGGCTTGCATGCGACTCGAAGAAGAGCTCGGGCAGGAAGAGGTGTTTTCCTGTCGCGGTGGCGAGATTTCCGGAGATGTCAACGATCGCCAGCAGGTTCGCTTCGTAATCTGACAGGCCGAGGAAGTGGTTGAAGTTTGCCTGGACGCCGTCGGGCATGTATGCACGGATGGCCTCATTGAACTGCTTCTTGACCTCGTCTTCGTCATTCTCCAGCGTGAGTTGCCGCCAGTGCAGGGCATCCTGACCTCTCATGACGAAGCGGATTAACCCTTTCACTCCGCCGGAAGGATCGATGGTAAGCGCTGCGATTCGCTCGGTGACGTTGGCGGTGTAAATCCCCGCGGGCGTGGTGCCGGCGGCAATTCCCTTATCGGAATCGCGGAAGCCTGAGGCGAGTGAGTGTTTCCAGTGCAGCAGGCCGAAGGGACAAAGCTTCTGTCCCGGGTCCAGGTATACCTCTTTGCCACCAATTTCCGCGACGACGATGTAGTCGTCGAGCTGGCTTGTGGAGAGATATGTGGGATCGAAGAGGGCATGATTGCGATTGACGACCTGCATCGGATAAACGCGCAGTCCGGCGGCGCGGGCGAGGGCAAGGTAAAGGAGGGCGATATCGTTAGAGGGGCCGCTCTTCTGCTTCCAAACGTCTTCAGCATCCTTGATCTGCTTCAGATTTTCGCTTTTGCGCTCGGCCTTGGACTTCTCGCGGCTGAAGTCGGTGTTGTCGAGCTTCATAACCTCAGCGTAGATCTTGCGTGCTTTCTGCTCGTCGGTATCCGAGGAGCTGACAATCTGAGCGACAGCTTCTTTGAGGGTCTTGGTGGGATCGGCAAACCGGTTTGCCTCTTTCAGCCACCTTCCGCCCTCCTTCTGCCAGAATTCGGCGCCGGTGAAGTACTGGGTGTAGTAGAACTGCACGCGCCAGTTGATGCTGTTCTGTGGAAGCATCCAATCTTCCTTCGGAATAGCAGGGATATCGGTGAGGTCGAGGATGTATTTGCCGTCGATCTGCTGGGTCACCTTGGGTCCGATTCCGCCTACCGAGCCGTACATAAGTTTGTTAACCAGGTCGCCGCGGTTATTGGTGAGGTATCGGATGTCTTTGGATGGGATGAACTCGTAATGCGCCTTGTGAACGAAGCAGGGCTGTTGAACCTCCCATTCCGGCGAAGAAACCAGGTTGTCGTCGTAGCGGATCTGGAGCTTGTATTCGAGGATGCTGCCGACCTCGACGCTGGGCAGCGTGAAGACCATGGTGTTGAACTGGAAGTCTTTTGTCTTTACGTCCATCAGGTCGGATGGCTTGGCGTTGAGAGGAATAACAGTGCCGTCGGAGTGAATGGTGCGGCCCTGGATGTCAGTGACTTTGAAGTTGCGGCGCTCGTAGGGGGTGCGGACAGTCGCCATTTCCTTGCCCTTCTCCGTGAGCACTTTGATTCGGGCGTAGAGAAGGTGATAGTGCAGGTTGTCGTCGCCCTTCTCTTCGCGATAGAGATAGACGGCATCGGCCCCGGGCGCCTTGGGATCGGACGTCATCTCCAGCTCTTCTTTGGTTGGTGCTGGGAACTGAGCGTTGAGAACGGTGGGAACCGCAACTGCAAGGCAACAGAAGGAAAACAGCAAAAGCGTGCGCGAACGCATGGGTTTAACCCTTCTTGCAGGAATGATTGGAAGTGTAGCGCAGTTTTGGCCGGCCGCGCGGCTGATATGTGCCACGTTTGGGTTATTTGCAATGATTCAAAAAACTGAAATCCAGTGAAATCAGGAGTAAGAGAGACAACGGTGGCGGTGTTACGGCGCGCCTGTAATTCCGGAGGTTACACTTGATGCGTTTGGAATCTGCATGAAAGAAGGAAACGTATTTAATGCGTGATCGTCGTTGGTCAACAGGCCTATTGGTTTTTTTTGCCGCGGCATGGGCTCCCCTTGCCGCAGTGGCGCAGTGGACTCCACCTAACCCGGTAGTGAGCTTCGAGAAACAGGCGAATGGCGTGGAGATTCATCAGAAGGCCGGAGTACTGCGCCTCGAAGTAGACGCGCCAGATGTGTTGCACGTCACATACTCTCCTCTCGACGGCGGCCACGAAACGCGCCTGCCGGATCACGTGGTGGTGAAGCATGATTGGGCGGGTGCATCGTTCGAGGTCACGTCAGACGAGAAAGCCATCACGCTCTCCACCCCGAAACTGAAGGCGGTGGTGGAGCGGGAGAGCGGCGCGCTGCACTACATTGGATCGGACGGCAGGCAACTGACTACCGAAGGCTATCGCTCGCTGAAACCGGTGGAGGTGAACGGCGAGAAGACTTTCCATGCGGAGCTGTTCTTCCCCACTTATGGATCGCACGAGGGGCTCTACGGGCTGGGCCAGCACCAGGCTGGGGTGTGGAACTACCGCGGCGAGCCGGTTCCGCTGCAGCAGGAGAACACGGAGATTGCTGTTCCCCTGCTGGTTTCGACCAACGGGTACGGCATCTTCTGGAACAATCCATCGCGCACGCTGGTTGACAATCGCTTCGTTCATTCGCTTTTCATCACGGCGGAAGTTGCGGATCGCATTGATTACTACTTCCTGTATGGCCCCGAGGCCGACCAGATCATCGGGCACTATCGCGAACTGACGGGCGAGGTTCCTCTCTTCGGGCGCTGGGCCTATGGCCTCTGGCAGTGCAAGAACAAGTACCAGTCGCAGGCGGAGATCGAGGGCGTTGCGGCGAAGTATCGCGCACTGCACATTCCGGTGGACAACATCGTGCAGGACTGGTTCTGGTGGGCGACGATGGGCGAGATGACCTGGAATCCCCACTATCCCGATTCGCAGGGCATGATCAACAAACTGCACGGCGAACATTTTCACCTGATGGTTTCGGTGTGGCCGTTCTTCCGGCCGGGCACGAGCGTCTACGACCAGTTCGACAAGAATGGATGGTTCATTGAAAAGACGAAGACCGGCGGGTTCCATCCTGTTGGGCAGGCGCTGTATGACCCGACGAATCCGGATGCGCGCGCGCAGTACTGGAAGAACATCGACACAGCTCTCTTCGAAAAGGGCGTGGACGCATGGTGGCTGGATACCGATGAGCCCGAAACCGAGGGACGCGAAGACAACATCCTCCTCGATCATCAATTGCACATCGGATCGGGTGCGCGGTACGCGAATATCTATCCGCTGTTCCATACGGAGGGTGTTTCGGAGGGTCAGCAGCAGGCTTCCGACAAGAAGCGCGTCTTCATCCTGTCACGATCTGCCTATGCGGGCGTGCAGCGGCTTGGCGTGACGGCTTGGTCAGGCGATGTGCTGAGCGACTGGCTGAGCTTTGCGCGTCAAATTCCGGCGGGATTGAACTATTCGATTTCGGGTTTGCCGTACTGGACTACGGATATCGGCGGATTTATCTCCGGCGGAAATCTGAACGATCCCAGGTTCCGCGAGCTTTTTGTGCGCTGGTTCCAGTTCGGCACGTTCTCGCCGATCTTCCGTGTGCACGGAACGCGGTATCCGGATGAGAACGAACTCTGGTCGTACGGACCCGAGGCGCAGAAGATCCTGGTTGACTACGACAACTTGCGCTATCGGTTGCTGCCCTACATCTACTCTGAGGCGTGGCAGGTGACGAGCAATCACGGCACCCTGATGCGCCCGCTGGTGATGGACTGGCGCAACGATGTGGCGGCGCAGAATACGGGTGATGAGTATCTCTTCGGACCGGCGATTCTGGTGAGCCCGGTGACGACACAGGGCGCTACAAGCCGCAGCGTCTACTTGCCGAGGGCGACCTGGTACGACTTCTGGACCGGCGCGAAGGTCGAAGGCGGAAAGCACATCGAGGCCGATGCGCCGCTCACGAAGCTGCCGCTCTACGTGCGCGCAGGTTCGATCATTCCGATGGGGCCAACGATGGAGTGGTCCACCGAGAAGCCCGCAGATCCGATCGAGGTGCGCGTTTATCCCGGGGCCGACGGTGACTTCACCTTCTACGAAGACGAGAACGACAACTACGAATACACCAAGGGACAACATGCAACCATTCAGTTGCATTGGGATGATACAGCGAAGACGTTGACCTTTGGCGCGCGGCAGGGAAGTTTCCCGGGAATGCTGGAAAAGCACAGGTTCAACGTGGTCGTGGTGGGCGAGGGTCGCGGCGCAGGGATTGGTGACAGTACCACACATGCGAATGGGGTGGTTTACAAGGGCGAACGGGTGGCGCTGAAGCCGTAAAAACAGTCATTAGCGGTTAGCTTGTTCGTGGCCGGCCGGCATTTTGGGGCCGTTACGTAGACCCGAAAGACCGAAAAGTGACTGGATGGAGCTAAAGGCTAAGACCTAACAGATTGTTGTTCCAGCATCGTCGCTACGAGCGCGAGCGGCAGGCCGACGACGTTGAAGTAGCAGCCCTCGACGCGCGGGATCCACCTGGCTGCAAAGCCCTGGATAGCATAGGCACCGGCCTTGTCCATGGGCTCGCCGGTGGCGATGTAGGCGGCAATCTCGTCGTTGCTCAGCGTATGGAACTGCACGCCGGTAACTTCGGCGGCGACCTCGGTGCCTTTAGCGGAGGCGACGGCGACGCCGGTGATGACGCGATGGGTGCGGCCTGAGAGCATGCGCAACATGCGGGCGGCATCGGCGGCGTCGAGGGGCTTGGCGAGGATGTGGCCGTCGAGGGTAACGGTGGTGTCGGCGCCGAGGACAACTGCGTCCGGATCGTTCAGCTCGGCGAAGACCGCCTGAGCCTTGTCGCGCGCGAGGCGGACAACGTAGTCGATGGGTTCTTCGTCGGGGCGCGGATCCTCGTTGACGTGCGCGGGACACACCTCGAATGTGAAGCCCGCCTGGGCGAGCAGTTCGCGGCGGCGCGGCGAAGAGGAGGCGAGGATCAATCGGCGCATGGCAACTGTTCTAAAGCTCGTTGCATAAATGCCAAATATCCCTCTGGGGCTAAAGCCCTGTGTTTTTCTGGCTCCTTTCGGCACGACTGAAATCGTGCCGGTTTACAAAACCCGTTGCGCAAAGAGCTTCTCCGCATTCTATTTGGTCGTAGGTGTTACAAAACTGATTTATGAAGCCAGTTCAAGCTTAACGCGTCCCGCCCGGTACGCTCCCAGTGTGCGGATTTGCCGGCTTGGGTCAGACTGCACGTGTACGATCGAAGGCGAAATGATCTTTGCAGACCAGGCGCTGGCACGACGGCTTGAGGGCGCGGAGGCTTTTGCCTGCGCGCAGTTCGCAGAGGCGCGCAAGCGGCTGTTCCCGGAGAGTACGTCCGCGTGGATGAAGTGCGCGGGCGCGACCGTCGTGTTTGACGGCGTCGACGCGCCTACGACACAGACCTTCGGACTTGGCCTCTACGAAGAACTCGCGCCGGCCGCACTGGATGAGATTGAGCGCTTCTTTCTCGATCGCGGAGCCGAGGTGATGCACGAGGTGTGTCCGTTTGCCGGTGCGGCGACTCTGGATTTGCTCTGCGCGCGCGGTTATCGCCCGCTCGAGATCAGCAGCGTGCTCTATCGGGCAGTCGAGCCGGCCGCTGAAGCGCATCCGGGCAACATTCGCGTGCGCGTAATTGATCCGGTGGAGGCAGACTTGTGGAGCAGCATCAGCGCGCGTGGCTGGGCAAGCGAGCATCCGGAGTTCGAAGAGTTTGTTCGCGAGATGGGCGCGGTGTGTGCGGCGCGACAGCAGAGCCCCTGCTTCCTTGCCGAGATCGACGGAACCGCCGGTGCTGCCGGGGCGCTGATACTGCATGAGGGTGTGGCCCTCTTTGGCGGAGCCGCTACGGTTCCCGAACTGCGACGGCGAGGATTGCAGTCGGCGCTGCTGCACGAGCGAATGCGCTACGCCGCCGAACATAGCTGCGACCTGGCCATGATGGTCGCTGAAGCCGGATCGAACTCGCAGCGGAATGCGGAACGCAAGGGATTTCGCATGGCGTATACAAGGCTGAAGTGGAAACTGGTCGGGCGGTAGTCTTACGTTCCGTGTTTAGAGGTCGCATGAATGGTTCGGCTACAGTTTCAGCCCGGTATGTAATGTGCCCGCCGTTGCCAGACCCCAAGCCATCCTAGGGGTGTTGTGAGCCATGCCGAAGCGGCCGTCGGGGCCGAGCAGGATGATGCCGCCGTGGCCGCCGAGACGGTTGTAGAGGTATTCCATGGCTTCGCGCGTGGCGAGGTCGGGCGCGGTTCCGTTGGCCACGCGATCGACGGCCCATTTGCCGAGCACGAGCTTCATGATCGGCTCGCCCCATCCGGTGAGCGACACCGCGGCCGACAGGTTGTCGGCATAGCAGCCGCAGCCGATGAGCGAGGAGTCGCCGACGCGGCCCGGGGTTTTGTTCAGCGTGCCGCCAGTCGATGTGCCGGCGGCGAGGTTGCCGTCTGCATCAAGAGCGACGGCGCCGACGGTGTCGTGGCTGCGGAAGTCGGCAGGCTCGTCGTCCTCCGCCTGCGAATCCTGGTTGTGCCGCATTACGGCGGTTTCAGGGCTCTTGTCGTCTTCCAATCCTGAGAACGTTGCGTCGGCGAAACCGGCAGCCTGGCGCTCCTTCGCAACTCTCAGCCGCTGGCGCTCGCGATCGAGGACCAGCTCTGCGTTGTCGATGAGGGGCATGCCGTGCGCGCCGGCAAACTCCTCCGCGCCGGAGCCGACGAAGTACACATGGGGGCTCAACTCGAGCACAAGGCGTGCGGCCTGGATGGGATTGCGCAGGCGCTCGACGCAGGCCACGCCGCCCGCTTTCATGCGGCCGCCGTCCATCAGCAGCGCGTCAAGTTGCACGCGTCCATCGGAGGTGAGAAAGCTTCCCCGGCCTGCGTCGAAGGTCGAATCATCCTCCATCTCGGTCACGGCGGCTTCGACGGCGTCGAGGGCCGAGCCGCCGCGAGCAAGTATCCGGTATCCGGCTTCGAGCGCGTTGCGAACGCCGGCTTCGTGCGATTCTGCTGCATCGTCGGGAATGGCCCAGGCCCCGCCGTGAACCAGCAAGGTTGGGTTGTGCGTTTTCGAGTGCATCACCCGTAATGGTATTCGATCGAACCCCAACTTCCGGAATCTGGCTCGCCCCCGCCGCGCGCCGGGGATCTCCACGGATCCGCCAGCCTTGATGTCAACAGCCCATCGGATCGAATGGGCGCTAAGTCTCTGAGTTTATTGCGCAAAAAAGTTTGCGAGGGTTTGCAGGTTATTCTGCGCATTTTCGTTAAGCTGAGAAACAGCAATCGCAATCATGCAAATGAGAGAGCCGCCGAGGCTCTCAATTTCTTTCGGGCTCCTTCCGGGGAGGACACGCCGCAAGGGAGTGACTGGTCACCGGGAAGTCTAAGGCTGTCGGCTGCCTCCAGCAGTGGAAGGCTGTCCGGGAATGGTCCGACAGATGAACGTTACAAAACCGAAGATCGTCGAAATCAAGAAGAAGAGCAAAAAGACCAGATCGAAGGCCAGGCGAGGCTCACAGAAGTTGCGTGAAGCGGCCAACAAAGTCATGGGCCGCGATTCAAAGGAAATCGCCGAGGCTCTCTCAGAGAACGGTAAGAAAGGCCAACTTCAGAGCATCAAGTTCATGTACGAGCTGTCTGAAGCGGGTGCGGAGGACGATGAGCGCGAAGGCGCACGCAAGATCCGCAGCATGGCATTGGAGCTGGCGAACTCGCCGCCATGGACCGGTCCATTACCTTCAGAAGAATTGGACGAAGACAGCGACCCCGACGAGGACTAGAGTTCCGCTGCGAGGCATTCTTGCCATAGAGCAGATCTTTCATCAACGATAACTTGAACGGGTCATGGTCCCGGGTGAGCCGCACTGATTTGCGTGCAGCCCGTGGACATGGCCCGTGTCGGAGCAGGGAAAAGGAAGAATCACGCATGAGCCTCATTCGAATTAAACACATTCGCGCCGCCAAAGGTTTGGGAGTGTGTCTCGCGTGGATGGCGCTGGCGCTTGCGGCACTGGCGCAGAGCATGAGCACGACGACCGTGCAAGGCACAGTGTACCTGGCGAACGGCTCACCTGGTTCGGGCACACTACAGATTAGCTGGCCCGCATTTACCACGGCATCGAGCCAGACCGTGGCTGCCGGCAAGATCACCACCGACATCGGCGCGGACGGCTTTGTGAGCGTGAACCTTGCGCCCAACCTGGGCTCATCGCCAGCAGGTCTGTTTTACACGGCTGTCTACCACATGAGCGACGGCACCACGAGCACAGAGTACCGACGGATCGAACCCGCCCAACTACTCTGAGTTCTCCGCGGCGCTGATCTTCAACTTGCCGCTCGCTTCGTAACCACCCCGGTGTGTGGCATCAATCAACGGAGAACGACGAATGCGAATGATGAATGAATTCGAAGCGCAGGTCTTAAGCGATCTGAATGTCTTGAAAACGCAGATGAACGGATTGGTGGGCGACGGAAACGGCGGCCGTATCGCCGACCTGGAACACCGCATGGAACGTAACGAGCACAACTGGCAGCGTGCCAAGGGATTTCTGGCGGCGTTCAGCGTGGTGCTCGCGATTGTGGAAGTCGGGATACAGGCATGGCAACGGCATTAGCATGTTGGTGAATCGCGGCGGAGAGAATATCTGACCAAGTACGTCTCTCAGGAGCTAAAGCCCGCTGTGTATTCTGGAGCATTTGCGGCACGACTAAAGTCGTGCCCTGACACAAAGCCGCTTTGCAGATAGCTTTCCGCATCCTGTAAAGTCGTGTCCTGTTATGAAACCTGCCTGGGAGATATTCACCAAACACCGCCTGGTCCTCTGCCGATGACCTGCAGCATGAAACTTCCCCGTTAGCCACTTATAATCACTCCATGAGCGACAAGCCGTTAGTTGGCGTGGTGATGGGCAGCAAGAGCGACTACGAGGTGCTGTCTGCAGCCGTAGAAGTCCTGCGCGCATTGGAGATTCCGCACGAGGCGCGCATCGTCAGCGCGCATCGCACACCCGACTGGCTCTTCAAATACGCCGAGACAGCCCGTGAGCGCGGCCTGCGGATCATCATTGCCGGTGCGGGCGGCGCTGCCCACCTTCCCGGAATGCTCGCTTCCAAGACGCTGGTGCCCGTGCTCGGCGTACCTGTGCCGGCGACACTGCTCAACGGGCTCGATTCCCTTCTCTCGATCGTGCAGATGCCCAAGGGCGTCCCCGTCGGCACACTGGCCATCGGCAAGGCCGGCGCGGCAAACGCTGCGCTGCTCGCAGCGGAGATTCTCGCCGCTACTGATTCGGCGCTCTACGAGCGGCTCGCCGCATGGCGCTCGGCACGGACAGAAGAAGTCCTAAAGCAGGAGCTGCCTGAGTGACCTCCGATTTGCCGCCCATCATTGAACCCGGCGGCCTCATCGCCATTCTCGGCGGGGGCCAGCTTGGCCGCATGACCGCCATGGCCGCGCGCACCATGGGCTATCGCGTGC